>Ga0255048_10001159_pt1 | contig 18986 bp, 15 predicted proteins | sample JV7_2_2_MG_FD_183619 | JGI IMG/M metagenome (GOLD analysis project Ga0255048, IMG submission 183619) | Seawater microbial communities from Jervis Inlet, British Columbia, Canada - JV7_2_2 | ecosystem: Environmental > Aquatic > Marine > Inlet | place: Canada: British Columbia | collected 2016-10-06
GACCGTTGATGGGTCCATGCATGTAGAGATTGTCCATGACGACCAACTTGGCCCCTGCCGATGCAGCTCCCTCGATCACCGCTGCCTGCATGGGCGGGAACATCTCGGGCCACTTGGTGTATGGGGGATTGAGGCAGAAGTAGACGACGCCTGCGTCGCTGCGGCGGACCACCCACCGTTCAGTCGGTCTCCACATTGATCTCTGTGGCTTTGATCGAGATCCATACCACCGAGCCCTCATCGATCTCGAGCGCGTGGAGGGCGTCGGGTGTGATCTCAGCGGTGAGCAGAATTGGGTCGCCGGTCTGGAGGCGGACCCGATCACCGTAATGCTCGATCCGGATGACAGTGGTCTCCCATGTGTTGCGGGGGCTCCCATCGGATCGGTGGCGATCGATCACGATTGCACGCGGGTGGATGGCAGCGAGCACGGAGCCCGCGATGTGGGTGTCGGCGATGTGGAGCCGGTGGGATCCGGCCGTCACGATACCCTTGTCCGCTGTGCCCCTGATGAGATTGGATCCGGCGAGGTCGGCTATGTAGCTGGTCCGGGGTCTGAGCCTGATGTCGTCGGGCTTGCCTACCTGGGTGATGGTGCCGTCCTCGATGACGTGGATCTCGTCTGCGAGAAGGAGCGCCTCCGTCGGGTCGTGGGTGATCAGCAGCCTTGCTCCGGGGAACCGGTCGAGGTGGTCGGCGAGGGTACGGCGGAGATGGACCCGGGTGGTTGCGTCGAGTGCCGCGAGCGGCTCGTCGAGCAGCAGAAGGTCCGGTTCAGTGATGAGGGCACGAGCGAGGGCGACGCGCTGGGACTCTCCTCCGGACAAGGCTCGCGGCTTTCGATCTGCGAGACCGTCGAGACCGAACCGGTCCAGCCATTGGACGGATTGTTCGTGTATCGCGGCTCGCGACACCTTGCTGGAGCGAAGGCCGAATTCGATGTTCTGTGCGGCGGTGAGATGGGGAAACAGCACATACTCCTGGAACACCACGCCGACCCGGCGGTCCTCCGGGGGCACAAGCACATCTCGCTCTGGGTCGTCGAGAGTCCGGCCGTCGAGCGTGATGTGACCGTCGTCGAGGGGGAGGAGCCCTGCGAGTGCAGCCACCACGGTCGACTTGCCTGCGCCGTTGGGTCCTAGGAGGGCAACCGTGTAACCGGGGGCGATCGAGATCGGTACGTCGAGGGTGAAACCTTCGCCGCGAGACAGGAGAAGGTGGGCGTCGAGGCCCTGGCCGCGGCTCACGGTGTCTTCCACCATCGCTCCCTCAGAACCACGAGAACGGTCAGAGAGATGGCCACCATGATCAGGCTCAACGCAACAGCCGTGTCACGATCACTCTCGAGAGCGATGAACACCGCAAGGGGCAGCGTCTGGGTTCGACCCTCGAGATTGCCCGCAAACGTGATCGTGGCACCGAACTCACCGAACGCACGAGCCCATGTGAGCACGAGCCCCGCAACGAGAGACGGGCCGACCATCGGGAAGGTCACCCGGCGTAACACGGTCCATCGCCCGGCACCGAGGGTGGCGGCTGCTCCTTCGAACCGGGGGTCGAGGTTGCGGAGCGCCCCCTCGACGGTGATCACCAGGAAGGGCATTGCTACGAACGTCACGGCGATCACCGCTCCCCACGTTGAGAACGGCAAGACGAGACCGGTCGCCCGATTGAGTGGCTCGCCGATCAGCCCTCGCCTGCCGAGGGCGAACAGCAGGGCGGCGCCGCCGACGACCGGTGGAATCACCAAGGGGAGCAGCACGAGGCCGCGCACGATCGACCGGCCGGGGAACTCGACCCTTGCCAGCATCCAGGCTAGAGGCACGCCGAGCACCGCCGAGATCGCCGTCGCGCCGAGAGACGTGATCACCGAGAGTCTGAGGGCATCGATGACGACATCTCCTGCGAGCAGCGTTGGGAGATCGCGCCAGGGGGTTCGGGCCAGCAGCCCGAGAAGCGGGATCACGAACACTGCCAGGCCCAGGATGGCCAACACGACCAGAACCAGTGGAGGACGACGACTCCTTCGTCTCGTGGGGGCAAGGGCTTCCGTCACGGGACCGAGAACCCGTATTCGATCAGGATCTCGCGACCCTCATCGGACAGCACGAACGCCACGAAGTCGGCCGCATCGTTCGGATTCCGTGCTCCATCCAGAACCGCTATCGGATATTCCGCAACGACGTTGTGTGCTTGAGGGATGGCGATCCCCTCGACGTCACCGCTGGTCGAGGCGACATCGGTCACATACACGATCCCGGCATCGAGTTCCCCTGCCTCGATCTTGGTGAGAAGAGAGCGCACGCTCGCTTCATTGGTGTCCACCACAGCAGATACGCCAGCCTTCTCCAGCGCCTGGCGTCCGAGATCTCCACACGGCACGTTCTCTGCACAGAGACCGATCAGTAGATTTTCGTCTGCGAAGTCGGCGAGTTCTGTCACCTCGGCCGGATTCCCAACGGGGACCGCAATCCGCATCAGGTTGCGGGCGAAGACCCGGGGCAGACCGTCGACGTCTCCGGCGTCGACGACCCGATCCATGTTCAAGGTGTCGGCAGAAGCGAACACATCCGCAGGCGCACCTCCGAGGATCTGCTCGCGCAGCGAAGCGCTGCCGGCCAGGTTCAACACAACATCGACGCCCGGGTTGGATTCCTCGAACGCCTCCTCGACGGCGGCGAAGACGTCGGACAGCGAAGACGCGGCCGAAACGAGGACCTGGCCGTTCAGGGAGTCATCACCACCGTCGTTGGCTGGTCCATCGTTGCATGCTGCCAACACGAGAGCGGCAATGAGCCAGCAGACCAGACTCGCCCTACGTCCCTTCATCACGGTCATGCCACTCTCGTCCCACAGGCGGTGAGGTCGTAGCCCCCGACGCCGCTCAAACGACGTTGGAATCGCGGACTCGAGATGACGTGCAATGCGTCGATCACAGACCGGTCTCCCAGCCAATCATGGGCGACCCACATCTGAGCCTCGTGCACCTCGAGTGCGTGGAAGACAGATCCAACAGCAAGCGCAGCAGGTTCGATGGTTATCGCCGGCACTCCTGTGAGCACCGCTCGCCTCGCCGCTTCGAGATGACCACCGACGCGCGGACCGGTCACCGATGCGCCGTCCGGGCCCACTGCGTTCTCGAATGTGCGCTGGACACCTGCACCCTGTTCCCGCTGTACGACGGGCACCTGACCCGAGATGGCCTCCCTCCACCACCCTGACTTCGCGTTCGGGGATGCCGCGAGACCGACCTGCCAACGAGCGAGACGGAACCGGTCCATCTCGACCCCCTTCGGATCGGAGAGGGCGTCCGGCGTCGGCCCGTGGACGACCGCGGCGTGGACACGCCCCGCTGCCAGAGCCTCGACGGCTACCTTGCTCGAGCCTGCGGCGGTCACCGCTCCCATCCCATTCTCACGAAGCATCCGCTCCAACACGACGAGCCCTGGTTCACATCCGGCCACCACGAGGCCGGGCCCACGACGCCCGAATGAGGTCAACGTTCCTCCTTCGATGACGCCGTCCGCCACATCCCAGCCGTCGGGGCCGATGCGTGCCGGAGCCGACACGATCCGGTTCCCAACCCATCCGGCACGCACGAAAGACCCATCGACGGGCACGGATCCGGAAACGACATCGATCGGGGTCGGGGAGGGAGCGAAGAGCACGTCGACATCGATTCCGAGCACCGCAGCCATCGCCAGGGCAGAATCGACCCGCGGAAGGTGACGTCCTGCCTCAACCGCCCCCACGAGCTGACGGCTGACGCCGGCCCGCGATGCCAGACCTGCCTGGCTCAATCCGGCGGCCTCACGCAGTTTCCTCAACGAAGATCGTGGCACGCCAGTAACATAGCATATACGCCAGTTTTCTGTCATCAGCTCTGGGGGGCCACCATGAAGCCAGAATCGCGCATCGAGGGGGCTCACGGCTGTGTGGCAGAAGGCAGCGCCGTTGCACATGACCTGTTTGCCCTGAGGGTGTTAACATCCCACCGTTCCGCAGCCGAGCAGAGGTTTCATGGGTCAACGCATCGTCGTTCAAGAACCGATCGTCGAGGGCGATGTCGCCGTCTTCGTCACGAACCGCAACCTCTCGGGTGTCGATGGGGTCAGGTTCGAGTCTGCAGCCGATGCCGAAACCGGCACGAGTGTTCCTGCCAGGCTTGCAGCCCGTCTCTATGGCGTCGATGCGGGCATGAGACACGTGTACATAGCAGCGAACCACGTCGTGGTCCGCAGGGTGGTCGGCTGGGACGATGCCCACCTTGATGAAGCCGTGCGCGTCGTTGAGGAGTTCTTCGTCTTCCATCGGGTGGGTGACCCTACCTGAGGGGTTCCATCCTGGGACCGCGCCGTGTCGTCGTCGGGTGGGGGAGGGTGCCCTCCGGCGCCTCATAGGTTCCAGCCTCGATGTCTGTGGCGAAACCGGCCAGGTCGGCGAAGGTTGTCCGGGACAGTTCCGCCGTGAGCGCGTTCTGGGCACGCACCCAGGGGGTGTGGACCGGGCAGACCTCCTCCCACTCGCACGGCCCACCCTGCAACACGCACTCGTCGAGGAGGATCTGACCTTCTGAGGCCTGGACGACATCGAGGAGCGTGATGGCATCTGGCGACCGCATCAGGGAGTAGCCACCGTCCGGTCCGGCCACCGCGTCGAGTAGTCCCTCGCCAACCAGGTGCGCCAGAATCTGGGTCAGGTACCGATCAGGAACCTCCATCGAGACCGCGATCTCGCGAGCCTTCCTCCGCCCGGCCCCAGCGTGCCTGACGATATCTAGCACGGCTCGCACCGAATAATCGCCTCGTCGTCCCAACGCTACCTGCATCAACTATCAGCATACCACTGAACATCAACCTTGCTGGTTGACGTTGCCGGAGCGAAATGCTAGAAAGAGGCACACGGCTGGGCGCACATACTCACAGAGAGGGGAGTACCGGTGCATCGGACGACTTTCCGCAGAATCGGTCTGTGGTGGGCGCCTCCGATGCTCCTGTTGGCCGCCTTCACTCTTGCCTGGGTCTTCCAGCTGGCCCCGGCCAATGCGCAGACAGCCGACGAAGGCAAGATCATCTACGACGCGAAGTGTGCCTCGTGCCACACGATCGGTGGTGGGGTCCTGGTGGGACCTGACCTCGAAGGAGTGACCACCCGCCGCGAATCAGACTGGTTGATGCGATGGATTGCCGAGCCAGATGTGATGCTGGCAGAAGGCGATCCCATTGCTGGCCAAATGCTCGCGGACTTCAACGGTATCCCGATGCCCAACCTCGCCCTGACGGATGCCGAGGTGGCGAGTGTCGTTGTCTACCTGGACACTAGTTTGGACACTCCAGCCGCTGAAGATCCGACGCCTGTGGTCGTTGTCGTAGCCCTGCAACCCGGCGATCCATCCGTTGGCAAGAGTCTCTTCGAAGGAACGAATCGTTTCGACAATGGTGGTCCACCCTGTCTCGCCTGTCACAGCATCGCCGGCATCGGTGCCCTGGGTGGGGGTGCTCTCGGGCCCGACCTGACCGGGGCGTACGACAAGTTCGGTGAAGATGGCATCGCCTCGATCCTGGCGACGACTCCCTTCCAAACGATGTCCCCCATCTTCGGCGATCGGCCGCTCACTGAGCAGGAGCAGATACACCTGGCTGAATTCCTCAAGCTGGCCCCCGTGAGTGGTCGGACCGCGGCGTCAGTGGGTCAACTTGCATTGCTGGCTGCAGGGGGTGCTGCCCTTCTCCTACTGGTGACACGCATCATCTGGAGACGGCGTCTCAAAGAGGTGCGAAGGCCGATGGTGGCTCGATCACGTGAACGAATCGAACACTCCAAGCATGCGAGAAACGAGCAACGGAACGCGGCATCAACTATGGAAGGCAGGTAGGCACGTGGGTTGGATTCAGGATCTCGTCAACCCCAAAGCGCGCAACTGGGAAGAGTTCTATCGGAACCGCTGGCAGCACGACAACGTCGTTCGCACTACTCACGGCGTCAACTGCACCGGTGGATGCTCGTGGGCTGTCTATGTCAAGGACGGGATCATCACCTGGGAGATGCAGCAGACGGACTACCCCCTCCTGGACAACGAGATCCCGCCCTACGAACCGCGTGGTTGTCAGCGAGGCATGTCGGCATCGTGGTACGTCTACAGCCCGATACGGGTCAAGTATCCCTACGTCCGAGGAGCGCTCATCGACTTGTGGCGCGAGGCAAAAGCCACCCACGACAATTCGGTCGATGCCTGGGCATCCATCGTGGAGGATGAGAAGAAGCGCGCCCGTTTCCAGCGTGCCCGCGGCAAGGGCGGCTTCAGGCGCGCCACCTGGGATGAGGTGCTCGAGATCGTTGCCGCCGCCTGTCTCTACACCGCCAAGGAGCATGGGCCGGACCGCGTCTTCGGTTTCTCCCCGATTCCCGCGATGTCGTATCTCTCCTACGCGGCCGGGTCCCGTTTCCTGCAGCTCTTCGGCGGCGTCAACATGAGCTTCTACGACTGGTACGCCGACCTTCCCAACGCCTTTCCCGAGATCTGGGGTGACCAGACGGACGTGGCCGAAAGCGCAGATTGGTACCACTCGAAGTACATCATCTCTATGGGATCCAACCTCAACATGACCCGGACCCCTGACGTCCATTTCATCTCCGAGGCACGCCATGAGGGCACGAAGTTCGTCGTCATCTCTCCCGACTTCAGCCAGGTGGCCAAGTACTCGGACTGGTGGATCCCAGTCGAGGCGGGTCAGGACACCGCACTGTGGATGGCGATCAACCACGTGATCCTCAAGGAGTTCCACGCAGATCGCCAGACTCCGTACTTCATCGACTACGTCAAGCGGTACACAGACTCGTCGTTCCTCGTCGAGCTGGCCAAGAGCGGCGACGTATTCACGGCGGGTCAGTTCCTCCGTGCCGACCGCGTGGACCGGTATGCCGAAGTCGAGAATGGCGACTGGAAGATGCTCGTCCATGATCTCAACACCGGTGCGCTGCGGATGCCCAAGGGCTCCGTCGGGTTCCGCTGGCAGGAGGAGCAGGGTCAGTGGAACATCAAGATGGAGGATGGGCTCAACCACGAGCCGATCGATCCGGAACTGAGCTTCCGCGATGAGCACGACGAAGTGGCCATGGTCTCGTTCCACGAGTTCAACGAAGGCGGGGTCTACGAACGCGGCGTACCGATCAGGTTCGTCGACACAACGGACGGACCGGTCGCGGTGACCACTGTGTACGACCTGTTGATGGCACAGTTCGGCGTGAGTCGAGGCCTCGAGGGTGACTACCCGGTGGACTACGACGACGAACGTCCCTACACCCCGGCGTGGCAGGAGCGGCTCACCGGCATAGGTAGGGAAACGATCATCCGTTTGGCGCGCGAATTCGCAGGCAACGCGGAGGTGACTGAGGGCAAGTCGATGGTCATCATCGGTGCCTCCATCAACCACTGGTACAACAACAACCAGTCCTATCGAGCCCCCATCACCGCCCTGATTCTCACGGGATGTCCCGGACGCAACGGTGGTGGCATGAACCACTATGTCGGTCAGGAGAAGCTCACACTTGTGGCGCCGTGGACGAGCATGGCTCTAGGCCTTGACTGGTCCAAGCCCCCCCGTCTGCAGCAGACCCCGATATGGCACTACGTGCAAAGCGACCAATGGCGTTACGAGGGAGACTTCACCGACTACGCGCGCGTGCCTCCAGAGACCAAGTGGGCGAAGGGCCATGCCGTCGATCTTGTGGCGGCTTCGGTCCGCATGGGATGGATGCCCTTCTTCCCCCAGTTCAGCCAGAACTCGCTGGACGTGGTGAGTGAAGCCGAAGCCGCCGGAGCGCAGAACGACGAAGAGATCATCGAGCGCGTTGCCGACCAGTTGCGTTCGGGCGATGTGAAGCTCTCGGTTGAGGATCCTGACGCGTCGGAGAACTGGCCGAGGGTCTGGTTCATCTGGCGGGGCAACGCCATGCAGTCGAGCGCCAAGGGTGCAGAGTTCTTCCTCCGTCACTACCTGGGCACCCACGACAACATCGAAGCCGCAGAGCACGCCGCGGGCAAGACCGATACCGTCAAGTTCCGCGATCCTGCGCCCCGCGGGAAGATGGACCTTGTGGTCGACATCAACTTCCGCATGGACTCGACGGCCCTCTATTCCGACATCGTGCTGCCCACGGCCTTCTGGTACGAGAAGAACGACCTCAACACCACCGACTTGCACTCGTTCGTTCATCCGCTGGGCGAGGCCGTGCCCCCTGTGTGGGAGTCCAAGACGGACTACGACATCTTCAAGTCGTTCGCAAAGAAGGTCAGTGAGATGGCGCCTTCGGTGTTCCCCGAGCCGTTCAAGGATCTCGTGACATCTCCGCTCAAACACGACACCCCGGACGAATTGGCCCAACCGGAGCCTCTCGACTGGGGCAAAGGAGAGTGCGATCTGATCCCAGGCGTGACGGCGCCCCATCTCAGTGTGGTCGAGCGCGATTATGCCAATCTGTACAACCGCTTCATCTCTCTCGGCCCGCGGATCCGTGAGGACGGCACGAGTGGCCACGGAGTCCACGTTCCCGTCGCGAAGTTCTACGACGAACTTCTCGAGAGTCCGGTAGGGACCGCGCCAGACGCTCGCCGTACCAGGGCAGTCGAGTGGGACGGCAAGAAGTACCCCGGCCTGGAGAACCCTCTCGATGCGGCCAATGTCCTCCTCCACCTGGCTCCCGAAACCAACGGCGAGGTGGCGTATGCCGCATTCAAGATGGAAGAGGAGAAGGTCGGTGTCCCGCTCACCGATCTCGCTGAGGATACGCGTGGAGTCCGGATGAACTTCCATGACATAACCCGTCAGGTGAGGCGAACCCTGACAAGTCCCTGTTGGTCCGGCATCGTGAACGACGGCCGGACCTATTCGGCGTGGACTCTGAACGTCGAGCGGCTGGTGCCGTGGCGCACGCTCACGGGAAGACAGCAGCTGTACAACGACCACCCCTACTACCTCGACTTCGGGGAGCACCTGCCCACGTACAAGCCAAAGCTCGATCCGGTGGCCACCGGTGACATCGTACGCAGCCCTGTTGACGACCAGTCGCTCGTCCTCAACTACATCACGCCCCACGGCAAGTGGAACATCCACTCAACCTACAAGGACAACCTGCGCATGCTGACCCTGTCACGCGGTATGGATCCGATCTGGATCAACGACAAGGAAGCCGACAGGGTCGGGATAGAGGACAACGACTGGGTTGAGGTCTACAACGACAACGGAGTGGTTGTGACACGGGCTGCGGTCAGCTCGAGGGTTCCGCAAGGAATCTGTCTGTATTACCACGCGGTGGAGCGAACGATCTACATTCCCAAGTCCCAGGTGCGCGGAGGCAAGCGGGCAGGAGGGCACAACAGCCTGACCCGCACCCGAATCAACCCTCTGCTGCTGGCCGGTGGCTACGCCCAGTTCACATACGGCTTCAACTACTGGGGTCCGATCGGCATCTTCACTCGTGATACGTACGTGGTCGTCCGAAAGATGGAGAAGCTCGAATGGTGACGCACGAAGCGAATGGGAGCCACTGACATGGACATTCGGGCCCAAGTTTCCATGGTCTTTCACCTCGACAAGTGCATCGGCTGTCACACATGCAGCGTTGCATGCAAGAACATCTGGACCGACCGCGAAGGCACAGAGTACCAATGGTGGAACAACGTCGAGACCAAACCAGGGACCGGCTATCCCACGCTGTGGGAGGATCAGGAGGAGTACAGCGGCGGCTGGGAGGTCGTGGACGGCCAGTTGCAGTTGAAGCTCCAGAGCAAGATAATGACTCTGGGCAACATCTTCTACAATCAGAAACTGCCGACGGTCAACGACTACTACGAACCGTGGACCTACGACTACGAACACCTCTTCAGCGCACCCGAAGGCGACGATCAACCAACCGCAAGGCCCGTATCGCTGATCACAGGCGAATTCATGGAGATCGAGGCCGGTCCAAACTGGGACGACGATCTTGGTGGCTCTCCGGTGTATGCATCCAACGATCCGAACCTCGGTGTCCTGACAGATGAGGAACGGGCACAACTCAACGAGATCGAGCAGGTGGTGTTCTTCTATTTGCCACGGATCTGCAACCACTGCATCAACCCTGGGTGCGTGGCGGCTTGCCCGGCAGGGGCGATCTACAAGCGTGGCGAAGACGGCATTGTGCTCGTCAGCCAGGAGAAGTGCCGCGCCTGGCGGATGTGCATCTCTGGCTGTCCGTACAAGAAGGTCTATTACAACTGGTCCTCAGGAAAGTCGGAGAAGTGCATCCTGTGCTTCCCGCGCCTCGAAAGCGGCCAGGCACCGGCCTGTTTCCACTCGTGCGTCGGTCGAATCCGATATCTGGGAGTGTTGCTTTACGACGCAGACCGGATCGAGGAAGTCGCAACATCGCCCGAAGCTGACCTCGTCGAGGCCCAGCGGGGGATCATCCAGGACCCGTTCGATCCTGAAGTGATCGCGGCTGCCAAGGCCAACGGAGTGCCAGACGACATGCTCGAGGCGGCCAAGAACTCACCCGTGTACAAGTTCGTCAAGCAGTGGAAGATCGCTCTACCGCTCCATCCAGATTTTCGGACGTTGCCGATGCTCTATTACGTACCTCCGATGTTGCCGGTCCTCGCCAAGATGAGGAACGGGGTTTACGACGTGGCAGGCGCCGAAGCTGAAGGACTGACACCATTGCTGGCCTCGCTCGACAAGGCAAGGGTGCCGCTGGCCTACATGGCCAAACTGTTCTCTGCGGGCAACGAAGACATCGTGACCGAGGTCTACCGCAAGCTCATCGCCGTGCGAGTCTACAAGCGGGCAGAGACGGCTGGGGACGTTACCGAGGATGAGGCAAGAAGGGCGCTCGAGGTGGGGCGCCTGACGGCCGAGGAGGCAGAAGCCATCTTCCGTCTCACGGCGCTGCCGTCCTTCGAGGAGCGCTTCGTCGTACCGCCGCTTGGCCGAGAGACGGCGATCGAGCAGACAGAGGATCCATACACCCGCAAGCGTGAGGGTGGCTTCGGCACGCTCACCGCACCGGAGCGGAGATGGTGACCGTGAACGACCAACCCACAGCCAGGCGCATTTGGGAGCTCTTCGCAGAGTTGCTTGATTATCCCCACGAGAGTCCGATGGAGATGCTGTCCGAGTGTCGAACGCTGACCGGAGCAATGTCCCGCGATGCCGATGCGAGATTGGCGATATTCCAGGCATTCGCCGAGAAGGCGACCCTGGGCCGTCTTCAGGAGGAGTACACGCGAGCTTTCGACATGGACGAGTCCCACAGCCTGTATGTGGGTTATCACCTGTTGGGCGAGAGCTACAAACGTAGTGCCCTGCTTCTCGAATTCAAGGAGCGGTACCGGGCCCACGGTATGGAGGTCGCCGGTGAATTGACCGACCATCTACCCGTGGTCCTGCGATTCCTCGCCACGTGTCAAGACCGGGATCTGACCAACGAGATCGTCGGTGAGGCGATATGGCCCATGTTGGAGATGATGGCCAGAAAAGGCGAGGAGTCCGACGATGCGTCGGCAGAGGAAGAAGGTCGTCCGCCAGCCGTGCCCGTTCCCTACCACGAGCTGTTGACCGCCCTGCTGCTCGTGGTGCGGGTCTCCCCAATGGGTGGCGCGCGACCACTCGCCATTGCTGGTCCCATCGGGAGGTCGACCACGTGAGGAGACGCTAGTCATGTTCGATATCGTGCTATTCGTTGCCTTTCCCTACCTTGCGGTCGTCACAGCCGTCTGGGTCGGGATCTATCGGTACCGCAACGACCGCTTCTCCTACTCCAGCCAGTCATCACAGTTCCTGGAGAACCGAATACTCAGCTGGGGATCGGCACCGTGGCATTATGCGATCCTGATCATCCTGTTGGCACATCTCGTCGCGTTGCTGATTCCCGCAGTCTGGGCCTCGTTGATCTCAGCGCCGATCCGTCTCTACGTTCTCGAGGTCTCAGGCTTGGCTCTGGCGGTGGTCGCCGTCTTTGCGCTCGGTGTGCTCGTCTACCGGCGCCTGGTGACGCCCCGAGTGCGGTCCGTGACGACACCGGCGGACTGGTTGCTGCTCGCCCTCTTGCTTGCCCAGGTAGCGCTCGGCTTCTGGGTAGCGCTCTTCTTTCGCTGGGGGGCGGATTGGTACCTGCACACGGCGGTGCCGTGGATCATCTCTCTGGTCAAGTTCCAGCCTGAGGTCGCATCCGTGACGGCGCTGCCCTGGGTGGTCAAACTGCACATTCTCGGCGGGTTTCTCCTCATCGCCGTCGTCCCATTCACCCGATTGGTGCACGCGGCTATCTGGCCCATCACCTACCTGTGGAGACCCCACCAAGTGGTGATCTGGAATCGAGAGCCGGTTCGCACTCCGGGCGAACGAACACGCGGCACATGAGCGAGGACGCGCGGACGTCCACCGGCGAGATACCGCCGAAGCTGCTGGACTTCAACCAGGAGCGGATCAGAACGCTCCACTACACGTGGATCGCCTTCTTCATGACGTTCTACGTCTGGTTCAACCTGGCACCGCTCGCGACCACCATGCTGGATTCGGTCGGCTGGCTCACCGATGAGCACATCAAGATTCTGCTGATCGCGAACGTGGCGTTGACCATTCCCGCCCGCATCATCGTTGGCGCTCTCATTGATCGCTACGGCTCGCGAGTCGTGTTCACAGGGTTGATGATCATCATGGCGATTCCAGCGGTAGCGTTCGCGTTCGCAGGAACGTTCGTGCAACTGATGCTCGCCCGCCTCGTGCTCAGTTCGGTTGGCGCCGGTTTCGTCATCGGGATCAAGATGGTCGCCCAGTGGTTCACGCCGAAGTACATCGGTCGGGCCGAGGGGTTCTATGCGGGGTGGGGAAACTTCGGTTCCGCCTTCGCTGCCATGACGCTGCCCTGGTTTGCCATCACGTTCCTGGGCGACTGGCTCGGACTCGGTGACGATGCCTGGCGCTGGGCGATGGCCGTCAACGGCATCGTCATGGCCATCTACGGCGTCATGTACTACTTCCTGGTCAGGGATGTTCCAGAGGGCGAGCATCTTCACAAGTCGACGAAGACGGAGCCGATGATCGTCACCTCCTACGGAGATCTCGTCACGTACCTCGTCATGTCCTTCCCGCTCATGGGAGCGCTCATGGTGTTGGCATGGAGGGTCGGCAACGTGGAGATCGACGGGAGTCCGGTCCTCTCCCAGACAGGTCTGTGGGTCATCTACGGAGTGCTGTTGCTCTTCTACGCAGGCCACGTCACCAAGACACTGCAGATCAACCTGCCGTATCTGCGAGCCGGTGTCCCCGAGGACGAGAAGTACCACTGGGGGAGTGTCGCTGCACTGAATACCACCTACTTCGCCAACTTCGGGGCTGAGCTGGCGGTGGTTTCAATGCTCCCTGCCTTCTACGAGAATGTCTTCATGTCTCTGACAAATGATTCTGGTGACACGATCGTCACCGCCACCGTCGCCGGGGTTGTCGCGGCTTCGTTTGCGTTCGTCAACCTCGGAGCCCGTCCATTGGGTGGATACCTCTCCGACCGCATGACCAACAGGAAGCGGACGATGTTGATCTACATGATCGGGATCGTGGTCGGCTTCCTCCTCATGGCGTTCATCGGCAAATGGAGTGGTTTGGTGACCTCGGACGGCCTCCGCGAGGTCGTGCCGACCTTCGACGGGATCTGGTGGCTGGTCACCGCCGTTGCCATCACCGTCTTCGCATCGGTGTTCGTACAAGGAGCCGAGGGCGCGACGTTCGCCGTCATCCCGATGATCAACAAGCGGATGACCGGCCAGATCGCCGGAATGGCCGGCGCCTACGGCAATGTCGGTGCCGTCATCTACCTCGTCATCTTCTCATTGGTCGATTCCAGGACGTTCTTCTTCATTCTGGCCGGCGGAGCGCTGATCAGTTTCGTAGTGACCCTGTTCTTGCTCGAGGAACCGGAGGGGGCATTCGAGGCGGAATTCGTCCACGACGCTGAGGGGAGGTTGGAGGCCTAGGCGACGTGACGTAGACATCCTGGAAGCGACTCGGGAAGGCGGAAGCGGAATCGAGATCTCGTGCGGGTCGACGCCTCGATCCCGGAGAGGAGTGCGAATGGCCGACATCTACGAGTGGGAGGTTGAGAACGAAGAGTTCTGGGAGGAGACAGGCGAGAAGGTCGCAAGCCGGAACCTCTGGATCTCGATCCCAAGTCTGCTGGTTGGCTTCGCGGTCTGGCTGTACTGGAGTGTTATCACGGTCCAGATGCTCAACCTGGGCTTCCCTTTCACGACGGGTGAACTCTTCACGTTGTCCGCGATTGCTGGCCTCACCGGTGCCACATTGCGCATTCCCAGTAGCTTCCTGATTCGCATTGCGGGCGGACGCAACACGATCTTCTTCACGACTGCGCTTCTGATGATTCCTGCGGCAGGAACCGGGTTTGCGCTTCTGTCCCAAGACACGCCGTTGTGGGTGTTCCAGTTGCTCGCCATCCTGTCTGGTATCGGTGGGGGGAACTTTGCATCGTCGATGTCCAACATCAGCTTCTTCTACCCCAAGAGGAAGCAAGGTCTCGCGCTCGGTCTGAACGCAGGTCTTGGCAATGCCGGCGTCACGACCATGCAGGTACTCATACCTCTCGTGATGACCCTGGGCATCTTCGGCGCAGGCCTGGAGCTCGAAACCACTTCGGGTTGGATATTCGGGAAGATCCCGGCAGGAACGGAGACCTGGATCCACAACGCCGGGTTCGTGTGGCTTGTGATCCTCATCCCTCTTGCTCTTCTCTCCTGGTTCAGGATGGACAATATCCGCGCCGAGCACGTGTCTCCCAACATTGGATCGCCTGTCAATTCGTTCATGAAGATCGGCGGAATGCTGGGGCTGGCATTGATCCCAGCCGTTGCGGGGCTGTTCATCATCCTTCCCTCCCCGGTTGGTCTGGGGTGGACCTGGGCGAAATACCCGACCATCGTCCTGGTGATCTCTGCAACGGTCATACTCCTCAAGCAGTTGCGAGGCGACATCAAGCCCAATCTCGAACGTCAGTTCAGGATCTTCGGCAACAAACACACCTGGATCATGAGCATCATCTACACGATGACGTTCGGTAGCTTCATCGGATACTCAGCGGGTTTTGCCCTGGCCATCAAGGTCATCTTTGGATTCCAGCATGTGATGGTCGACGGGGTGATGACGCATGACATCGTCAACCCGAACGGACCATCTGCGCTTGCATTCGCCTGGATGGGCCCCTTCATCGGTGCGTTCATTCGCCCGGTTGGTGGTTGGATCTCCGACAAGGTCGGTGGAGCGAAGGTGACACAATGGGTAGCCGTAGTGATGATCGCCAGCGCCATCGGGGTCGCCTACTTCATGAAGCAGGCGTACCAGTCCGAGACACCGGAGGATCTCTTCATCCCCTTCTTCCTGCTCTTCCTGGTCCTGTTCGCGGCCACCGGAGTCGGCAACGGTTCCACGTTCCGCACCATCGCGATCGTCTTCGACCGGGAGCAAGCCGGGCCGGTGCTTGGTTGGACGTCTGCGGTTGCCGCGTACGGTGCATTCGTCGTCCCTCAGGAGTTCGGCGAGCAGATCAGGAACGCAACCCCCGAGATTGCGCTCTACGCGTTCGCCGCCTTCTACGTCATCTGTTTGATCCTGAACTGGTGGTACTACCTAGGACCCAAGGCAGAGTTCGACAACCCGTAGTCAGGCGTTGGGCTCCCGCGAGGTCGATGCCGATCATCTTTGCTGGTGTTTCACTTGTAGGCGGCGACGCGCTCTGATGGGACCACACGCGAAGCGATGAGAGGTGAGAAAGCATTCATTCATGGGCGCTTCGTGCATTCTTGAAGGTCGCCGGCTCGGTTTGCTTTGAACTCATGATCTGAACGTCGGACTCGAGTCGACCGGAACTCGTGGTGTGTCCCAGCTTGGCGAGGCCGGGATCGTTCTTCGTCGAGGAGAGCGCTGAGGTCGTGCCATTGGTCCTGAGTGGTATCCCCTGGTTGCGTCTGAGCCGCGCGTTGACTGTTCCACGCCACCTGGGAGTGCGCAGGGCAATACATGTCGGCCATCTCTGGGACCATGCATCGCCACGGGCACAGACCGGCCTGAGGTCATCCCGTCTGACGGAGGTCGCGCCGCTCGAAAAGCGCCACGGCTGACACGACAAGTCCGACGGTGAGTCCGGTGAGGATCGCACCATGGCCCCAGTTCATGCCGTTGACGAGCGGGTCGCTGGTCAGGTAGTAGTAGAAGGGCGACCATTTGGCGTATCCGGCAAAGGTGTCGTTGAACGGCAGGAACGCGTTGAGCACATAGAGGATGAGCGCGATTCCAACAGTTCCGTAGATGGCCACCTTCACGCGACCCGCGGCTGCGCCCAGTGCAAGCGAAAGTGCACCGAAGGCCACTCCGACGAGTGTCACGAGCAGCGACGTGGCAGCGATATTGCCCATGTCCATGCCCAGTCCCCCGAGCAGGGACCCGATTGCGACGCCTGCGAATGTCGCCACGCCGACCGCGACGCCGTAGAGGGTCATTGCGAGCACTTTGTGGAGGACAATCGTGGAGCGTCTGATCGGGTTGGCAAGGAGCAGGCCCATCGTCCGCCGTTCCTCCTCACCGGCGAGGGCGCCTGCCCCGATCGCCACGGTGACGACCATCACCGCGATGGGAGCCATCATGCCGAAGGTCTCGATCTGATACCAACCCTCCGGAGTGCCCATGTCGCCACCCCCGAACAAGGCCACCAGGGCCTCGGGGAACTGATCGGTCATGCCGGCGAGCGCATCATCGATGAGCGTGAACATGGGACCCAACATGACGCCCATGAAGAGGAACATGACCGAGGCGGTGACCAGTAGCAGCCCCTGGTGTTCAGAGGCGGTCTTTACCCAGATGCGAGAGACACGTGCAGAACCGGCAAGGCGGTTCGCGAGCTTCTGAGTGATCGGGTTTCCGCGGAGCCTGTCAACCAGCGTTGCTCCGACGGTCTCACCTCTGAGGTCTCGCCGGTTGATGCCGATCAGCGCGACAACCGCGAACAGCACAACACCGGCGGATAGCACGCCGATGTGACCCCAGTTCACTCCGTTGCTCACTGGCTGGCTTCCGCTGAAGTAGTACCAGGGGAAAGCCTTGGCGACATTCTCGTACCCTTCGACGAGAGGGAATAGACCGGCCCCGATGAAAGAGATGAACATGATCCCTGCGGTTGCCCCAGAGGCCGCACCCGGGCTTCCGGTCCAGGCGCCGATCGCCACTGCCAAGAAACCGAAGAAGAGTGAGATGACGAACATGTGGAAGATCAGCGCGCCGACATGCATCCCTGTGATGCTGACGTCGAGCATCGCAGGCACAACGAATCCAGCTCCCAGAAGGAAGAGGGCCCCGAGACCGGTCAGGAACACCATGGATGCTGTCTTGGAGACGAGAACGGTGGAGCGACTCTTCGGGTTGCCAAGCAGCAGACCGATCGTTCCTTTTCGTTCCTCACCCGCAATGGAAGCGGCGCCCATTGCCAGCGCAAGCCCAGCCAATGTCATCGTGCCGTAGGAGCCGTAGATTGCCCCATAGGCGAGACTCGCCACGTCTGCGTCCTTGGGAATGTTCACCATGCTCCGGAAGACATCGGGCAGATCGGTGTAGACGGAGAGGTCGATGTCTCGATAGACAGACATCCCGAAGAGGAATAGGACGGCGAGCGTCACAGAACCGATAGCCATCCCTTTCCACCGGTCCCGCGTCGTTTTGGTGAATACGTTGGCAAGTGTCACGTTGCCACATCCCCGTCGCGGTAGTAGGTGAGGAAGATCTCCTCGAGATCGGCCTCCTGGGTGCTGATATCGACGAGTGTGTACCGCTCGGTGACGACCCTGAGCAGTGTCTCCATGTGGCCGCTGAACGAGAGCGTGACGTGTTGGTTTGCCACGGCGACATCGCGCACGCCGGGAAGGGATTCGAAAACCGCACCATCAACAGATGCATCGAAGAAGAGCTCCACCTTGCGGATGCCCTTGGACCTCAGGTTTGACACGCCTTCAACGGCAACCAGCTTGCCGAGGCGAATGATCCCGACTCGGTCGGCGACTCGCTGTACCTCGGACAGAGTGTGGCTGGAGAGGAATACGGTGCGCCCATCGGCAGCGACCTGGCGCATCATGGTTTGGAACTCGCGCTGGACCAGCGGGTCGAGTCCTGAGCTTGGCTCGTCCATGATCAGTACTTCCGGCCTGTTCATGAACGCCTGGATCAGGCCGATCTTTTGTCGGTTTCCCGATGAGAGGTCGCCCACCTTCTTTGTCAGGTCGGCGTCGAGCCGATCAGCCAGCTGATCGACGTACGACCAGTCGACGCCGCCCCGCAGGTTCGAGAAGTAGGTGAGGGTGTCGCGTCCGGTCAGGTTCGGGTACATGGCGAGGTCGCCCGGCACATATCCGATGTGTTCACGGATCTTGACTGACCTCTCGTGGGAATCCAGTCCCAGGATCGAGGCTCTTCCCTTGGTCGGCCTGATCTCATCGAGGATGGTTCGGATCATGGTGGTCTTGCCGGCTCCGTTCGGGCCGAGGAACCCGAAGATCTCACCCGGTCGAATCTCCAGGTCGAGGTCGACGAGAGCCTCGACGTCGCCGTAGTGCTTTGTCAATCCCTCGGTCTGGATGGCGATTTGATCGGTCATGAGGTTCCTTCGTTCTGTGTCGTCTGTCGATGTTCCATGTCGTCAGACGACGGTGATTCGTTTTCGTCCTGTCCACGAGCCATTGCGGCGAGCGCTTCCTGGATGTGTTCGGCGAAGGTCTCGGTGAAGACGCCCCCTCCGTAGATCCCGTAGACAGGGCCGGCATATGCGGCAAATGACGGATCCGTGAGGACTCCCGGATCGGTGATGTCGACGCCAAGGAGTCGTTCCAGATGTTCATGGAGCACCAGTGTCCCGAGACCCCAGATCGTGAGTAGAACTGCCCGTCCACGCGGATCGGCCGT
>Ga0255048_10001160_pt1 | contig 18983 bp, 19 predicted proteins | sample JV7_2_2_MG_FD_183619 | JGI IMG/M metagenome (GOLD analysis project Ga0255048, IMG submission 183619) | Seawater microbial communities from Jervis Inlet, British Columbia, Canada - JV7_2_2 | ecosystem: Environmental > Aquatic > Marine > Inlet | place: Canada: British Columbia | collected 2016-10-06
CGGTTTACGGTTTGCGGTTTACGGTTTACGGTTTACGGTTTACGGTTTACGGTTTACGGTTTACGGTTTACGGTTTACGGTTTACGGTTTGCGGTTTACGGTTTACGGTTTACGGTTTACGGTTTACGGTTTGCGGTCTGGAGCTTGTCGCACTCCGACTGTCAACTGAGAACTATCCAATCGCTGCGTATGCTGCGCCCATGAAATACGCAGTCATCGGGGCCGGTTCGTGGGGAACAACGGTTGCGTCGCTTGCGGCGCCGCATGTGCCGACCACCATATGGGCGCGAAGGCCAGAGGTTGCCAGGAGCATCAACAAGAAGAACCGCAACAAACGATACCTCAAGGGATTCGACCTCTCACCCGAGCTCGTCGCAACGGACGATCTGCACAGAGCTGTAGCTGATGCCTCTGTGATCGTAATGGGCGTTCCGTCTCACGGATATCGGGAGGTCCTGACCCGTCTCGGGGACTCGATCCCAAACGACGTTCCGATTCTCTCCCTCTCCAAGGGCATCGAGGCGAGGACGCTGATGCGGATGACCGAGGTCACCACGGACGTGCTTTCCGGCCACGATCGTTCGGTCGTCGGTGTGCTCACCGGACCGAACCTCGCCCGTGAAATCCTGGAGGGTCAGCCGGCAGCGACGGTGATCGCCATGGAGGACGCCGAAACGGCGGCATCGATACAGCAAGTGTTCGGCACCCCTCGCTTCAGGGTGTACACGAATCCCGATGTGATCGGGTCAGAGACCGCAGGCGCCGTCAAGAACGTGATGGCGCTGGCAGCGGGAATGGCGGCCGGTCAAGGATTCGGTGACAACACGCTCGCCACGCTGATCACACGGGCGCTCGCCGAGATGACGAGACTCGGAGTTGCGATGGGCGGCGATATTCGCACCTTCTCAGGGTTGGCCGGACTTGGAGACCTCATCGCAACCTGCAACAGCACCCAGAGCCGAAACCATCAGGTGGGCTATGGACTGGGTCGTGGCAAGGAACTTGACACGATCGTCGACGAGATGAACATGGTAGCGGAGGGCGTCAAATCCACACGAGGGGTCCTCGCTCTCGCCCACAAGCATGAAGTCGAGATGCCGATCGCGGAGAAGGTCGGGTCTGTGCTCTACGACAATGCCAACGTTGGGCACGCTCTCCACGAACTCATGACCCGCGAGGCAAGAAGCGAGTACAGCTGAAGGCACAGATCGCTCATGCTCTTCTTTCCACCTCTCCCCAGCCGGGCGAGACCAAGAGGCCCGCGTGTGGTCTCTCAGCCTGTTGATATCACAAACGCTGTTCGAGCCTGCTCGGCAACTTCGCGGACGTAGCAGCCTTCCAGATGGTCGTTTACGAGGCCCATGGCTTGCATGAAGGCGTATGCGGTTGTCGGTCCCACGAACCTCCAGCCGCGTCTCTTGAGATCCTTTGACAGGGCTGTTGAAACCTCCGTGGTCGCAGGAATCTCAAGCGGGGGTGGACCGCGGGGTGGCTCAAAGGACCAGAAGTAGGCGGCGAGCGACCCATGTTCGTCAGCGGTCTCGAGTGCCCGGCTGGCGTTGTTGATGGTCGCCTCGATCTTGCCACGGTGACGGACGATGCCCGCATCGCCAAGCAGGCGTTCAACATCGGTCTCATCGAAGGCCGCAACGATGCAGGGATCAAAGCCGGCAAAGGCCACTCTGAAGTTCTTGCGTTTGCGGAGAATCGTCAGCCAGCTCAAGCCGGATTGGAAACCCTCGAGGCAGATCTTCTCGAACAACCGATGGTCGTCGCCCTGGGGGAAGCCCCACTCGGCATCGTGATACCGCTGATAGTCGTCGTCGCCAGTGCCCCACCAGCAACGATTGACGCCATCGGCTCCCGCTACCACATCCATCACGAGTCGTCCCGGATCTTCCTGCGCTGGGCAGCCCTGGAATGCTCGAGCACCACTCGCATGAGTTCCTCGACGTAGTCTGGGTCGAGATCCAGACGAACCGCGTCCTCACGGAAGGTTTCGAGGAGCTCCGCCTCGCGTTCCTCCGAGTACAGCGCAAGACCGTAGGCAGCCTTGAGCGCCCCGATGGCGACTGATACGTCCTGACGCTCAGCGATGAGCGCTAGGAGCCTCTGGTTGATGTGATCGATCTCGTTGCGGAGTTCGACGATCCTGTCTTCCGGCATCAGATTCCACCGATTCGTATGTGGCAGCTGAACCTAGCCCAAACCAGCGCACCCAACAACACTACGCCAGCAGGTCATGCGCCGCCGCCGCGAGCAGCGGAGCGAGCGGTTCAAAGGTTGCGAACCGTTCGTCAGCGGTCTGTCCGGCAACGTACCTGGCGTAGATCTGTTCGATGATCACAGCGATACGGAACAGTGCCAGACCTTCGAAATACGAGAGATCCGATACGTCGGAGCCCGTCCTGTCGGCATACCGCTCGCGGACCTCGACCTTCGGCATGACCTCTCCGATCGCCACTGCATTCGCACCAAACACGAGATAGGTGGGATCGTCTGGTTCCGCCCAGTAGGCGAGCAAGGTTCCGATGTCCACGAGTGGGTCACCTAGTGTCGCCATGTCCCAGTCGAACACGGCAACCAGCTCGCCATCGGCGCCGACCATGGTGTTGTCCAGTTTGAAGTCGTTGTGCAGGATCGCTGCGCGCTGATGCACGGGGACATCAGCGCGCAGGAGGGAGGCGCACGCATCCATATCGGGGACCGGGCGAGTTGCGGCAGCGTCCCATCTCGCTGCCCACCCTTCTATCTGCCGCTCCACGAATCCCTCGGGTCGGCCCAGGTCGGCGAGGTCGACTGCTTCAGGGTCGACCGTGTGGAGATCGCACAGGGCGTCCACCAGCGACTCAGCCGCAGCTCTCTTGAGATCAGAGTCGTCGATGTACTCCACTGGCCACTTGCTTCGTACGACGGAACCGTGTCGGCGTTCCATGACGAAGAAGGGCTTGCCCATCACTTCGGGATCGTCGCAGTAGTGGTGGGCGCGCGGGGCAAGTGGGAACGCCCGCCACAAGCGAGAGAGCACCTTGTACTCTCGAGCCATGTCATGGCTGCCCCTGGCGACCTCACCGAGTGGAGCGCGTCGCAGCACCCACTCCTCGCCGTCGGCGCAGCGGGCGCGATAGGTGAGGTTGGCGGCGCCACCAGGGAACTGATCAAACGCCACGTCCTGGCTGGGGAACAGCACCGGAAGTGCGGCATGGAGGTAGCGGGCGACTCTCGGCTCATCGAAGCGCTCATCTACTCGAATGGGTGCCGTGTCTTTCACGGCGGAGAGGTTAGACCACTAGACATTGATGGAGGTGAGGTGGTGAGCAACTGAGAGCCAGGCTGCCCACGTGAGCCCGAAGGCGAATAGTGCGGTGATACCTACCTCGGATAGTTGCCTGAATCGAGATACACGTGGACCGCGAGCATGCGATGCGATTTCGGATGCGATCACAGCAATACCACCGATACCGACGAACGTCGTGGCCAGAACCATCCAGAAGGTCGCACCGCCAACGAACGGCGTGTCGATCAACCGGTCCACCATCATTGCAAGGAACACACCAGCCAGATACAGGTTCGAGAATCCGAAGAACCGCATCGCCTTGGTCCGATCGGCCCTGAGCCCGAGTGAAGCGACCAGCAGCCACACTCCGAGCACACCAGCCGCTGCGACATAGACCCACCCGAGGTGGGACACGGGGATGAGCATGAGGCTCACACCGACTGTCACCACCGAGTACCACACGATCTCGCGGAACGTCACCTCGTCGCCTGCGATGACCGAAAGCATTGGTATCCCGGCTCGTCGATAGTCCTCTTCGTACTTGATCGACAGCGCCCAGAAGTGTGGGGGCGTCCAATACAGAATGATGGCGAACATGATCCAGGGCGCCACCCCAAGATCGCCTGTGACCGCAGCCCACCCGATCAACGCCGGCACTGCGCCCGCTGCGCCTCCGATGACGATGTTCTGGGTTGTGGACCGCTTCAGAAGCATTGTGTACACGAGCACATAGAAGCCGAACGCGACAAGCGACAGCACACCGGCGAGGAGTGTCGACCCGACAGCGAGGACAATGAACCCTGCCAGCCCGAGCAGCAACCCGAATACGGTCGCTGCCCTCTGCGAAACACGATTCGTGGGTATCGGGCGCCCAGAGGTTCGTTCCATGATCCGATCGATGTCGGCGTCGTAGACCTGGTTGATGACGTTTGCGCCACCAGCCGAAAACGTGCCGCCGATGAGCACGAGAAAGACGAGGTTCCAGCCGGGCCAGCCTCTTTCGGCGACCACCATCGCCGGAATCGTCGTGATGAGAAGCAGTTCGATGATGCGTGGCTTCGTCATCTCGACGTAGGCCTTGATCTTGGCACGTATCTCCTGATGAGGGGAGGCGGTACTGGTCATGCGTGTACCCGCTCACGAGCCTGGACCCCAACAGGGTCACCGAGCCATGAGGCGCCGAAGAGCACGAACGACAGCCAGAGGACGTCGGCGACCAGCAGATGAATCACCTGAATCGAGAGCGGCGTGAGGAAGAAGAAGTTTGCGATACCGATGAAGAACTGGGAGAGAACCACGATGCTCACTGTGGCGGCGAGGCGCTTGGTCCGAGGCGAACCGTATCGCGCACTGTCTGCCGCAATCCATACGACCGTGCCCCACAAGATGACAAGAACCATGAACCCTAGTGTCACCCAGGCAACATGGGGGAACACGCGATGAGCAAGCAGTGAGTGAACCACGGCGGCAAGCGTAGTGGAGGCAAGCTGCCGTCGGCCATCCACAGCTCACAGTCCACGGTTCACGGTTCAGAGGTCGCTCGTGGTACGCCGAAGGTCGACTGTCGACAGGCACACACAGATCTCTGCGTCCATCCCACGTCCGGGAACGCGTGTAGCGGCGATTCTGACCGTGAACCGTAGACCGAGAACCGAGAACCGATAGCTGAACGCCTGCGGCCGAGTATTCTCCTTCACATGAAGAAACTCATCTTCCTCGGCGTACTCGCTGTGATCGCAGCAGTGTTGTACAAGGTGCTCACCACCGAAGTCCCAATCGACGACAAGTAGCCGAGCGTGCACATCCGCAGGTTCGGCACCGGCCCCCCGGTCGTGATGTTCCACGGCTTCTCCCTCACAGGAGAGCAGTTCTCACCGGCTGCGGGGCTCCTCGACCGGACGATCATCGCTCCGGACCTCCCCGGCCACGGATCGAGCGGATCCCACCCTGCCGATGTCGACGCCGTGACCGCAGCCATCGACATCCTGCTCGACGGTCTCGGAAGGCCAACCCCTGTGATGGGATACAGCCAGGGTGGCCGCATGGCCCTGCTGTCTGCCATCGGCGATCAATCGAACGTTTCGGCACTGGTTCTCATTTCGTCGAATGCCGGAATCAGGGATCAAACAGTCAGGGAGTCCCGCGTCGAGCGTGACCACGTGCTCGGCGACCGGATCAGGGAGATCGGGGTCGGAGCATTCGTCGACTCCTGGACATCGGTTGGCATCACGCGCCTCGACCATCTGGATGAGGCATACCGCGTCTGGGACAGAAGCGTCCGTTCACAGAACTCTGCGGACGGTCTCGCCTCGGCTCTCAGGGGATACGGCCAGGGTGCGCAACCGTCCGTCTGGCATGAGCTCGGCAGCCTCACGATGCCCGTCCTACTCATCGTTGGGAGCAGGGACGACCGCTACACATCGATCAATACCGAAATGGCTGGGTTGATCCCCGACGCAGAACTGCTGGTCATCGGCGACGCAGGCCACAACCCGCTCGCGGATCAGCCAGAAGTCACCTACGGGGCGATCTCACGTTTCCTCGATCGGGACGGCTGATCCAGACGTCCAGTCATAGAAACCGACGCCGGACTTCTTGCCCAATCTGCCTGCTGCAACCATCTCACGCAGCAGCTCAGGTGGCTCGAATCTGTCGCCGTAGACCGTAGCGAGATGTGACGCAATCTTCAGCCTGACATCCAGACCAACGAGGTCGCCGAGCATCAACGGCCCCATCGGGTGCCGGTAGCCGACAGACATGGCACGATCGATGTCCTGTGGCCTCGCGACGCCTTCTGCCACCATGCGAATCGCCTCGATGCCGACCAGGACACCGAGACGACTCGTCGCAAACCCGGGAGCGTCGTTGATGAGCGCCTGCTCCATGCCGAGAAACTCGACCAACGACAGAACTCTGTGCAACGTTTCTTGTGAGGTTGCGGCTCCCTTGATCACCTCGACCAGGTGCATCGCCCACACAGGGTTGAAGAAGTGCATCCCAACGAATCGATCGGGAGCATCCAGGCCCTCGGCCAGCACATCGATCGAGAAGCTCGAGGTGTTCGAGGCAAGGACCATGGGGTTTCGCTTCTCGGAAGCCAACAGGATCGACCGTTTGAGTTCCACGTCCTCGATGACCGCCTCGACGATCAGATCGAGGCCCTCATCGAGTTGTTCGACCGAACCGGCAGCACCGAGATTGGCGATCACGCCATCGAGATCATCCGGATTGAGCTTCCCCCGATTCGCAGCGGTTCTGAGCGAATCAGCCACACGCTCCACGGAACCCTGCGCCGTATCGAGGTCAACATCGACGATCACGACTTCGGCCCCATTCGCCGCAAACCGATGTGCGATCCCAACCCCCATGGTTCCCCCGCCTATGACTGCAATGTTCATACCCAAACCGTAAACCGTAAACCGTGAACCGCAAACCGCAAACCGTAGACCGCAGACCGTGAACCGCGAACCGATTGCCGTGAACCGTAGGCGGTCTACCGTCTAGTCCATGGAACATCTCCGCCTCACAGCCTTCTCGCACGGCTCTGGTTGAGCGTGCAAGCTCGGTCCTGACGAGCTGACGCAGGTCCTGCGTCCCACGCACAACCATCCGGCCACGCTGCACCCCGACCTGCTCGTAGGTATCCCGGGTTCAGATGACGCCGGGGTCTTTCGCATCGACGAGGACCGGACGATTGTCCAGACCGTCGACTTCTTCACTCCGATCGTCGACGACCCATACGACTGGGGCCGAATCACCGCCGCGAACGCGCTGAGCGACATCTACGCGATGGGTGCCGACGCCCTCACCGCACTTCAACTCGTCGGATGGCCGCGTGACTCGATTCCCTTCGATGTGCTCGGGCGTGTCATGGAGGGCGGCTTGGAGGTCATGAACGAGGCTCGTTGCACGGTGCTCGGTGGGCATTCCGTCGATGACCCTGAGCCCAAATACGGATTCGCCGTCACCGGTGTCGCTCCGCCCGGAGATATCACGACCAACAGCTCCGCACGGCCGGGCCAAGTGCTGATCATCACCAAGCCGCTCGGTACGGGCATCGTGGCGACCGCAGCAAAACACGGTGAAGCACCCCGCGACGTTGTTGCCGAAGCGATCGCCACGATGGTGACACTGAACGACGGGGCCGCCAGAGCGGCCAGGCGCGTGGGAGCGAAGGCCGTCACCGACGTGACCGGATTCGGGCTGCTCGGTCACCTCTCCGAGATGACGCGAGCCTCGAACGTCAGCGCGGAGATCGACGCCGAGTCGGTCCCTGTGCTCGACGGTGTGCTCGAACTCGTGGCGGCGGGTCAGATCGCCGGAGGGACAAGGCGGAACCTTGCCGCGGCCTCTTCGCTCGTCACCTATGCGAATGTCGATGATGACATCAAGTGGGTCCTGGCAGATGCACAGACAAGCGGTGGACTTCTCATTGCGGTCGACGAACCACTCTCAGATGCCTTCAAGCAGGCCCTTGCGGACGAAGGTGTCACCAATTGGGAAATCGGACGAATGGTCGAGAGGGCGTTCGAACACGGGCCTTCCGGCGGAATCTCCGTTTCCTGAGAAAAAAGCTACGCAATTCACCTTGAAGTCAGCGTTCGATGATGTATCCTCGGCACTGCTGGGTCGCCAGACGACCCTCAGCAGGTCCCCTCGTCCCCCCTGGGGGACCTGCGAAAACACTACGGGCTCCTTGTCCCCCCTCGGAGTCTGTAGAACCCGCAACGGGCCCCTATCCCCCTGGGGGCCTGTTGCATGTCTGGAGCGCACCAAGGCGATAGGCTGGAAACGCCCATGAAGATCCGAATCACGCGTCCCGGCCAGCTCGGCTCGACAATCCGTGAACTCGCGCGGCGCAAGCCCGACGAGGCCGAGGAATACCTCGACTCACATCACGAAGCGTGGGAGGAGCTCGCCGTTGGTGATCCATACGACGCTGCCGACATTCTCGAGGCCATCGATGAGGAAGGCGCAGCGGACCTTCTCCAGGAGCTCCCTGCCGATGAAGCAGGTGACGTGCTCGACGAGATGCACCCCGAGGCTGCTGCCGACATTCTCCAGGAGCTTCAGCCACACGAAGCAGCAGCCCTTGTGTCGGAGATGGAAACCGACCAGGCTGTAGACCTCATCGGCGCACTTGATGCTGAGGACCGCACGGCGGTCCTCAGCGCACTCGACGCAAGGACCGCCGGCGAGGTCGAGCGCCTCTTGATCTATGCAGCCGATACGGCCGGCGGCATGATGACCACGGATGTCGCCGCGCTCGGCGTGGGCATGTCCTCTGGTGAAGCCATCGAGGCGTTACGCCGTCTCCACGATGAGCTCGGCTCGAATGTTCGGTACGTGTATGTCATCGACGATGCACGAAGGCTCCTTGGTGTCGTGCCCTTCCGCAAGCTCGTCTTCGCCAGACCGGGGGTCGGACTTGACGACCTGATGGAGACGAACATCGTCAGCGTCAGAACCGATACCGACCGGGAAGAGGTCGCTGATGAGATCAAGAGATACAACCTCATCGCAATCCCCGTCGTTGATGCCAGAGGAGTACTCGTTGGCATGGTCAAGGTGTCAGAGGCGATCGAGGCGATCCTCGCCGAGGTAGGTGAAGACATCGCCGTGATGGTCGGTGCAGGGGAGGAGGAGACCGTCTTCACACCGGTGAGCCGATCTGTTCGGAGACGGCTTCCATGGATCTTCTTCAACCTGGTTGTGGGGGTCTTCCTCGCTGCCGCCATTTCGCGCTTTGAGCCGACGCTGACCACCTATGCAGTTCTTGCCGCATACATGCCGCTGGTGGCACTGCTCGCAGGGAACTCCGGAGCACAGAGCCTCGCCGTGATCATCCGCTCGATGGCCGTAGGCGACCTCCCCCGCGGACGCGCAGGGCGAGCCATCCGCAGGGAGGTGACCGTCGGGCTCATCGACGGCACACTGATGGCAGCCACGGCCGCTGCCGTCGCGGCTCTGACGGTGTCTGCCTTTCAGTCAGGTAGGGAAGTCATTGCGCCAGCGGAGCTCGCGACAATCGTATTCGTATCAGTTTGGGTGTCGTTCCTTGTCGCCGGACTCGTCGGATCAGGAATCCCTGTCCTTCTCCGCAGAATCGGACAGGACCCTGCGCTCGCCTCAAACATCTTCCTCACGATGGTCACCGACATCGTGGGCTTCACCGGATTCCTCCTGACGGCAACGATTCTCCTCACGTAGGACAGCCGTTGGGAATCAGCCTTCCGTCCGCCGTCGTCAGCTTCCCAGCACTGCCGTCCCAGAGGAAGCGAATGGTCCCAGGTAGGTGATCTGGAAACCGTTCTCGAGGCGGGCGAGGTAGTTGGCCGCCACGGCCTGGCGTTCTGCCTCGGACGCATCGGGATTCGCGACGACGTTGGCGGCCGCGGCGTCGTCAACGATGTGCACGACGGCGATCGGCGGGAAGAGTTCGACGACTTCTGCAATGAGGTCGTAGAGATCGAGATCGGTCAAAGAGTCATATGTTCCGTCATCAAGCAACACGATGACGATATCGCCTGCGCCCTCGCCATCAATGCGGTCGACGATCGTGTATTCGGGGGCGGTGAGTACCGTCTTCGGTGTCGTGGTCGTTGTGGTCGAATCGACCGGCGGCTCTGTATCTCCGGGAACCGACAGCGTGGTCACAGGTGTACCCACCGTCGTGGAGGTTGTTTCGTCTGAGCCGGATGAGGTACACGCCACAGCAGCCATGGCAACAGCAGCGATCACCAGGCCTGTGCGTGCTCCGAACAGCATGCGCTGAATGCTACCGTGAACGTTCATCTCTGCTGTGTCTCGAGCCAGCCCTCATACGACAAACCATCGAGGAACGGTTCGTTGTTGACGATCCGAAACAGCTGCGCCGTCCTGTCGTACGTCTCGGTGTTCGGCGATACATCGAGCAGGTGTCGGGCAAGCTCGAGCTGTGGCCTCCAAGCTCTCACCCCGAGGGCAAGATCGACACGAGATGGCCAATCCGTCGGATCGGCTCCTGCCGGTTCCCTCGCAGACCAGAACGCCGCGAGCTTTCTGGCGGCGTTCACACATCTGCGCACGTACTTGGCGCCGTGGCGGTCGATCTCAGAATCGCCGGCCACACCATCTGTCCAGTCCAGAATCGCCTGATCAGTGACAGCGGAGGGCTCGGTCACAGCAAGTCTGTACAACTGATCGACTTCATCGAGAACCGTCATGATGTCTCGGTGCGCACAAGTTCGTTGAACGCTTGCCTGAGCTTGTGCGTCGTCGGACCCGTGCTGAACGTCACGTCCGCTACTGCTGTCACGGGCATCACCTCCCGCACGGTGGACATGACGATCACCTCGTCTGCTTCCATGAGTGCATCCTTGTGGAATCGTCCCACGGCCACCCCAACGCCGATCCGCTCTGCAGCCTCGAGCGTTGCTTCCCTTGTGATCGATGCGAGGATCTGGCTGTCGAGGCTTGGCGTGAACAGCGAACCGTGCTTGACCCATGCAAGGGAGAACGTTGGGCCCTCGAGTACGACCTCGTCACTGCCGAGAAGCGCGGCATCGTCGAAGCCCTTGGATTTCGCCTCGATCGTGGCCGCAAGATTCGGTCCGTACGACAGAGTCTTGGCGCCGGTCAGTTCGCTCACTCGCCCATCAGCGTGCCAAGGAGCGGCGAGCAGATCAAGACGTACGCTGTCGGGCAACTCGGGCAGCGGTTCCAGATACACGATCGTTACGTTGTCGGTACCGGGCACCGATGCATCGGTTCCGCCGGTCACGTACACTCTGAGGACGCCATCACCCCCGCGAGCAGAGGTCTCGCACCAGGATCGCAGGGTCGAGCGATCGACCAACTCGATACGCAGATGGCCTGCGCTGCGGGCGAGACGGTCGAGGTGACCGTCAAGCCGGAAGACGGTTCCGCCGTATGACCTCATCGCCTCGAAACATCCATACCCGCGCTGAAAACCGACATCGAATACCGATACCACTGCACCTTGTGGATCGGTCGCAACTCCGTTGACGAGGACGGGGCCGATGGTGCGTGGTGTCACGGCTTGAACCAATTCGTGATGGGAAGACGACGATCTCGTCCGAAGGCCTTCTGCGTGATGCGAACACCGGGTGCAGCCTGTCTGCGCTTGTACTCGTTGCGATCCACCATGGTCGCAGTGCGGTGGGTGAGCACGGCGTCGTAGCCGGCCGCGACGATCTCATCAGCGGTCATGTCGAGTTCGATGTAGCGGAACAAGATCTCGTCGAGTATCGCGTACGGCGGTAGTGAGTCCGAGTCACGCTGGTCCGGCCTCAGCTCAGCCGATGGCTCCTTGTCGATGACGGCCTGTGGAATAACCTCTCCCCTCCCGTTGCGCCACCTCGCCAGGTCGTAGACCATCGTCTTGTATACGTCTTTCAGCACGGCATAACCGCCCGCCATGTCGCCGTACAGAGTTGCGTAACCCACAGCCATCTCGGATTTGTTGCCCGTTGCCACGACCATGCCGCCGAACTTGTTGGACACGGCCATCAGGATCGTCCCTCTGATGCGGGCCTGCAGATTCTCCTCGGCTACGTTCGCCGGTGTGTCGGCGAAGAGTGGGTCGAGAGCTTCGAGGAACCCTCCGAAGAGGCCCTCGATCGGGATCATGTCGATGCGAATCCCCAACCGGTCGGCCAATTCGTAGGAGTCCTCGACAGAGCCTGAGGACGAGTACCTCGTTGGCATCGTGATGCCGTGCACGGCTCCGGCTCCCAGAGCGTCCGTGGCAATCGCTGCCGTCAGAGCTGAGTCGATCCCTCCGGACAGCCCGACAACGACCTCGCTGAAGCCGTTCTTGGTCACATAGCCGAACAACCCGGCACAGAGCGCCTCGTAGATCTCTTCGAACTCACCGAGTTCGGCGGCGACCGACGATGTCTCCATCCCCAGAAGGCCGGGTCCGCGCTCAGTCACCGCAACGATCGGCAGCAACGCTGTTCTGTGCTCCTCGACCTTGATATCCACGAGGAACTGGTTCTCCACGAACTGCGGCGACCGGTGAAGCAGCGCCCCGTCCGGAGCGATGACCATCGAGGCCCCGTCGAACACCAACTCGTCCTGACCGCCCACAGCGTTCACGTGGACAACATGAACGCCTCCCGCCGTGGCACGGTCGGTGAGCATGCGAAGCCGTTCCGCGCTCTTCCCTATGTGGTAGGGCGACCCGTTGATGTTAAGGAGCACCTCTGCGCCTCCGACAGCTTGTCCGGTCGGGGGGCCGTCGCTGTCCCAGATGTCCTCACAGATCGAGATTCCGCTTGCGACACCGGCGATGTTGTGAAGCGTCAAGGGCGTCCGACCTTCGGCGAAGTATCGACCTTCATCGAACACGCCGTACGTCGGCAAGAGGCTCTTGTGGTACACGCCCTTGATCTCGCCCTCAGCGACGACAGCTGCGGCGTTTGTCACGTCTCGACCCAGCGAATCGTCGTCCAATTGCTCCTCATCGAGACGGTCGAGGAACCCGACGACGGTCGCCGTACGGCCTGAAATCGATGCCAGACGATCGAGAACTGCGAGATTCTCATCAACGAACCCCTGGCGCAGAACAAGGTCCTCAGGCGGGTACCCGCAGATCGCCAGCTCCGGCAGAACGAGCACGTCGGCCTGGTGGTCCTCTGCCCACTCCATGGTGCGCCGAATCTTGTCCTCGTTGCCCGAAAGATCGCCGACGATGAGATCGAGCTGGCCACCGGCGACTCGAAGACTTCGGGTCACAGATCCTCCACGGTCTCATCGATCAGGTGATCAACCACCGCACGAAGCGCCTCTCGATCCTCGGCTCCGCCCCGGATCGCTTTCTCATACACTCCCCGTTGCCGATCGGCGCTTGTCCCCTCCGCGGCGATGGTCTTCACACGCTCGATGTTGCCGACAGAGCCGAGCACGACAGCCTGCTCGTGAAGGAGATCGACGAGCTCATCCATGAGTCGTGACACGGGAATGAGCTCGGATCGACCGAAGTCGATGAGGGGCTCATCGACCCCGTAGCGTTGCGCACGCCATGAGTTCTCCGAAATCAGCATCCGCGAGTAGATCCGCCACTTCTGATTGGCCATTCGGCGGTCGAACAAGGTCGCGACCAACGCCTGATACACGGCTGCGATGGTGATGCCATCTTCGTATCGCGTGCAGATGTCGGCGGAGCGCATCTCAAGCGTCGGATATCGAGAGGACGGCCGAATGTCCCACCACAACTTCGATGCGTCCTCTATCACCCCTGTGTCGACAAGCACATTCACATGTCGCGAGTAGTCGGACCAGCTCGAGAACTCGTCGGGAAGGCCCGTCCTGGGCAACGCCCTGAAGACTCCAGGCCGGTAGCTCTTGAGGCCTGTGTCCTGACCGTGCCAGAACGGCGACGAACCAGACAGCGCAAGCAGGTGCGGCAGGAAGTAGGAGACCTGGTTCATCACGTCGATGCGCAGATCCGGATCCTCGATGCCGACGTGCACGTGCATGCCACAGATCAGGAGACGACGAACGACGCCTTGGAGCGCCTCCGCAAGAAGGTTGTAGCGGTCCTTGTTCACATGTCGCTGCTGGCCCCATCGGGCAGACGGATGTGTTGACGCAGCAACAATCGCCATGTTGTCCTCGGACACCGTATCGGAGATGAACCGACGCATGACACGGAGGGACTGTTCGAGTTCCGAAATGTCGCTGCATACCGGTGTGCCTATCTCGATCTGGGAACGGAGGAACTCGGGGCTCGTTTCCCCGATCGGTGGATCCAACAACTTCTCGAGAAGTGAGTCGGGAAGATCAGGAACGAGATCGCGCGAGTCGCGATCTACGACGAAGTACTCCTCCTCCATCCCGATGGTGAATGATGGATGATCCAAAGTCATGGCTCCTCTCCCGCCATCGTAATCGAAGCTCCTCAAGGAACTGTCAGCAGACCGACATGTTCGAGAGCGTGCCGAAGCGCTTCTTCCTCACCGGCGCGCACCGAGACCGTCAGGACACCACCACCGCCGTAAGGTGCATGCCGCATCTGGATATCCCGAACATCGACATGGGATTCCTCCAGTGCATGCCCGACCCTCGCTATCTCGCCTGGCTCATCTGCGAGGCTCACTCTCACTGCGGCGACAGGAGCACCGAGTGACCGCCGCACATCTCTTGATCGCGACAGATAGGCCAACAGGTCGTCGTCATCGGAACGGAGGGCGGACTCGATCCTGGCGAGTTGATCCCTCAGTGAATCGACGGCTGCCAGAACGGCGGATTCGTTCGACTTGAGGATCTCGACCCAGGGGATCGGCTGGGAGGCAGCGACTCTGGTGAGGTCCCTGAAGCTCCCGGCCGCAAGGTCCAGCGCCTCCGGAGCGTCAGCCGCCGATGCCAGTAGGCCCGCCGCCAGGACCTGCGGCAAGTGACTTATCGCCGCGACCGCTTCATCATGCGCTGCTGCTGTCATGAACACGGGGTTGGCGCCAAGCTCGCTGATAACTTCGACAGCTCGGTCTGTCGCCTCTTCCGAGCTGCCTTCGACAACGACCCAGTTCGCACCGCGGAACAGGGCAGGCGACGCTGCCTTCGGACCTGATGTTTCGCGCCCTGCCATTGGATGCGTGCCAACGAACATGGGAAGGTGTTCTGCGGCGTCGACAACAGCCGTCTTGATACCTGCGACGTCCATCACAACCGCGGAGGTCTCGAGACTGGCGAGGATCTCGATGGTCGCCTTCGGGGGTGCGGCGACGACGACGATTTCGGCCGGTGCGTCGAGAATCCCCGCGACCGAGTCGACAGCGATACCGATGAGCTCACGCTCGAGCGCAACCTCGAGCGTGTCCCGATCGGCGTCGTATCCCACCACATCCCAACCAGCTGAGGTGAGTCCCGCGGCGATCGACCCGCCAACGAGTCCAGTGCCGATGACCCCGACGAGTGGCATCAGCAGCCACCTGTTGTGGGATCGGCCATTTCGTCGCTTCGTACAGCGTCCATGCGGCGAGGCTACACAGGTGCCTGATACCAGGTGCCAGCTCTGCCGCCACTGGAAGACGGATCGGTGGCTCCACTCCCTCGCGGACGGCCGACGACAGGCTCAGGCCTCACTTGCGCTGCTAGTGGTCTGTCGCTGAAGTGGTGTCTGGGTGTCGCCGTGGCATCGGCGTCATCTGGCAAGGACGCACAACGAAGGCGCAGTCTGGACTGCGTCAAGGCGGAGGACACAGCCAGTGGCGTCGAGGGCCGGAGAGACACGGCATCCATTTCTGCGACAGACCACTGGATCCTGCCGCTGGGCCCCTGCTTGTGCGTGTCGGGCGTCCTCCGTCGTCCATCGTCTGTCCCTCTGTGCCGTGCCCCCCATCAGCCCCTACCCTGAACCACATGCGAAGGGTGCTCATCACGGGAGCGGCAGGATGGACGGGTGGACATCTCGCGCGCCGACTCGAGGCGAGGCCGGATCTCGAGGTATTCGGTGTGGACGAGATCGAGCCCAGAGTGTCGTTTGCATCCGACTTCCGTCGGCTGTCGCTCGATCGGCTGACGTTGGCCAGGTACGTCATCGACGTCCAGCCACACATCGTGTTCCACCTCCAGTCGGTCCACCCGACATCCAAACACGGCAGGAACACCGAGGCCGAGGAGCGGATCATCGGATCCCTCGCCCTCTTCGGCGCGATCGAGCGGCTGGATACGGTCGAGAAGGTCATCGTCAAGTCCGACACCGCCATATACGGGGCAAGCCCCCGCAACCCATCGGTACTCAGCGAGACCACGAGATCACAGGGGACCCCGAGCAGATTCCAGCGAGACCTCACCGAGATGGAACGCTTCATCGGCAGGGCTGCAGAGAGAGACCCGGACATCGCGTTCAGCGTGCTTCGGTTTGCCCCGATCCTCGGGCCGCAGGTCAACAACCCGATCAGCCGATACCTGACACTCCCCTCCGTTCCCACTCTGATGGGGTTCGACCCTCGCCTTCAGTTCATTCACGAAGCCGATGCGGTCGCTGCCCTTGAACACACCGCGGACCACGACGTCTCAGGGACGTTCAACATCGCCGCCGGCGGTCAGATCTACCTATCGCGGGTTCTTCGACTCGGGAGACGGATTCCGCAACCTCTTCCAGGACGTCTATTCGACGGCGCACTTTCGGGCTTGGCACGCGTGAACATCAACGTGCCCCGTCACCTCAGAGGCCTCCTCAAACACGGCAGGGTCACAGACACAACAGCCATGACGAGGTCGCTCGGATTCGAGCCGACACTGTCGTGCAGACAAACCGTGCTCAGTGCCTATGGACATCGTCTTGGGGATGCGCAATGACAAGGGAACAGCTGTCCTCGATGACAAAGACCCAGCTCATGACGATCGCTCGCGAGCGCGATTTGGCCGGCCGGTCCACGATGACGAAGGCTCAGCTCGTGGACGAACTGGCCGAGTCCGAGCGGTCCCCTGACACCGCGATACCCGAATCCGAGGGACTCGGCGGGATCACGATCCCCGGGATTGCACCAGAGGACAGGGCGGAGGCACGGGCGCGTCGCGATGCGCTCAACGAACGACTCAAGGGTTTCGTGGACACCGAAACACACTGCGACTGGATGAGCATCGAGGGTCACCCATGCGGTCTTCCTGTCGTGCAGGGAACGCACAGATGCGGTCTCCACGGCGATGGTTCGATCGCCGATCGAGCCTTCCCCCTCACCGGACAGCTCGGATTCAGTTCTTGGCCGCGTTTGTGGCGACATCTCTCGTTGGCGACCTACGACATCGATGCGTTCGGCCTCGACCCCGTGATCGCAGAGATGGCTTGGCACGTCCTCAACATGCTCTACTACGACTACTTCCGGGTCGAGGTCGAGGGCATCGAGCATGTCCCCATGGACGGCGGAGGTGTGCTCGTCGCCAATCACGGGGGAGCGGCCCTGCCCTACGACGGTGCGATGCTCAGCCTCGCCGTGATGAACGAAGCAGTGGTTCCGAGAAGGGTTCGTGTGGTCGGTACTGAGATCTTCAACATGCTTCCGGGTGTCTCGCACATGTATCGAAAGGTTGGGGCTGCGTATGCCGCACGGGACGATGCAAGGGAGTTGTTGAGAAGAGGGCACCTGCTGGGCGTATTCCCTGAGGGCGAGCGTGGTTTCATGAAACCCGTATGGGAGGCATACCGGGTGGGGCGACTCGGGCGTGGTGGGTTCGCGGAACTCGCCGATGAAGCCAGCACCCCGATCGTGCCCGTGGCGATCATCGGCTCAGAGGAGGTACACCCGGCAGTCATGGTGTCCAAGAAGTTGGCGAAGCTGGTTCGTATGTTCTTCCCCGAACAGAGAGTCAACGAGATCGCTGTTGCCCTGAACCCCGTACCACTGCCGATTCGATGGCACATCAGGTTCCTCCCCCCTGTGATGCCGACAGCAGCGGACCACCATCTCGATGCGCTTGATCAACTCGAACGTGCAGAAGACGTCCGCCGCACAATCCAGAGCGCCCTCGATGACATGTTGTCTGAGCGTCGGACGGCGTTCTGACAGAGTGCTTGCAATTGCTAGCATTAGTTTGCAAAAGGCTATACACTGTCTCGTATGAAGACGCCACATCTCCCCGACCTTGGATCGTTCATTCGTGAACAGCGCGAACGCAGCGCTCTCTCGATCCGCAAGCTCGCGGAGTTGACCGGCGTCTCGAACCCGTATCTGTCCCAGATCGAACGCGGCGTACGCAAGCCTTCCGCCGAGATACTGCGCTCGATCGCCGAGGCGCTCGCGATTCGCACGGAGACCTTGTACGAGCGGGCAGGCCTGCTCGACGGATACGAAGCCCCGAGTACCAGCGCAGCAATCTCTGCTGACACAAAGCTCACTACAAGCCAGAAACAAGCACTGATGGAGATCTACACGAGCTTCATCTCGAACGATCAGGAGGATTCATGATCGATCTCACCACACAGAAGGAGGCAGCGACGAAGGCTGCCAAGGACGTGACGGACAGCACAGTGGAGTTCGCCGGCAAGGCGAAGGATCTAGGGATGTCCTCGGCCAAGACCGCAACCGACACTGCGAGCGAGTACATGGAACGGGCCGTGGAGCTCGGCGGAACAGCGGCCGACTCTGCAACCGACGTCCTCAAGGCTTTCCTCGAGAAAGCCCAGAGCCTCACGGGTAAAGGCATCGAGAAGGTGAGCGAAGTACAGGTCGGCGACAAGAACGTGGGTGAGCGCGCCCAGGCGACGGTCGAGACGGTGCAGGAGAAGATCGACGTCGATCAGATCCAGGACCAGGTCGCCAAGCTGCGCGAGCAGATGGAACACGTCCTTGTTTCATGGAAGGACTCGTTCCGACCCTCGACGACAGTGACCGAGGAACCGGTGGAGAAGGTACCGGCGAAGAAGGCTCCTGCGAAAGCGAAGACCACGACCACGAAGAAGGCTGCGACCACGAAGAAGGCTGCGGCCACGAAGGCTGGGGCCAAGAAGGCCACCACCAAGGCTTCGACCACCAAGAAGACGACTACCAAGAAGGCACCTGCCACCAAGGCATCAGCCAAGAAGTAGTCCTCGGACTCTCCGACGGAAGGAGGCGGGACCCCACAGTCCCGCCTCCTTCCGTTCAGCTCGTCACGATCGGTTCGATGTCTCCGGCGGCTTCGATCCAGCCCTGCACCATCTCGGTGGTTGGTAGCCGCTGAACAAGCCTGCGCCGCGTATTGACCTGCGTCATCGCGA
>Ga0255048_10001161_pt1 | contig 18959 bp, 26 predicted proteins | sample JV7_2_2_MG_FD_183619 | JGI IMG/M metagenome (GOLD analysis project Ga0255048, IMG submission 183619) | Seawater microbial communities from Jervis Inlet, British Columbia, Canada - JV7_2_2 | ecosystem: Environmental > Aquatic > Marine > Inlet | place: Canada: British Columbia | collected 2016-10-06
AAGCGATGTAGCGGCGCTTCGGTGCGTCCCGTCGAGGAACCTGCATCCACTGTCGAACCACATTGCCATCAGGCTTCCTTGACCGTCAAGAACTCCATCAGGTACGCATCGCCGGTAAGGTCGTCGTCGCTCACGTCACGGCGAATCCGCATTTGGAACTTGTCGCCCGCCACGAGCCCGTGCCCTGCTATCTCAATCGTCGCGGTGGTGATCTTATCGCCACCGGCAGAGAGCGTGCTTGTAACGCCGTCCTCTAGTTGAGCCAAAATGTCTAATGTGCTGAGGTCGGTGTGGCTGCTGTCCGTGAGGATTTCTTCGATGAAGGTTTCCCATCGCACAGTATGGGCCGTGTTAGTGTCGGACGCCGCCAGCCACGGCAAGTGTACTTCGATGGTCCCGCCGCCGAAGTCGCTGCCACACTCGCCGAAGAGGTCGACGTACTCATCCGTGTCCGGGTCGAAACTCCAACCCGGATACTCAACCGGATCAGTGCTGCTATCTGGTACACTGATTGCCCCGGCTCCATTCGTAGTGGGCACGCTAAACCCAGTGATGATGATTGTGTCGCTAGCCATTAGCGTCGTGCCTCCAAGAGTCGCAGGAGAATATCCAGCTTGTGCCGGTTCGACAGTTCGGTGCGTGCGGGCTCGGGAAACCATGAGTTTAGCGTCGCGATATTCGCGTCGATGTTCGCGTCGAGTCCGATGATGCCGTCACGCAGGTCTGGCTTGCCGATGATGGTTCGTTCACGCGAAGCGCTCCAACGAGACATGGCTTCGCGGAAGACCGTCCGAAGTTGTTGGTTTGTCAATGCCATTATGCGTTCACCGTGTAAACGAGGAAAACCATAAGCTCGCCCGGCGTGCCCGTCACTGTCCCGGTCGTCAGCTTGAGAACATGGTCTGCGATATATGTGCTGCTCGCGACCGTCTTAGCTCCGCCCGTAGTCGTCGCAGTCTGGGCGTTGACAATAGTGGACACGGTAGCGTCATCGCTGAACGGGGCGGATCGTGCTCGCATTAGGATACTGAACACGATGGACGTTGCCGCCTTTACGATCGCATAGCATCCGGTGATAGTTGCACCGATCGGGATTCCGTCTAGAAGGAACTCTTCGCTTGCTACCGGGGTGACGTAAGAGAACGTCGCCTGCCGCTCTACCGCATTGACGCCAATATCCTCCCACGCCGCCCCGGTGTAACGTCGGAAAGCTGGCAAGCCAGAGGCAGTAAGTGTGCCATTGTCCAGATAGATGTCGTGGTTGAATGCCGTCGTGGGTGCCGCGGTACGTTCTTGCACGAAAAACGGGGCACCGGCTGCGTCGTTCGGGAAACCAACCGTGACGCCTGGTGTAGCTAGCTCCAGAATATTGATGGCTGGCGTGTATTTGAGTGCTTGGTCGCCCAACATCGCAAGTGTGGGCGTGTTATTGTCCGGGGTGATAACTACCGTGTTACCCGACCCGTCATCAAACGTAGCCACGCCCGCATCGGATAGCGTGCTGTTGCTGTCCTGCAAATTCGCCCCGTCCGTCCCGTCCCATCTAGCGAACGCATGATCTGTCGTCGAGCTAGGCGTGTCCGCACCCTTGAGGGCTAGCGTCACAACATCCGTGCCGCCGCCGATGACCTTACACCAGACCTTGAGCGTCAAGCTCACTATGCGGTTGTTGTGGCCCGCGAACGTCTCAACGAAAAAGCCATCATTCGCCCCGTTCATCGCCTTACCGATGTTGCCATGTCGCAAACGATACGGAAGTCCTGATACTGTAGCCCCCGAGTTTATAGTGCCGTCGCGTGTTAAGTTGAGCTTGGAGCCCGTGACGTCTAGGGCGTACAAGTAGGCGTCGAACGTGCTCGCGCCAACGGCACCCACAAAGCTAGCGTCCAGCGTGGTGATGACGTATCTCGGCGCGTCGTTCAACTGCTCAAACGAACAGCCCCAGCTATCGACATCGCTCAAGTTGAGGTCGGTCGTGCTCACGACAACCGTGCCGACAAACCACTTGCTCGTGATATATGCCCCCGTGAAAGCGTGGACGGGGTTTCCGTTGTCGGTGCCCGAATCGTCAGTAGTCAATGCGTCGATAACGATGTCGTCGGTATCACTAGCAGTCTGTACGCCCGTGTTCCGGTCAACGCTCGTGCCCGTCACCGTGAGCGTGCCCGCAATATCCGAGCCCGCGTTGATGACAAAGACAAGCTTACCAATGCCCGTCGTCAATGGGTCGATGTCAACACCGCTACTGAGTGCGTCGTTTGTCGACAGCGATATGAGTCCGCCGTGTATGGTCTCTTCTGTATCTAGACCTACCGACTCGGTAAAGTTCGACAACGCCACGCAGTGAGAGCCCGGCGCCGCATGCCGCATCGACCCGCCTTCCGAATCGCCCACCCGTGTCCGCATACTAGGGGCCATACCACGTAACCCCCTCGCCGTCGACCGTGCCAGCTATCCAGATGTCCCTTAGGTCGCTAGCGGGTGGCGTACACGATTCGCCAGCAACAAGGTCGACGCCCATCTCCATGCCCGGATCGGCCGATACGTCATACTGGCTACCCACCCAAATCGCAGCGGTATTGGACCGTAACGCGAATATCTCAGGATTGCTAACAGGCGTAGAATTCAGCACCAGCCGCTCGGGCCGGGACGCCTTCTCGCTCGTATCCGCCGGAACCTCGATTGTCTTGCGGCCCATTGCGTCACCTATCGGTAATCGTTTACCGCCGAAAGAGTGACACGGCCATTCGTCTTGTAGTCGCCGCCGTAGACGTTCAGGACTGAAACGGTTTTCAATGCCGACGTCCGCGTCAAGTCCAAGAAGCCGCCGTAGAGATTAATAAGCGGATGCGTGCCAGCAATGAGAATGTTGACTACGCCGCCCCAGATGTCGAGCGTGGTGCCAGTGACAACCGTATCCTGATTGAATGTGCCGTTGCAAATCACGGCATTTGTCAAGGTCGAATGGTTCGTAACCACGCCGCCGCCCTGCTGGTAGTTGGTAAACGTGCTGCCCGCACTCACGGTCACTTCCGAATCGCCCATCACCCTAAGTGACGGTACGTCACCAGTCGCCACCGCATCAAGCGTCGGCCCGACAGTCACCTTCCCCTGCTGTATGCGGATGTCCGTATAGTCCGTGGTGCCTGTGCCGTTGAGCGTAACGGACGTGATGCCCGAGGATGCTGGCCGCGCCTTGATGATCGCCAGGTCACAGCCGGTATCACCCGCCTTGTAGAACATCGAGCCGCCGCCCTCGAACTTGAGCAAGTCCGCGCTGATGTAGACCGGAACCGAGACGGTGCCGAGGTTGTAGTTGGCTCCCTCTTGAATCCAAAGCTCGTCAACGTCGATGCCGTTTTCGTTGTCGCAGCCGCTCGTGATGTCCTGCGTAGCGGACGCGGGGAAGCTGACGTTATCATTCGCTGCGGGCTTGATCGTCACCCAGTTTCCAGCGGTATCCCAGTTGCCCGAAGTCGTGCCATTCCAAATCTCGGTAGCCATTAGAACTCTCCCATCTGACCGATCATGCGGATGACTCCGATGACGTCAGTGTCTACTTGATAATCGAAGACCGCAGACGGCCCGACCCAGACGGTCGTTATCGTCTTGACGCTCAGCGTTTGCGTCGTAGTCAGCGAACCGCCGACAATGTAGGCAAGCGCCACCGTCTCATCGGCGTTTAGCTCGAAGTCACCAGCGGACGTATAAAGCGTGGTGATTGCCCCGTCGCTATGCAGCACGCGTCCACCGTGGCACGCATACGTGGTGATCGTTGGCCCGTTCGTTGTAACACGGCCGGAACCGAGTATCAGGGTCGGCACCGTGCCCGTTCCCGTGATCGTACAGCTTGCCGTAGGACCGTCTATCCAGACCGTTGAAGTCGAGCCCGTAAGCCCATTCCAGTTGATCGCACAGTGCCCGCTTATCACCTCGATAGAGTTGGCTACGTCGCTGGTCATCTTCAGGCTAGCAGCCAGCACGCGACTATCGCCATCGATGATAACGCGGTTTCCATTCTGCACGTCGACATAGATGACGCCCGTACCGCCGTCTTTCGTGATCTTATTGAATGAGATTTCAGCCATCGCCCCGCTAGAACTTAGATCGGCGTCAAACTCTTGTAGCCAGATGTTATTGATAATGGCCCCGGTTGCGGCACCTAGCAGCAACGTACCGGCACCCCATGAAGCGTTGCCGCCGTCTGTAGTTGTGACAAGCGAGTTTCCAGCCGCCCCGGCATCTAACGCCGCCGCACGGAACGTGCTAGCGGTCAGCTTAGAGCCCGTACAGGTAGCATGAGCAGTCATGCTTGCAGCGTACGTGGTGCCTGCACCGGAGCCGAGCGTAATAGCCGATTCGAGATTCGTCAGCGAGGCAGATGCAGAGGCGCCTATTAGCACATTGCCATCGACGTCAGTTAGTACCGTCTGCATCGTGTAGGTCTTGGCGTCGATGACGATTTCTTCGCCGTCGCTAAATACGCCGGTAGTCGTCAATGTGCCCAATGCCCGTGTGGCACCAAAGCCCACGAGTGCCGTCGCTACACTGCTGCCGATATATGCGTCGACGCCACCCGAGACCAGTGCCGAATCGGGTACGCCGTTCGACCATGAGGCATCGAGCGTCGCGTCCGTCGTGATCCCGAGCCAAGTTGTGCTAGCCATTAGTTTGCCCTCCGTTCCGACTTGGTCCGGCCGGAACCGTGAACGCCTTTTGTCCGCATCCTGCCGGGGAAATCGTGATAAACTTCGGGTACTCTGTTCTCGTGTGCCGCTTCTCTGGGCAATAGTGTCTGCGCCAGCGATTTTTTCGGGCAAGTTCGGACATAAACCAACGTGGGCAGCCACAAGGACCGCAATAGCGCTTACCCCGTCTGGTTTTTTCTTGCCCAGGGCATGCGTCGCATTCATCCATCCTCTCTTCATACTCATCACCACCTATTCTACCGCCCGTTAGAGCAGAAACCAGCCCATAGAGCTTGAGGTATTGCATCAAAAACCAGACGAGCGGCCGACGTAGAATACGAGAAAATGCCCGAATCAATCCAACCACCGTAACATGTCGAACAAGATACACACACCAGAGACATACACGAATAGACCACGGGGCGTGTACAGGCGGACGTCCGGCCGGCATCTGGTCCTCATCGTGTTCAACGATCCTCGGTTCGGCGTCGAAAGACTTCGCAACCGGATCGGGAGACGTTCGTACGTCTTCTTCAATTAACGAATTCAATTTCGATGCTCCCTCCGTGAATCTGGGCCGTATCTTTTTTGCCCGAATCGCCCTTCGTTGTTCCGTGGGCAAATGGCCAGCCGTGTATCTTCAGCCCGCGAGCACCGTCTCGGATCGCCGTGATCACATTGCCGCCGTGCTCATGCCGCGTCGATTCCGCCGTAGGCTGGCTAACCTGTCCGAGATATCCCAGCCACTCGACATTCGTTGGCAACTCGACAGGCACCCCGTTCCCATCCTTCCAGACATGCTTAAGCCCGAGGTCGGTTCGCGACAGCGTCGGTTCGGATAGCGGTGGCCTATAGTCAATGAACAAGTCGTCTATGTGGCGGTCGGGGTGATCGTCCGGTAGCCACGGCTGATCGAGCGTCACGCCTTCTCCGGACAACTCCGTGAGAATACCTAGCTTGATCCGCAATCTATACCTAGCGTGGTACTCGATGAACGGACGCGGCGGACTATATCGACTGTCGTAGGCGCTCAAGGGCATAAGCCAAAGTCGAGACTCGACCTCAGTGATGACTAGTTTTCCGTCTTGCGTCGTCGAGTTTGGCAGGTTCGGCCATCGTCCGGTAATCGGAAACGTCTCGACCACCGGCAAGCCCTCTGGGGATATGTCGTAGTCTGCCGCCTTCCACGTCCGCTCCCAAGCGTTTAGCGGGCCGAACTCCTGCGGTGATCCTCCGTGTGTGTGTGTGACTTGGTCGAACCGGATGCCCGTGCCGCCATCCGGGAACGTGCTATCGAATACCGCCTTTACTGCCGCAGTCTTCGCCTTGACGTGGGCCAAATCACGCGGGGTCAGCCCGTCAAATTTATTGTTTATGTCTCGGAAGTGTGGGTCGCCACTAATACGAATAAGCCGGAACGAATTACGGGACGATGACGAGCCGTTATAGAATTCGGGTTTGACGCCCTGCGGGATACTGAACTCCCATGCATTACGGTAGGCGTCAGAGCACGTTGAATCCGGGACGGCGCCAACTGCAACGACCATCGCGTTGACCGTGCATGTGTTCACCGCGTCAACAAACCGATGAGCGTCCCGAACAAACGCAGGCGAGTACATGTCGCCGCCTTCGAGCGACACAATCAAATCTTCGTCGCCGACCGTCCCGTCCCGGTTTTGTTTCACGAATGGCCGACAGAACATTCCACCAGCAACGGAAAGCCCGAAGCCAGTGACTTGTAGAGGGTGATCCATCCCCAAGTAGGTGAACTGATTCGGGAAGAAGCCACGGGCATACCACCGATTCCCCGCTGTGGGGATACACCTATCGATCGTTGGGGGCTCGCCCTCGTTTCCGATGTTCCTATTTCCGGACCGCTCGCCGAAGCATCCGCATACTGAGTCATGGAAGCACTCGACCCCGTCGTTGTCGAAGCACTGACCCATCAGGTACTTAGTTGCGAACCGGGGAATCAGGTTTACGTGGGACGCCCGCAACGCAGCTTTAGTTCCCGTCGCGTCGATCGATTGTAGTTGCGGATGGGGGTACAGCCACCGGAGCCCGTCGACCGCTGCACGCGACGTGCTCAACTCGTCAGGCAGGTCCGGGCACGACCGGCATCCAACCTCACACGCTTGCCCACGATGTGGGAATCCGATGTGCTGCCCAAAGTCATCCGTAGTCGACATGCCGACCCAGCAGTCCTGATGCCCGTCAGTGGCCGGGTCGTCCGCAGCCAACCACGGGAAATAGTCACGCGGGAACCGGCAAACATCGATGCCGTCCAAGCCTTCACAGAAGTTCGCCATTATAGACGCCCCCCGCAATAGATTTGTTGCGAGTGATAGATCGCCTCGACCCAGAACGGGGCTCGATACCCGACCGCCGCCGCGCCGTAGCCGTTGTCAATGGTCTGTAGGCCGGCCACCTTCGGACGGATAGAATTGTTTTCTAGGTAGAACCGCCCTTCGCTGACTTGCAATGTATCCGAGTCAGTGCTGACGTGCTGTCCGCACATAAACATTCTCGCGTAACCATCATTAGTGATGCCGATCTTAGCGAAATGACGACGACATGGCTCGACGCCCGGCGCGGTCTCGTTCGCTCGGATCGGCCCAACCGACTGCATCTCGGCGTAGTTGACCGATGTCACGTTGCGAGTGGCTGCGTCAACCGGCCACTCGTCAAGCCGTCGGATCGTCATCCGGAACTGGGCGTTCTGGCATAAATCGGTATTCCAGGTGTATCCGCCAGGCGTCTTGCGGGTCTCGCGGATAACCGGCTCCGACATGCATCCTTCGGGCCTCTCCTCTGGCGGCTCGGGCACGTCGCATAGTCCTTGCCCGCACTGTGTTCCACGCGGCTTCTGCTCACCGTCTAGTACGTCACAGGGACTCGGGAAGTGGCTACCGCCTGGGTTGTACCAGTCCGTGTTTTCGCAGCCGTCGTCGGTACAACACGCGGCTGTTCCGCACTCAACCTCGCTACACGACAAGCCCGGATAAAAGAATATGTTTTGCGGATCTGGGTTGACCTCCTGGACATTGAAACACGACTGCTTATTCCGCATCGTACAGTTGAATCCCGGGCCGCTCACGTTAGTCGTGCAGCACGCGCCAAAGTCGCCGCCCGCGATCGCGTCCCGTAGAAATTGTCCGACGATACCCATAGTCATGCTTTCACACGAACGCAGCCACACAGTCCGTATAACGCATTCGGTCACGGGGCTGTATAAGATCGAACCGCAGGTATTGCATTACCCAAGGTTGACCCAATGCCATCACCGCTGGAATGATTGGGGTTTCCCTTGTGAGCGTCTCCTGCCGAGTAATTAGCGCACGGTAATCCCTAGCTTTCCCATGTGCCCACACTGATGCTTTATAGGCCGATCCTTTCGGCTGCATCAGCCCATCCCAGACCTCTCCGCTTGTCCGCTCGACGTCTTGCACTGTTATGAAGTGATCTTCATCGTCGCGAACATCACGCACTATGACCGGCCAAATCAGTGGCGCAGTAGAAGTCTGCCGCACCCGCCGTGCAGGCGCAAGCGAAACGCTCCGCCCGCTACCCGAATCAATCTCATCGAAGTCGGCGGAGTTAAACGTCATCGCCTCGGAGCGACGGATTCTGCGCAGTATCTCGTTGACCATATCCGCCCGGATAGGATCGCCCGGATTCACTGATTCAGGTAGCTCTGGCATTATACCCACTTACTCATCGGGAACGCCTTGATGATCTCTGCAAACACGATGGACGGGTACGCGCGAAAGTATCGCTCTTCTTCGGCACCTATTGACCCATCCTCTTCTAGCCGATGTACGAGATGCTCGAACTGGTCCGAATCAACAAACGTGTCAAACTTCTTGACCGGAGTGTGCCCCTTGGGGTTGTAGAGAAACTCCAGTTGATTATCGTATAGGAACTGGTCGCCCTGCTTGACGTCCAACGTGCCCACACGCTCATTGATACTGAACGCAGTGAACAGCAGCGAGCCAGGCGGAAACACGCGAAACATAAACCTATCACTATTCACCGCCCGCTGCATGTCGGCGATCTTCTTGACGATCATTGGAGACATCACGTTGGTCGTCTTGCGTAGCACGATGCTAGTATCTCCAGCGACAACCGGCATGCCCTTAGGGTTGACTCCGTCTATCTGCTTGAGGTAGATCGCAGGCTTCGACCGCGTTATATGCGTTGCAGTGGAAGCAGGCGGGTTAGGTTCTTCCGGAGTTGGCGCCACCGGCCCGGCGACCTTCTCATACTTCAAGGTGCCCACAATTTGACGGGCTATGTCCGCATCCTCTTCATCGGGTATCTCGGTGAATAGCGTTTCCGTGCCGCCGTTGAAACGGACCGAAATAAACCAATCGTTGACACCGAAGACGCCGCGACGTGGCGGCTGGCTATAGATGGCCTGGACACGCCAAGCCAGCGGAGCCCCACGCTCCAGGATGACATGGTCGCGAACGATAATACCCGCGTCTTTTTCGTGCGTGGTTTCCAGCGGCAGTAGCTCGCGGAACTTCGCGATAGGGTCGTCCGTTACGGCATCCGTCAACAGCGTGAAGGTGCGTGTACGCTGTCGCGACTCTAGGCCAACCGAATCGCCCTCGCCAGTTGTGTGGTATTCGGTGATGGACGCCATTAGACGAGCACTCCGCCTTGCTGCTGCTGCACGGCTTTCAATATCATCTCTAGCACGGTGTTCGTTTTCTCCTGCCGTGATTTGGTATCACGCTCCGTAGGCGTCATGCCTACGCCGCCACCCCCGGCCCGCAACGCTGCCGCGAACGCTTCGCCGCGGAAGCCGATCTGCAATCGTTTCTCTCGCGTCTTCTGTTTCTCGTCTCCACCCACAACCGGCGCATCAACGCCAGCGAATGCGGCCTTCTGCTCTTCGACGGCCTTCTTGGCGGCCTTCTTGCTTTTGGCTGTTACTTCCGCAAAGAACTTCTCTACACGCTGCTGGCCTGTCGGACCGAGCCAGATGTCCTGTATCTGTTTATTCACGTCCGCAGCCGCGAGCCCCAATCCTTGTTCCGCGAATCGGTTGACGTCGGCTAGCTCTTTCGACGCGGGAAGCAGTTTGTTTATGCCGTCGATCGCGATTTGCACAAAATCGTTGAACGCTTTCGCCATGCCTTGAAGGCTGGTGAGGATAATGCTTTTCACGTTAAGCCATGCGAATTCCCACGAGTCAATGGCGTCCAAGATGAATCCAATAGACGCGCCTGCGATCTTCATCCCCTTGGCTACCACATTGCCGATGCCGCCGCCTGCCGTCGCTGCTTCGATGAACTTCTCTGACAGGTGCTCAACCAGTGGTGCGACCGCTATAGCTATCTGACGACCGATGCCGGTCAATGCTCGTTTTACTTTCAGGAAGGCGTCGTTAGCCTGCTCGACTTGCTTGGCTTCAATGCCGGATACACTCAAACCGAACGCATCCGCTTCGGCCTGTGCTGCCTGCAACGCCGCCGCTCCGCCACCTAGGATGTTGATAAGTTCGACGCCCGAACGCCCGAAGATGTCAGCCGCAACCGCAGCCCGCTCGGATGCCGTCGCTATCCCCGTCATGCCATCGGCGATTGCCTCGAATTGCTCGCTCGGCGTCTTGTTTTTCAGGTCATCGAACGTCAGACCGAGTTGAGCAAATGCCCGAACTTGCGTCGATAGGCCCTGCCCGGCTTGGCCCACTGAACGCGTCATCTTGATAAGCGATTTATCCATCAAGGCGGCAGACACGCCGCCTAGCTCTGCCGCCAAATGAAACCCCGCCAGCTTGTCGGTTGCAATTCCAATGTTGCCCGACAGCTTCCCCATCGCGTCGATCGCGGAAAACGCCTGCTTTATCAGCAGCGTCAAGCCAGCAACGGCAGCCAAACCCACGACCGCCCGGAACCTCGCTACACGCTTGCCGATCGCACCGATGCTCTTGCCGAACCGCTTGGACGTGGCACTAGCAGACTTCAACGCCTTCTTGAACGGAGCCGTTGAAGCTGTGACGAGTACCCGTAATGTCGAAATCTTGGAAGCCATCTAGCCGAGCATCCTTAGTGCGGCCTTCATCATGTCTTCGCTCATTTCCGGCTGGCCGTTCCGCTCGCCGTCGCATCGCAAACTATTAAACGCCTGCTTGCGTGTCATCTTCCCGCCCTGTGCCGCAACGATGCACTCCATAGTTGCCGCCGTCCGCACGTCGTCGCGTTCCGGCTCTACGTCCAGCAGCCGATAGTCCGCAACATGCTCCATGAACTCGTCGCCGCTCATTCGCTCTTCAAGCTCTGCCGCCGTGCATCCCATGTCCCTAGCTAGCCTAAGGACGTACCGACGGATGGGGCGGCTTTTGAGTTTCCCTCGAAGTCCTCTTGGCTGTCAGGGTTGAGCCCGTTGTGATCCAACGCCTCATTGTGCAGCCGGGCAACCGCCACTCCGTCGAACTCGCCGAGTATCTCGATCGCTTCCTTTTCGTTGGGAAACAGGAGCTTCCCGCTATCGTCGCATAACACCTTGGCCAAGAAGATGGCGCGGAATCCGCCCGTCCGCTTGATCGCCGCACCGATGCCCTTTTCGTCCGCGTCGTGGCACCAGACTTCCCATTCCTCCCGCTGCCGGATGCTCAACCGTTTGATGTAGACGTGCCTGCCCTTGCCGCCAAGCTCGGGCACCGATACCTTGATCGGCTTGGCACAAGCTGCGGCCAAAAAGTCCGCTTTCGTCGTTCCCATGATCTCCCTTTCCTATGCCCCAAATACGCCGTTCCCAGATTTTTGGAATGTTGCCGAAAATGTCCAGCCCGCTTCGTAGTCGCCGTCCAGCGTGAAGTCTGTGCATATCATTGTCGCCGTGTAGTTGTCGCCTGTGCGGAATATAATCACATACTGCAATGCTGTCCCGTCTGCGGACGCCGTTTCTAGCCGTGCGTGGCTGGCATCATCCGGGTCGTACAAGCCCGTCACCGTCATGGTGCCGTCAGCCCACGTACCGAGATGCGTGCGCGCAGTCGCGGTATCATGTGCGGTCGTGTCCCATGTGCCTTGCGTCTGGCTTACGGAAATCGTCCGAATAATGCCTACCGCCCCGGTTGGGTCATTTAACGTCGTGTTCCCTTTGAAGCTGGTAACAGCCATGATTCACCTCGCTATCCGCTGGCCCATGTCGTGTCGCCGCTCTTCTGGAACGTCGCAGAAAACGTCCAGCCGCCCTCGTAATCACCATCCAGGGTAAAGTCCGTCATAATGCAGGAAGCGGACCAGCTATCGGTAGCGCGAAACAGGATAGTAATCGTGTCCGCCGTGGCGTTGGCCGAATACACCTCCATCTGCGCGTGCGATCCGGACGAATCGTCCGGGTCATAGATACCCGTCACCGTCATCGTGCCATCGCCCCAGGTGCCTAGATGTGTCCGTGCCGTGGCCGTATCGTGCGCAGTAGTATCCCACGTCCCTTGCGTGTCGCTCGTGGAGATTGTACGCACGATGCCAATGACGCCGATCGCTGCACCCGTGATCGTGGTGTTACCTTTGAAGCTACTGACAGCCATTAGCTCACCGCCTCTCTGACATAAAAGTCGAAGTCGACCGAAGTTTCGTAGACGGGCGTCTGTGCGCCTTCGTCCCTGTACTCAAAAGTCTCATCACTGCCCAAGGACGTAGCATTGAGCACCGTTTGCCCGCTTACCGTCGTCTCTGCCAAATGGTCTAACGCGATACGCACCGCGTCGGCCAATGCTGTAGCCCCTACCCGCGTAGCCGCGAAACATCGCATCACGTAGGTGAACACGCCTACACCCGTATAGCCGTCGTGTGCCTGCCAGCGATCTCCAGCCTGAAGCTCGTAAACTACAAACGGCAAATCTTCCTTATCCTCTGCGATGCTCGGATTGACGCGGTCGCTCACGAGCCCGGACACCGTGCCGTCATTCGTCAATACGCTGGTAATGACAAGCTCAGCCGCCACTACTCACCGCCTTGATCTCGGTGTCTAACGCCTTCTTGAGCGCCGCGACGCTCGCCTCTTCGGCGGTAGACCGAACAGCCTCGATCGCAGGTTCAGCCCACGGCTTACCGGCCACCTTCCCCGTGGACGCACTAACGCCAGGGCGGCCGTAGAGATTCTTGACGGTTCGCTCTTTTGTGCCCAACTCCACGAGGTGACCGTGCGGCTCTTCGCCTTCCTTCGCGAATTGCGGGCCGGTCTTAGCCACGTCGGTCGACGCCCTGCCGTTCCACTTGTACTGCCTACCGACAGACTTTTTGAGGTTGCCAGTCGGCCCTACCGGGGCAGCCTTCCGGACGGCCTTTAAGAAGATAGCGCTTGCCGCCCGCGTACTCTTGCGCAACACCCGCTTGCCAGACTTCTTATCCAACGTGGACAGCTTGCGGAGCAGCTCATCCATGCCTTCGATTTTGAGCCCCTCGGCCATTAGGTCGTAGTCCTCGTGCAAACGCAAACCGTCTGCGTCCGCCGCTGATCGTGCGTCACGCTGCGTATCTCTAACACGTCCGAGTCTTCCGTCTGTAGCCTGTACGTCGTATCGAGCCCCGCTACATAACTCAACGTCACGGTGAAATCCGATTCAGCTACTAACGATCCTGATTGCTCCGATTCCGTCCCGCCGCCCTGGAGTATTTCGCACCACCACACGGCTGGGCTGATCGTGGTTGTGTTGGAATAAGTATGCACCTTTTGGCCCGCACCATCACGGGCTTTTGATGCCTCCAGTATCGTGACTCGGTCCCGCAATCGTCCGGCGGCGGGTCGCGTCATAGTCGCACATTCTTTCGTGTGCCGAGAATTCGCGCAATATGCCAAGGAATTCCGGTAGTGATGCTACCCTCGACAACCGGCTCACGCAGTCTGTACCAGTGCGCTACGAGCACCTTCACCGCCAGCTTTACGTTAGCTGGCACGTCGGATGCAGCATCACCGAAGCCCGCCACGAAAGTCACAATAACGGCGTCGTATGTGCTCTCGCGTGTCGTCGGCCAAGACGAATCGACGGCAGGCATAATTCGGCCAGGCAGGCTGTCCGTCGACACCTGATACCCTGAAGAGTCGAGCGTCTGCGTATCCCCGGCCGTGTCGACGTATTGGATCGACGTCACAGACTGCAACGGCGGCTTCGGTACTTCAATCTCCGACGGGAAGCAATCGAGCCGAAGTTCCCAGGTCTGCGTGATATACGCCCGACGCTGCTCTATTTCACACTGCTCACGGCTCGCCGCAATCAGTGTGTCGATATAATCATTATCGGCGGCGGTACTAACATGCGCCTGCGACTTTGCCTCGGCAGTCGTGATAGGCTCAACGGCTGGTGCGCCCGTCTGCGTCAGCGCCATCACTTAACCTTCCGTGAGCGCCCCGGCTTCCGTGTCGCCTTTTCACCACGATCCACGGCCGCGGTCTCCGTTGTGGCCATATCGGGAATCGGGACCACCGGAACGGGCCGCACCTCCTCGATAACGCCACATCGGCCCCACGCAACTGCTACCGCCTCCGCAACGTCGACCACCTGCCCGATCGTAAAGTTGCCGTGCGTACCGTGGCAGTCTTTCAGGAATCTAACCTTCATGCTCACACTCCTATACGATGATGACGTGGAAAGTGCCGGTCTTAGAAACTCCGCCACTCGCCACGACGATCTTAATCCGTTCGTTCGTTGCAGCGATCAGCGTCTCTACCGGCTCGCCCGCCGCCGCGTAGAGTGACGCCACGCCAACCGCGCTGTGCGTCGGCTGCCGAGGTGCGACCGTCTTAGCCGCATTCACGTCCGATTCCGTCCAAACGCCCTGTAAAGTCACTTCGGTCGTGATCGTGAAATCGACACCATTCGCGTAATCGGTTTTCACATACTCGACCGCGTGGATCATGCCATTGACTACCGGCGTGTATCCGGTGAAGTCTCCGCTACCGTCGACCGCTGCCGTCACCGTAAATCGTTGCGGAAAGCTCATATCGTCTCTCCTTAGTTGATTCGGTAAGCGACCCACGTATTGGCCGCCGTCTGGCGACAGCGGAACGTACCGGCGTTCGGAAACTCGGCATCAGCGTGGATCGAATCGATGATCGGCCGTCCGACAATCGTAAACCCAGTAGCCGCGGTCAGCGTGTACGTATCGGCAATCTCGTCTGGGCTCAAGTTGATAAACGTGAAATCGAAAGACTGATCGTTATCCACGGTTATCGCCGTACTCATCACCGTGCCGGTCGGCAGCGTGATAGCCACGGTACTCCCGTCGGTATCGCTGCCAGTGATAAGCCCGCCGAGCATCCCGGCCGTAGTGAGCGTGGCCGCGGTCGTCACCGTTGCAGGAGTCGGCGTGTTCCTGAGAAAATAGCCGCCTTCGTCGGCCGCGATCTGACCGCCGCTCGCGACAACGATCTTATCCCCGCCCTGCTTGCGGTATACCTTCGGTTGGTAAGTTGCGTCTGCCATAAGAATTGCTCCGTTGGTTACCCCGGAAAGCGGGGGCCGAAGCCCCCGCTACCGAGTAGTCATTCAAGACACGAAGTTACGCCGTACCCTCAGCGGGCGACTCGTGAAGCTCGCCGATGATGGTGCCGGACGTCACGTTGCTGACCTTCATCTTGCCCGGTCCGTACTGAACCGCCCAAATGCTCTCCAGCGTGCTCGACGTACCGCGTGCAGCCTCAAGGCGCACGTAGCGATCGATCGGCCGAAAGATGTCGAGCCATACGTCCTCGTCAGACGTCCCGCTCGCCACGCTTGTGCCTTCCAGGTCAACGAACGTGCCGCCGCTCACGGAACTCTGCGCCGCGTTCACCGTGTTGTCGGCAGCCGCAGTCCCAAAGGACGTCAGGAAAAGCACGCCCTCGAAACCCTGCATGTCGACTTCGTCACTGGCGACCGCGGTAGTCCCCGCCGTCGTGTGGTCTTGCAACTTCGTCAGCTTTGCATTGCTCGAAAGATTCATTGTCCGTCTCCTTTTCTTACGCCAGGGTTACCCGGACAAACGCCTCTTCGAGAACCGGCATCCCGTCCAACTCTGCACGGGTGATGTAGCCGATCTGATTCGTCTCCGCGTAAAGCTCAGCCAATACCTTGATCCGATACGACATCGCATCGGCGATCCAGTATTTCGAGAAATCGCCGATGATGCCGACGTAAAGACCCGTGGTAAACGTGTTCGGCGCGAACTCGGACGAAAGCACCGGAACGTCGAGAATCGTATCGCCCTGATCGCTCTGGAGTCCGGGGCGCCACAGATATTGCCCGTTGCCGTCTTTCAAAAGACGGATATTCTTGATCGCATCGCGATGGAACACCCAGCGTGACGTCGGCCAATAGTTGCCCTTGAGCGAGTATTTGCACTCGATCAAGTTGTCCGCTGCGATCGCCGTGGTCGAATTCGACGTACTCACGTCTTGGCCAGTGCTGATGCCTTGCGCGGATGCCGTGAAGACGCCGAGCGGCTGCTGCGCCCCCGTACCCGTCATGAACGCCTTCTCTTCGGTAACGGCGAACTTGTACGCCAGCCGCTCACGGATGACCTGATCGATCGGCAAGGCCGAGCGTTCAATCAGCGTGTTGGAAACCTTGAGCCGCTTCGCGATCGGGTGCGGATTCAACTCACGTTTACCGAAGTCCATCGTCGAATCTTCGGAGCCTGTGAGTAGCTCCGTGGTCCAGTCGGAATCTGCCGGATCATTGTCGAGCGACGGGACACCCAGGGTATCGGCGCCCGTGACTTGGTGGACAGTACCCAGCCCACGAATAAAGACCATGTCGTCAACAGCCTGGATAAGCTGGGCAAGGAACTGCTCGTCAGGATAGGTGTACCCGCCAGCAGTGTCGACCATCGCCTGTAACGCCCGCTGCTCCAGCCCAGACCGCTGCTCGGTCGTCAGCGCCTTCTGTCCGCCCTTCAGGTAGGAGCGGAATGCGTCGGCCTGATCGAGCGTCGCCGTCTCTTCGGGCGTCTTTGCCCGCCCTTCCAGCGCCTCGCCCTTCGGCCCCGGCCCGCCCGCCACCTCGCTGACGGTCTCCAGGCACTTTTCGGTAGCCAGAAGGTGCTCACGCTGCTCCAGGTCGGTGCCGATCGTATCCACGTCGGCGAAGATTTTGTCCCAACGCTCGGACTCTTCCGACGTCATAGACCGCCCTTCGGTGTCCGACAGGTCTTTCATTTTTCGAGCTTCGGCCACGAGCTGTGCCCGTTTGTCGCGAAGCTCCTGTAGGTCAATCATGCTTGCATCCCTATCAAGTAGGCCGGTCAGCCTGTCCGAAATGAGAAACGGCACGGGCCACCGGCGTGATTAGACAATCACGCTTCAGTAACCCGCGCCGTTTCTAGCGGTCGCGTCTATCTGATCTCGTCAGCCGGTCGGACGGCAGCTAAGCCCCGGTGCATGGCACACGGGCTAACGAGCATTTCAACTACAGCTTACAACACCTTTCGGCCTCGGTCAAATCGAATTCGCGTAATTGCTGATCGCGGGCCACGCTGTCCGTCTGGGCCTTCAGGGTGGCCGCTCCTTCGGACGTAGCCTCCTCCAGGGACCGGAGGGCCACGTCGGTATCAGGGTAGGCCGGATAAGCGACTACAGAAACGTCGAACAGATCAACGTCCGAGACGGTCCGCACCTGCTCGCCGCCTTCCGTCGTCCAGGCGTCCTGCACCGTCCGGAATCCAAACGACATTTGGGATAAGTCGCCACGGTCAATCAGCACGCTCACATCATGCCCGGCCGTCGTATCCGGCAAGTCAATCTCTACCGCCAGGCCAACAAGATCCTCTTTCATTCGCAGGGTAGCAGGATCAGACGTACTTCGTCCGATCATCGCCAAGCCGCCAGTGTGCTCGATAAGGGCACGAACGTCCGCCCCATCCGCCAGTGAACGCTTAAAGGCCCCCTTCTTGATCTTCTCACGAAAGCCGCCCAAGTCCTCGGACAGTGTGTTGAATACTGCGGCATGTCCATAGACGGTGTCTACCCCAGCATCCCCTACCCGGCGTCGTTCGATCCGCACGCCGTCTACGCATACGCGCACTTCTCTACTGTCTTCAGCCATCGCTATTCTCCATCAGCGCCGCCACCGCGTCGCCGTATTCCGAGCCAAGCAACTCAACCCGTCGCTTCACAATCCAGGGTTCTAGCCCATCGCGGACAGAGCCCCACGGGTCCGCAGAATCCCAAGCCACCTTGGTCAACTCGCTCGACCCGACAGCGGCGTACCGCTTGGCGAATTGCTCGCCGTATTCCGTCGCCGCCTCACCGCCAAAGGTCTGCAAGACGGGGACAAGCAACCGCCTCACAGCCCCTTGGTGGTCATCGTAGAACGCCGCCAACCAATCCTTAACCTCTGCGTCAGTCGCGGTCCCCTTTGCAGCCCTACGAATACTCTTAGCTTCCTTGTTTAGAAGCTGGTCAACGACCGACTCCCAGACTGGGCGATTAGCCTCGGCCACTAACGACCGTGAATCTTCGCCATCGTCAACCTCGGTGCCGTCGTCTTCCTGCTCATCGTCGTCCGGTGGCAACACGGGCACAATCTTTTCCGGCTCGTCGTCGATCTTATCGAGAGGCGTCAAATTCACAGGCACGAAGTGCCTCTGGCCCTGGCCGTCCGGTAACGGGCTGTCGTTGTCCTGTGCTCGCCACTCGTCAAGATTCAAGGCACCGTGCATAAACCGCGTCTTATTGGCTTCGGCCCGAGCCTTGGCGTCGCCACGAAGCAACCCGTCCACGTTGAATTCTACGAAAAAGGTATCGCGTTGCGACGGTGCTATCAGCTTCCAGTTTAACTCTTGCTCCCACCGCACCAGCCACGGCATCAGGGTATAGATAACGAAGTTGAGGGACTCCTGCTCGATGTTGGAATAGGTCGCATCGTCAAGCACGCCGATCATGTGTGGGGGCACACGCCAGATACGGGCGATGTCTTTCGGGTTCTGTTGACGGCTTAAAAGAAACTGCGAATCTTCCGGCGTCATCATGGCGGGCGTATACTTCACACCCTTCTCAAGCACCATCGTTTCGTTCCAGCCGTCCGAGCCGGAGAAACCGCCGATCTTCTTCTTGAAGTTGGTGAACTCGTCTTCATCCATCACCCACGGCACTTCATAGTGTCCGCCAGGCATGGCCTTTGTACCGAAGACCGACGCACCGAATCGCTCCGTCGCCAACCCTAGGCCGATCATTTCACGCATCAATCGCACAGGCGAATAGCCCCACAATCCATCAGGACTAAACCCGCGAATGTGCAATACGTCCACCTCCGACCTTACGAGATTCGAGCCGCCG
>Ga0255048_10001163_pt1 | contig 18949 bp, 20 predicted proteins | sample JV7_2_2_MG_FD_183619 | JGI IMG/M metagenome (GOLD analysis project Ga0255048, IMG submission 183619) | Seawater microbial communities from Jervis Inlet, British Columbia, Canada - JV7_2_2 | ecosystem: Environmental > Aquatic > Marine > Inlet | place: Canada: British Columbia | collected 2016-10-06
GGTGGTTCGGGCAATCCTCGCCGGAGATCAAGAGACGGGCGTGACGTTGATCAAGATGGATGAGGGACTCGATACCGGTCCGGTGATCGCCACTGTGGCGATGCCGATCGCACCGACGGACAACACAGGGACGCTCACGGAGCGGCTGGCCTCGGCTGGAGCCGTTTTGCTGGTCGCCGAGATCCCGCGCTACATGGCGGGGGAGGTCGTTCCGCTTGCTCAGACCGAGGAGTTGGCGACGGCTGCCGCCAAGGTCACGACCGATGAGGCTCACATCGATCCGGCTCGTCACTCGGTGGAGGCAGTCGAACGGGCTGTGCGTGCCTTCAATCCAAAACCGGGCGCCTGGTGCACGGTCGATGAGGCACGACTAAAGATCTGGAAGACGGCTGCAATAATCGATGTGACCGTTGATCCCGGAGATGTCAGGGTGATCGATGGTCGCGTCATTCTTGGAACACGCACCGGTCCGGTCGAGCTTCTGAGGGTGCAGCCGTCCGGTAAGCCCGAGATGGATGCAACCGCCTGGATGAATGGGAGACGGGGAGAACCCGCCTCGCTCAGATGATGGTTATCTCGTCCAGGCCTTCTTCGGCTGGTGGGTAGGCCATAGTCAGAGCTTCGAGCGCATCGATTATCGCTTCCGAGACAACCAGGTTGCGATACCACTTGCGGTCGGCCGGGACCACATACCAGGGTGCCCACGCCGTGCTGGTGCGCGAGAGCATGTCTGCAAATGCCGCCTGATACTCGTCCCACAGTTCCCGCTCAGCGAGATCACCGGCGGCGAACTTCCATTGCTTGTCGGGGGTCATGAGCCGGGCACGAAGCCGCTCTGCCTGCTCCTCCTTCGAGATGTGGAGGAAGAACTTGAGGATTGTCGTTCCCTCGTCGGCCAGGATCCGCTCGAACTCGTTTATGTGGTCGTAGCGCCGCGACCAGGAAGTCTCATCGACGAGGGAGTGCACCCGCACGACGAGGACGTCCTCGTAGTGGCTGCGGTTGAAGATGACGATTTCGCCTCTGCCGGGGGTGTGAGCGTGGATTCGCCACAGGTAGTCGTGGGCCAGTTCCTCGGGCGTCGGCTTCTTGAACGATGCGACCTTCACGCCCTGCGGGTTTACTCCCTCGAAGACGTGACGGATGGTTCCGTCCTTCCCGCCGGTGTCGGTTGCCTGGAGCACGATCAACACCTTGTGCTTGCCCTGTGCATACAGGACTTCTTGGAGCTCTTCTAGGCGATTGTTGAGCGTTCGCAGTCGGGCCTTCGCTTGCTGCTTGCCGCCGTCGAACCCAGAGGTCTCGGCTGGATCGAAGGAGCCGAGGTCGACAGCTGTGCCGGGTGTGATCCGATGTCTCTCCATGTGAGCCAGGCTAGAGATCGTACCGAGCCAAGTCAGACCGTTCGTCGCGGCCGCCACCACCTGCGTCGCCCGTCGCGATGGCCGCCGTTCTACCCTGATGCCATGCCCGTAAAGATCGCACCATCGCTCCTGGCCGCCGACTTCGCTCACCTCGCCGATGCAGTTGCTCAAGTTGAGGCTCATGTCGATTTGCTCCACGTCGATGTTATGGACGGCCATTTCGTTCCGAATCTGACCTTTGGCATGCCCGTAATCGAATCGCTGCGTGCCACCACTGATTTGTACTTCGATTGCCATCTGATGGTGTCGAATCCGATCAGTCTCTTTGAGCCGCTCAAGAACGCCGGTGCGGACCTTGTGACCATCCATATCGAGGTGCACCCCGATCCGACCAGAGCGGCAGCCGCGGCGAACCAAGTGGGATTGGATTTCGGTCTTGTTCTGTCACCGGCCACGCCATTCGACGCCGTCGCCCCCTATGTGGAGTTGTGCGATCTGCTTCTGGTGATGTCGGTGAACCCGGGCTTCGGTGGTCAGGCCTTTATTCCGGAGGTCTTGCCCAAGGTAGAGGCCGCCAGAAAGTTTGTTGACTCGGAGGGTTTGCGTGCCGATATCGAGATCGACGGGGGAATAGACCCCGGCAACGCTCCGCTGGCGCGCGCCGCCGGTGCGGATGTCATCGTCGCTGGTACGGCGATCTTTGGCGATCCGGACCCAGCCGCGGCAGCGGACCGATTGAGAGCCGCAGCTGTTGGAGAGGCATGACCGAACGAATCCTGATCATTGATGACGACCCGGACATCGTCGGGTTTGTCACCACCAACCTCGAGATGGAGGGGTACGCCGTCAAGAGTGCTGCCACGGCCGAGGAGGGCAGTGCCATGGGGTTGGAGAACCCCCCGGATCTGTTCCTGCTCGATCTGGCGATCGGTGGCGGAGCCGGGTTCGAGCTACTGACTCGACTTCGCACCCATCCCTCGACCGCAAATGTTCCTCTCGTACTGTCGACGGCCCAGGGCGAAGTGGATGACATCGTGCGTGGCCTCGACGCCGGCGCCGACGATTACATAGCCAAGCCGTTTGCGATCGATGAACTGGCTGCTCGGATTCGCGCAGTTCTGCGGCGATCGCAGGCAATGCGAGATCTGTCTCCGCTCACCGCGCTGCCGGGGAATTTCAGGATTTCAGAAGAACTCGAGCGGAGAATCAATGCCGGTGGACCGGTGGCGGTGATCCACGGCGATCTCGACAACTTCAAGGCGTACAACGACCACTACGGCTTCATGCGCGGCGACAACGTCATCAAGTTCACCGCCAACACCCTGCTGGAAGCGGCAGTTTCTACGAGCGACCAGACCGCCTTCATCGGCCACGTCGGTGGCGACGACTTCATCATGGTGATGGATCCGGAACACGTGGAAGGGTTCTGTGGCGAAGTTGTCGAACGTTTCGACGACGGAATCCTTGATTTCTATGACTCCCACGACGCGCTAAAGGGACATGTCGAGGTGATCGATCGTCGGGGAGAGCGCCACAACTTCCCGATCGTTTCTTTCTCCCTCGGCGCGGCGACCAACAATCGGCGAGCGTTTACCACTGAGTGGGAGGCGAGTGCCGTGGCTTCGGAGATGAAGGAGCACGCCAAGACCGAAGCAGGCTCGTCGTACAAGATCGACCGCCGCACCGGCTGATTCTGTTCTCAGTCGGAACGAGTCCGGCGGCTATCGTCGGGTTGTGGCGGTTCCAACGGTTCCTCGGCTTCGCGGCGCCCTCAAGGGCCGTTCTCCATCGACCACTTTCGAACGGGGCCTGTGGGATCAAGGGCACGATGTAGTGGTCGGAATGGATGAGGTGGGGCGTGGAGCTTGGGCGGGTCCGTTGACCGTAGGAGCGTCCGTGATCCCTCGGGAACGCAGGGTCTACAAGGTCCGCGATTCGAAGATGCTCAGCGAGAAGGAACGCGAAGCCATGTTCGACCGTGTCGCCGACTGGTGTCGATCCTGGTCGATTGGGCATGCGACCGCCGCAGAGTGTGACGCCTTGGGCATGGCGGATGCTCAGCGCCTCGCAGCCCGCCGAGCCCTCGACGGTCTCGGCCTCGACCCCGACATCGTCCTACTCGATGGATCATGGGATTTTGTCGAGGACTATGAGACTCGGACCCTGATCAAGGGTGACGCTCGCTGCTTGTCGATCGCAGCTGCGTCGATTCTTGCCAAGGTGACCCGCGACCGGATGATGCGTGCCGATTCGGTCGAGTATCCGCACTGGTGGTTCGAATCGAACAAGGGTTACCCCGGCCCTCGACATACGGCTGCCTTGCAGTGGTTTGGTCCGAGCGCTATCCATCGACGCTCGTGGGTGTTCATGGATGGTCTCGCATGGAGTGGGGTGGAGCGCTTCGAGCGTGACAACGCGCAGGGCACTCTCTTTTAGAACCGTCGAACATCGGTCTAGGGCTTTGGATTCTCCGCGGTTGGATCGCTGCCCGGTTCCGGCTTGTCGCCCGACTCGTTTTGACTGCCCCGGGCTCGTTGCGACGAGCGTTCTTCGACGACGTGCTGGATGGAGGGTTGGTAGATCTCCTCGAGCAGACCCAGCGTCCCGCCACCGCGCGGTCTGGGGTTGTGCTTGTTGTAGATCCAATCGCGTTCGCCGGCGAGGCGCGACAGGCGGTGCAGGGCGTAGCCGACCACAACCAGCACAACCAAGATCCCACTGGCCAAATAGCCGGACATATCTGGATCATCTCACAGAGGCGGTGGAAGCAGGTGCGAACTAGCCGTTCGCCGGCGGATGGATCGTCTTCATACCGTTGGACGTCTTATTCGCGGCCGTCAGGTCCGATCTGGGGGCTGGTCGTACCCCTCACAAGGGCACTTGGGAACCGTGCAGACAGCTCGGTCGCGATGCTCTTTGCGAGGGTGTCCGCATCCCACACAGCGAAGTCGTCCGCCGTCTGCCTTGCGGGTGGTCGCTGTCTTCATGGGCGCCCTTACGTTCACGCGAGATTCCGGCGGTCGTCGATCGGAACCGCACTTGCTGCGGTACGAGGCACGGTGCGAGCGTCATACGCCCGCGGCGCACCCAACTAAAGGGTAGCCCGCCGACCCTGTCTACCGGGCGCGAGACGGCCGAGGTCGGCTGGCTAAGCCGCGGTTTGCTGGATCGAGGTCACTTGGCACAGAGCGATCGACTCGGTCCCGCCTGGGTGGCGGAGCAGGATCGCACGGTCCCCGTGGGGGGTCTCGATGCCCAAGTATTCGCCGGTTACAGGCCCGGTTCGGGTTGTGGCGCGATACGTGTCGCCCCGACGGAGATGGTTGAGGTTGATGATTGCGCTGGTAGGCGCGTTTGGTGGTGCCTTCATTGGCACTCCTTTCGATGGGCCGGACGGCCCGACAATGGTTAGAGGTGAAGCTGTGTCGCTCAGCCGCCGTAGCGGCGCGGCCGTGCGATGCGGACTGTGAGGTCACGCCACCCGAAGCTGGTTCCCTGCATCGCTTCGACTGCAGAGTTGGCTACCGCCTCTGGCATGTCCACGAACCCGAAACCCTTGGAGCGTCCGGTTCTGCGATCGGTGATGATCGTGGTTTGGTGGACCTCGCCATGAGCTTCAAACAGAGTCTGGAGATCATCGGACGTTGCGTCCCAGGGGAGGTTCGTTACGTACAGGCTTTGACCCTTATCGGTCCCTTGGCGCGACTTCTTGCGCGGTTCTGCGACGCGGGCCTGTTTCGGCCGCGTGGCAGCGCTGGCGCCTCTACGGGGACGATTGGTCTTCGGTTCGCCCATAAGGTGACCGCCTTCGAGAAGAGCCCCGGGCCGGGGCGCCTCGATTGGAGCGTTCAAATCCAGTTGGCGTTGCATGCGACGGACGCTTCCCTTTTGTGAGTGGGTCACCATGCTGACTACCGACCCTGCCGCCCCTGCTCTGGCTGTGCGCCCGGAGCGATGCAAGTAATCCTTGTGATCCGCCGGAGGGTCGTAATGAACCACCGAGGCGACCGCATCGATATGAATTCCGCGCGCCGCCACATCGGTGGCAATGAGTGCCTGCGCCTTCCCCGACGAGAAGATCTGAAGCGCCCTGTGTCGTTGGGCCTGGCTGCGGCCTCCATGCATTGCCACCGCGCCTATTCCGAGCTTGGACAGCTGCTTGGCGAGTCGATCGGCTCCATGCCGGGTTCTGGTGAACACGATGGAACGTCCAGATGCACCGACCACATCAGCGGTGTGCTGCACCCGGTCGTGGTGCTGCACCAGCCAGAAATGGTGGAGTGCGTCGCTCGTCTCGGGTTCGATCGAGTCTGCCTCATGGCGGACTGGGTCGTTCTGATAATCCCGACTCAGCACGGCGATGTCACCGTCGAGAGTCGCCGAAAAGAGCAGTGTCTGGCGGCGTGTAGAGGTGCGATCGAGGATTCTTCGAACCGCTGGCAGGAAGCCCATATCGGCCATCCGGTCGGCTTCGTCGACGACCACGATGTTTACCTGGCTCAGATCGACGGATCCTTGCTCCATCAGATCCTCGAGCCGACCTGGCGTGGCCACCAGGATGTCGATGCCCTTACGAAGCGCGCCCTTTTGGGGCCCGTAGCTCACACCGCCATAGACGGCGAAAACGTAGCGGCCGGCGGCGGTGGCTAGTGGGGCCAGCTCCTGTTTGATCTGTTCCGCGAGTTCGCGGGTCGGCGCCAAGATGAGAGAGCGGGGACGATGGCGGTTGGCCTTGTCGACTCGCATTATGAGTGGCAGGCCGAAGGCAAGCGTCTTGCCAGACCCGGTCGGGGCCTTGCCGGATACGTCGTTGCCGGCAAGGACGTCCGGGATCGTTACTGCTTGTACCGGAAATGGTTCGACGATCCCGCGTTTGGCGAGGACGCGCACCAGCGGGTCTGAAACCCCGAGATGGGCGAACTTAATGGTCATGGTGACTCCTTGGAGCTGATATTGGATTTGCCGATGTCTCGCTCGACCGCGCGGCGTTTCGTCGCCATGGGGATCGAGAATCGGCCGAAGAGGCAATCCAACCGGATGAGAAGTAAACCGTTTGTCACCGGGGAACCGACTATGCAGTGGCCTCCACCCGGTGCGGCCGACGGCACGTTAGCACCTATCCGTTGTCTGGCAAGACTTATCAAACGGCCCCTCCTAGAGTCCGCGGACTAATCGAGGGGACACAAGCAATGCCGCAGTTCATGATGGTTTACAAGGGCCAGGCGACCGACATGTCGGAGATGAGTGAAGAAGAGGGGGCGGCCGTGATGGCCAAATGGGGCGTATGGATGGAAAAGGTCGGTTCGGCACTCACCGATATCGGAGCACCTTTTGCACCGGACGGCACGTCGGTGGTTGACGACGGATCCATGGGCAACGCCGGAGCGGCCACCGGCTACTCGATAGTCGAAGCGGCCGATATGGGTGCGGCTCAGGGGCTTGCCGATGGGCATCCGTACCTCAGCGAAGGCGCGGGAAACTTTGCGATCGATATCTACGAATTGGCGCCGGTTCCACTCGACATCTAGTGGCGGTCGGTGCACTGCGGTCGGTGACATTGACTCGACGCCACAGCACCGATACGCTCCCGTCCGTACAACTTAGAAAAAGAGGAAGCGCTGCTTCCCACCCGGCCGTTTCATCGGCTTTTGTGAAAGCCAGAGCCCGATGACTGATGAGCCGAGGTCACCGGCCCGTACCGACTTCCTAGATGTTTGGAAGTCGGTCTGAGCTAGGAGACGGCAGCAGCGCTGCCGTCTTTTTATGTCGACAGGAGGTCGATCGATCGCACAGGAACCGAGGGTCAACGACAAGATTCGGTCCAAGGAAGTTCGACTGGTAGCCCCCGACGGGGGCCAGATCGGAGTCAAATCCATCGAGGAAGCCTTGTGGCTTGCGAACGAACTAGAGATGGACCTGGTGGAGGTAGCGCCAGATGCGCGGCCACCCGTGTGTCGTCTCATGGATTACGGCAAGTACAAGTACGAGCAGTCGGTCCGATCGAGAGAAGCTCGCAAGAAGCAGACTCGTACGGTCATCAAGGAAGTGAAGTTCCGCCCGAAGATCGACGTACACGACTACGCAGTAAAAATGCGCCGAGCGGTCGAGTTCCTCGATGAAGGAGACAAGGTAAAGGTCACGATGATGTTCCGCGGTCGAGAGATCACCCACCCTGAATTGGGGGAGGAAATCCTGCGGCGATTGTCGACGGACGTAAAGGGCCACGGCGAAATCGAGTCCGGCCCGAAGCTCGAGGGTCGGAACATGACGATGCAGTTGATGCCGCTTCGAAACCGCCCCAGCCCAGCACAAGAAGACACCGGTTCAGAGCCGGACTCCGAGGAGTAACCACATGCCTAAGCAGAAGACGCGCCGATCCGTCGCAAAGCGGTTCAAGAAGACGGGTACAGGCAAACTGCGCCGCCGCCAGGCTGGTCGCGCCCACCTCGTCGTAGGCAAGAAGTCGAGCGCCCGTATGCGCCGGCTGAAGGGCGACACAGAGGTTTCCCCATCTGACCGCAAGCGGGTCAATCGGATGCTTGGGGAGTAGGAGAGGTCATGGCACGAATCAAACGGGCGGTACACGCCCACAAGAAGCGCCGCAAGGTTCTCGAGCGGGCCAAGGGCTACAAGGGCGCCAGAAGCCGCAGGTTCCGCACCGCCAATGAGCAGGTCATGCACGCCATGCAGGACTCGTACCGCGATCGACGCGCTCGTAAGGGCGATTTCCGCCGGTTGTGGATTGCTCGCATCAACGCAGCCGCCCGCCAGCACGACATGTCATACAGCAGGTTTATCGCAGGACTAAAGGCAGCGGAGATCGAGGTTGACCGCAAGATGCTCGCCGAGTTGGCCGTATCTGATGCTGACGCATTTGGCGAGCTGGTAAAGACGGCAAAGGCCGCACTGCCGGTCGCCCCGGTGCCAAAGCCCGCCCCTAAGGCTGAGACGAAGGCTGCGCCCGCTCCTAAGGCTGAGACGAAGGCTGCGCCCGCTCCTAAGGCTGAGACGAAGGCTGCGCCTGCTCCTAAGGCTGAGCCTGCACCGCCTGTGGAGGTGCCTGACGTAGCGCCGATCGAGCTTGATCAGGAGGCAGCGGCTGTACAGATTCAGGAACGCTTTGCTGCCCTTGCCGAAGCCGATGGTGATGATCTCACCCAGATCAAGGGTGTTGGACCGGTGCTCGCGGCAATGCTGGCCGAGTTGAACATCAAGACGTTCGAGCAGATCGCCGGATTCGACGCTGACGACGTGGCGCTGGTCACAGCCGCACTCACCAAGTTCAAGGATCGGATCACCCGAGACGATTGGGTCGGCCAGGCTGCGGGGCTGGCTGCAAACCAAGACGGCGGCTGAACTGCAGCGCGCCGTTTGCGAAGCTCATGTCGGTTGAGGAGACGATCTCTTCAACGAAGAACCCTTCCGTGCTTGCGGCGGTCCGCCTTCATCGCGCCCGCCATCGGCGCACAGAGTCGCAAACCCTCATCGAAGGCCCCGATGTTGTGGCCGAGGCCATTGCTGCCGGTGCCGCCGTCACCGCGGTCTTTGCCGCATCGGAAGAGGGGCGCGGGTTGGCCGGTGAGGCAGGTGCTGTCTATCACCTGGTGACAGACTCTGTGCTGCAACGCATCGCCGGCACCGAGCATCCGCGCGGGCCGGTCGCTGTTGTCCAAATCCCTGAGTCGCAGGTGCCCTTGGAAGGAAGAGTGCTTGTGGCCTGGGGAGTTTCTGACCCAGGTAACTGCGGGACGCTGCTGCGAACGGCGGCGGCATTTGGGTACGGGTACGTCTCAGGCCCGGAGAGTGCCGATCCGTGGTCACCGAAGGTCCTGCGCAGCGCCGCGGGCGGTCATTTCCATACGTCCGTCGGAGTCATCTCGTCGATCACAGATCTGGGGGAGCGAGAGGTGGTCGGGACTGTTCCTGGTGGCGGTGAGGCTGCAGGGCGGGTCACACCCGGAGCGGCGATCGTGATTGGGAGCGAGGCTCACGGCCTTCCCCCTGATGTCGTAGAGCTGTGTGATCGGCTGGTCTCCGTCCCGATGCCGGGCGGGGTCGAGAGTCTGAATGCCGCTGTGGCGGGTGCGATCGTGGCGTATCTCGGGGTGGCCGGAACCCAGACGGACTGAGAGGCCGTTCCGAGAGCGCTCATCGCGCTGTGGCGCCGAGGTAGCTGAATCTGCGGCGACCGGCGCATCCTCTAACCTCCGCTACTCATGGCCTCCCTCGAAGAACTCACAGAACTCCAAACGCGTTTGTCCGCCGATCTGGCGGCAGCCGACACCGTCGAATCAGTCGACCAGATTGCGACTGCGGCACTGGGCCCGGAGTCTCTGATATCCGCCACCAGGCGCGGCTTGCGCGACGTCGACCCTGAAGAACGACGCCAACTCGGCAAGGCCATCAGCGAGATCGCCGGGGCCATAGAGGCCGCAGTCGCTGCCCGGCGCGCTGTTTTGGGGGCCGCCGAGCGTGCCGAACAGCTTGCAACCGACCGTTACGACATGACGCTCCCCGGTCGCCAACCTCGCCGCGGCGCCGCCCATCTGGTGATGCAGGTGTGGGAGGAAGTCGTCGACATCTTTACGTCGATCGGGTACACGGTGGCGTCTGGTCCTGAAGTGGAGACGGCGTTCTACAACTTCGATGCTCTGAACACTCCTGCCGCCCATCCCGCCAGGCTCGAGTCCGACACCCTTTACGTCGAATACGGCGACGATCCGGAGGGTGTGTTGTTGCGAACCCAGACCTCCCCGGTTCAGGCCAGGTGGATGGAGTCGCACGACCCACCGGTCTACATCGTCGTACCCGGCCGGGTGTACCGGCGCGACGCCGTCGACGCCACCCATACCCCGGTGTTCCACCAGATGGAGGGGCTCGCCGTGGATGACAACATCACTTTTGCCGACCTCAGAGGCACTCTCTCGTATTTCATCGAGCAGTTCTTTGGTCCTGGCGCAACACAGAGGTTCGTCCCCAACTTCTTCCCGTTTACGGAGCCTTCTGCTGAGATGCACACCTCGTGTCACGTCTGCGATGGGACCGGCTGTCGCACCTGCGGCGGGACGGGCTGGATCGAGCTGCTGGGTTGTGGCGTGGTCGACCCGTTCGTCTTGGAGACGGCGGGCTACGACCCATCGCAGGTATCGGGGTTTGCCTTCGGAGTGGGAATCGACCGGCTCGCCATGATCCGCTACGACGTACCCGAGCTGCGCTACTTCTTTGATGCCGACATGCGAGTTCTGGAGCAGTACCGATGAAGGCTTCGCTGCGGTGGATCAAAGAGTACGTCGACCTCCCGACTGACGATCTCGCCGAGCTCGACGAGGTTATGTCGAACCTCGGCTTGGACGTCGAGGGAATCGAGCGCATCGAGGCCGACTTCACCGGCGTCGTGGTTGCCAAGGTGCTCGAGGTCGCCAAGCATCCCAATGCCGACAAGGTACGGGTTGCGACGCTCGATGCCGGCGCCGGGCCGGTAGAGGTCGTGTGTGGTGCTTGGAACTTCGAAGCCGGCGCCACCGTCGCCTACGCCACGGTGGGGGCTGTACTTCCCGGTGGGTTCGAAGTAGGGGAGAAGGAGATCCGCGGTGTCATGTCACCGGGGATGATCTGCTCCGAGGTCGAGATGGGTCTAGGCGAGGAAGCCGGAGGGATACTTGTCCTTGAAGATGGCTACGCCGAGCCCGGAACCGACTTTGCCGGGACGCTCCCGTATCCCGATGCGATCTTCGACCTTTCGATAACCCCGAACCGTCCCGACGCGATGTCCATCCACGGCATTGCCCGAGATCTTGCTGCCCACTACGACATTGCCGTTACCACTCCTGAGATCGACTTCGAGGAAGTCGGCTCTACCAATGCAGTGGTGCGGATTGAGGAGCCGGATCGGTGCCCACGGTTTACTGCGCGTGAGGTGACGGGCGTCACTGTGGCGCCGTCACCGCTGTGGATGCGGCTTCGGTTGCGCGATGTCGGGGTGCGCGCCATAAGCAATGTCGTCGATGTCTCGAACTACGTCATGCTGGAGTTCGGTCAGCCTCTCCACGCCTTCGACCTGGATCGGATTGCCGAAGAGACGATCGTCGTACGGCTTGCGGGCGACGGCGAACGGCTTACGACTCTCGACGGTGTTGAGCGATCGCTCACAGCGGAAGACCTGGTGATCGCCGGTATCGAGGAACCTTTGGGCCTTGCCGGGATCATGGGCGGAGGAGACTCTGAGGTCTCGGATAGCACCACCCGTGCCCTCATCGAGGTAGCCCACTTCGAGCCGACCAGGGTGCTGCTGAGCGGCAAGCGACATGCTTTGCGGACCGAGGCCGTATCCAGGTTCGAGCGAGGCGTCGATCCTGAGTTGCCTCCTATCGCATCCGCCCGGGCAGCCATGCTGACCGCCGAACTGGGCGGTGGCTCCGTTGTCGGCGGGTTTGTCGACGAGCACCCCAAGCCCTTCGAGGCGCCGGTTGTTGATCTTCAGGACAATGAAGCCGAGCGGTTGCTCGGCATCGAACTGGATGTTGCCCAACAGACCGATTACCTGCAGCGGCTTGGGTTCGAGGTGCAAGGCTCCGGCCCGATGCGCGTAACCGTGCCGAGCTACCGCCCAGACGTGACGCGGGCGGCCGATCTCGTCGAGGAAATCGTCCGCATCCACGGTTACAACGAGATTCCAGGCCGACTCGTTTTCGGTCGTGGCGGTGGGTTGACCGCGGAGCAAAGGGCGACCCGCATCGTCAGGTCGGTCATGGTGGGGTCGGGCTTCTACGAAATCCTCTCGTTTGACTTTCTTGGCCTTGGAGAGATCGAGTCCCTTCAGTTGGACGCCGACGATCCGCGATTGGCGCCGGTTCGTATCAGGAACCCGCTGAACGAGGAGCAGGAGTACCTTCGAACGACGCTGTTGCCGGGTCTGCTGGCGGGTTTGCAGCGCAGCTCGCAACGCAACCGTCCCGATGCCTCGCTGTTCGAGATGGGTTCCGTGTTTCTTCGCGGCGACGGGGAGCTGCCGGATCAGCCGAGACACATGGCCTTTGTGGCTAACGGTGCCCGGTCCGAATCGACTCTGGAAGACAACGGGGCTTATGCAGTCGAGGATGCGATCGGCGCCGTTGAGGTCCTGCTCGATGCGCTTGGCATCGCCGGCTCGATAGTTCAGCAGCCGGTAGCCGGCCTGCATCCCGGTCGGAGTGGCCTCGTCGTGTCGAGCGATACTCAGCTCGGGGTTGTCGGCGAGCTCGATCCGGCCGTCGCGGCCAGTTGGGACCTGTCTGGAAGGGTCATCGTCGGAGAATTCGATCTGGAGGCCTTGATTCCTCCGGCGGCCACGCCGTTTGTGCCTCCCAGCCCGTATCCACCTGTGGTCTTTGATCTGGCGTTCGATGTGCCCGATGGTGTCCCCGTCGCCGAGTTGGTGGCGGTGGTCGACGGTGGTGCCGGTCAGGACCTGGAGCGACTCGCCGTGTTTGATGTCTTCCGCGGGTCTCCGCTGGCAGAGGGGCGCAAGAGCGTCGCTGTTCGGCTCACGATGCGCAATGCCGAGCGCACCCTGACCGATGACGAACTGATCCCGATCCGGGACATGATCACCGACCGGGTTCGAGACGAACTCGGAGGAAGCCTGAGAGGAGGCTGAGAGTGGATTTGGTGGGAGTATTGGATATCGGCGGTGAGGGTGTTGCCGCGGTCGTCGATCTCGCCGCGGCTCTCAAGGCGGATCCGTCGTCGGTTGCAAGTAGCCGGGAGGGTATGCGGGTCGGCCTGTTCTTCGAGAAGCCCTCGACGCGGACCCGGGTGTCGTGTGAGGTGGGTGCTGCAGAGCTCGGCGCTCAGCCGGTGGTTCTAAAGAACGACGAAGTTGGCCTGGGTACTAGAGAAGCTCCTCAAGACGTAGCCCGAGTCCTCGAGCGCTACCTCGATGTGTTGGCCTTCAGGGTCTTCGACCACCGCAACCTGGAGCTGATGGCAGAGCACGCCGAGGCACCTGTGATCAACTTGTTGTCGGATTTAGAACACCCCTGCCAGGCGATCGCCGATCTGCTCACCGTCGTTGAGCACAGGCCCCTCGAGGGGGCTTCGATTGCCTACATCGGAGATGGCAACAATGTGGCCCACTCGCTGATGCTTGCCGCCAGCTCGGTCGGCGCCAGTGTCACCGTCGCTACCCCCACTGGATATGGCCCGAGCGATACGGTGGTGGAGCGGGCGCGAGCCGGTGCGACCGGCGGAGCACAGATCTCGGTCACCGATGACCCTCTTGCGGCGGTCGCTGGGGCTGATGCGGTCTACACCGATGTCTGGACATCGATGGGTAGTGAGGCTGAAGCCGAGGAGCGGCGTACCCGATTCGAGCCTTTTCGGGTGACTGAGGATCTGTTCCAGGCCGCCGGCGACGACGCGATCTTCATGCATTGTTTGCCGGCTCACCGCGGTGAAGAGGTCACAGACGGCGTCATGGAGCATCCCCGCAGCAGGGTGTTCGATCAGGCCGAGAATCGGCTTCACGCATTCAAGGCGATCCTGCTGCATCTGACGGCGTAGTGAACCTTGCCGAGCTGCTTGCGGGCCCGGTGCTCGATGCCGCCACCAGTCTCCTTGGGCGACAACTGACTTCGACAGTCGGTGGCACGACTGCGAGCGTGACACTCACCGAGGTGGAGGCATACGGTGGGGAGGACGACCCGGCCAGCCATGCCCATAAGGGCCCGACGCCCCGTACCGAGGTGATGTTTGGTCCGCCCGGAGGGCTCTACGTATACCGCTCCTATGGGATCCACTGGTGCATGAATATTGTGTGTGGCGTTGAGGGTTCGGCACAAGCGGTGTTGCTAAGGGGTGGTGTCCCGGTCGCTGGAGTCGACTTGATGGTGGCGCGGCGGGGGAGGAGCATCAATCTTGCGGATGGCCCCGGAAAGCTGTGCCAGGCCCTCGGAGTCAGCGGAGATCAAAACGAATCCAACGTGTTCGACGGTCCGATCACGATCTCCGGCGAGCCGGTACCGGGTTCCATCGAGAGCTCGCCGCGAATAGGGATTTCAAAGGCAGTGGATCGCCCCTGGCGTTTCGTACTGAAGCCAGCGATTGGCGATTAGCGAAGATTCTGACTGGAGACTGGGTACTCAGTCCCTCAGGACTTCAGACTTCTTCCTCGGGTTGCACCCAGATGGTGACCGTGCCCTCGGATGGCTCACCGGACGCCGGATATTGTGACCACACCAGGTTCGATGCGGTGTCGTCGTCGGGGGTGGGATCTTCGAGTGTGATGACGTCCACCGTCAATCCTGAACCCTCCAAGCGGGCTGCAGCGTCGATTCTGTGGCGACCTGTCACATCGGGAATGAATGTGCCCGGCTCAGGGCCGGCCACTGCGATTGCGACGACGTGACCTGCCTCCAGAGCGGTGAACGATTGCGGATTCTGGCTGACGATCGTGCCGGGGGTGATGTACTGGGATTCATCGGTCCAAGAGATCCTTATGTCGTAGCCGGAGGCCTCGAGCAGCATCACTGCGTCGGTGACTCCGAAGCCCTCGACTTCGGGGACCGTCCCGCGGTCTGCCACGACCAATCCTTGTGGGTTATGGATCGGGCAAATGATGCTCGGAACGACTGCGGGCCGGAGCTGCACATTGGCCACGTGGGCGCGGGGGCACAGCGGACCTGCCAGGAAACCGGTTGCGGTATCGAGGCTGACCGTGACCAGCTCGACGTCGCTGCCGGTGTCGACCGGTGAATACGACACTCCCTCGAGTGCTGCGATCGCAAAGCGGGACCAAATACGGGCCGGCCAGGTTCCTCCGGTGATGGTGTACTCGGTGTTGGGGGCGACCATCGGAACGTTCCCCTCGGGGAAGCCCACCCACACCGCAGCTACCAACTCGGGGGTATAGCCAACGAACCAGGCGTCATGGTTCCCCTCGGTAGTCCCGGTCTTGCCGGCGATGGGCCGGCCGATCTTCGCCTGCTGAGCAGTCCCGCGACGGACGGCGTCGGTCAGCGCCGACGTCACGTCGTGGGCTACGTCTTCGGAAAACACTCGGCTGTAGGCGGGTAGGTGCTCGAAGATGACGTTGCCGGAGGCGTCTGCGATGTGCGTGACAAATACCGGGTCGACGTGAATCCCGTTGTTTGCAAAGGTCGAGTAACCCTCCGCCATATCCAGCACCGTCACGTCCTGCGTTCCGAGGACGACTGTCGGAACGGCCGCCAATTCGGTGTTGATCCCGGCGGCGGTTGCAGCTTGGACGACCCGGTCGGGTCCGATGAGGTCGACCAGGTACGCGTAGGGGACATTTACCGAGAACACGGTTGCCTCGCGCAGAGTGAGGCCGGGGTAGTAGGCATCTTCGTGATTGGCGACTTCCCAGGCGCCATTCAATCCATCGACGACGGCGCGACGGCCGCCCGGCCACGTCGACTCGATGTCCACACCTGCTTCGAGTGCTGCGGCGAGCGCAAATGGCTTGAAGGCAGAACCGGACTGGCGGGTTCCTTGAGTGGCCAGGTTGTATTCGGCGATCGGATCGGCGCTGTCGTAGAAGTCGCGGCCTCCGACAATCGCCAGTACCCGTCCATCGCGTGGATCGATGGCGACGAGCGCTGCTCCGGGACCTTGGTCGGGGATCACCGAGGTCACAGCTGCCTCGGCGGCCAACTGAACCTCGGGATTCAAAGTTGTGTAGATCTGGAGGCCGCCGCCGGTAAGAGTGGCGTAACGCTCTTCTGTGGTGTCTCCCAGCGCAGGATTCTCGAGCAAGCGGTGTCTGACCTCGTCGGTGAAGTAGGGGAATCGCATCTCATCGGCCGAACCGCGAGGGACGATCGTGAGAGGCTCTAGAGAGGCCGTATCGGCTGCAGGGCGGTCGACCCAGTCGAGGGCGACCATCTCTTCCAGTACAGCGTCGCGCCGAGCCAGGGCTGCGGTCGGGTGCTCGTAGGGATTCAATGAAGTGGGGGAGTTGATCAGACCGGCCAGCAGCGCCGACTCGGACAATGTGAGGTCGGCGGCGTCCTTGGCGAAGAATCGGCGGGCGGCAGCGCCGACGCCGTACGCGGACTCACCGAAGAAGATGGTGTTGAGGTAACGCTCGAGGATCTCGGGCTTGCTCAGCGTCTCTTCGACCCGCAGGGCGAGGCCGATCTCGGATACCTTGCGTTCGAAGGTGATGTCGTCTCCGACCAAGACGTTCTTTACGTATTGCTGGGTGATCGTCGAGCCGCCCTGGACGATTTCGCCTGCTTCGAGGTTGGCGTTGACGGCGCGAGTCACGGCACGTACATCCACGCCGTTGTGTATCCAGAAGCGTCGGTCCTCGATGGCGACGACTGCGTTTATGAAATGCGTCGGAAGCTCGTCGTAGGTGACGAGAGTTCGGTCTTCTCCCGCGTGCCACTCGGTCAATACCGAGCCATCGGCCGCGTAGACCGTCGTAGTGAGGCTGCCCGCTCCAATCCCCGGATCCTCTATGGGCTCAACGGTGCAGGCGGTGGCCATCAGCGCGAGAGCCAGGACGCCCGCCGTCAGGCGAGGCATGGGTTGTATGTATCTCCTTGCCAGGGAGAGTAGTTGTGGGCGCGCGATGCGTGGTGGCAATCTTCGCCCGGCCGGACTTCACCGCCTGCGGCGGTGAACAGGCGCAGGTCCGGCCTCCTCCGCCAGCGGGGCCCCTGCCCCACGGCGGCCGTCTTGAGCCGAGGCCGAGCCTCAATGCCTGTGGATAAGTCGAAAGAGGAGTCCTCAGTCGTCAGTCCTGAGCCAGAAAATGGAGAACGGTCTACTCGAACCGCGCCAGGAAGTACCGTTTCTTGCCGATCCTGAGCACGAGAATTGTCTCCGAAGCCAGATCATCGACACCGAGCCGCTGAGTCGCATCGTCGATGCGGGCGTTGTTCAGCATGACTCCGCCCTGGTCCACCAACCGGCGCGCTTCTCCGTTTGATTTGGCGGCACCTACCTGGACCATGACTTCGAGCAATCCCATGCCTCCTTGGAGGTCGGCTCGGGGTAGCGCCACCGCCGGTGCGCCCTCGAATGAGTCCATCAGCGTTTGGTCGTCCAAATCGGAGAACGCCTCCTCCCCGAAAAGGACCGCAGATGCCCCCTCGGCTGCTGCCAGGCCTTCGTCACCGTGCATGATTCGGGTTGCCTCTGCAGCCAACGCTTGTTGGGCGAGTCGCCCCGCAGGATCTTCCTGTGTGGCTTTCTCCAGTTCTGCGATCCGAGGCATGTCATAGAACGTGTATATCCGCAGGAACTTCCCGACATCGGCGTCGGGCACGTTGAGGAACCATTGGTAGTAGGCGTAAGGGCTGGTCTCGTCTGCTGCAAGCCACACGGCTTCGCCGGTCGACTTGGCGAACTTCTTTCCGTCCGAGCGCTCCAGCAGCGGCCAGGACCATCCGAATACCTCGGCCCCATGGAGGCGCCGGGTCAGGTCGATGCCCGCCGTCACATTGCCCCATTGATCGGAACCGCCCCCTTGAAGACGGCATCCGTAGGCGTCGTACAGGTGGGCAAAGTCATATGCCTGGAGGAGTTGGTAGGAGAACTCTGTAAACGAGATTCCCTGCTCGCGCTCCTCGAGGCGGCGACGTACGGCTTCGCGGCTGATCATCTGGTTTACCGAGAAGTGTTTGCCGACATCGCGCAGCACCTCGATGAAGCCCATCTCGCCGAGCCAGTCGTGGTTGTCGGCCACCAGTCCTTTGTCCGAATCCGTCACGTCGATGACCCGGCTCAACTGATCCTTGAGCCGCTCGAGGTTCGAGGCGATGGCTCGCTCATCGAGCAGCTCGCGCTCGTCGTCTCGCCCGGAGGGGTCGCCGATGCGTCCGGTGCCACCGCCGGCGACGGCGATGGGGCGATGGCCGGCACGTTGCAGCCAAGCCATCGCCATCATTCCGACCAGATTCCCTATATGCAGGGAAGATGCCGTCGGATCGAAACCTACATAGAAGGTGACCTGTTCGGCATCGAGCAGATCGCGCAGACCGGCCTCATCCGTGATGTCCTGGATGAAGCCCCGCTCTCGAAGTACGTCGATCACATGAGACACGTCGCGCAGCGTAGCGAGAGGGGCATCGATGGTTGTTGACCACCCCGCGGATGAGCCCTGCGAGGGACCCAGAATGGCCGCTCGTCGCCGCCTCGCCCCGCGCTCGGCTGAACTGGTGCAGTCGGGGGGCGGCCGTATCTTGACTGGTGGGGAGGGGGTGGTTACAGTTGCGACTCGCCTTCTTCGGCGGGCGCTTTCCTGCGCGCGTTCGGAGTTGGTGCGACTCGGCTCCTTGACAACTGAATAGTGTGCCACACAAGTCAGTTTTTGCCACCAGGGCAGGACGGGTTCTTACTGTCGCGTCCTGGTTGGCCTGTACTCGAGAGATATCAGAGACAACGATGCAACTGATGTCAGACGCAGGTGCGCGGTTTGGCCAACCACCTGCAACCAAACTCGAAAATAAAATGAGGATCTAGGCCCTCGGGCCCTGATCTTTTCGTTGGAGAGTTTGATCCTGGCTCAGGACGAACGCTGGCGGCGTGCTTAATGCATGCAAGTCGAACGAAGAACCCGCTATGGGTAACCACTG
>Ga0255048_10001166_pt1 | contig 18929 bp, 19 predicted proteins | sample JV7_2_2_MG_FD_183619 | JGI IMG/M metagenome (GOLD analysis project Ga0255048, IMG submission 183619) | Seawater microbial communities from Jervis Inlet, British Columbia, Canada - JV7_2_2 | ecosystem: Environmental > Aquatic > Marine > Inlet | place: Canada: British Columbia | collected 2016-10-06
AGTCCGATGTCATGCTTGTCAAGCACGACGAGGAGTATCGGGCGGATGACGAGGACTACGACCAGGATCGCAACGCCTGTATCGGATCATGATCGCTGTTGCCGGATACGTCGCCATATTCGTCACCCTCGCAGCTGCAGTCGCGATCGTTGTCCAAGGGATCAGATACTCCCGCAGTGGTGATGCCTCGAAGCTCAGCGTCCCCGTAGCAACGTTGCTCGGAGGGGCTATGGCCTCGTTCGTCTTCCTCGAGATCGCGATCCTGAGCAATGACTTCTCCATCGCCTACGTCGCAAACAACACGTCAACGACGACGCCGTTCATCTTCCTGCTCGCTGCAGCGTGGGCTGCCCTCGAGGGTTCGGTCGTGCTGTGGGGCGCACTGCTTGCCTTGTTCATCTGGCTGGTGTGGAGGAAGATGGGCACGTCAGACGGATTGGGCGTGCTGGCCCTCGCCGTGATGGGCGGGATCGCAGTGTTCTGGTTCGGGTTGATGGCGACGGCAAGCAACCCGTTCGCAGTTTGCATCGAGGCAGGAGCGTCGTCCTGCTCAGCCTCGTCGTGGTGGCCGCTCGTTGGGACGGTCGCGCCTATTGATGGCAACGGGCCCAACCCGCTGCTTCAGAACCACATACTGATGGCGGTCCATCCACCGCTGCTGACGGCCGGATACGTCGGATTCACTGTTCCGTTCGGTTTCGCCATTGCGGCCCTCGTTCGACGCGACTTCGGTAGGGCCTGGCTCGACCGCTCGCATCGGTGGACGCTGATTGCGTGGATCCTCCTGACCGCAGGCATCGTCATCGGTGGATGGTGGTCGTATGAGGTCCTCGGTTGGGGCGGGTACTGGGCGTGGGATCCCGTTGAAAACGCCGCACTCCTTCCGTGGCTCACTGCAACGGCATTCATCCACTCCGCTCTGGTACAGCGGCGCAGAGGGATGCTCCAGGCGTGGAACTTCATCCTCGTGATCTCCACGTTCGCTCTAACGATCCTCGGCACGTTCCTGACGAGGTCGGGGATCATCGGCTCCGTTCACGCGTTCAGCCAGTCGGCCGTGGGCCCGGCGCTGCTCATCCTGCTCGGCGTGGTCGTTGTCGGTTCACTCGGACTCTTTGCGTGGAGATCGGCTGACATCGCTCAGAAACCTCGTCTCGACTCGTTGTCGTCACGTGAGGGCTACATCCTCGCGAACAACCTGTTGCTCACCGTCTTTGCGTTCACCGTCCTGTTCGGAACGATGTATCCCTTGATCGTCGAAGCGATGTCCGGTGACGAGGTGGCCGTCGGCCGTCCGTTCTTCGATCGGGCGTCGATTCCGATAGCGCTGTTGTTGTTGCTGATGCTCGGAATAGGAACGATCGCGCCATGGAGGGTCGCCACGCCGAAACTCCTGTGGGAGCGGCTGCGCCTCGCAACGGTTGTCGGCCTCGTCGTGGGCGCTGGCGTGGTTCTTCTGGGAATCGATTCGGTTGCGGTCGTCCTGACCGTCGTGCTCGTCGTCTTCATTCTCACAGCGATTGTTGTTCGTTACGTTTCGGTCGTGCGGTCGCGTTCCGAGTCGACTCTGACTTCGGCAGCCAAGGTGCTGCGCAACGAGCCGGGTTACTGGGGTGGTCAGATCGCCCATATCGGTATTGCGCTGATGGCGCTCTCGATTGCCACGAGCGGTGGGCTTGCCACCCGTGAGGCTGTGACACTCGCATCCGGGGAGTCTGCGGTGGTCGGGCGCCACTGCGTCCAGTATGTCGAACCGTTCTCACGAGCGGAACCGAATCGTGCCGTCGTCGGTGTTGTTGTGGAGATTCTCGACGAAGCCTGCTCGAGGCGGCTCGCCACGCTTGAACCGCGCGTGAATTCGTACCCCGGTTCTGCGCAACCCATCGGCACGCCGGCCGTGTGGAAGGGGCCGATCAACGATGTGTACATCGGAATAGCCGGCGGTGATTCGGACCGTATCCAGCTCAATGTCTTCATCTTTCCTCTTCAGTGGCTGCTCTGGGCCGGAGGGCTTGTCGTGCTCATCGGTGGAGGGCTTGCCATGTTGGTGAAGCCGATCAGGCGGAACCGAGCGTCAGAGACAGGGCAACCGATCGAAGCGGACGCCTCAGATGTCTGACCGTACAAAGAATGTCGCCTTCGCTGTTGTCGCCCTCGTGGCGCTCAGCATCATCGGTGTTGGGCTTGCTCAGGGGGACACGTCTCAGCCGTCCGATGCCGAGAGAGTTGATGCGCTCGCTGCGAGGATCAAGTGCCCGTTTTGCAGCGGTGAGTCGCTCAAGGAATCCCAGTCGACTGTTGCTGCCGAGTACCGGACCCTCATCGAGGAGCGGGTCAAGGCCGGTGTGACGGACGACGGGATCATCGCTGAATTCGTCGCGAACTTCGGCGACTCCTACATTCTCGACACCTCCACGACGGTGTGGTCCTTCGGCTTGTGGATAGTCCCGATACTCGGGCTCCTGGTCGGAGGGGGAGTTGTCGCCTGGTTGTACAGGTCATCGAGGTCTCGATCGGGCGTGGCTCCGTGAGCGATCGGATACATCAACAGATCGCCCTGCTCAAGGAAGAACTCGACGACATCGATGAGCAGGTGCGTGTTGGTGACCTCGACGATGCCTCCGCTACGAAGGTGAGGGAACGCTATGTGGCTGAACTCGATCGCCTGATGACAGTGCTGGAGACGCCCTTGATGCCTGAAGGGGATCGCGTGTCTGTGGATTCCGCCTCTGAGGCCCCTGGCTCGCAAGCTCGACGCTCTCTCCTGAAGGGGGGACGCATCTCAGGGCGCACACTCACGGGAGTGGCCGTTCTGGCGATTGCGATGACCGCCATCGGTGTTTTCGCGGTGCAATCCCTGACCGATCGTCGCACGGTCGGTGCAGACGGGGTCGTGAGTGATGTCGTGAGAGGCGAGGGCCCGATCGACTTGGACAGTGTCACGAACGAGCAAATGGAAGAGATCATCGGCGAGAACCCGGACGTCATTCCGATGCGGCTTGCGCTCGCCAGACGCTACTTCGAGGGTGGTCAGTTCGACAGGGCGCTCGACCATTACTTCGAGGTTCTGGATCGCGAGCAACATCCAGAGGCCTTGGCGAATGTCGGGTGGATGACGTACCTCTCAGACCGGCCCGATGTTGCAGTTGGCTACGTCGAGGCGGCACTCGAACGTCAGCCGAACTATGTCGTTGCGCAGTGGTTCCTCGGCAACATCTATGTATCGCTCGGCAGGATCGACGAGGCCGCGATGCTTCTCATGCAGGTCGCGTCGGCCGATGACGTACCTGACGACGTGCGAGAAGCGGCGCTCGTCCTCTTGGCACAGATCGAGAGCGACGGATGATGACCGGTGAACCCGAGTCGAAACGAGGCGGAAGGATGGCATGGGTGGCGATAGGCGCCGCCCTCGCGTTCATGGTTCTCGGCATCGTGTTCACGAGTCGCTTCGGTGGTGATCCCACGATTGCGACCTCACCACTGATCGGCAAGCAGGCGCCTCAACAACCGATTGCACTCATGGACGGTTCCGGTGAAATGTCCATGAGCGATCATGCCGGCGACATCCTTGTCGTGAACTTCTGGGCGAGCTGGTGTATTGCATGCAGGGAGGAGCATCCGGCATTGCTCAAGGCCGCAACGGACTACGAGGATTTCGGTGTGACGTTCATCGCGGTCAATTACCAGGACAACTATCCCAACGCGGTCGGCTTCCTCGACGAGCTTGGGTGGAGTCCCGAAACCGTGTACACGGCAGATGAAGGCTCGAGCACCGCGTTCGCGTGGGGTGTGCTTGGCATTCCGGAGACGTTTTTCGTCGACCGCGATGGCATCGTTGTTGGCAAGGTGTCCGGACCCGTTGGTTATGGGCTTCTGTCCCGGACCCTGGACGAGATCATTCTCGGCGAGGTAGTCGGTGACATCAAGACCGGTGAAGTGGAGAACAGGTAGGTCAGGTTCCAGGCGCCAGGTCGCACCGTCGTCTGTGTTCTGCGCAGTGCCTCTGTATTCTTCCCGCTGTCACCGACACTTCTGGAGGATCGTTTGGTGCCTCATGCCGACTATCGCTTGTCGCGAACTGTTGTTCCGAGCCACTACGACATCTCGATCGAGCCCGATCTTGGCGCTGCATCCTTCACAGGGACGGTCGGTATCGTCGTTGCGGTCGCCGAAGCGACATCGGAGTTGGTGCTCAACGCAATCGAGCTCGATATCGGTGACGCGTCTGTCACCGTCAATGGCGTGGTCCACACCGCTGACATCGCTCTCGACGAGGCAACCGAGAGGGCGAGCCTGACGCTCGAGTCTGAGATCCCTGTAGGCCCCGCACACATCGCGATCTCCTTCTCAGGAACTCTCAACGACGACCTCCGCGGGTTCTACCGTTCCGTCTACACGACAGACGACGGTGCCCAGCGGACCATCGCCACCACTCAGTTCGAGGCAACGGATGCACGACGTGCATTCCCCTGCTGGGACCAGCCGGACTTCAAGGCAACGTATTCGGTGACGCTCATCGTTGAAGACGGGCTCATGGCTGTCTCGAATGCAGCCGAGGTGTCGCGCGAAGTCCTCGACTCAGGCAAGGTGAAGGTGAGTTTTGCCGAGACGATGAAGATGTCTACCTACCTCGTTGCGTTCATCGTCGGTGAACTCGAGGCCACCGATCCGCTCGACGTTGACGGCACGCCGCTGCGCATCATTGCTCCTCCGGGCAACAGGCATCTCACACCCTTCGCCCTCGACATGGGCGCGCATGCACTGCGATTCTTCTCCACCTACTACGACATCCCATACCCGGGTGACAAGCTCGACATGGTCGCCGTTCCCGACTTCTCCTTCGGCGCAATGGAGAACCTCGGATGCATCATCTGTCGAGAGACTGCGCTCCTGCTCGACACGGAGAAGGCAACACAGGCGGAGGCCCAGAGGGTCGCTGATGTGATCGCCCATGAGATCGCTCACATGTGGTTCGGTGACCTCGTGACGATGAAGTGGTGGAATGGTATCTGGCTGAATGAGGCGTTCGCAACGTTCGCGGAGATGAAATGCGTCGATGCGTACAAGCCCGAATGGAAGAGGTGGCTTGCGTTCAGCCAGTTCCGCAGCATGAGCCAGGAAACGGATGCACTTGCGGCGACTCGACCGGTTGAGCTGGCTGTCGAGTCACCCGAGGAAGCCAATGCCATGTTCGACGTGCTCACGTACCAGAAGGGCTCCTCCGTGCTTCGCATGTTGGAGCAGTACCTCGGTGAGGAGACATTCCGCGCCGGCGTGACCCGGTATCTCAAGACACACGCGCATGCGAATACGGATACGCCCGATCTGTGGGCCGCACTCGAGGCGGAGTCGGGGGAGCCGGTCTCCGAGATCATGGACACATGGATCTTCCAGGGTGGCTACCCACGGGTGTCCGTGGCGAGGAGCGGTGACGGCTACCGGGTGTCTCAGGAGCACTTCCTCTTCCTCGGCAACGGAGAGGGGACCTGGCAGATACCCGTTCTGTATCGCTCGAGCGATGGCGAGGCCAAGGTCGTGGTGGGTGGTGAGCCTGTAACGATCGACGCGGGCAGCGATCTGGTCATCAACGCTGGCGGCGAGGGCTTCTACAGGGTCAACTACGAGGGCGAGTTGCTCGATTCGGTCATCGAACGTCTCTCCGACCTCGATGCAATTGAGCGATATTCGATCGTATCCGACTCGATGGCAAATGTCCTTGCGGGGGATGTGGCGGGAGCCGACTTCCTGTCGCTTGTGTCGCGTCTTGCAGATGAGGACGAGCTTGATGTGTGGGTTGTGGCACTCGGAGGGCTCGCCGAACTCGATCGGATCGTGTCGTCTGATGACAGAGCGCACCTGCAGACATTCGTGACCGGACTCGTGTCGTCCAAGGCTGGTGAGCTTGGTTGGGCCGTCGAAAGCGACGAGTCTGAGCGCACCCGTGCGATGCGAGGTCTACTCCTCAAGGCGCTCGGCAATCTGGGGAAGGATCGCGAGACCATCGAAACCGCCCGCATGCTGTTCGCCTCCGACGAACACCTCGATCCCGAGATCGCCGATGCGGCGTTGAGTATCGTTGCAGCCAACGGCTCCGTCGATGACTTCGATGGGTTCCTCGAGGCCTCCGAGACCGCCAAGGATCCCCAGACGAAGATCAAGTACTTGAGGGCTGCCACGCAGATCCCCGACCGGGCTGCGGCTGAGCGAATGTTCAACATGGTGCTCGATGGAACCATCCGATCCCAGGATGCCTTCTGGGTGGTTGCGCTGCTCCTCGGCAACAGGGACACGGGGGTCCACGTGTGGAATCTCATCACCGAGAACTGGGATGCGACGGTCGCTTCGATGCCGGTCCTCAACGGGCGCAGAATGATCGACCTCATCCAGTATCGCTCGGAGCCTGCAGTGGCAGCAGCCATCATGGAGTGGTTCGAGGCACATGAGATTCCCAGCGGCGAAAAGCACGTAGCCCAGAAGATGGAACAACTCAAAGTGAGGGTTGCCCTCCGCGAGCGTGAATCTCACCGCCTGGTCGCTGCGCTCGAGACTGACGACTGAAGAGACACGACGGTCTTGGCTTTCTTGGTCTCTCACTTGACAGGCCACTACGACTGCTTCAGCAGCCACAACGCGAGATTGCCACCTGCGACGATCTTCTCACGATCCACTGTGAGGCCCGCTTCTGGAGCCATGGCGGGAATCCCGCCCGCCTTGAGATACCGCCGGTATTGGGCATGGTGGTTCTTGCCTGCGATCCGCTCCGGTATGGCGGACACCGCTCGCATCACGTGACCCTTGAATCTCCGTCTTCCGCTGTAGTAATCGATCACCATGATCCGTCCCGCCGGCTTGACCACTCGTGCCATCTCAACCAGAGCGTTGGTGCGAGTTGCAGGTTCGAGTTCATGAAGGAAGAGTGACGCGACCGCGAGATCGAAGCCGTTGGCGTCGTAGGGGAGGGCAGTTGCGTCTCCGAGCCTGAGTTCGGCGCTGTCACCAAGACGGTTGGTCGCTTGTCTGAGCATCGCCGGCGACAGGTCGATGCCGTGGCATTCAGCACCTGCATTGGCGTAGATCTCGAGATGCGATCCCGTGCCGCATCCGACATCGAGCACCGTCATCGAGTTGTCGACGGGATACAGCTTCATGGCGATGGGACGGAGGGGTGCATCGAGGGGCTCGAGGACCCGGTCATAGAACCTGGCTATCCGTCCGTATGCATCTTTGGCGCCTTGATCCATCGATCGTCACGATACAGGGATCGGCAGTCGGCTGCTGGTAGGGTCACCCAGTCCAACGAGAGGGAGATCATGGACAACATTGATTGGCAGTACCTTCTGTTCGACTTCAACGGACGAATCAATCGGGGGAAGTTCTGGCTCGGGATCGTTGTGGTCTGGGTCGGCGTGCTGATCGTCGCAACGATCGCCGCGGTCATGAACTCGACCATCGTATGGCTTGTGCTCGGGGTCGTGTACCTCGGGACCATCTGGGTCGGTCTTGCGCTCAGCATCAAGCGGTGGCATGACCGCGACAAGTCCGGTTGGTGGATCTTCATCGGCTTCGTGCCGATCATCGGCGGCCTTTGGGCGCTCATCGAGACAGGTTTCCTCGAGGGCACCAAGGGCGACAACCAGTACGGTCCTGATCCGCTCGCCAGCTGATGGCTGACGACTGACGACCCTTTTCTCATCGCTGACTCATAGAGGTGTGTCAGGATGCTGGCATGAAACCCCAGATCCTTGTAGCAGACGACGATGAGATGATCGCTGCGAGCATTCGCAGGGCTCTCATCTATGAGGGTTACAGCGTCGAGGTCGTGCACGACGGTGCGCAGGCCCTCGCCTCGGCGCGGGATCATCCACCCGACCTGGTGATCCTGGATGTGATGATGCCCGAGATCGACGGCGTCGAGGCGTGCCGCAGACTCAGGGCGGACGGTGAGATTCCTGTGCTGATGTTGACGGCGAAGGACACTGTTGCCGATCGGGTCCTCGGTCTCGACTCCGGTGCAGACGACTACCTCGTCAAGCCATTCGCATACGAGGAGCTTCTCGCAAGAGTGCGAAGCCTCTTTCGGCGAAAGGAGCCAGGGACCCACGAGATCCTTCGGTGCGCCGATATCGTTGCCGATGTTGAGGCATTCGAGGTGACGCGAGGAGACCGGCAGGTCGAACTCACCGTGCTCGAGTTCCGGTTGCTCGAGTACCTGATGCGAAACGAGAGGATCGTGCTCAGTCGCTCTCGCATCCTCGAGGGCGTCTGGGGTCTTGACGTGGACACGACGAGCAATGTTGTCGATGTCTACATCCGATACGTTCGCAACAAGCTCGAGGCTGAGGGGGAGCCGAGACTCATTCACACCGTCCGCGGTGCGGGTTATGTGCTCAGGGCCGAGTAGATGAAGATCAGGTGGCGTCTGACCTGGTATGGCATCGGTTTCACCGCTCTGGTGTTGGTTGGTTTCATCCTGCTGATCAGTGTTCTTGTCACCGGCACCGCCCAAACCGAGCAGGACGATCTGCTCTCAGGAGCCGCAGACGAGGCTGCCGCGGCGTTGAGCACGGTCGACGGCAGTCAGCTCCAACCGTCCGTACCACCCGTACTGCCGGATTCATCGACATCAGACCAGCCCTTTCTCACCGTGTTCGACGACGCAGGTGGCGCCTACTACGCGACGGGAACCGTCAACGGCTCGCCCCTGGAGCTCCCCCAGACCCTCGTCGAGGAGACTCTCGCGACCGGCGCCTCGTCTGCGAGTTTCCTCGGAGTGCGGACGCAGGTGCGTCGATGGGAGAGCGGAGACGTGGGAACGGGCGTCGTAGCCGCTTCCCAGAGCGAGCGGGTTGTGAACGAGCAGCTGACAAGCCTCAGGGTATTCCTCAGCGTTTTCGGGCTGATCGCCCTCGTCGCGGCGGCGACTGGTGCCTGGTTCATGGCGGGCCGGGCGCTCCGGCCACTCAAGGCGCTTGCAGTCACCACAGACGGTATCGGCCTGACGGGCGACCTGTCACAACGTCTTCCTACTGTCTCGCAGAATGACGAGGTCGGAACGTTGACCCACTCGTTCAATTCGATGCTCGCCGGACTCGAGGCAGCACGCACCGACAGGGAGCTCACCATCGACGCGCAGAAGAGGTTCGTGGCCGATGCATCACACGAGCTCCGTAGCCCGTTGACATCGATCCGGGCCAATGCGGGTTTCCTGGTCGAGCGCGAAGACGCGTCGGAAGCGGACCGACGCGACGCCAGCCGGGACATTGCCCACGAGGCAGACCGGATGAGTGGCCTGATCGACGATCTGCTGACGCTCGCCAGGTCAGATGTCCGCAGTCAGGACTCCCAGGACTTCACTCCCGTCGATCTCGTCGTTGTTGCCCGTTCCGTACAACGAAGAGCACGCAACCTTGCGGTCATCACAGAAGTCCAGGTGCCTGAGACTGCGATCGTTCTTGGGCACGGTGGCGAGCTGTCTGAGTTGATCTGGATCCTCGTTGACAACGCAGATCGCCACGGTGGAGCGTCGGTAGCGGTCGCAATCAGACAGAATGGCGAACAGACCACGATTGAGGTGACCGACGACGGGGAAGGCATCCCTGCCGATGAACTCGAGCGAGTCTTCGACCGGTTCCACAGGTCAGATCCCGCCAGGAGCGGTCTAGGCCACGGCCTTGGACTTGCCATCGCGCGGGCGATCACAGAACGCCATCGAGGTTCGATCGATGCTGACAACCACCCGGACGGCGGAGCGCGTTTCACTGTGAAGCTGCCGTCAGTCCCTGTGTCTGCCATCCGTCATCGGCGAACCGAGGGAACCGCTGGCGCTGAGCGGTAGGCGGGAGCCGTGCTCGCTGTGTTTCTCATCGCCGACTCATCTGTTTCTCATCGCCGACTCATCGATAGCGCCGATTCTGTCGGCGTGAAGACAGAACCAACACCCACTCAGATGCATGAGATGCTCGCGATCGTCTGGTCCCTTGTGTTGCTCCAAGGCGCGATTCTTGTCCTGTCGACGATTGAATCACTCGTCGTCAACGCAACACAGGGGTTTGCGCTCATAGCTGTTTCGGCTCTCACCGGAACCGCGGCAGCCCTGGCGCTCTTGAGCGCCCGAGGACTGCGGAAGCGGAAGCGTTGGGCTCGCAGGCTCATTCTCGTGGCAGAGTGGTTCGTGCTGACCCTCGGATCCATCGAGTTGGTGGCCACACAGTTCCTCGACGCTGCAGGGCCCGACATCGTGCCGATCCTGACCGGTGTCGTGGCGCCTGTCACTGTTCTTGTGCTCCTCCGACGCACCAAACCTCCATCTCGGTCTCCGGAGCTGACGGCGGCGCGCGGAGAACGTGGCGCAAGATCTCAGGTGCTCGTCTGATGCCCGTCCTCCTGCACACGGACACGCCGATCGTCGTGACAAGGGACCCGGCCGTTCCTGACCCAGTGCTCGAGGGCTTCTCCATCGGTGAAGGGGTCGGGAATCCGCTTTACTCGGTGATAGATGAGCACGTCCTTGCGGCGCTGATCCTCATTGCAGCTCCTTTGCTCATTTGGCTGATGGGTAGGGTTCTCCGCTCACTTGCAGATCGGGACCGTGGATGGGCGGTAGCGCTCGCCGATGCCTACGACTCGGCGTCACTGACAAGGCGAATCGCTGGTTGGTCGATCGGTTTCTCAGCGATCATCCACGGTGCTCTTGTGTTCGGTCATGATCTGTCGTGGTACACGCCGCTGTACGCCATGGGCGCGGGAGTCCTGGCTGTGGCAGCCGTTTGGACCATTCGGGACGAGCACGGTCGGCTTGCGGCTGCGGCCGTGGTCGGGTCCATAGTGACCTTCTGGTTCCTCGGCATTCCTGCCGATCAGCTCGGTATCGCAACGAAACTGCTCGAGCTGTTCGCCCTCGCGCTGCTCGCGGTTCCCCGGTTCGGGGATGGGCGATTGAGGCGTCTTCGCCCCGCTGGCCTGGTGGTGCTTGTCGTCTTCACAGGCATTGCTTCATGGATAGGCGCGTTCGCCACAGCCGGTGCCGACGGCGGACACCACGGAGGAGAGTATCCCGAGCCCGGTACGGTCGTGCCGTACATCGAGCGTCTCGAGGCAACGGAAGAGGAACTGCGCTATTCCGAGGACATCTACTGGGAAGCCGTCACCGCCGTCGACAAGTACAGCGACATTTCGGTAGCGGAGGCTGCCGGCTACCCGGTCGGTGTCGTCCGCGGAAACGATCACCACGTGCAGAATCCCGACCTCATCGGCGACGGACGCATCCTCGATCCCGAGTATCCCGAGTCGTTGATCTACGCAGAGGGCATGCACGGACCGGTTCTGATCGGCGTCATGTTTGAGATGGATGGCATCGGCGATGCAGGCCCGATGAACGCAGGCCCGATCATCGTGTGGCACAGCCACGACAATGTCTGTTTCGGTCTTCTTCCGCTCGGCATAGCGGCCCTCGAGTCGCCATTCGGAGGATGTCCTGTCGGTTCGGTCAATATTCCGATGACGGGCGAGATGCTCCATATGTGGACACTCCCCGGAGTTCCGTTGGAGGACCATTGGGGCCACATCGATGAGGAGTGGCTTGACGACTACTTGGCTGACCACACGCGGCATCACCAATGACAGGCACAGGGAGCCGATGACTCAATCCAGCCAGACGAGGGGGATCTCGCGATCCGTCCTCGACTGATACACGGCATAGTCACCATACGCGGCGACCACCTTCGGCCACCACTGCGATCGCTCTTCGGCGGCCATCGTGGCGGCTTCGACCTTGCGGTGCTCTCCGAGGATCTGGACCGACGCCTGCGGAATGGCAACGAGGTTGCGATACCACTCGGGGTCGTGCGGCCTGCCACCGAAGGATGCAATGACAACGAGTCGATCGCCGTCACGGAGATAGAGCAGAGTGACGGTGTGCTTCTTGCCGGTCACCCGTCCGGTGGTGGTCAGCAACAGCATGTCGTTGTCGACGAGTCTGCGTCCGATGCGTCCAGCAGTTGTCTTGTAGAGAACCGCATGCAGTGTTGACAACAGCTTGGCGCTTGCGTCTCTCAAACCAGGTCGGATCTTCGTCTGGGAACCCTGCGCACGTTCGCCGCGACCCCCAACGGATCCGTATTCCCCTGACGTGCGAACCGTCCACCGAAGATCCGAAAGAACCATGGTCGGCGTCGAGATCGCGGGAGCGTTGAGTACCTCTCACGTCTATGCAACTCGAGATAGATCGTCGTTGATCCGTCTGTGTTGCGGACGGGATCGAGCGTGTTGGCGTTGCGGATGTAGTCGCTCAGAAGGAATTCGTCCTGGTCCCGCTGTGTGTCATGATCAGGGTCTGTCATTAGACGAGACGATAGATCATTGTACGGATGGAACGGCATCATCGAGCCAGTCGATGATCGCTCTGGCCGGGCCCTCCCACCCGGGTTCGAGCATCATGTCGTGCCCCATTCCACCGAAGATGACGGCCTCGGTGTTGTACGCCCTGGCCGTTGCCTTGATCTCAGCCGGAGAGAAGATCGCGTCGGATTCTGCTCCCAGGACGAGGATCGGGTCTCGTATGCGAGAGGTCCGCGGCAGATCGACGATCATCTCGAGGTAGGCCGGATAGGACTCATCCTGGAGCAACGCGGCGTACCGGTTCGCGTCGACCGCGCCCATGTGCGGTCCGAACAGCAGCGAGATGGCCCGATCTTCATCGTCCACGAACGGTCCGAGCGAGAGCGTCGTGTTCGCTCGAAGAAACGCTCCTGGATGATCGAGTATGACTCTCATCGTCGCGCCGATCGCACCTGCGGCGGGAACCGGCGCCATCAGCACGCCTGCCGCTGCACGATATCGAGAGAGATACTGCTGGACGACAAGACCGCCCATCGAGTGGCCGATGATGACCGGTTCGGTGTCGAGCTCAAGGACGAGGCGACGAAGGTCGTGGACGTAGTGGGAGATGCGGGCCCACCGCACGCTCCCCTCCGACGCCCCGTGACCCCTGAGATCGATCGCGTAGGATCCATAACCGTGGTCGGCGAAATGCTCGGTGAAGTTCTCCGTCCAGCACCAGGCGCCATGCCAGGCCCCGTGGACGAACACGATCGGTGTGGTTCTCTTGTCGCTCGTGGGTTCGGTGACAACAACGTTGATCTTCATGGTGCGACGATACCCTCCGAGCGGGCTCGCCGCCGCACTAGGGTCGGCTGATGCCATGGGACCCGGATCAGTACCTGAGGTTCGCTGACGAGCGAAGCCGTCCTGGTTTCGAGCTGATGGCACGCATCCCAGATGTCGCACCGACCTCGGTTGTTGATCTTGGCTGTGGCACGGGCAATCTCACGGCATGGCTTGCCGACCGATGGCCAAGCGCTGAGGTTCTCGGCATCGACTCCTCTCCGGAGATGATTGATAGGGCACGACAAGACCATCCGGCTCTTGTTTGGCGTGTAGGTGATGTCTCGACGTGGAGGCCGGACGGACGAGTCGATGTGATCTTCTCGAACGCGACGCTGCATTGGCTCGATGATCATGATCGGCTGTTCCGTCGACTCCGGTCATACCTCACCGACAGCGGTGTGCTGGCCGTGCAGATGCCAGACAACTGGCGAGAACCCACGCATCGCATTCCCGCAGACGTGCTCGATGATGGCGATTGGCCGGATGGAGCGCGATCCGCGTTGATGAGGGATCGTCTCTCAGATCCCCAAGCGTACGTTCGGTGGTTGCAGCCGGCCGACGTAGACGTGTGGCGTACCACGTACTACCAACAGCTGACCGGGAACGATCCGGTGTGGAGCTGGGTGACGGGATCCGTCTTGCGTCCGGTGCTCGCTGCCCTGGGGGACACCGATAGGGAGCGATTCGAGGGAATCTGCCGATCCCTGTATCGCGAGGCGTACCCACGCGGTGTTGATGGGGTCACGACGCTTCCCTTCAGCAGGATCTTCGTCGTCGCTGCTGTCAGGTAGTTCAGCCGTTCGAGAGCCTCTCGGCCTTCTCGATGAGTTCCAGCCATCGAGTCTCCGCGGCATCGAGTTCTCCAAGCAGGCCAGCCAGTTCCTCGGACAGTGTGACGGTTCGGTCATGGTCACCGGCCGCGTCCTCCAATCCGGCTGTCAATGCGGCCCTTCTTCGTTCGAGCCTGGGGATGGCCCTGGTCAACTGATCGAGATCTCGTTTGTCGTTGTACGTGAGCTTCGTCCGCTGCTGTTTGGGCCGCGGGGTGGCCGCCGACGCCCTCGATGCTGGCTGTGACGTTCCTTGCAGGACTGTTTGCCGGTAGGCAGACCAGCCCCCGGGGTGGTGCCTGACCGACCCGTCCGGCTCGATGGAGAAGATGTCGGAGCACACCCTGTCGAGGAAGTAGCGGTCGTGGGTGGCCACCACGAGGGCGCCATCCCAGGCATCGAGATACTCCTCGAGCACATTGAGCGTGTCGATGTCCAGATCATTGGTTGGCTCGTCCATGAGCAACAGGTTCGGCGCCTCCATGAGACTCAGGAGAAGGTCAAGTCGGCGACGCTCTCCTCCGGACAGGTCACCGATCTCGGACTGCTGTTGCTCCCTCGTGAACTGGAATCGCTCGAGCATCTGTGCTCCGGACACCCTGATCCCGCTCTCAAGGAGCACCTCATCGAGGTGTTCACGCACGGCAGCGTGTACGCGCGTGCGCGGAGGAATCGGTCTCGGATCCTGTCCGTACCAGCCATGGTGGATCGTCGACCCGGTCGTGACCTTGCCTTCATCGGGTTCGATGCGTTGTGCGATGAGACGGAGCAGCGTTGTCTTGCCCGTTCCGTTGCTTCCGACGATGCCGATGCGCGCATCTGGATGGAGTTTGTGGTCGACGTGGCGCAGCACCCATCGGTCGTCGTATCGCTTTCCCACATTGTGAAGGTTGACGACCTTTGACCCGATGCGGCGAGAAGGCAACTCGATGGTGAGTTCTTGTCGTGCCTGTCTTCGTTGCTGTGCCATCAGGTCCGTCGCCTGCCTGACGCGGTAGCGGGCCTTCGACGTGCGGGCCTTCGGCGAGCGGCGCAACCATGCGAGTTCGGTCTTGATGCGCTGCTGTTTCCGATGTTCCACCGCAGTTTCGTGTGCCTGCCTCGCCGCAGCTGCTTGGAGGTAGTCCTCATAGCTGCCCTGATGGGGGAACAGTTTGCAGTCGTGAACCTCGACCACTCGATTCGCGACACGATCGAGGAGATACCTGTCGTGGGTCACCAGGAGCAGCGCCTCCTTGCGCGAGCGCAGGTGATCCTCGAGCCAGTCGATGGTGTCGACATCGAGGTGGTTCGTCGGCTCGTCGAGGATCAGCAGGTCGCACTCGGCGGCAAGGGTCAGAGCCAGGGCAAGGCGTTTCTTCTGTCCACCTGAGAGGGCTGCACATCGTGTGGTCGGGTCGGTGAGACCGAGACGGTCACCGAGCGCGATCGTTGCTCGTTCGTCTCCGAGTATCCCGCCAACGGTTACTTCGTCGTCGAACACGGGATTCTGGTCGAGGGCGGCTACCCGAAGCCCCTTGGTCCGAACGATCGAACCGCCGTCCTGAACCTCAGTGCCTGCAATGATCGCCAGGAGCGTTGACTTGCCTGAACCGTTGCGCCCGATGACGCCGATGTGCTCCCCCACAGAGATGCCAAACGACACACCTTCGAGCACCGAGGTCTCCGGGTAGGTCTTCGTGATGCCCTCAAGGCTCAACAGATGCATGTCGGCAGGGTACGACCCCGGTGGCATCCTGCGCAGGAGGAGGTACGCTGATGAAACCGAAGGGACGTTCGATGCAGCCCGTGTACCAACCTCAGCCAGGCGATCTGGAACGCAAGCTCGAATCCACGTTTCCCAACGAATCCGAACGCGCCAGTGCCAACCGGCTGCTCGGCCTTTACGGCGAGGAGGAGTGGCACAAGGGGATCGAGCGGGTGCGAATCGCCGCGCTGTACAACTCGGACGGAGACCTGGGAAAGCTCAGGGCACAGATCGAGCTGGCAAACATCGACTATCGCGACGTCATCGCGTCGGCGGAGTACCGATCGCTCATGAAGCTCCCCGCTGACATCAAGCCCGGATCTGAGGCCTATGAAGAGGCGGTCGAGGACGATTCGAGACGCTACCAGGCGTGGATCGATTCGTGAACACGTCAACCCGTGCCTATCGGGTTCCAGACGACTACACCGTCGTGGACCGGTTTCTGGTCGAACTATATGAGCCGGCCGATCGGTTGGCCCACTGGCTACAGCCGCGGTGGGAGTACATGCACTCCCACCCGTACGTCGAGAACGTCGACCTGCAACGCATCGGGATAGCTGCCGACGACGACGCCGTGGTCGGTGTTGTCCATCCTGAGCATTCGCCCGCATTCTGTTACTTCCAGATTCGGCCGGGCCGCAGTGATGTCAAGATGATGCTCGTCGAATGGGCAGAAGCGCACCTCGGGGGATGGTCTTCGGACCTCAAGGGAACCGTGGTCGGTTTCTTTATCGACGACATCGACGTCGAGTCGCAGACGATCCTGACTCAGCGCGGCTATTCGACGTTCTCCGATTGGGGCGAGCACCATGCCCGAATGCGTCTTGACGTGCCTCTGCCCAGAACCTCGATGCAGGAGGGATTCCGTTTGCAGAGCCTTGCCGACGAGAACGATCTCGCCAAGGTGAACCGGGTCCTGCGGCGAGGGTTCGGCCATGAAGGACCGGCTCCTGAGGATGGCATCTCGTCGAGGGCTCGCGCTCAGCAGACTCCGAACTATCACAAGGAACTGAACATCGTTGCGGTCGCCCCTGACGGGAGCTATGCGGCGTACGCCGGGATCTGGTATATCCCAGAGAACAAGGTGGCGTACGTGGAGCCTGTGGCGACGGACCCCGACTATCGGCGGATGGGTCTCGGCAAGGCTGTGGTGCTTGAGGCGATTCTGCGGACCAGAGAGCTCGGCGCGGAGGTTGCCTGGGTCGGATCTGAGCAGGAGTTCTACCTCGACATGGGATTCGAGGTCGTGGCCCACTCGACGCTCTGGTATAGAGATCTCGATGCAGCGCGGTCAGGTCGTATGGTCGATCACGCGCTGGGCCTTGCCGAGTGATCTCGCAACATCCCCGGGTGATTCGACTACCACGTCCACCGTGATGCCGATGTTGTCCTTGATGTGATAGGCGGCAGCGGCAGCAGCGTTCTGCGCGGTTGCCTCGTCGAGGGTGGTGCGTGATTCGATGTGCACGACGAGACCCCTGGTGTTGTCCTGCTGGATCACTTCGATCTGGTAATGGGCTGTGAGATCAGCGACCTTCAGCAGTTCGACCTCGATCTGGCTCGGGTAGACGTTGACACCCCTGATGATCAGCATGTCGTCGGTTCGGCCCTTGATACGCCCGATCCGTCGCATCGTGCGCGCAGTGCCTGGGAGGAGCCGTGCGATGTCGCTCGTGCGATAGCGGATCAGCGGTAGCGCTTCTTTTGTCAGCGACGTGAACACAAGTTCGCCCTCTTCGCCATCGGGAACCACTTCGCCGGTGTCGGGATCGATGATCTCTGGATAGAAGTGGTCCTCCCACACGGTGAGGCCATCCTTGGATTCGATGCATTCCTGGGCAACACCCGGACCGATCACCTCGGACAGGCCGTAGATGTCGACGGCGTCGATGCCGAGCCGGTCCTCGATCTGGATCCGCATCTCGTCCGACCACGGTTCGGCGCCGAAGATGCCGATTTCGAGTGAGCTCGCCTCGGGGTCGAGACCCTGGTTCTCCATCTCGTCGATCAGGCTCAAACAGTACGAGGGCGTGACGAGGATGATGCGCGGTTTGAGGTCGTTGATGAGCGTGACCTGCTTCTCTGTCTGCCCTCCCGACATCGGGATAACGGTGCATCCGAGACGTTCCGCGCCGTAGTGGGCTCCGAGACCTCCGGTGAACAGACCGTATCCGTAGGAAACGTGGGCGATGTCACCGTGACGTCCACCCGCGGCGTAGATGGACCTGGCCATGACGTCTGACCACATGTCGATGTCGCTGCGGGTGTAGCCGACGATGGTCGGTTTGCCTGTCGTACCCGAGGATGCGTGGATGCGCACGACCTCTTCCCGTGGTACGGCGAACATCCCGTACGGGTAGTTGACCCTGAGGTCCTCCTTGACCAGGAAGGGGAATCGGGAGAGATCGTCGAGTTGCTCGCAGTCCTGGGGAGTGATCCCTTCTGCGTCGAACGCCTGGCGATAGTGCGTGACACTCTCGTAGGAGTGGCGTAGCGACCTCTGGAGACGATCGAGCTGGAGTGTACGCAGCTCGTCGACACCGACAGATTCAATCGGATGCAGTCCTGGCATTTCCCGATCGTAGCGGACACAAGGACATCGAATCGTTGATCCCATGCATGCAACCTGGCGGCTTGACCTATGACAGCACGACGATCAGCGAGGTCACGAGCAACCCTGCCGTCACATCGCTACGTCGGCCCGCTGTATCGGGAGGTTGGTTGGTGGATGTATCGGTCGCCCATGTTGGGCGTACCCACGGGTGGGCCGAGTCCGATGCTTGTGGCGACTCGAGATCGCGTCTTGACTACCAGGTTCTGCTGGTCACGCCACCGAGCAGCACCGAAGCAAGCGTGCCAAGCGGAAGTGTTGCTATGTAGGACAGCTCCATGCCGATGTTGCCGAAGAACAGCATCAGCAGCCAGGTGGCTGGGAGTGTGAACAGCGCAAACGCAACGGCGAATACGAGCAGCCCCTTCAGGAAATCACCCATCGTCTCCTCCTCCGTTTCTGAGAGACGTACACGAGGCTACCAGAGTCGCCCGGCGTTGCAGGTAGCGGATTGGCGCTCGAGGCCAAGCAACGTCCTCCAGCACACGTCGGCATCACAAGTGTGCGCCTTCGACTCCTCGAACCGTCGACCGACGATGAGTCTGGATCGGCGTTGTAGGATCAGGTCTCGGTGCTC
>Ga0255048_10001167_pt1 | contig 18928 bp, 23 predicted proteins | sample JV7_2_2_MG_FD_183619 | JGI IMG/M metagenome (GOLD analysis project Ga0255048, IMG submission 183619) | Seawater microbial communities from Jervis Inlet, British Columbia, Canada - JV7_2_2 | ecosystem: Environmental > Aquatic > Marine > Inlet | place: Canada: British Columbia | collected 2016-10-06
ACCGGGTTCCTTGGCCAGGGTGCGCAGCAAGTCGAGAGGGATCACGTTGCCCGAGCCCTCGCAGATGGCGTTGAGTGGCGACTCGCGGAAGAGGACGGCCCATTCCGCGACCTCGGCGGATCCCACCCGCCGCCCGAACGCCTGCAGCTGGTCGATGGCCCAGCCGGCGTCATGCCGCTCGACCGCCATCGGGAGCACGGGGTCGGTCGTGAAGAGGTCGAGCTCCGGCAGCGGCGGAGGCTGGTTGAGGACCTCGTGGGTGCCCATGAGTTCGAGGCTAGCCCGCCCGTGGGGTGCGGCTAGGGGCGTAGGTCACGCCTCCGTTGCCCGTTTGGCGGTCGGAAGATCAGCCTTCTGGAGCGATACAGAATTCGTTGCCCTCGGGGTCGGCACAGATCGTCCAGTGGAAGTCTCCGGAACTGTGGTCGGCGACGCGGGATCCTCCCAGTGCCTCGACCCGGGTCACGGCCGCTGCGACATCTGGGGCGTGCATGTCGAGGTGGACCCGGTTCTTCCCGGTCTTCGCCTCCGGCACCTTCTGGAACGCCAGCGCGGGCCCGTTCTCGGCGATGCGGCCCATCCACACGTACTGCGGGTAGGTCGCCTTCTTCTCGATGCCCAGGAGCGACCCCCAGAAGTCGACCATGACGTCGAGGTCCCGGCAGTCGACCATGATCGTCCCGACGGTCAGGTTGCTCATGCGTCCTCGGGGAAGTCGTTGTGCATCCGGCTTGCCGTCGGGCCGGTCTGTCCCTGGTACTTGGATCCCAGCTCGGGTGAGCCGTATGGGCGGTCTGCGGCCGTTGACAGTTCGTAGAAGCTGATTTGGCCGATCCTCATCCCCGGGTAGATCGCGATCGGGAGGTTGGCGACGTTGGAGAGCTCCAGGGTGACCTGACCCGTAAAGCCGGGGTCGATGAATCCGGCGGTGGAGTGGATGAGCAGTCCCAGGCGGCCCAGCGAGGACTTCCCCTCGAGACGGGCAACGATGTCATCGGCGAGGCCGACAACCTCCAGGGTGGCCCCGAGGACGAACTCGCCCGGATGCAGCATGAACGGATCATCGGTCGAGGCCTTGACCACGGTCGTGAGGTCGCCCTGTGGCGCTTTGGGATCGATGAACGCGTACTTGTGGTTCTCGAAGACCCGGAAGTGCTCATCGCAGCGCAGGTCGATCGACGATGGCTGGACCATGGTCTCGTCGTACGGATCGATGACGATGCGCCCGGCGGCGACGGCGTCGCGGATCGTACGGTCGGAGAAGATCATCGGTTCTCGATGGTAGCTGGGAGGTTTCCGACTACGGCAGGGACGCCGTCCAGATCTCGGTCGCGGCGAGAACGCCCTCTGAGATCCCGCCGACAACCGCCACGATGACGTCGTCGTCCAGCATCAGCCACAACACGCGGTCACCCGCAAAGACATCTGCCGCATCGTCGAATGTCCAGGCGACGCCGTCTGCCGAGAAGATGATGCCGTTCTCGAAGCTGGGGTCAGGGCCCTCCCAGCGTGCCTCGTCTGCTGCGGTGAGTTCGGCGAATGAGAATGTCACGAGCTCCTCTCCACTCTCGGCATCGAGGAAGGTGAGCGTGTCGGTTTCGAAGTCAACGGCGATGTCGTCCGGGGCGACGCCGCTCCACATGGCGATGCGGTGGGTCTCGATGGCTTCTCGAGTGAGACGGATGGATCCGACCGTGTCGTCTGCGACCAACTCGTAGCCGTCGCGTTGCACACGAACCGGCGGTGGCGGCTCTTCGAAGAAGGGGTCATTGAACGCGTGAACTACGGCGGCGACGCCGGCGTCACCTGCGATGATCGGGGAGAAGGACCAGTCGTGACCGCCGGGCAGCAGCAGGTCGAGGTCGATCTCCTCCCACTGAGCGGCGTCGCCAGATCGAATCAGCTGCGGACTCGATCCTCGGTATCGGGAGCCCACCCATCCGGATCCCCACGCGGCGAGCTGCTCGATGCTGTCATACGACGACTCGCTCGTCCAGATCAGACCGTCCTCGGAGGCCGACGTCTTGGATCCGCCGTCGCTGCTTCCCACGGCGACGAAGCGTCCATCGGCACCGACGTCGAGGTCATGAATCCATGTGACGGGCAGCCATGCCTCCTGCCATGTGTCTCCGTCTTCAGTGACGAACATGTGCGTACCGTCGCGGGCCGAGGGGTCATCGAAGAGGTTCGCCAACTCCTCTTCGGTCGTTCCGAGCTGCGCAGCAGTTGCCGTCCACACGGGGATCCCGAGTGGACCGTGAACAATGACTCGATAGGTTGGGAAGGGGGAGAAGGCGACGCTGTACGGCCCGACATCGCCGCTATACGGCCCAGCCCCGCGGAACTGCTCCGGCAGCGCTTCGTTGATGACGGAGAACGGGTCGGAATACTCCTGGGCAACGACGAGGACCGTGTCGCCGCGCACTGCGGCGAAATCGATGCTCCAGCCAGAACCCTGACTGCCGGCGAAGGCGGGGATCTCTAGCGGTGTGAAGGACAGCCCGTCGCGAGCGATCCACACGGTCGGTGCCGTTCCCAGCTGTCGGGGGGCGGTCTGGGCGACGACGGCGTCACCGGCTCTGCGGACACCGAATACCTGGTCCGTTGAGCTGATGACCTCGCCTGCGGATTGCCACGTGCGGCCGTCCTCGGACATCATCGCGAGGAGCGCACCCCCTGCCTCGTCCCAGCCGTAGACGATCAGGTGACCGTCGATCGTTGCCGTGCCCCGTGGCAGAAACCCTCCCAGTTCCACCGCAGGCTCCCACTGCAGCGGGTCGGCAAAGGCGAACGTCGTGCCGTCGCCGGCGATGGCGAAGGGCGGAACGCTCGACGTCGTGACGGGTGGTTCGTCCCCGCGCAGCCCCCCGGCGGCGAACCAGGCGGCGCCCAGAACCAGTGCCAGGGTGCCGAGACCGAAGAGCCCGGCTAGGCGGTTCCCTGCAGGTGCGACACCGCTCGCCATGTGAAGAGGCTAGGCAGGGAGTCAGCACGCCCTTTCTGGCTCATTGCTCGCGGTCGTCTTGCTCGAGGCGAAGGTCCATCTGCAGGTACTCAGCGACCCGCAAGTATCCGGGTGGCGCCTTTGTGGTCGGGGACAACAGTTGCCACGCATCCTCTTTCGAGACCACCCTCGGGGACACTAGATCGAACTCATCACCGTCGATCTCGAGCGTGGCGGTCCCGGCGGCCAACACGTTCTGGACCCAATCCGAGTGCGAGCCGTACACCATGATGAAGATGTAGCCGCCGTCGATGGGATGGGCGTCGAGGGGTGTGCGGTAGGTCGTCCCCGACGATCGACCCACATGCGTCAGGACGGGCCGAACGCCTCGCCGCAGTTCCATCGGATTGAAGACTCGCTTGTTGACCTTGGCGACCCACATCGGCACGGGCATCAGAACCCTCCTCGTGGAGTGGATGGATGGAGCGGGTGAGGGGAATCGAACCCCCGTATTCAGCTTGGGAAGCTGATGTTCTGCCATTGAACTACACCCGCACGGTGCGCCCGAGAGTGTACCGCCCCCCTCTCCGACCCGTTCTCCTGGCCCAGTCACCCCGTCGGGGCTCGAGGCTGCTGTTCTTGCGTAAGAACACGGCGATATACGCCGGATTCTTACGCAAGAACGAAGGGCTGGGGGTCGAGGCGGTCAGGCGATGAGGCTGGCGGCGCCCCAGATGGTGATCACGACGCCGACGGTGAGCAGCCAATAGGCCCGGGACGCACGGAACTCGCCTTGTGCCCCCTTTGGGGTCTCGCCCTTGCGGTGCTTGTAGATCGCATACCCGTTGCCCAGCACCATGGCCAAACCGACCGCCAGGATGAGCTGGGCGAGGAGCGAATTCAGCCCCAGTACGTCGACCACGTCCATGGCGCCTCACGGTACCGAAGGGCGCGGCATACGCTCCACCCGGCCATGACCCCATATCCGCCAAGCGACCCGGGGCCTCCGGTGACGATTCGGCTGCGCCGCTCCCTGCTGTTCGCGGTGCTGTGGGCGTTCGGTCTTGCGACGACATTGCTGCTGATCGGGGCGTGGGGACGGGTGACGTCGGCCGACCAGACCGCGATCGGCGACACGGCAGCGGCCGTGATCGGCACTGAGGAAGTCAGCACCCGGGTCACCGACTGGCTGGCGGGCGGTCTCGCCGAGGCCACTCGACTGTCGGACGCCGACGTGCGCACCGCCCTGGCCGAACTGCAGGAGAGTCCCCAGGCCCGAGGAGCTACCGATCAGATCGTGCGTGCGGCGGTTGCGGCGCTCCTCGCCGGACCGGGCGAGTCGACCGAGATCGACATCGGTTCCGTGCTGGCTCCCCTGGCGCCGCTGATCGCCGCCGAACTGACCGAGCGGGGAACTGCGGTCGGTGCGGCCGAGATCACGACCGCCCTCTCTGCAGTTGGTCCGATCGCCTTGGACACCGCCGAGGCCGGATCGTTCGCTGCGACGGCGGCGCGGGTCGAGGGCTTCCTCACCGTGGTCGTCGTAATGGCGGCAACCGCACTCGTCGTGCTCGGTGGGGTGGCGGTCGGCCTCGCCGAGGAGCGGGTCAAGATGGTGCGCAATCTGGCGACGCGGGTGGCCCTTTCTGCGATCTCGTTCGCCCTCCTGTTTCGAATCGGCGGCTGGGTACTCGATCCCGGGGGTGGGCGCAGTCCGGTCATGGCAGGTGGCTCGGTACTCGTACGCGCCAACGGGCAGATCTTCGTGATCCTCGGCGCCGGTGCCGGTGTGCTTGCGGTAGGGATCACCTGGTATCTGCGCAGGAGGCGCCTGCCGGTCCCTCCGCTCGACGACGACACCCGTGAGCTGGTTGCGGTCTAGCGCTGCGCCCTGATGTGGGCCTGCACATCGATGAGCTCTGCGTAGTCGGCGAAGAACTCCAGCTTGGCCCGGGCGGTCGCACCCAAGTGCCCGGTAGGCCCTCCCAGCACCCACTCCATGAAGGACTCGGCGAAGTCCTCCGTGGGGTCGGTAGCGGCGTAGTCGCTGATGAACACGTCTGGGTGGGTCGCGACGAACCCCGCGATCGCCTCCTCGAAATCCGCTGCGGATCCTGCGGCGATCGCTTCCCACTCCTCGAGGAGGTCCCCGCGCCAGAACCGGTCGATGTATGCGGCTAGATAGCTGTCAGCGCGGCTGCAGCCCTCGCCGGTGAAGAAGGTCGGGCACGACGCGGCCAGTCGGCGCAACTCCAGCCGTGATTCCGGGGCGAGAACCTGGTCTGCGCCCAAGCTCAGCATGTGAGCGAACTCGTGGACGATCGTGGCGTCGAGTTCTTGCGGGGCATTCACGAGGTGGGCACTCAGCGCCACGTGCCAGCGGTTGGTGTTGCCTTTCACTGCTTCGACGTAGCCGCTCAGTTCGGGGTCGTCGATCGTCGTGAAGCTGACGACACCGGCGCGGTGCTCTGCGGGGATCAGGGCAGCGAACCGCACCCACAGCGCATCGGCGATCGGATCGGCGGCATCCAGCTCGTCTCCGGAAACCTGGTACACCCTGCCGGTTGGCGAGTCCGTCTCGGCTCCGGCGAAGAGGCTCGGCGGATCGGTGGTCAGTACGAGGGCAAACACCACCCAGAACGCCACCCCAATGGCAGCGAGCACAGCAGGCAAGGTGATCGAGCGTCGTCGCATGCTGCAACGGTATCGGCGCCTCTCGCCGGTTCCTCAACCGGCGGTACGCTGCGGCCATGCCGCGGGGATGCCACGTCGTTCGAGTCTTCACCAGAGAAGGCGCCGGAGGGAACTACCTCGGGGTGGTCAACGACGTCTCCGGTCTCACCGACGCAGCCATGCAGGAAGTCGCCACCGACCTGGGGTTCTCCGAGACCGTGTTCGCCGACTGGCGCGACGACGCCCGGCCGGCACAGCTGCGCATCTTCACCCCGGCAGCGGAGATTCCATTCGCAGGCCATCCCCTCGTCGGCACGGCATGGGTGTACGCGATGGTCGGTCCGGGAGGCCCCGGGGTGATGGAGTGTCCCGCCGGCGTGGTGACGTACCGGATGGACGGAGCCGTGATGTGGGTGGATGCCCCCATCTCCGTCGATGTGGCAGAGGCCGCAGACACCGCGGATCGCGTCGTCGCAGCGGGCTACCCGGTTCCCGTGCGAACCTGGCGGGTCCGTCTCCCCCAGGAGTACCTGGTCGCCGAGGTCGCAGATGACGATGCCGTTGCCGCCGCAGAGGCCAGCCCGACCAGCGATGAGGAGATCTACCTCTTCCACCGGAGGGGAGACCGCGTCCATGCGCGCTTCTTCGCCCCGACGTACGGCGTTCCCGAGGATCCGGCAACGGGCAGCGCCGCCGTGGCTCTGGCACACGCTCTCGCTGCATCGGGGCAGGTCAACGGTTCCGTCACCATCCACCAGGGAGCCGAGATGGGGCACCCATCGGAGATTCTGCTGGAGTGGAGTCCTGCCACGGTACGGATCGGTGGAACGGTGAGCCACGAAGAGGTGCGCTTCCTCGACGCCTGACGGCCCGGCAGCGACCGCGTCGCTCGCATACACTCGTGCTGTCCCCGAGCCGAGGTGATCCCATGAAGACCTTCACGACTCCCGGCGAGGTCGCCGTCGACCCGGGTGACAACCCGGTCAGCGCCCTGCTGGCGCGCGCTGCCGAGGTTCCCGACTTCCCTGCGCTTGCCGTGCGCGAGGGCGACGAGTTCGTCGACGTGTCGATCAGCGATTTCGTCGACGAGCTGTTGGAGGTGGCGGCAGGTCTCGTCGCCCTGGGGATAGCGACCGGTTCGCGCATCGCCCTCTACTGCGGTACCAGGATGGAGTTCACCGTTCTCGACTACGCGATCTGGGCAGCAGGCTGTGCAACCACGACCATCTATGAAACGTCCTCTGCGGAACAGGTGCAGTGGATCGTCGGCGATTCGGGATCGGTCGCCATCTTCGCCGAGACGAAGGAGATGGGGGAGACCTTCGAGTCGATCAAGGACCGCGTCCCCGATTGTGTGCACTCTTTCATCATCGACGAGGGGGCGGTCCCCCACCTGAAGAGTCTGGCTACAGACGATTCCCGTTCCGAGGTGCAGCGGCGGATCGCCGCCATCAGACATGTCGATCTCTCGACGCTGGTGTACACATCCGGCACCACCGGCAGGCCCAAGGGTTGCGAGCTCACCCATGGCAACTTCACATGGAATGCACGCCAGCTCGAGGTCATCCTGGCGACGCTCGTCGGCCCGGGCGAGCGTCAGCTCATGTTCCTGCCGCTGGCGCACATCTTCGCCCGGTTGACCCAGGTCACCTGCATCACCGGTGGCTGCCAGGTCGGCTACTCCACGGGCATCCCGCAGCTCATGGAGGAGCTTCCGATGTTCTCGCCCACGTGGGTGTTCAGCGTGCCCCGGGTGTTCGAGAAGATCTTCAACGGCGCCAAGCAGCGCGCAGACGCAGACGGCAAGGGCAAGATCTTCGACCGGGCCGCTGCGGTGGCGATTGCGTACAGCCGAGGTCTGCAGGCAGGCAAGGTCGGTATGTTCACCAAGCTGCAGCACTCGCTGTTCGATCGGCTGGTCTACGCGAAGCTGCGGTCTGCGACCGGAGGCGCACTCAGCAGGGCGATCTCAGGTGGGGCCCCACTTGGAGCCCGGCTCGGCCACTTCTTCCGCGGTGCCGGGATCACGGTGTACGAGGGGTACGGCCTCACCGAGACCGCCGCAGGGGCCACGGTCAACAACCCGGATGCCACGAAGGTCGGTTCGGTGGGCCGACCGATCCCCGGCGTCTCGGTGCGCATTGCGGACGACGGAGAGGTGCTCATCAGGGGGGGCAACATCTTCCGCGGCTACTGGCACAACGAGACTGCTACCAGGGAGGCTCTGGAAGCCGACGGCTGGTTCCACTCCGGAGACATCGGCGAGCTGGATGAGGACGGGTTCCTCTCGATCACGGGCAGAAAGAAGGAGCTCATCGTCACGGCCGGTGGCAAGAACGTCGCCCCCGCCGTGCTCGAAGACCGCATCCGCGGCTCCGCCATCGTGAGCCAGGTCATGGTGATCGGTGATGCTCAGCCGTTCATCGCAGCGCTGGTGAGCATCGACGAAGAGACGCTGCCGGGATGGGCGGCGATGAACGACAAACCGTCTGCGGCCCTGACCGACCTGCTCGACGACGAGGACCTGCATGCTGCTGTGCAGGCAGCGATCGACGAGGGCAACAAGGCCGTGTCGCGCGCTGAGGCCATCAAGGCGTGGCGGATCCTGCCGGAGGACCTCACGATCGAAGGCGGCGAACTGACTCCGACGCTCAAGGTGAAACGCGAGGTCGTCGCCAAGAAGTACGAAGGCGTGATCGCCGAGATCTACGGCTGAGTCAGTCGAAGCCGGGCGGCGGAGCGAAGCCACCGATGACATCGGCCATGAGGGCAGCCAGGCGGATCGGGGTGCGATCCTCCAAGTGCGGGCCGATGATCTGGATGCCGACGGGCAGGCCGCCGGTGGTGCCTCCCGGTGCGACCGTTGCCGGGAGATAGGCGGCCGTCGCCAAGCCGGCCCAGGCGAGTTGCGCCCAGTAGTCCACCGGGGTCCCCGCCACGTCGAGTGTGCGCTCCAATGACGGGGTGCTGTGATCGTGGGGGAACGCCGCGGTCGGCGTTGCCGGGCACAGCAGGACGTCGACATGGCGGAAGTAGTCATCCCAGCGTTGCCGGTTGCGATGGCGCCGCTCGTTGGCCGCGAGCCAGTGGCGATGCCGACCTGATGTGCCGCGCGCCAGCTGCGCCGCGAGGGAATGGTCGTCGGCCGCCAACCCGTCGACGGCCGCGTCCAGACCGTGCTTGATCCGAGCGGGCAGTCCCGCTCCGGTGACGGAGTAGAGCAGATGCAGATAGCGGGCATGGTCGGCGGCCAGGTCCACGTCAGGCAGGTCGGCCGTGACGTGGGCCCCTGCCGCAGCCAGCGCGTCTGCGGTATCGGCCACGATGCCGGCGATGGTGGGATCGACGGGACACGAGGGATGATCGGTCAGGACACCGATGCGGAAGTCGGCGAGGGACCGGTGGCGGGCCTCTGGCAGCCGAACCGACCACGCCGTGGCGTCTCGGGAGTCGGGACCGGCGAGCAGCTCGAGCGCCCGTTCGAGATCGGCGGCATTGTGCGCGATGGGGCCGGCAACCGCGAGGTCGACGGGAGCTGCGGTCCCCGGCGGCCCCGGGATGTGACCGCGGAGGGGGACGAGACCCCATGTCGGCCTGTGGCCGTATACGCCACAGTGGCTCGCCGGGTTTCTGATCGAGCCTCCGAGGTCGCTGCCCAACTCCAGCGGCGTGAACCCCGCGGCGACGGCGGCGGCGGGTCCTCCGCTCGAGCCGCCGACACACCGGGTCACATCCCACGGGTTGTTCGTCGTGCCGAACACGTCGTTGTAGGTCTGCAGGTCGGCGGCGAAGAGCGGCAGGTTCGTCTTGCCGAAGACGACAGCGCCGGCGTCGACGAGGCGCTGCACAGCGACCGCGTTGTGCTCTGAGCGGTGGTCGGCAAGTTCGGGAGCACCAGACGTGGTGGTCATCCCGGCAACCTCAAACGCATCCTTCACCGTCATCGGGAGACCGTGCAATGGTCCCCAGATCTCCCCGCGCGCCGCTGCCTGATCGGCAGCACCGCAGCGCTCCTCGGCGCCGTCGACGTCCATGGTCACCACGGCGTTGATCTCGCTATTGGAGCGGTCGATCCTGGCGAGGAACGACTCGAGGAGCTCGACGGACGACAAGGACCCGTCGCGGATCTCTGCGGCGAGCTCGAAAGCCGGGGTGAAGACCCGCTCGCTCACAACGGTGCGAACAGGTCGACCACATTCCCGTCCGGGTCGAGCACCGAGGCATACCGTTGACCCCATGGGGCGTCGAACGGGTCGAGATGCGGGTCGGACCCGGCCGCAATGACCGCGGCGAACGTCCGGTCGACCTCGGCTGCGTCTGCGCACAGGAACGCCATCCCGACCCGACCGCGGCTCGCGGTCGGCTGCCACGTTGGATCGAACCCAGCAACGACGGCGTCGGTGTCGAGCATGACGCGTACCCCGGAAGACGTGGCCGCCTCGAGATGACCGTCGTCTGGCCCCGGATCGGGGAACTCCAGACCGAGGAGCCGGTAGAACGTGACACTGGCGCGCAGGTCCGTCACCGCGATGCCGATGGCGTCGAAGGCTGCTGCCATCCGCCGATTCTGTCACATGCGGCTGGCACGATGTCGAACGATGGACTGCAGCGGCGAGCCGACCATCTTGCACGCCGATCTCGATGCGTTCTACGCCTCGGTCGCCCTGCTCGCGCGACCGCATCTGGTGGGCAAGCCGGTGGCAGTCGGTGGTGGCGTGGTGTTGTCGTGCACCTACGAGGCCCGCGCCTTCGGGGTCGAGGGGGGCATGCCGCTCGGCAGGGCCCGGGAGCTGTGTCCCCACCTCATCGTCATCGACGGCGACTTTCCGGCCTTCAGCGAGTACAGCGATCGTGTGTTCGCTGTGTTTGCCGACTTCACGCCGCTCGTGGAGCCGGTGTCGGTCGATGAGGCGTTCCTCGACGTGTCGGGGGCCTGCCACCTCTTCGGGTCTCCCAGCACGATTGCGGCCGCCATCCGCGCCCGGGTGCGCGGCGATACCGGGCTGCCGCTTTCCATCGGCATCGCTCGGACGAAACACCTCGCCAAAGTGGCTTCGCAGGTGGCGAAGCCAGACGGGGTGGTGGTGGTTCCTCTCGGAGGCGAATCCGCCTTCCTGCACCCTCTGCCTGTGGAGTACCTCTGGGGCGTCGGTCCGGTGACGCTGGCCAAGCTGCACGAGCGCGGCATCCACACGGTCGGCGACCTGGCGGGAACGCCGTGGCGCACGATGGCGCGATGGCTGGGCCGCGGCGCCGGTGGGCACCTTCACGCCCTCGCGTGGGACCAGGACCCTCGCTCGGTGGAGACCACCCATCGTGCCCGGTCTGTGGGAGCGCAGAGTGCGTTCGCCCGCGATGAGCGTGATCGGCAACGGAGGAACACCGTGCTGATGAACCTGGCGCAGCGGGTCGGCTCCCGTCTGCGGGCCAAGGGTCGCGCCGGCCGCACCATCACAGTACGGGCCCGCTTCTCCGACTTCACCAGCGTCACGCGGGCGCACTCGATGCGCACCCCGACCGCGTCGACCGCCGTGCTCTATCGGGTCTCTTCCCGGATCGTCGACGATCTCCTCGAGGCCGACCCCCGGGGACTCAGCCTGTTGGGAATCTCGGTGTCGAAGCTGCAGCGGGCGTCCCCGCTCCAGCTCGAGCTGCCGATCTTCGCTGCAGATGAGTACGGCGGCAGCCCCAAGGAGCTCGAACTGCAGGAGCTCGATCGAAAGGTCGACGAGCTGCGGGAGCGCTTCGGCCGCGAGGCCGTCGGGTCGGCCGCGGTGTTGCTCGACCGCCGCCGCTCGGCGTTCTCGGAGGGGCTCTCCGGGATCATGACCCGGGATCGGTGACCATTTGCCCGTGTCCGCCGTGGGCCCGTCCCCGGCCGGGGTCCTCAGACGACGCGGACGATGCGTCCGTTGCGGAATAGGCCGGGCGCAGCGACGCCCAGGGTCGTCCACAGTGCGTCTGGCAGACCGAGATCGGCCACGTACAGCGGCCGCACCCGGCGTAATCCCTCCTTGGGGAGCGCCAGGGTCAGCGTGGCAGCGGCTTCGACTGCACCTGCGGCCCCATGGCCGGACGGGAGGTCGAGGGACACGACACTGCGGCCCCCGGCTGCGGCCGCCAGCGACGCCGCCCGGCCGCGCAGAGCCCCCGCGAGGCCGTATCCGACCAGGGCATCCACCACAACTGGGCTGGGCGGCAGCTCTGGCAGGGGCCTGATCCCCATGGCGGCGAGGGTGCGCAGGTGATGGGTGACCGCTGGGCCTGGATCGGCCGTTGCGAGGGCCACGGCGACCCGCCTCCCCCGATTCGCCAGGTGACGGGCTGCGCTGAGCCCACCCCCTCCGTTGTTGCCCCCTCCTGCGAGCACCACGATGTCCCCTTCGGGGAAGAGCTCGATGGTGAGGTCGGCCAGGGACCGTCCGGCGTGTTCCATCATCTGCAGGAGGCCGATGCCGAAGTCTTCGACTGCCAGCCGATCGGCGTCGACCATCTGCTGCACGGTCAGCCACGGCACGGCCGCGGCGTCGACGGTGGGATACGCCATCACGTGATCCCCAGGTCGGCGGGAACCAGCGAGAACACGGCAGCCGCGAAGAGGTCGGGTACGTTGTCACCGGTGTGGGGCCGAAGAGCGATCGCGCCGGAGCGCCACACGTCGCGCATGATCAGGTCCCGATGTCCCGTCTGCCGAACAGGGCGCCGGCGGCGACGGCGAGCACGATCCCGACGCCGGCGAGAGCGGCCATCCCGACGGTGAATCCGATCGTCAAAGGTGTGAGATCCCCTTGATACCAGTAGAACGGCGAGAACGGTCGCAGCGGCTCGAGCCAGTCGACCGCAGCACCCAGGCCGTTGATGAAGAACGCGGCGATGGCGACCCCCGCCGCCGCACCGGTGGCGGCACCGGCCCTGCCGGTCCAGGCCCCAACCGCCATTGCCAGCGAGCCAAAGAGAATGGCCAGCAACGCCAGCCCGATGTTCCCGGCGACGGCGCCCTCCCACGTGAGGTCGAGGTCGACTGCTGCGTCCCCGACGACAACGATCACAAACAACACCACGGCCACGACAGTGACCAGGACGACCATCGCCCAGTACTTGTGGGCGACGAAGGTCATGCGGCGCAGCGGTGCCGCCAGGACGAGGTCTGCAGTTCCGCTGTCCTCTTCCTTGGCCGTCGCTCCTGATCCGAGTCCGATCGCCAGTGCGAGCACGATGACCATGCCGATCGACGAGTACACGCGGCTCGACACGAAGCCCGCTCCGGTGAACAGCGCAGAGGGATCGGTGATCCCGAAGATGGCCAGCATCTCGCGGGGCACGGCTTCGATCAGCTGATCGAGGCCCTGTCCCTGTCCCGCCCGGATGGTCGGGTAGAACGCGATCGTGACGACCGACAGCGCTCCGACGCCAAAGGCCCACCACCAGATCGTCACTCGGCGATCCCACAGGGTCTTCGTGAACGCATTGCGCAACAACCGGGCGCTGCGGGCGCCTGCCACCTTGTTCGCGGACGATGGTCGCCGCCGGCGCGGGACCAACCTCCGTTCCGTGCCGATCTGCCTTCCCCGAAATGCAACTGCGGCACCTGCGATGAGCATCAGTGCCCCGGCGATGAGGAGCAGGTGCCAGACCGTCGGCCCATTGAGGAGCGGGTCGTCTCGCAGATACCAATGGAACGGGGAGAGCACCTCGGTGCCCGCGAATCCCTCGATCAGCGGGGCGAAGCCGTTCCAGAAGAAGGCTGCGGCTGCAATGGCACCGGCCAGGCCCACGGCCGTTGCCCGCTTCCCGAGCCACGCCGCGACCAACATGGTCAAGCCGCCGAAGAAGAGGCCGAGGAGCCAGAGGCCGAGGCTGATGCCGACGACTCCAGCCGTCTCGAGTCGCAGATCAACGATCGGGTCGGACACCACGAGCACCACGGCGATCGCCAGGACGACGATGCCAACGAGGACGGCCAGGGCGACCGCATTGTCGACGACGATCCGCTCGCGGCGCACCGGGACCGACAACACGAGATCGGCGGTGCCGTCCTCCTCTTCCTTGGCCGTTGCCGCGCCGCCGATGCCCATGGCGAGGGCCACGACGATGATCGGAGCGACCAGGGAGTACAGCTGGGCCTGGAGGTAGCCAAAGCCCGTCTGGTACAGGACCGGGTCGATGCCGAAGAGCGTCAACAACTCAGGGGGGAAATCGGCGATGAAGTCCTGCATTTCCGGGCTGTCGCGGATGGTGGGGAAGAACGCCACGAGGAAGGCCGTCATGACCATCGTGCCGAGGACCCACCAGACCATGCTCGCTCTGCGGTCCCACAGGGTCTTGGTGAAGACGCTACGCAGCATCGTCGTCCCGGTAGTAGGCGAGGAACGCGTCCTCGAGGTCCCCGTCGTGGGTCGAGACGTTCACCACCCGCCGCGTTCCCGCCTGCTTGATCACGTCATCGACGTCACCGGTGACGGTGATCTCGAGGCGCCTGCGATCGTCTGACGTGTTGACCGCCTCGACCCCGGGCAGCGTGAGGAACGTCCCTGGGGTGATCGGATCGGCGAACACGAATTCGATGCGGCGCCGGGTCTTCGCCTTGAGAGCGTCGATCGTCTCCAGGGCAACGAGACGGGCGTTGCGCACGATGCCGACGATCCCTGCGACGTGCTCCACTTCCGGCAGGACGTGGGAGGACAAGAACACGGTACGGCCCGCGGCGGCAGCCTCGTTGATGAGCGTGTACAGCTCTTGTTGCATCAAGGGGTCGAGGCCGGCAGAGGGCTCGTCGAGGATCAGGAGCTCGGGATCGTGCTGGAACGCCAGCACGATGCCCACCTTCTGCCGATTCCCCGTGGAGTAGGCGCCGATCTTGCGGTCGAGATCCAGCTTCATGCGGGCAGCGATCTCCTCCATCCTGGCGGTCGCGTCCACGCTTCGCAGGTTGGCCAGATATGTGCACATCTCCCTGCCGGTCATCGCGTCGTACATGGCGAGATCACCTGGCAGGTACCCGACGCGCCTGCGAATCGCGACCGAATCGGCCCGACTGTCCATCCCGAGGATCGTCGCCGTCCCGCGTGATGGCCGCAGGAAGTCCAGGAGCGTCCGGATCGTGGTGCTCTTCCCGGCGCCATTCGGCCCGAGGAACCCGAAGACCGCTCCTTCGGGGACGTCGAGGTCGAGATCGATGATCCCAGGAGTGTCCCCGTAGTACTTGGTCAGACCGGCGGTGGTGATGGCTGTCATGGCTCCCCGACGTGTGCGCGCCTCGACGATAGGCCTCGGCTGGTCCGAGGCCGCTCGGTGAGCAACCGGAGACGACGTGCGCCGCTTTACCCTCCGTGCCCATGGCCACCGAGTCGAAGAAGCTCGTGATCCTCGCCCTCGTCGCCAACATGGCGATCGCGGTGACGAAGTTCATCGCGGCCGCCATCAGTGGGAGCTCGGCAATGCTGTCCGAGGGCATCCACTCAGTGGTCGACAGCGGCAACCAGGTCTTCCTGCTGCGCGGCGAGAGCGCCTCTCGTTACGAGGCGACCGTGCAACACCCCTTCGGCCGCGGCAAGGAGATCTTCTTCTGGGGATTCATGGTCGCGGTCTTCCTGTTCGTCGCCGGGGGTGCCGTATCGATTTGGGAGGGCATCAGCCAGATCCGCGACCCCCACGCCCACGACGGCACGGGTCTGTGGTTCAGCCTCGCCGTCCTCGGAGTCGCCGCGGTTCTCGAGATCTCGGTCGCCTTCCGGCCGGCAGTCATCGAGTTCAACAGGCGCAGGGCCGGACGATCGGTTTGGCGCACGCTCAAGGACACCAAGGACCCTTCGCTGCTCGTGGTGCTGTTCGAAGACAGCGCTGCCGTGCTCGGCCTCGTGATCGCCGCTTCCGGTCTCATCCTGGCAGCAGTCACCGAGAATTCCTTCTGGGACGGACTGGCATCGGTCCTCATCGGCGTGCTGTTGACATCGGTTGCCTGGCTGCTTGCCGTTGAGATGAAGGCGCTTCTCATCGGGGAATCGGCGACTCGCGAGGACCGGGCAGCGATTCGCGCCGCGGTTCTGTCGGTCGACGAGGTTGCCTACGTTGAACGGGTCCTGACGATGCAGCTGGCTCCCCACGAGCTGCTCGTCAACATGGAGGTGGCATTCGACGAAGGCCTGACCCACGAGGACGTCGAACGCGGCATCGTGGCCATCGAGGCTGCCGTGGCCGATGCAGTGCCTTCAGCCACGCAGATCTTCGTGGAACCGGTGGACGCATGACGTCGATTGCCTCCGCTCCAGCCTCGTCTGGCAATCTCGGTCCCGGTTTCGACACGCTGGCACTCGCCCTCGACATCCGGTGCACCGTGCGTGCCAGTGTCGCCGATACCCTCACGGTGGAAGAGGGCTCCGGACGGCAGTCCCTCCACGAGGGTGACATGATCGCCAGAGCGGTACTCACCGCCGTCGGCAGGCCGGTGCATCTCGAGATCCAAAACGAAGTTCCGCGAGCGCGGGGCCTCGGATCGTCCTCGGCGGTGACGGCGGCTGCTGCTGCTGCGGCCATGCGTGAGATCATCGGTGAGGTCGATCGGAACCGGGTGTACGAGATCGTGTGCGAACTCGAAGGGCACGGCGACAACGCCGCGGCCGCGGTCTACGGAGGGTTGGTCGCTGTAGCCGATGGACGCTCCATCTCGCTCCCGCTCAGCGATTCCTGGCGCGTCGTGATGGCCGTTGCCGATACCAAGCTCCACACCGCGGAAGCGCGCGCGGTACTCGATGACGAAGTCGCACGCGTCGCCGTCGTCCGGAATCTGGGACGACTGGCGTTCCTGCTCGACGGTCTCAGGACGGGGGACTCACTCACGCTGGGGCGAGCAACCGGCGACGAACTGCACGAGCTCCCCCGGGCCGTCTTGTCACCGGTATCCGGCGAGCTCATCGCGGTCGCGCTCGATGCCGGGGCGGCGCATGCCGCCTGGTCCGGAGCCGGCCCATCGGTGATCGCGTTCACCGGCTCCGGTGAGCTGACTGCCGTGGCAGACGCGCTCGGGGCCCACCTGGGTGATCGCGGCACGGTGCTCACTCCTGCGATCGACACTGTCGGGCTCCGCTAGCTGCTTTTCGCGAACCGCGCCGTGACCGCAGCAACCATCAGGTCGCGGACGTGCCGGTAGGCATCGATCTCCATGCCGTAGGGGTCTGGGATGGATCGGCCTTGGGGATCGAGCAGCTGCACGGAGGCGTCAGGCCTTCGGCGGTCGAGCTCGGCCACGTGGCCGGCAGCGAGCGCAAAGACCGCGGTGTCTGCGAGATCGAGGGCCCATACGTCTGTCGCCCTGTGTTCGGTGAGGTCGATGCCGATTTCGGCCATCACCGCGACGGCTTCGGGAGTCGCAGGAGATCCTGACAGGGCAATGGTTCCGGCGCTCGCGCTGTTCTCGTGTCCGACCGACCGCGCAAGACCTGCGGCCATCGGCGATCGGCAGATGTTCCCCGAACAAACGAAGAGAAGCCGACTCACCCGGCGGCCGCGACGAGGGCGGCGAAGAGCCGCGAGGAGGCATCGTCACCGCGGTGATCGAGGTATTCCGGATGCCACTGAACCGAGATGAGCGGCCACCGATCGTCCTCGTGTTGGACCGCTTCGATGACGCCGTCACCGGCCCATGCCACGGCCGCCAGCCCAGGAGCGAGCTCCTCGATCGCCTGATGGTGGACGGAATTGACCATCAGTTCAGTATCTCCGACGACCGTGGCGACCACGCTGTCCGGTTCGATCTTGACGGCCTGGTGGGCGTCGTAGACGTGCTCGCCGATCTGGTCGTGGTCGGTTGTTCCGACCGCCATGGGGATGTCCTGGATCAGGGTGCCGCCGAGCGCGACATTCAGCACCTGCTGCCCGCGGCAGATTGCCAGCGTGGGCTTTCTGATGGCCATGGCCGCTCTGACCAGCTCGATCTCGAACCCGTCTCGATCGCTATCAATCTCGCGGACCGTCGGAACCGCGTCGGTGTCGTACCGGGTGGGATCGACGTCCCCACCACCCGTGAGCACGAGGCCGTCGAGCCGATCGAGGAGGCTCGGGATCTGTGGCGTGGGCACCGGGAGCAGCAGCAGCGGTGTGCCCCCGGCGCGGAGCACCGCATCGGTGTAGGTGTGGGCCAGCGCGTGCGAGCGAATCTGACCGGCGGCGCTGGGCGCCAGTTTCGGTTGCGCGGTCAGGCCGATCACCGGGGGCATGGGCCGGGAGTGTAGGAGCCGCGCTGTGCTGCGGTTAGGCGCTGTGTTTCGCCACGGCCTATCCTCCCGGGACCGGTTCGGTCGTCTGCCGATCGCCGGGCAGACACCGAAACAAGAGGTCTCAATGGGTTCACTCGTCAAGAAGCGCCGCAAGAAGATGAGCAAGCACAAATACCGCAAGCGCATCAAGGCGAATCGACACAAGCGCAAGAAGTGACCTGGCGCGTCACAGGGCGACGGCTGCCCCGAAGATCGCGACCGACACCACGAGGATGAGCGCCTGCAGCGCACCTCGCATCGCGGCCGGTGTCCGTCGTGCCGTCAGCTGGTGGCCCAGCGCCAGGGCGGCCACCAGCGCGACGAGGGCGATCTTGAGCTCGAGGTGACGCCAGGGCCAATCCAACTCGATGACTTGCCAGATGCCGGTGGCGACGGCGACGGCGAGCGCCGACCACGAGAGCCTCCCGAATTGCCTGGCCGTGGCCTGCAGCATGGGTCGATCGGCACCGGCCCGGCGCAGGGCGGCCACCAGCGCAGCCAGCGTGATGAGGCCTCCGGTCCACACGGCCGCGGCGAGCAGGTGAACCCACTTCAGGATCTCGAGGGCGGTCATGAGGGAGAAGAGATGCTCAACCCTGGCCGCGCAGGAACTCTTCGATCTCGGTCACCAGCTCTCCGAGGTCCTCCTCGTCGAGGGCAGGGCGTTCCAGGCTCGAAATGAACTCGACGAGGTCGTCATCCTCGTCCTGGAGCGCCTCATCGACCCGGTCGACGAAGTCGCTGGCAAGCCGTTCGAGTCCGGCGAGCTCGAACGGGACGCGGAGGATCTCGGACGTCTTGCGCAGGAGGGCCAGCATCGTGGAGGGGTTGGCGTTGGCCGCGAGGTATGGGGGAGTCGCGGCCCACACACTGATGGCAGGAAGGCCGGCCTCACGGCAGGCCTCGATGAGCACGCCGATGATTCCGGTCGGCCCCTCGTAGGACGAAGGGCTCAGCTCGTAGCGGGCGAGGTCTGCAGGATTGGTGCCGGCCCCTGCGAGAGGAACGGGCTGGCGGTGGCTGGCTTGACCGATGTAGGCACCGAGGAGTACGACCTCCT
>Ga0255048_10001168_pt1 | contig 18927 bp, 27 predicted proteins | sample JV7_2_2_MG_FD_183619 | JGI IMG/M metagenome (GOLD analysis project Ga0255048, IMG submission 183619) | Seawater microbial communities from Jervis Inlet, British Columbia, Canada - JV7_2_2 | ecosystem: Environmental > Aquatic > Marine > Inlet | place: Canada: British Columbia | collected 2016-10-06
GTGTAGAAGAGCAAAACGAAGCTGCTATATTTACTGTTGGAAGGATATTAAGGCTGTGAGTGTATCAAGCATATTAACATCTTTAGAGGCTCAAGTAGCTACTGTATTAGGTGCTGATTGGTCTGAATTAGATTACTCATATAACCTGGAAGCTAATAGCAATAAGAGCCTAGAAAAGAAATACGGCGTAGGTGCTTCAAGTGGTAGCTCAGTAGATGGTACAACTAAAGCATTAACTGTAGATTTCGGCTTCTTTATAGTGCTTACCAGGTGTTTTGTTAATAGGTCTGATGATGCTAATGAGAGAGCGATGTTATCAGACATGTATGACCAATTTGACAATATAAATGAGACAATCTTCCAAAAAAAGCTAAATAATGCCAATATTTTGGTCGTAAGTTCATTAGACTATGAAGAACCTACTACGGTTGGCGATCAAGGCTTGTCGTTAAAAGTGAATGTTACTATAAAATATCGCAACCCAACAACATAGCGAGGATTTATGGCTACAGTTTTTTATCCAGTAAAAAGAAAAGGTGAGACTAGAATAGCTAAGATGGATCACGAAGATTGGCTGTTATATAACAATAAGAAGCATGTTGTACATACAGACTATAGAGGAAAGAAACCGTGGTATGTAACGTATAAATTCACCAGGAGCCGACCGTTAATGCTACACCGACTAATAACGATGTGCGAGGATGGTATGTATGTGGATCACATCAATAATGACAGCTTAGATAACAGAAAGGTTAATTTAAGGGTGTGTACAATTAAGCAGAACAACCAAAACGTCAAAGCCAGAAAAAGCTTAACAGGCAAGTATAGGGGTGTTCGCTATAACAAGACAAACAAAAATTACCGTGCGAGAATTACATGTGATGGCATCGCGCACGAAATAGGCTCTTTCGAGAGTGAAGATGATGCAGTATTAGCATACAATAATAAGGCGCAAGAGCTGTTTGGCGAATACGCATATATTAACAAACTAACTAGAGAGGTATAAATTGAGCATTGGAGTAGTAACAAAAGAATCAACATTGGCACTAGTTGTCGAATTAAGCGGTGAAGGTGTCTATACAGCGCCTACATCTGGTACTGATTACGTCGATCCTCTAGCTGATGGCTTAGAGATGAATAAATCAAGAGAAGAGCTTACTAGAGATTTACTAGGCGGATCAGTGGAAAGTGAAGCTTCAAGAGTCGGTGTAGCTGACGTAGCTGGTACAATTCCATTAGAGCTAAAAGCATCTTCTACAGAAGGTGATGCACCTCAAGCACTAGATGTATCTTTAAGATCACTATTAGGTGGCAAGAGGCAAATCACAGCAGACCAAACAAGTTCAACAGGTCATACAAGTACAGTTATTAACTTTGCATCAACATCAGCCTTTAATATCGGCGATTGCGTTCTTGTTAAAGAAGCAGGATTTTTTGAAGTGAGACCCATTTCAGCCATAGTAACTGACACTTCAATTGAATTCCCATTCGCACTAGACAACGGCGCACCAAGTGATGCAGTAGTGGTTGCTCAGTGTACAACTTATTACCATGACACAGCTAATGCAGTTACAATGTCAGCAGAACATAATTTAGGTAGCCAAGCAATTAAGCAGAAAGTTTCTGGCTTAAGAGCTGTTAGTGGTTCTATAGAAAACTGGAGTGCTGGAAGCATCCCGAGCATGAGTTTTTCTGTACAAGGTTTAGATATAGTAAGAGAAGATGCAGATGCAGACTTCGCACCAGTGCTTACAGCAGACGGCTTGCCACCTGTAGCTTTAGAGGCTTGTTTCTGGCTTAACGGTACTAAGTTATCTTATACAGAATTAGGATTAAGTATCGAGAATACAGTTTCAACAATCGCTGATGCATGTGCTGTTAGTGGTAAAATTGGTAGTAGGATTACTGAGCAGGTAACTACTTTATCAGTGAATCCTTATTTGGATGATACTGATCTAACCAATACATGGGCGCCTTTCAACGCCAACACTGAAGTATCAGCATTTTTCTATGCTTTTAATCCTAGCGCTACTGACGGAGAATTTTCAGAGGTGGTTGCAGGGTGGCTTCCAACTGGACGTATTACAGAAACTCCGATTAGTGATGTTGATGGTATTGTGGCGGAGGCGGTTACAATTAAGGCTAATAAAAATTTAGGTGGAGATAGCGTTTTCATCTCTTTTATATGATCTATTGTGAATTATGTTTAAAATAACTGGCTTGGAACAGCCATATATCTCGCCTAGCTTCCTGCTGGGCGTTTTATATTTAGCATATGTTTCTCTAATCTCTTCTGCTTGCGCCTGTGTTAATTTTGCATTATAGCGGTTAGCCCCAGCATCTTTAATATCAAAAAATTCATACTCAGAGGTAACTTTAACCCAGACTCGCTTAGCTTTAATAACCCGTACTAGTGACTCGGGGAAACCAGTGTCTCTGACTACATCCATAACTCTTTTAGTCTTTAAATTCTCACATATAAGCCTAATATCTTCCTCTGTTCGCTTCCAGCCAATGCCATTTCGGTCAGGTTGCAATCCAGTGTCATATGCGTGCTGTGAATTCTCTTTATAGGTAACTTTCTCTAAGTTGACGGCTTTATTATTTAGTTTATTTCCGTCTATATGGTTAACACACTCATAGCCGCCATCTGAGGTTAAGAAGTGATCTGCAACTAAAACGTGAACGCAAAGGCACTTTTGTCTGCCATTTGCCGAGGGATTTACTACATAATAGCCATGCGTGCCAACCATTAGCCTTAGGTTTCTGCTGATATTATTGCTGTACACATTCCCCATATTACTTATTTTGTAATTAGGATAACCCTCAATATCTTTCCATATCTCTTTCATTTTGACGCTCTTGCCTCTATTATTTTCATCACCCTTGTAGGCAAGTCGTTTGGCTCTAATTCATGGGGATAATTAATCATGGATATAAAGTTAGCTGGAAAGACCATCATAGTTTCGTCATAGCATAAATCTTCTAGTGTTACGAAATCATCAGAGCTACCATAACACCTAAACCGCCTACCACTGTTAACCGCTTCAACAAAACTGCATTTTTCCATACAAACCCCTTTTTGACGTTCTAGCACATCTATATGTAGAATCAATACACCATATAACATTTACAGGGAGCATATTATTAGCAAGATACTAAAAATGACAGACAGAGTTAATATCAAAATAGGTGAAGTTACCTTCGTACTAGCGCCATTGAGCTACCTCCGAAAGCAGGAAATATCTGCCTGTACAAAACTAATAGCTGGCGAAGAGCATTTCGACCTACTAAAAGCTCAGGCTACATATATAAAGTATGCTGTGAAAGATATTATTGGCATCACCGACTACAACGATGAGAAATATACACCAGAGATGCAAGGCGATTGTCTAACAGACGATGCAGTAAGCGAGATATTAAACTTAGACCAAAGAAGCGATTTAACTACTGCAAGCTGGCAAATTCTGAACGGCATACAAGAATTAACTGACCTAGAAACTGGCAAGCCAATGGAAGGTGTAGAGCTTGAGGTAGTTAGCCAAAAAAAGTAATAAGCTCTAATGGTGCTAGTAATCCTGTTATACAGCTTTTGTTAAAGCACATTAGAGATATATCCACGCTCACAGATAGAGATTATATAGAAATCATTTCTACATTTACAACTTTAACTGAGCCTAAATATAGATGTGATGATTGCAAGTTTAAGCACAAAGGCGATAAGTTTACAAAACAACAAACCTTTATGGCATGTAATTATGTAGCCAAATCTCATAGACACAAATATCTAGCCAGCCACAATAACCAAGGCAATCCATCGGTTAAATACTTTAACTGTATAGGTAACCACTACTATGGAGGTTGGGCAAATATCATTAACTTCTTACCCGACTACGAAAAAGGTATAATGCCATTCACTGGCGGCTTAATGGAGCAACCATCTAAATTTGTCGAAGTGATGAATTTAGTACATAATTTAGTAAGTGAAAATGATACCGAAAAAGCTAGACGTAAAGAGTTAGCGACGAAGGGTAGAAGTGGCAGAAAATAAAGTTTCCATTGAATTAACTATAGAAGAAAAGCAGGCTATAGCTGCCCTAAGAAAACTAACTTCCCTAACTGAGGATTACGGCAAAGAAACCATTAAAACCTCCAAGGTAGTTGATAACTCTCTAGCAAGGCTTAATAAATCTTACAAGAAAGGCAGACTTTCAGTAGACCAATACAATAAAGCTCTAAAAGGAATAGAAGTTAAGAAGCTTAAAAAGGCTTTTGAATCTGGCAAGATCACGCTTAATGAATACAATAAGTCTATAAAAGCCGCCAGTGCCAATACAAAAAAAATGAATCCAATCTTGGCTAGCTTTACTGGTAATTTGGCTGCAATTGGCACAACTCAAGCCTTAACGGCTGTTGTTAGTGGGTTGAGAGGTATATTTGTAGGTACTGTGGAAGCGGCTGCTCAAGTAGAAAAACTAAAAACACAATTTGAAGTACTAACAGGCTCTCAAGAAAAGTCAGCCAAATTATTTCAAGAGCTAACAGACTTTTCAGCATCGACACCTTTTCAGCTAAACAATATAGCAGAAGCATCGGGGCAATTGCTGGCTTTTGGTTTTGCTGCTGATTCAGTTACAGGTAGAATAGAAAAGATTGGCGAGGTAGCAGCAGGTTCTAACTCAGACTTAAAAGAAGTAGCATTAATCTATGGTCAAGTGGCAGCAGCAGGTAAATTAACAGGTGAAAGGCTGTTACAGTTGCAAGAGAGGGCGATACCAATCGGTTCAGCATTAGCTAAGTCGTTAGGAGTAGCAGAGTCAGAAGTTAAAGAGCTTGTCTCTAGTGGGGTTGTAGGTTTTAAGGAGTTTGAAGAGGCATTTAATTCGATGTCAGAGTCAGGCGGCTTATTTGAGGGCGCTATTGACAAGCAATCTAAAACTATAAATGGCTCATTATCAACATTGGCTGATAATTTTGAAATATTAAAAGTGCAAATAGGTGAAACATTCGCACCATCAGCAGTAGCAGGTATAAAACTAGCAACAGAGTTATTAAGATTTCTAGGCAGGTCAGAATCCGATACAACGCTTGCAAAGAAAGGCATAGTCGGGCTAAGAAAAGAGATAAAAGCTTTAGAGTTTAGAGCAAAGTCAATATCAGAAAACAAATTCAACTTGCCAGATTTCTTGCTCGGCGATGCAGATGAAACAAATTCAAGGCTGGCTGATTATAAGAGCAAGCTTGCCACTATTACTAGTGCAGAAGAGAATTTGGTTATCTTTAGGAAAAATAGTGCGAATGCGCTGTTGTCAGCACAGGAAGCACTGACAGGTAGGAGCAACTTTGTAGAACCTTCGCCGCAAGAGGAAGATGGAAGCGCTAGAGTTGAAAAAGAAAAAGAAATATCAGCACAAGTGTTAGAAGAAAGAATTAAGCATGAGGGTGCATTAAGCTTATTCTTAGCCGACAAGAGAATAAAAGAGACTGAAGCTGAGTTAGCTCAAAAAGAATTGGTAGGCGAAGATAGAGTGGCGGCGCTTGAAGAGCTGGTCGCTTTTGAGACAGCCAAAGCAGATGCTACTTTCAGAATAGATAAGGCTAAAAATTCAAGTATAAAAGATGCTGATGCTAGGGCAACCGCTGACATGCTAGCAAATGCTAAAAGACAAACAGCAATAACAGAAGCTCAAGGCAAAGCAGAAAAGAAAATAAACGATGCCAGGGTTAAAGCTAAAAGCGATATGATAAACAGCTTTGCGACAATTATAAACAAAGGTGTTGCACTATCTAAAGAGGGTACAGCAGAGCATAAAGCACTATCAATTGCAGCAGCTACAATATCTACATATACAGCAGCATCAAGAGCTATGGTTGATTATCCCTATCCAGCAAATATCGGAGTGGCGGCATTAACAGTTGCATCGGGATTAAAGAATGTTAAGCAGATAACTAATGCATCATTCGCACATGGCGGTGTAGTTGGTGGCTTTACTGGCGCAACATCAGGCAATGATAACCAAACTGTAAATGCTCGTACTGGTGAGATGTTTCTAAATGCACCAGAGCAACGCAGGTTATTTGACATTGCAAGCGGTAAAGCTCAATCTAGTAACAGTAGCCAAGCACCTATAGAAGTTACAAGCATAGTTGAGATAGATGGCAGAGAAATAGCTAGAGCAGTTAGAACGCAGAAACAAGAAGGGTTTGCATGAGTATAAGATTTTTATCTAACAATCTATTAGATGGCTCGGTAAAAACTGCGTCAACTACTAACGCTCAATACCCACTAAGCAATTTATCTAATAGCCTAAGAACTAAAACATATAGAAGCACATCAAATAGCGATAATCTGGTAATTGACCTAGGTACAGCCGAATCGGTTGACTCATTCATGCTAGTAGATAACTGGAAAAACGGCTTTGGTATTATGACCCTTACACTAGAGGCTAATGCTACAGATGAATGGTCTGCACCAGCGTTTAGCACATCAGTTACGCTAGATACTAAGTTCGGAATAGCTCACAGCGAGTTTACAGCAGAATCATATAGGTTCTGGCGGTTAGTGATGACTAGCTCACTAGGTTACTGCGAATTGAGTAACTTTTTCTTAGGCACAGCTAGCACAATAACTACCAATGGGGTTGGCTACAACTGGAGTTATGTCAATAAAGACCTATCCAGAGCTACTACAAACAGAAACGGTCAAGAGTATATAGACCTAATTACCAGTCGAAAAGAGCTTAATAACCTACAATTTCAGATAATGGATAAAGACGAGATAGATGTATTACTAGGGGTATTTGATACCAATAGTATTACCAAGCCTTTTTACGTGTACTTTCCACTAGAACTTGATAGCCTTATAAATGAAGATAATAGATATAACGGTATGTACCGATTCAAGCAAGAGCCAGAATTTATCAATACAAATAGCGGCTATTATAATACTACTCTAAGCTTAAGAGAAAATAAGTAATGACCAAACTGGTAACAGAAGAGTTAAAAACCGACTTAACACAGACTATCACTATAACTGATGAGTTAATTCATCACATAGATGCTGTTAAGATTAAGCTTGTTATGTATAACGAGCCATCTGGTACATTTACTTTATCTCTAAAAGAGGGTGCTACAACTTATGCATCAAAATCATTTACTAGCGCAGACATTAAAACAGATTTATCTACAACAGATGCTTATGCTTGGCTTTATAAAGCTATTCAGTTTGATTATACAATACCTTTAAGGGCTGGCTCGTATGACTTTGTATTGTCACATAGTGGTTATACTTATTCAGATAGTAGCTTTTTAGGTTGGGTCAAATCACATGAAAATATATTCAACAGCTTATCTGATGCTTATAGTGGTGATACCAACAACCCTCAGGATATATTAATTTATGAAAAGAAAATAGGAGGCTTATAGATGGCTACTAGAATATTAGATTTTGCAGATGGTTTTACCAGTGCAAGCGCACCAGCAGCGGTGGCTACAAATGTTACATCATTGGCAGTATATGTAGATGATGCAGCTTATGTAACAGGCAATGGTGCAGCAGTAAACGGTTCAACATATTATAACTCAACAGATAACAAGGTAAGAATTTATGAAAATGGTTCATGGGTTGAAAACGCTAGCTTTAACGCTTAGTTTTCTTAGTACGCTGGCAATAGCTAAAACGCTAGAAGTAGACACAGTTACTCCATCGGTAACGAACGGTGATTTAACACTCCTGGAAGATGGCGCCGGTGTTATATCCATATCTGGCACAGGTGCTTTAAAAGTGTCAGCAGGCACAGGGGCGCAAAGACCCACAGCCGTAAACGGAATGATTAGATACAATTCAGATGATACTGTTTTAGAGGCTTATGTTAATGGTTCATGGGGTTCGCCAGCAGCAGGCACGCTTGGGGATTGTCAGACTAAGTTTTTAACAGGAAACTCCACGACAACTGGAATTAAGACTGACCTGGGTTTCGATACACTAACACTGGGTAATAGATATAAAATAAGTGGCTTAATATTCCAAGCAGGAACGGCATTTGTTAATATAAGTCATAATGGCGGCATACTCGGTGTAAATCAATCTAGTACTACTGGGGATCAAGCAACTCCAATAATTACACCTGTATTTACAGCGACAGCGACCACAACAACCTTTACGCAAGGAAATACAAATCAGCTAAGTGGCAATGGCACACTTAGTAGTACATGGTTGGAAATATGTGAAGTCAAAAAAGGGAGTACAACAGCATGGTAAAATTATTACTAGCAATATTATTATTCAGCTTTAACTCTCAGGCAGAATTTAAAGTAGACATTGTAAACAAACATGGCAATCAAATGTCACAAACCCTAGACACAGAAGCAGAAGCTCAAGCATATATAGCTAGGGTTAAGCATCGCTGGGGTCGCGAGCAAGGTTGGTATAAAAAGCAATGTAGCGACAGCTTAGAAGCTAGGGATGTTATGCTAGAGCAAAATACATACGGTACTCGGTTTGAAGATGTTCTGAATGAAGAAACTCAGCTAATGGAAAACATCGAAGTATCTTATGTGACTGGTACTGAGCAAGTTCTAGATTATAAAGAATATCATTGCCCCAAGAACTACTCGGCTATTATCTCGGATATTACAGCTCAAGAAGATGTTAAGAGAGCTGAAAAGCAAGCCAAGAAAGATGACAGGTTAGCGATTAAGGCAAGCATCCAAAAGGTTAAAGATTCAGACTTACCTGTATGGCATAAAAGATTTATCATTCATCAAATGAAAGAGATGAGAGAGTAATTGAAAAGCTCACTAGTCTACCCTCTGTTAACAGGCTTACTATTAATGGCTATCGCTGCCAGTAGTAAAGCCATTATAGACGTATCAGTTATGAAAGCTGAGAATGTAACTATAAAAGACCTGTTAAAAGAAGTTAGAAGCGACGTTAAAATACTTATCAGAAAGGCTCACCAGTGACATACGAAGAGTTTTCAGAGTTACCATCATCATCTAAGCTAGTTCTATGTCATGTAGAGCCAGTGCAAAGGGTTGCTGTATTCTCACTTGATACAGGCTCAACTTATAAACGTGATGTTAATCATTTTGTAGTTAACGTGTCAGAAGATGGCTCGCCATTAACAGAAGCGTCAAGCTCTACACTTACAAGCGGTCAATGGTTTTATGATTCTTTAACTGGTCAAATATATGTCAGGTCAACAGATGACAGCGATCCGAGAACTAAGAAAATAGTATTAACTTATCGGCTATTCTTTGCGAGCAAGCCAGTAGATTTACCTTATGATTTAGTATCTGGCGAAACTGTTCACTATGAGGGTAGGTTAAAAGCTAACTCACCTATAAAGAAAGAATTAGACGACGAGCAGGTAGGCATAGTTTTAGAAAGCGCGACTAACCTTTCATTCGATAATAACGATGGTTTCTTTGAGGATATATACGATGTGCTTATATTTGAAAATAAGAATGTTAAAATGTATTCATGGAGTGAGCTGATCAATCTATCTGAAAAAAGAAAGCTTTTCGATGGTCAGATACAGAACAAATCATACAGCAATGTACTGGTTAAATTTAGCTGTAAAGATTTCTCTTATAAGCTAAGAGAGCCAGTTAGCCATGAAACATTTAAGCTATCAGATGGTAACATTCCAGAAAGATATTTATATACGCCTAAGCGTAGGTTGTTTGGTCAATTTAAACAGCTACAGTGTGTGCCAATAGATTCAACACTAGATGGCTTTGACCTTACTGGCTCAATGTCTGGTTCGGCTTTATCAGCTACCATCACAGGTAGTGGTACATTATTTCTTAGTGAGCTATCACCCGAAGACGAGCTAATACTTATAACAGTAACAGAGACCAAGAAGTTTTCTGTGCTAACAATAGCCTCCAATACATCGCTAACACTATCAGAAGACTTAGAGGAAAATGTAAGCAGCTCAGACTTTATAGTTAATCCTATACGACCCTATAGATTGAAAAATAGAAGGTGGCACATAGCTGGTCATAAACTTAGGGAGCCATCAACAACAGTATCAGCATCAACACAAGCCAACAGGTTTACAGTTAATGATGCCAGCGATTTATTTGCCAACGATTTAATTGATATAGATGGCGAAGATGCTTTTATTAAAAGACTGTCTGGTAATGACATTACATTAACTGCTAACCTCCAGTCTGGCATACCATCTGTATCTGATTCAGTTACCAAGAATCCAGTATCAAAAGCATACATAAACGGCTCAGAAATATTTATTACTAGAGATTGGCTTTTAACTAACAGCTCTACAAATGCAATACTAGAAATAGAAGACCTGGCAGAGTTTAATGTAGCTACTAGTTTAAATATAGCTAATAACTTAAGTTTTACTAACGGCTCAAGAACAGTTACCACAACGGCTGTAGACCTAAGAGCAGAAGTAAAAACTAGAGATTGGATTAGAAGTCAGGATGCATCACATACTACCTGGTATGAAGTTTTAGAAGTTAAAGAAGCCAGCCTAACACTAAGAACTAATTACGGTGGTGCTAATATTACCTCCAATGCTAACAAGAAAAATGTAAAGCTTATTGATGATGCTGCCGTAATTACTGTTAATTGTATAGGTCAAGAAAGATCAAGTGCATGGGTTAAGACAGCCAGTGATGCGGTTAAAGATTTGCTTGTTAATGATGCATTAATTACTGATATAGATGCAGCTACTTTCACCGAGGCTGATGCTGATGCTCCATTTATTATGTCGTATGCAATACCTGAAAGAATAGGCGGCACAGTAAAAACTATTAAAGATGCCATCAGTGATATTAATGAAAGTGTATTCGGCTCACTAGTTATTAATAATGATTTCGATTTGCAATATACAATATTAACACCAGAAAAACCCACTGACCTAGTAGCATTAGAAGATGATGATTTAACTAGCACCAACATAACAGTAAACTCTAAGAGCAATATAGTTAGAAAAGTTAATGCTAAGTACTCAAGATACACAGATAAGTTTAATGGCGAGTCAGCATTTGAGCTTTATGAGTTTGAAAATGATTTTACAGATGATTTGATTGGTGCAAAGGCAGAGCTTAATATAGATGTTAATCTGTTTAATCTGGATGATGTAACTACAATAGCTCAAAGATATGGGTTGTATAATTCGCTAAGCAAGTCTAGCATAACCATCAAGGGTAAGCTTAATCTGGCTTTAAAAGTGCTAAATGATAAGGTTTATATGCAATTTGATAGGCTGTATAGGCGATTTGGTAACAGCGATAAGCGCAAAATTGGTATAATTAATAAGGTTATCAATAACGGCACAGATGTTACGCTAGAAATCAATGATTTAGGGAACAATTTTAACCGAGTAGCTAATATATCAGATGATGCGGCTAGTGATTTTACAAGTGCAACCAATGATGAAAAGATAATATATAATTACGTTACTGATGATGATACGCTAACGCCTGATGCATCTAGTGATTTAGAAATTTACTCTAATAGTATAGGATAATTATGGCTTTTATTACGATGCCCGACAGCTTAATACAGGTCGGCAAAGCAATTACGAGAACACTATTTAAAACTTATGTGAAAGATAATCTCGATGATTTAGACAGCCGAGTATCTTCTGTAGAAGGTGCAGTATCTAAGATAGTTATATTTGATGAGATAGTTATCAATGCTGCTACATTAGAAAGTGGTGGTAGCGTTACTGGTTTAGATATATTCAGAGTACCGTCAGGCTTTACATTGATAGATGCAAAGGTTTACATGTTTCTAAAAGGCTCATTAACAGGCACATTACAAATGGATGTACAGAAATCTACATCACCTAACTTTTCATCATCTGTAAGCGTATTTACAACCAAGCCAAGTATAACGGTTAACAACTATGCTGTTTCATCCAATAGCGTTTTTAATGGTGCTGCTGTGGTTGTCGAAGGTGATTATTTGAGGTTAGATATAACGACACTACCAGGTGGGGGTAATATCTCTAGTTTTGGTGTGTTTTTAATTGCTGAGGCAAGTTAGCCACAAACCACTTATTCAGGAGATTATACAATGATAGCGATCCCGTTCAACTTTCAGCCTACATCAGTTAGCGTAAAAACTAGCTCGTACAATATACCTACTGGTAGTTATGCTTATGTAACTGCTTATGTAGAAGACGGTGGGGGCTTTACTATTGACGGCGCAACTGCACTCACGTCACAGGTTAGCACATCTAGTGTCGGCGCATCTGTTATAGCCGTTAGTACAACAGGTACATACGCTGTACCTTCTGGTTATATATTTGAGGGGCAGGCAGGTGGCTCGGGTGTTAATGGTGTTACGATAGGTGGCACTGCAGCGCTGGGCACATCAAACTACTACAACACAATAAGGGCTGGTGGTGGCGATACTGTGGCAGTATCAACATCAGGTGGCGCAGTCGGATTAACTGGTTATGCATACAGGGCATATACAACAGGCTTACAAGAAACATCTGTGACAGCAAGTTTTTGGATTCCAGCAGGTACAAATATAACTGGCTCGGGTACTTGGAAGGCTACAGTTTCATTATTTAGCGAACTAACTTAGGAGGCATTATGTTACTAGTAGCAATCTTAGCATTTTTCGGAAATGCATATCAGTATCAGACTAGCTTTAACATGTGCAGAGGTATCGACTATAAGCCTAGGCAATGCAAGCACCATTTAAAGATGGTTAAGCATAACTATAAATCTAAATATCACGTTAAATAATGCAGTTTAAAAACGAGGAAGATAAAATGCTATTTTCTGCCTTACACCCTGCTCTTTTGATGATATTTGCTGATCTATATTGGTATGCACTAGATAAATATAATATAGAGCTAACCGTAACTGATACAATCAGCACAATAGAGGAAGATAAAAAGCTTAATAGAGTGTCATCTAGTCATAGAAATTCTATTGCTATTGATTTCAGCGTTAAAAATATAGATGCATTTCAGTTATCAGACCTGGTAACTTATATAAACAGCAAGCCCGAATACAGAAACTATCATTATTTATCACATAGCGGTGTCAAGAGATTGGCTTATATCCATGATAATTCTAATGGCTATCATTGCCACCTTGCACTGCACAGTCGATTTGCATTATAGTTAAAAATCAATGTAAAATTATGTATGGCTCTCGCCTAACTCTTCCTTGAGCAGGTGGAGTCAAGGAAGATCAAACCTGCTCACCTTCTACTATATAGCTATAGTTTTCTTTGTATTGATTCCATTTACAGGTTTCTTTGAGTGGGTTTACCCTGACACCGCAAGCATTTATTGCAGATAGCGGTATAAAATACCAAAGATCAAGCTCAAAAATATAGAGAGCAGCAACGTCAAAGCTATTTTTAGGGTATTTAACATTAGATGCGCCACGCTGTACAGTAACCTTATAGCTATTTCTGCCAGACGCTTTAGTGAGAGTTGACTTAACTTGAATTTTAACAAATCTATCACCTTGCTTAATTATGAAGTCAGCGCCGCATATATCTACTACAGGCTCATATATAGGGATTTCTAGCGATAGAGCTATCACTTTGAATCTGTTCTCTGCGATGCATCCTTGCGTGCTAGTATTCATAAATTAAAGTATGACAGGCAGAATAGGCTTAAGCAATAATTAAGGTTTTGTTAATATTATAGTATGATTATCTTAATATCTACCCTGGGATTTTCTCTATCTAAACCACCCGAACAGTAGTAGCTAGACTTTATGTAATCATCGTTATCATCAGGTATTACACCAGCCTTGGTCATGGCATCACAGAAAAACTTCTCATGTATGCTGAGTATATTGGCTCTGTCACGCTTAGCTTTAGTTGGCTTGTAGTAGGTAAATTCTAGTTTGATTTTGCTATACATTTTATTCTTGTGTTTATACAGCTTAGCACATGCCAAGTCGCTATATTGACGCTTTAGATTATTACTTACCTGGTGATGTAAATTTCTGTAGTTATTTAGGTTTATATGGTGGCGTTTAATCTTGCGTACACCACACTCTAAATACAAAGGCATTGAAATAGTTATTTCTGTCATGCATATATGCTAGCAGAAACCTAGCTTAAAGCGCAATCTAATACATGCTTACCTAGCTCACTGTTGACGCAGTTTCTTAAAACCTGTCGTTTGTTACTAATTTTATAGCCACTCAAATCAACGCCATGAAGCTTTTGTAGATCGGGTATCTGTGCTGACCTAATCTTATCCTTAGGGAAGTCTTTAGCGGTGATTTCAAAGTTACTCCAGAATGGATGCCTTTGCAGAAAGGCTGTAGGGTCTATTAGATACTCATAGTAAGGTCTAACATTTTCGACCAACCACAAACCTTTAAAGTTGTATTTTAGGAATATTATTTGCTGATATAATTGCATATCTGGGTAGATTGGCGGCGTACCCTTATACCTAACACACATGTTTTGCCTAAAACTGCTGTGCGATTGGCATGGTGGAGATGACCATATAAAGTCATACTTGTGATAGTTCTCTTCCAAGTACTTATGAGCATCGCCTATAATTAGCTTATCGTTAGGGTATAAATCAGCATATATCCTAGCTATGCTTTCGTCGTACTCAACGGCAGTAATGTCATGCTCGTCACTCCATAACCTTCTATTCCCACCAATTCCACTATACAAGTTCAGTATTTTCAAATTAACTCCATTTGTTGTTTGTTTGCTATTGATTTACCTGACTCTTTAAGCTCAATCAACCTACTATATATTCTTTTCATGTTTTCAACATCTGACTTAGCTCTATGGCTACCAAATGGCATCTGACCAAATAAAGCCAAATATACATTGTCTTGCGTAAAGCTAACTCTATTAGTTTCTGGCTTTCTATATGGGTCGAATAGACATTCTTTAGCGCATTGCTTGGCTAAAGAATGTACTGAACTAGAAGTTATTTCAAATGGAAGGTGTATATCTCTAGCTAAATTTAGATGGTTCATAATGCTGTATTTAAAAACCACCACGTCATACAATAAGAAGCCTAGCTCAGTCTGTGGATTTGCAAAACATATAAGCTCGAATGTATCAGGTAGCCAGCTAATTAAAGCACCAAACGCATCTTTCTTGTCAGGATGCATAAGCATTTCTGCCTTAGATATGCCATGAATCTCTTCTGCCTCATAGCTCCATTTATCTATTTTAGATTTAAAGTGATAACTAACACCATCTTCACGCAGAAAATACATCTCGATTGGCTCTGCTGAATATGCCGACTTGCTATTAGATTCAATGTCAAACCAGATGCGCACCTACTCACCACCATTAAGCCTACACAATATAGCCTTATTGATATTAGTAACCATAGTTAGGTCGATTATCCTATTATTGATTCTTCGCCTAGCTACACCGCTATTATACTTCTCTAGCTCAGTCTCTAGCTTGACTAGTATGCTGTATAATTCTATTAATCTGCTTTCTATAAATGCTTTCATTGTCATTTTTCACACTCCATTCGCTTCTCTTCCACAAAAGCAGCTTCTAATTCGCCATCCATAGGTAGAAAGCTTCTTGTGGGGTGGTGAATCATAAATCTACCCATACATCGAATACATAAGACAGCATCAGTGGTTTTTGTTTTATTTATTCTGCGAAGCTTGTGATTAAACAGCTTGCAAATTAATCTATTTAACGCTTTCAACCCCTAACTCCTTCATGAACCTCATAAGCCAGCAAATTAAGTATCTGGTAGCTTTCAAAGATTATTGGTCTATCTTTCTTTATCCTAGTGCCGAAAAGCCGTATACCCTGATAGTACAAATGTAATACGCAGTCATCTGCTCTGACTTCCTTACTAACTACAGCTATACGCTTCATAATAGGTATATTATAGAGATTAACTATAGAAACGTGATGTACTAGCTCGCCTATATATGGGAAGTCAGGCTCAGCCATAGTGCCTTTTAACTTGCCTTGCTTGTGATTAATTATGTCGTATAAATCCATTAAACTATTTCCCAAGTATCCATGTTCAACTTTAGGGTTCTGCCAGTTTTAATTGCAGGATAGTGGTATTTCTTTTTTCTAATTCTGCCTACAAACATAGGAGTCGTATGATCTTCAAAGAAGTATTCAACTAAACCTGCACTGCTGATACCCTCATAAAGAATCTCAATCTTTGGTTCGGACTTCTGTTCATTCCAGCCTTCTATTTCTAAATATCGCTTACTGTACTCTATTCCAGACGAACATTTAGCAACTACTATTTGCTCACCAATATAAAGTATTTCTAAATCTGTATGATTTTCTCTAACAATAACCATACCAACTTTTAAATCTTCTTTTTTCATCTAAAACCACCTCATAATTCTTTGACATATACTCAGCCTTTTAGGTTTCTTGTAGCCATAGAAAGCATTTACAAATCTATTAAGTGAGTATTGGTATGTTAATTCTTTGCCTTTACTGCTGTTATTGCCATGATGATAGCTGTACACTAAATCCCAACAATCCATAGAGTGACCACCTTCGTGATGAAGCAAGCCTACTAGTTGAACAGGGTGAATGCCATCTAGTCTATATCCGTTTATAAATATATTATTAGGATCGCTAGCACTAAAATACCCATAAGCTTTGCTGAAGCGCCACACAGGGTAATATATATTTATAAATGTATTTACGTTTTTAGCATAAAATGCAAATGTTTGAGATAATTTATCGCCATCTACAGTACTCATATCGTAATCACCCTGCCTGTAGATTTCTATTTCCAGGTAAGCTAGTAGGTCAGAGCTATTCGCCGCCTTGACTGCATTGGTTAGCTTTTTATTCGTGCCAGTGTATGTGAACATTTATTTAGCTCCCCTAAAAAATGCTAGTACCGCTATATTGCTAGCGATGATAGCTATTAGTATGTATAGTAGGTCGGTCATTTGTTAGCCTTAAATAATATTTCTCTTACTTTAGTTAGGAGCAAATAAACCTCTTTTAGATCGTCTAAACCATCTATCTCTATATGGTTGCGGCTGTGGTTAAGCTCGTACAGCTCTTTGGTTATTTTGGCTTTAACATTGTAAATCCTATTGGCTTCTCGGTGATTATCAGTAGCAAGTATCATTCTACCATAGCCACCAACAACGCTTTGCGTGTCTTTCCTGTATCTCGAACCGTTCTCACAAACCCACTGCGTTCTAGTCTCTCTAGTCACCCTTGTAAAAATGTAACCATTGAAGCCGTAACCGCCATACCTCTCAACTATCTCAACACCTATACCCATGTTTTCAATCACTCAAACACCTCGTTTTCTCCTTATACTTATCTAATATCTCAACTACCTTCTCATCTGTTACCAGCTTTTTATAGGTAGCTACCATCTTTCTAGCTCTACATGGTTTGCAGTATTCAAAAGAAGCATAGCAGTCGGGAAAATACTCCCGACTACATTGCTTACATTTTTGCATGTCTTCAACACTGTGCATCAAAACGGTATATCATCTGAGGCAAAGTTAGCATCGGTAGACACGTTGTAGTCTGGCTTTTTGGCTTCTGCGGCTTGACTGGCTTGATTTACATCTTTATTGCTAGGAAGAAACTGAACCTTATCAACCTTAACCTCTGTAGAATATCTCTTATTACCATCCTTATCATCCCACGACCTGGTTTCTATTTTACCTTCAAAATAAGCTAGTGAGCCCTTCTTAAGATACTGGTTGCATGACTCAGCCTGTTTTCCCCAAATTACTAATCGGTGGAATTCAGCCTTTTCTTGCTTTTGCTTATCCTTGTCATACCAAACCTCATTAGTAGCGGCTGATATGTTACAAACTGCATTGCCTGACGGTATATGCTTAAGTTCTGGGTCTTTTGTTAGCCTGGCAATAAGGATTACCTTGTTTACTGTACTCATGCTTTACCTTCCTTTTCTCTGTATTCATCAACCTTTTGCTCTAGTTGATGTACGTTCATCTTATCTAAATGCGACTCTGTTACTTTTGGTGTATATTTATCAGCTTTCTTTAATAGCCCTATTAATTCTTCTTTTAAGCCGTCAGCTAGATTGGGTGGCAAGTCTTCACCTTGATAGATATATAAACCCATACCATGCAGACTGATAGCCTTGGCTAGTGAACGCATAATACTAGTATTAACCTCAAATGCATTGGGCTTTAATATTGGCTTATTTCTATAATCGAGAATAGGATGCAATTGCTTTCTTGTTACGCCATGTATGACAACTGACACTTCAACAAAACAACCTGCCGTAGTTTGCAGGTATGGTATTCCATCCCATTCTCGTATTTCCCAGAAAGCCTCTGGAAATCTTATTAATAATTCATTAACTGCATGTGACCATGATAAAAACTTAAAGCCGTTCTTACCTTTCACAAATTTTGATACATCTACACTTGATAATGTTTTGAATACATTTGTTTCTTCTTTCATACTTCACCTACCTTTTGTGCTTTTGTTTTAGCATGCTCAAATAAAAAAGCAAGGGGTATTTGTAAAACTTACAAAGAAATTTACAAAGAGTTTTTTGACCTATATAAAATCACAAATTAAAAATAGAGGGGTATAAATGAAATGGTTTAAGCATTATTGCAACGCACACACATCATCAAAACTTAACTTATTAATGGATAAATACGGCTTAGATGGCTATGCTAGATATTGGCTTTTGGTTGAATTATTATCGGAAAAATTCGATGGGAGTACCACGACATTCACCATTCACCGCCGAACATTGGCAAAACATCTACGATACAATAAGCATACATCCGCTGAACAATGGCTGAACAATGGCGCAACAATGGGGTTGTTCGAGTGTAGTGCTGATGGCGATCTAGTGACCATTGTTTTTGATAAGCTATTGAAAATAAAGGACAATCATACAAAGAACTTGCAAGTAAAAAGCAAGCAACTTGCCCTAAGAGAAGATAAGAATAGAAAAGAAAAGAATAGAGTAT
>Ga0255048_10001169_pt1 | contig 18919 bp, 17 predicted proteins | sample JV7_2_2_MG_FD_183619 | JGI IMG/M metagenome (GOLD analysis project Ga0255048, IMG submission 183619) | Seawater microbial communities from Jervis Inlet, British Columbia, Canada - JV7_2_2 | ecosystem: Environmental > Aquatic > Marine > Inlet | place: Canada: British Columbia | collected 2016-10-06
TCGCTCTCCTCGGAGCTGCGCCTCGAACGTCTCGCTCGTGCGTTCGAACAGCGCCACCAGATGGGATGGATTGAGCCCCGCTTCGCCGATGGCGGACGTCGCTTCCGCGAGCAGCGAGAGAAACCCGCGCAGGCTACGGTCTTTCGAGAGCTCAGCCAGGTAGGGCTGGGCGCGGGCAAGGTTGTCGGTCAGCTCCTGGAGCTCATCGGGGCTCAGGTAGAGCAGGCCATGCGCCTCGAAGAAGGGCCCTCCCCCCGGCTGATAAACATCGCGGAACAGCCCCGGCTGCTGCCTCAGTCGCGCTGCCAGGCGAGTGGCCGCGTCCTCGGCCAGATCGAAGCTCGCGCCGTCGACCACCACGACGATCGGGTTGATCAGGTTCGGAAGGGCCCGCCGGAACTCGTCGCGCAGTCGGACAAAGGGGATGTCCTCGCCGAAGATCGCCTCTTCATCGGAGTTGAGCCGGAGGTGCGCGGCGCTGTAGGCGGTGCAGGCCACGGCGGCGACCACGAAGCACGAGATCACGGAGCGCGCATGCGGGCGTATGAAGTCGATCCAAAGCCCGGTCACCCGCCCGATCTGTTGGTCCAAGCTGCTGATCAACGCGCACTACCCCGCTCGCCGGCTCGCAATGGAGCGCGCATGATACAGCTGGCGGTGAGCGGCGGCGAAAGATATAGTCCGGCCCGTGCTCTCCCCCCTTCCCGCTTTGGTCGCTGCTCTTGTCCTACTTGCGCCCGCGCAAGGGTGGGCGAGCAGCGCGTGGATGACGCGGACCGAGATCGAGCGCGCCGACTCGCCGCCGGCGCCGGCGCCGGCGCCGGACGAGTTCGAGTACGACCCGAGCGACGGGGAGCGGACGCCTGATCCCCTGGAGCCCATGAACCGCCTGTTCTTCAGCTTCAACCGTGGCCTGGACCGCCTGCTGATTCGCCCCCTCTCTAAGGCCTATGGCTTCGTCACGCCGGCGCCCGCCAGACGCGCCGTTCAGCGTTTTCTGGCGAATCTGGGCTTGCCCGTAGTGATGGCCAACGACGTTCTCCAGCTGCGAGCTCGCGCCGCTGCGAAGTCGACCAGCCGCTTCGTGGTCAATACGGTGGTCGGGGTACTCGGGCTCTTCGATCCGGCTACGCGCTGGGGCCTCGAGTCTCGATCGAACGGCTTCGGGAAGACCCTCGCGCAGTATGGAATGCCGGGCGGCCCGTACCTCGTCTTGCCGCTTTTCGGGCCGGGGACGGCGAGGCACACGCTTGGCAACACAACCGATCTGCTCTTCCGTCCCGAGACCTATTTTCTGGGTTTGGCCGGGCCGATCATGGTCGATGCCGGCACCGGCGTGACCGAACGGCACGAGAGGAAAGAGGAGATCGATGAGTTCGAGGCCAGCTCGGTCGACCTGTACGCCTCCGTGCGGGAGGCCTACCTCATGTCCCGGCGCGCGCAGCTCGATGCGGCGTTCCCCCCCCTGGAGCCAGCGCTGGATTCGGATGAGGACTCCGCTCAGGGTCCGGCGTCCTCCCCGCTGGCGAGCCTCTCGATCCTCGCCTCGAGCGCCGCGACGAGCGCCGAATAGCCCTTGCGATCAATCAGCGAGGTGTACTCCGCGCGCCGCAGCGCGAGCTCGCTCACGGTTCCCCCGAGATAGATGTCCACGATCCGGAACTCCGTGCCGATGGGCCGCAGGCCGTAATCGATCGCGATGGCTTCCTGGTTCGAGCGGACGATGCGGCTGCGCACCAGGCGCAGGCCCTGCGAGGTCGCTTCCTCCGAGATCACCTCGAAACGTTCGCCCGCGTAGCCGTCGAAGCGGCCCGCATAGTTGGCGATGGTGAGCCGGGCGATGAGGTCAACGAAACGCTCGCGTTCGTCGGCCTCGAGCTTCCGCCAGTGCTTGCCGAGGGCGATTCGGGCCATGCTGGAGAGGTCATAGCTCTCGCGCACGACCGGCTCGATCATCTTGACGCGCCCAGCGTAGCCGACTGCATCCGCTCTCTTCATCAGCTCGAGCAGGCTCGCGTTCAGGGTCTCGACCACCCGTCTGGCTTTGGCCACAGACGCCTCAGCGAATGCCTCGCCAGCCGCAGCCAACGCGAGCATGACGATCAACCCGGCTAGCCAGGGGCGGCTACTTCTGGATTGCGTTTTCATGGTTCCGGTCTCTCAGCGCCGGCTTGTCGCGGGTGGCTGCGACGAGGTCCGGCGCGTCCTAGATTCCTAGCCTAAACGAAGCTGTCCCACTCGCCGCACTGGGGGCAGCGCCAGTGAAGCTCCGTGTCTTGCGCGCCGCAGCTCTGGCAATGTAGGCGCTGGCGTTCGATGGGGAGACGGTCGAGCAGCTCCTCGAAGGCTTTGATGGACTCGAAGTCCCGCTTCTCGTGCAGCAGGACACGGCCGATCTCGGCATAGCCGGGCAGAAAGCCGGGAATGCGATCCAGCAGGCGCCGCAGGATGGAGAGCCCCTCGTCCACGCGGCCCTGACGCACGATCGCACGCGCTAGCCAGATCGACGCTTCCCGGTCATCGGGCTCACTACCGAGACGTTCGTGCAGCAAGGCTTCGAAGCCAGCGAGATCTTCCAGCGACATATAGCCCTCCCAGAGTCTGGGATACAGAAGCCCGCCGACCGCCGAGTGCAGCGGTAATGCACGACGCCACAGGCCGATGGCTTTGCGTATCTTTCCGTCGCGGAACTTCAGATCGCCGAGTGCGATATAGGCCTCGGCGCAGCGCTTATCGTGGCCGAATGCGCGTCGGAAAGTCTTGCGCGCCTCGGCTTCGTGGCCTGCCTTGGCGCGTTCGCGGCCGAGTCCGGTCCACAGGTGCGCGAGGATCTGCGGGGTGGCGGGATCTGCGCGGCCGATCCGACGGCGGATTCGGATGGCCTCTTCCCACCCGCCGCTCTCGACGCGGATCCGCTCGAGCTCGCGTAGCGCCTGCTGGTTATCTGGGTCCACCTCCAGTAGCTCCTCGAATGAGGAGGCCGCACGCCGCAGGAAGCCGCCCGCCCGGAAGTCGAGTGCCAGCCCGAGCAACGCCTCACGACGCAGCGCCGGGTCCAGCTCCTTACGCAGTAGCAGGTTCTGATGAATCTGGATGGCGCGCCCGATCTCCCCTCTGGCGCGATACAGGTTGGCCAGGGCCAGGTATACGTCCGAGGAGGAGGAGTCCAGGCGTGCGGCTTCGGCAAGTGCGGCCTCGGCGGCGACCAGGTCCCCGGCCAGCACCAGGTGAAGCGCCTGGCGCATATGAGCCCCGATACTACGGTCCGACTCGGAACGCGCGGTGCCACGACGGAACCAGCGCACGGGCCTACCCCTCTCGAGCCGATGCGTTCGCTGAGTGCGTCTCGTCCTCGAGTGGCAACGTGCGCAGCCCGTGAATCTCCTGCTCGAGACCGGTGATGCGTCGATGCTGACGGTGGACCTCGAGTCGCAGGCGGACCATGGGCCATGAGCATGCGATGCCCGTCAAGATCGCTCCGATGACGGCCGCTCCGAAAAGCGCGAGCCAGAGCGGAATGTGTGGGATCGAAGCGAAGACGAGATGGATCTCCACTGCCTCCCCATTGCGCAGCGCAACAAAGGCCGCGAAGACCCCGAGAAGAACCAGGATGACGATGCCGACCAAGGGTCTCATGCGGCGGGCTCGAGGTCTTTGATGCCAGCGTACTCCGTCCGCCAGGCGCCCGGAGAGGGGGCCACGTCGTCACCTCAGACGTTCTCCGCTGTGTCAGCTCCGCTCTGTCCGCCGATGCCCGGCGTTCCTGAGGTCCCGGCAGGGGCCGACTCGCGCTGAGCTCGCCCCGCGGCATCGATGCGCTCCTTGAGCTCCTTCCCCACTTTGAAGAAAGGAGTTCGCTTGGCGGGGATCTTGACCTCCTCGCCGGTCTTCGGGTTTCGGCCCTCGCGTGCCTCGCGAATCTTGACCTGGAAGCTTCCGAATCCACGAATCTCGATCCGGTCCGAGCGTCGCAAGGCTTCGGTCATGCTATCGAAGATCGTGTTCACCACGATCTCCGTGTCCTTCTTCGAGATATGCGGTAAGCGCGCCGCGACTCTCTCGATCAGGTCACTCTTCGTCATGCCGGAATCCCCCCCATTCTCGACTCAAACGGAATTTCCTGGTTAATCCTCGGACCGACCTTCGTCGTCATCCTCGGACGCACTCTCACTTGACTCTCGCCCCACCCGGTCCAGCAGCTCGCGGGGCAGCAGGTCACCGAGCGTCGCCGTCTGCGTGCGGGCCTGCGCGTCTGCGCGCTGGATCGCCTCGCGCTCGTCTTTCGCTTCCAGCGCCCGAATCGACAGCGCCATCTTCTGCTCACCGGCATCGATTCGCACGACCATTGCCTCCACCGAGTCCCCGACTTTGAGAATGTTCCGGATGTTCTCGACGTTCTGGCCGACCTCGGAGGCATAGATGAGTCCTTCGATGCCTTCCTCGACTTCGACGAAGCAGCCGAAGTCCGCGATGTTCGTGATCTTGCCGTGGATCTTGGTGCCGACGGGGTAGCGGCGCGGAAGATCTTCCCAGGGGTTGCGGTCGAGCTGCTTCAGGCCCAGCGAGAACTTCTCGTTCTCGCGGTCTACCTTGAGCACGACGGTCTCGAGCTCGTCGCCCTTATTGTAGAGGTCCTTGGGATCCTTGATGCGCTGGGTCCACGAGATGTCGGAAACGTGGATCAGTCCATCGATCCCGTCCTCGATCCCCACGAAGATGCCGAAGTTCGTCACGTTGCGGACGACTCCCTTGACGCGGGTTCCGGGCGGATAGCGCTCCTCGAGCAGGCTCCACGGGTTGGGCTCCACCTGCTTCATGCCGAGCGAGATCTTGCGACTCTCTTCGTTGACGTCGAGCACGAGCACGTCGGCCTCGTCGCCGATCGCGACCATCTTTGAGGGATGCTTGACGCGCTTGGTCCAGCTCATCTCGGAGATGTGAATCAGGCCTTCGATGCCGGGCTCGAGTTCCACGAACGCGCCATAATCGGCCAGAGAGACGACCTTGCCGCGCAGCCGGAGCCCGATCGGGTAGCGTGCGCTCACATTCACCCAGGGATCCGCCTGAGTCTGCTTGAGCCCGAGGCTCACGCGCTCATTCTCCGCATCGAACTTGAGAACACGCACACTGACGGAGTCCCCCACCTGAAAGAGCTCCGAGGGATGGGAGATGCGACCCCACGACATGTCCGTGATGTGGAGCAGCCCATCGATCCCTCCCAGATCGATGAAGGCGCCGTAGTCGGTGATGTTCTTGACGATCCCCTCGACGACTAAACCCTCTTCCAGCGTGCGCAGGGTCTCGTCGCGCAGGCTCTGGCGCTCGGTCTCGAGCAGAGCGCGCCGGGAGAGAACGATATTCCCGCGCCGCTGGTTGAACTTGATGATCTTGAACTTCTTGCTCTCCCCGATCACGCGCTCGAGATTGCGCACGGGTCGCAGATCCACCTGGCTGCCGGGCAGGAAGGCCTTGACCCCCATGATTTGTACGGAGAGGCCGCCCTTCACGCGACCGTCGATCACACCTTCGACGACATCGCCCTTTTCGTAGGCGCTGGCGAGCTTGTCCCACACGCGAACGCGATCGGCCTTTTCCTTGGACAGGCGGACGAGCCCTTCATCGTCCTCGGCCTGCTCCACCATCACCTCGACCTTGTCGCCGGGCTCGATGCGTGCAATGCCCTTCGCGTCCGCGAACTCCCAGGTCGCGATCATCCCCTCGGACTTGTAGCCGACATCGATGAGAACCTTTTCGGCATCCACGCTGAGCACGGTGCCCTCGAGGACCTCACCCGCTTTCAGAAAGTCGTGACCTGCCTCGAAAAGCTCCGCGAAGCTTTCGTCGGTCTCTAGAGTTCCTTCCGGGCTGCTTTCTGGGCTGCTTTGACTCAATTCAGACACGTGTACCCAACTTTCGTTCATCCCCCGTTTTTGTCGTGGATGTCGTCAACCGTCTAGCGCTCCAGACCTTCCAGAGCGGTTTGACCTCGCCTCAGTGCTCGCTCGAGCGCCTCGCGATCTCCCTCGCCCAGTGCTTCCAGAATCCCCGCTAGGTTCTTTTCAAACTGGGCAATTTCTTCGGTTATATGCCATCGATTCATAAGCAAAATCTCGCACCAGAGCCGCGGGTTGCCGCGCGCGATGCGCACGAAATCTCGCAGCCCCGGCCCCGCCAGCCGGAGCGTCTCCGCATCGGGTAACCCCTGTGCGAAGGCGAAGGCTAGCACGTGCGGCGCGTGGGACAGTACAGCCGTGATCGCATCGTGCTGCTGTGGCGTCATCCGGACCGTAAAGGTGCCAAGACCCTGCCAGAATTGATCGATTCGGTCCACCACTTCGGCGGCTTCGCTGCCCTCGGGCGTCAAAATACAGGGTGCGCCCTGGAACAAATCGGCCCTTGCGTGGGCAAATCCACTCATATCGCCTCCGGCCATCGGATGGGCTCCGACGCAGCGACCCGGATCGGCGAGGTAGGTACGCGCAGCTCGAGCCATGGGATCCTTCACGCTGGCCGTGTCGGTGAGAATTGCGCCCGCTGCGAGCAGCGGGGCCACACGCTGCACGACCGTCTCAATCGCGTCCACGGGCACGGCCAGCACCACGCCGTCCGCCTGTGGCACGATCTCTTCCAGGCTGCCGAGCTCGATGGGTCCGGCATCGTCCAGCTGCGGATCCACGCCCAGAACCTGGCCGGCCAGGCCACGCGCCTGCGCGCCCAGCGCCACCGAGCCGCCGAGCAGACCCAGACCCACGACGGCCAGGCGCTCGAACAGGGGGCTGCCGCTCATCTTCCGAGCTCCTGACGCAGTGCCTCCAGGAAGCGCTTGTTCTCTTCGGGCAGACCGACGGTGACACGCAGGTGTCCCTCCAGGCCGAAGGCCCCCATGCGCCGCGTGATCACACCGGCGTGCAGCAGCTTGTCGTGGATTGCAGCGGCCCTGGGGCCGAGCTCCACCAGAATGAAGTTCGCGTCGCTCTTCGCGTAAGCCAGACCGATCTCGTCGAATGCATGCTCGAGCTGCTCCAGACCCGTGTGGGTCATGCGCCGCGTGCGTGCCACGTGCTCGGGATCCTCGAGGGCCGCGCAGCCGGCCACCTGGGCCAGGGAGTTGACGTTGAACGGATGCCGCGCGCGCTCCAGCAGCTCGATCAGCTCGGGGTCTCCGACCCCGAAGCCCAGCCGCAATCCCGCCAGGCCGTGGATCTTCGAGAACGTGCGCAGCGTGATCAGCGTGGGACGAGTTTCGAGCGTGGCGAGTCCGTCCGGGAAGTCCTCCCGCCGCACGTACTCGCGGTACGCCTCATCGTTGACGATGATCACGTGCTCGGGAACCTCGCGCAGCAGCCGCTCGAATTCCGCAGCACCGATCGACGTCCCCGTCGGGTTGTTCGGGTTCGAGAGGAAGAGCAGGCGGGTGCGCTCGGTGACGGCCCGCGCCAGGCCCTCGGCATCCACGCGCAGCGACCCGTCGAGGGGTACGCGCACCGAGGCCGCCCCCATGCCCTGCGTCACGATCGGGTACATCGCGAAGCTCGGCCAGGGGAAGACGGCCTCATCGCCCGGGCCCAGGAAACACTTCACCAGGACCTCGAGAATTTCGTCCGAACCGGCCCCCAGAAAAAGATTTTCCGTAGCGGTCCCGAGCTGCTTCGCGAGTGCGCGGCGCAGGTAGTAGCTCTCTCCGTCCGGATAGCGATGGATCTGTGAGAGCGCGGCCTGCAACGCGCGTAGGACGTGCTCGGAGGGAGGCTCGGGACACTCGTTCGAGGCGAGCTTGATCGAGTCCTGAATCCCGAGCTCGCGCTCCAGCTCCTCGATCGGCTTACCACCCTGGTAGGGTTGCAGATCGCGAATGTGCGGCTTGGCGAGGTCGGCGATCCGCATCAGCTCGCGTCCGCCCGGGGATAGCTGCCCAGGACCTTCACGAAGTCGCAGCACTCGCGGAGCTCTTCGATGGCCTTGGCCACGTTGGGATCCTCGATGTGCCCCTCGAAATCGCAGAAGAAGATGTATTCCCAGGCACGCACCTTGGTTGGCCGTGACTCGATGCGGGTCAGGTTCACCTCGTGGGTGGCAAACGGCTCGAGCGCTCGGTGCAACGCTCCCACCTGATCCCGCTTGATCGAGAACAGCAGCGACGTGATGTCGCGCGCGCTGCGCTTGGGAGCCTTGCGCCCGATCACGAGGAAGCGCGTCAGATTGTTCGGGACGTCCTCGATGCCGGAGTGCACCACACGCAGAGCGTGGAGCTGCGCCGCGACGGGGCTCGCGATCGCGGCGATGCTCTCGTCGTTGGCTGCCAGCTCGGCCGCCAGCGCCGTCGAGTGGGTGGAGTACTGCGGCACCTTGGGCAGGTTCAGCTCCAGCCAGTGCCGGCACTGCGCCAGTGCCTGCGGGTGAGAGTGGACGGCTCGAATGCTGCGCTGCTCCCCGGTCTTCGAGAGTAGATCGTGATGCACCGACACGTGGATCTCGGCGCAGATCGTGAGCGGGGACTCCACGAAGAGATCCAGGGTGTGACTCACGACTCCCTCACTCGAGTTCTCGACCGGCACGACGCCGAACTCGGCACCGCTCGACTCCACCGTGTCGAAGATCTCCGCGATGGTGCTGGCCGCCACGAAGTCGGCCATCTGGCCGAACTGCTGGATCGCGGCCTGCTGTGTGTAGGTCGCGGGTGGGCCGAGGTAGGCGACCCTCACGCCGCGCTGCAACGAGACCGAGGCAGAGATGATCTCCCGGAATACGTTCCGGATCCCTGCGCTCGGGAAAGGTCCGGGGTTCTGCGCCTCGAGGCGTTCGAAGATCTCGAGCTCACGGCTGGGTACGAAGACGGTGGTTTCCTCGGAGGCCTTCAGCTGTCCGATCTCCGCATTGCAGCGCGCACGCTCGTTCAGGAGCTCTAGAACTCGGTCGTCGATGCGATCGATCTCCGCTCGGATTTTCTTGATCGCCTTGTCGACCTCGCTCAAAACAGATGGAGTCTCTCCGGGTCCCCGTGGGGCTTGGCTCGGGCTTGGTTCGGGTTTCACGTGCGGCGAACCGCCGCAGCGCCGGCCCGCAAAACCGCCGCGATGATACCGCAGCAGCTGCACCTTGCCAACCAGGCCGGTCGAATTTCCTGAGTGATGACGGCCAGTTCCGGCACGGGGGCCATTCCGTATACTGCTCGGCCATGGGTTGTCGTCAGAAGCTGGCCATCGGCCTCACGGGTGGCATTGGAAGCGGAAAGTCGCGCGTGGCGGAGCTGCTGCGCGAGCTCGGGGCCGTGGTCGAGTGCTCGGATCAGATCGTGCGCGAGCTGCAGGCGCCGGGCGGCATCGCGCTGGCCGAGATCGCGACTCGGTTCGGTGAGGAGTATCTGCAGCCCTCGGGCGAGCTCGACCGCACCCGTCTGGGGGAGCTCGTGTTCCGGGATCCCGAGGCGCGCAGGAAGCTGGGCGACATCATGCACCCTCTGGTGTATCGCGAGCTGGCGAAGCGCCTCGAGGACCATCGCCAGCGCGGCGCGCGTGTGGTGGTGCTGGACATCCCCTTGCTGCTCGAAGGCCGCGCCTCCGGGCGCGGCTCCGGGGCCCTGCTGCCTCTCGATCTGGTCGTAGTGGTGTACGCCGACGAGGAAACCCAGCTCGCGCGGATCATGGCGCGCGACCAGCTCTCCCGCGAGGATGCGCTATCCCGTGTCCGCGCCCAGCTCTCGATCGAGAAGAAGCGCGGGCTCGCCGATGTGGTGATCGACAACAGCGGCGACTGGGAGAGTGCGGCGAAGCAGGTGCGGGAGTGCTACGCCGAGTGGATCAGCGACGAGACGCCGAACGCAGCGCCGCGCTGAGGGAGCTCACGAACTCGCGGGCCTCCTGCAGCGCAGTGCCCGCGTCGGGCGCCGCCGCGATACGGCTGACCAGCGCGCTGCCCACGATCACTCCGTCCGCGTGGGCAGCGACCTCGGCTGCCTGCTCGGGGGTCGAGATGCCGAAGCCCACGGCCACCGGTGTCGAGACCACGCGCCGGATGCGCCCCACCAGCCGGGCGAGGTCCGAAGGCAGAGCACGGCGCTCGCCCGTCACCCCGGTCACGCTGACGCAATAGACAAAGCCCCGGCTGCGGCTGGCGATCTGGACGACGCGCTCGGGCGTGCTCGTGGGGGCGACGAGCAGGATCCGGTGCACCCCCGTTTTTTCGCACGCGGCCTGCAGGGTCTGGGCCTCCTCGTAGGGTGCATCCGCCACGATCAGGCCGTCCACGCCGGCGTCCGCACAGCCCTGAACCAACGCTTCTTCGCCAAACGCGAGCACATTGTTCAAGTAACCCATGAGGACCAGAGGAACCTCACTCTGTGCCCGCAGGCGACGCGCGAGATCGAGGATCTGGGGCAGCTGGATCGCGCGGCGCAGCGCGCGCTCCGAGGCGGCCTGGATGGTGGGGCCCTCGGCGATGGGATCGCTGTGGGGGATTCCGAGCTCCACCACGTCCGCGCCCGCTGCCGCCAGCTCGGGCACCAGTGCCGCGGTCGTCTCGAGATCCGGGTCTCCACTCGTGATGAAGACGATCAGGGCCGCCCGCCCCTCCTGGCGCGCGCGGGCGAACGCCTGGTCGATGCGGTTCATAGCCGCCCCCCGAGTAGCTCGCTCGCCTGCGCCACGTCCTTGTCACCGCGGCCCGAGAGGTTCAGTACGACCAGCGTCCCGGCGGGGAGCTCCTGCGCCTGTTTCCGCAGGGCGGCGATCGCATGGGCGCTCTCGAAGGCCGGGATGATGCCCTCCATGCGCGAGAGATAGACGAAGGCTTCGAGCGCCTCGTCATCGGTGGCTGGCATATAGCGGGCACGGCCGCTCTCCTTGTAGAGCGCGTGCTCCGGACCCACCCCAGGGTAGTCGAGCCCGGCCGAGATCGAGTGCGCCGGAAAGATCTGACCCGCGTCGTCCTGTAGCACGTAGGACCGGCTTCCGTGCAAGACTCCGGGCGAGCCGGCCGAGAGCGACGCACCGTGGGGTCCGAGCTCGACGCCGCAGCCCCCCGCCTCCACCCCCAGCATGCGCACCGCTTCATCGTCGTAGAACGGGTGGAACAGTCCCAGTGCGTTGCTGCCCCCGCCCACGCACGCCAGCAGCAGATCGGGCAAACGGCCTTCGGCCTCCAGGATCTGGGCACGTGCCTCCTCCCCGATAACGCACTGCAGGTCGCGCACCAGCATCGGGTAGGGATGCGGCCCGGCGGTGGAGCCGATCAGGTAATAGGTGTGCTCTACGTTTGTGGCCCAGTCGCGCAGCGCCTCATTCATGGCGTCTTTCAGCGTGCGGCTGCCCGAGCGCACGACGTGGACCCGGGCGCCGAGCAGCTCCATGCGGAAGACGTTCAGCCCCTGTCGCTGGGTGTCCTCCTCTCCCATATACACCTCGCACTCGAGCCCGTAACGCGCACACGCGGTGGCGGTGGCCACGCCGTGCTGACCCGCACCGGTCTCGGCGATGATGCGTGGCTTGCCCATGCGTTGGGCGATCAAGGCCTGCCCGATCGCGTTGTTGATCTTGTGCGCGCCGGTATGGGCGAGGTCCTCGCGCTTCAGATAGATACGCAGACCCAGGTCCTCACTCATGCGCGCGGCGAAGTAGAGTGGTGTGGGGCGGCCGGCGTAGCTGGTGCGCTCGCGCCGTAGCTCCTCCCAGAAGTGCGGGTCGGCCGAGAGCGCATCGTAAACTTCGGTCAGCTCCTCGACCGCGGGCAGCAGTACCTCGGGTACGAAGCTGCCACCGAAGCTACCGAAGTAGCCCGCGCGATCCGGCCTTACACGTGGAGCCAGCGCGGCGCGTGCCTGAGACACGAAAGCGCGGACGTGCTGCGGATCCTTGTGTCCCGGCGTGCTCTCCAGTCCCGAGGCGGCATCGACGCCGTGGGGTCTCGCGCGGCGAACGGCCTCGGCCACGTTCTCGGGTCCCAGTCCACCGGCAATCCAAACGCGCCGCCCGGCCGCTACGAGCGCGCACGCCTGCGCGTAGTCCCAGCTCTGTCCCGTTCCGCCGCCTGCGGGGTGATCGATTAGCAGGTCCACCTTCGGATAGCGTCCCGCTGCTTCGAGCAATGCCTCGCTGAGCGGCAGGGCCTTGATCACCGGATAGGGAATCTCGCTCACGTACTCGGGAGGCTCGTCGCCGTGAAGCTGAACCACATCCAGCCCGACGGACTCGACGATGTGCCGGATCTGCTCGGCTGTCGTGTTCTGGAACACGCCGACCCGCACCACACGCCCGGCCGCGAGAGCGCTGATCGCGCGCGCGGTGTCCTCGTCCACACAGCGGATCGATTCGGAAACGAAATTGAGCCCGATCGCGTCGGCGCCCGCCTCGATTGCGAGCCGCGCGTCTTCGGGCGATCGGATGCCGCAGATCTTGACCTGCATCAGTCCGCTCTCCTCAGCCTGCGCAGGGCCGCCCCCGGATCGTCTTCGCGCATCAACGCCTCACCGATCAGAAACGCGTGGACCCCCTCGGTCTCGAGCGCACGCAACAGGTCCGGGTCGTCCAACCCGCTTTCGCTGACAACGGTGGTTTCGCCCGCGTGCGGGAGCAGTCTGCGCGTGGTCCCGACGTCTGTCTTGAAGCTGTGCAGGTCGCGGTTGTTCACGCCGATAATCTCGGCACCCAGCGCCAGCGCACGCTCGAGCTCTTCGAGAGTGTGTACTTCGACCAGGGCGTCCAAGCCGAGCGCGCGCGCCGTCGTCAGCCCTTCGCGCAGCTCAGCCTCGGCCAGCGCCGCCACGATCAGGAGCACCGCGTCGGCTCCGGCCGCCCGCGCCTCCAGCACCTGGATCGGGTCGATCACGAAATCCTTGCGCAGCACCGGCAGCGTGCAGGCCTCGCGTGCGGCACGCAGGTCTTCCAGGCTCCCCTGAAAGAACTCCGCGTCCGTCAGCACCGATAGCGCTGCCGCGCCCGCCTGCGCGTAGGCACCCGCGATTCGCGCGGGGTCGGCGTCTGCGCAGATGACGCCCTTCGAGGGAGAGGCACGCTTGAACTCGGCGATCACGCGCGGTGACGGACCCGTGCGCAGGGAGTTCCCGAAACCGCGGGGTGCAGAAGCCTGCTCCGCGCGCTTCTGCAACGGACCTTCCCCGGGGTCTTTGCGCAGCCGCGCCACCTCGAGCTGCTTCCTCTCGAGAATGCGGTCGAGCACGCTCATGTGCTGGCGCCCTGTTGCGCACAGAACGAGATCCAGCGCTCGAGCAGCGCTTTCGCGGCACCCGAGTCGATCGCTTCGCGTGCGGGCTCGAGCCCTTCGGCCAGGCTCGCCGCGCGCCCCGCAACACACAGCGCCGCCGCGGCGTTCAGCAGCACGATATCGCGGCGCGGCCCAGACTCGCCTTCGAGCACACGCCGCGCGATCTCCGCGTTCTCGGCGGCGTCCCCGCCGCGCAGCTCTTCCAATCGTGCGCGTGGGAGCAGGTTCCCCGGCTCCAGCTCAAAGCGCGAATGCGCAGCCTTGGCGTAAACCCTGAACTCGCTCACGTCGCAGGTGGAGACCTCGTCCAGTCCATCGCGCGCGTGCACCACCCACACCGTCTCGGCGCCGAGCTCCGCCAGCGCGCTCGAGGTGGGCGCGCAGAGCGAGGCCTTCGCCACCCCGACGAGCTGGCGCTTGACTCCCATGGGGTTCGTGAGCGGGCCCAGGCGGTTGAAGATGGTGGGCGTCGCGAGCCTGGCTCGGATCGGAGCCACGCGCGCCATCGCCGGATGGCACGCGCGTGCAAACAGGAATCCGATCCCGATTTCGTGTACGGACTCGGCCATGCGCTCCGGCGCGATGTCGAGATTCACGCCCAGGGCCTCGAGCACATCCGCGCTTCCGCAGCGACTGGTGGCCGCGCGATTTCCGTGCTTGGCGACCGGCAGCCCGGCGCCCGCGACCACCAGCGCGGCCAGCGTCGAGATGTTGAAGGTGTGCGAGCCATCCCCGCCGGTGCCGCAGGTGTCGATCGCACCGGGGGGCGCCGGCGGGAGCGGTAGCGCGAGCTCGCGCATCGCCTGCGCTGCGCCCACCACCTCGTCCAAGGTCTCGCCCCGAGCGTGCAGCAACGACAGCAGCTCCTCCACCTCGGACTCGGCAGCCTTGCCCTCCATGATCTCTCGGATCACGTCGTGCATCTGCTCGCGGCCCAGGGACCCGCCGCGTCGTACCTGCTCGAGGACCTCGCCGATCATGCGGGTGATCCGTTTCCGCGTACGAGGCTCAAAAAATTCCGCAGCAGATCCTTGCCCACTCCCGTCAGGATTGATTCGGGGTGGAACTGCACGCCGATCACGGGAAGCTCTCGGTGGCGGAGTCCCATGATCTCACCATCATCCGTGTGTGCGCTGACTTCGAGCTCCTCGGGCAGAGAGGCGCGCTCCACCGCGAGCGAGTGATAACGCGTCGCCTCGAAGGGATTGGGGAGTCCGGCGAAGATGCCGCTTCCCTCGTGCTCGATGAAGGAGGTCTTGCCATGCATCAGCGCCTTGGCCTGCACCACCTTGCCCCCGAAGGCGGTGGCGATGGACTGGTGTCCGAGACATACGCCGAGGATCGGCAGCTGCCGGGCGTAGCGGCGTACGGTCTCCACGCTGATACCCGCCTCCTTGGGAGTACATGGGCCGGGAGAGATCACGACGGCCTGCGCGTCTCGCTCGCCCACCTCTTCGACGGAGATCGCGTCGTTCCGTACGACGTCGCACTCCGCGCCGAGCTCGCCCAGATACTGAACCAGGTTGAACGTGAAAGAATCGTAGTTGTCGATCATGAGCAGCCTCACGAGTCACCCTCCTCGGCGAGCTCGATGGCTCTCATGAGCGCACGCGCCTTGTGCAGTGTCTCCTGGTACTCTCGTTCCGGATCCGAGTCCGCGACTACCCCTCCCCCGGCTTGAACGTGGATCTGTCCGGACTTGATGAGGAGAGTTCGGATGGCGATACACATGTCCATGCTGCCGCGGTAGTCAATGTAGCCCACGCTTCCGCCGTACAGTCCTCGCCGCACCGGCTCGAACTCCTCGATAATCTCCATCGCGCGCACCTTGGGTGCGCCCGTGAGGGTGCCTGCGGGGAACGTCGCGCGCAGCAGGTCGATGGCGTCCGCACCCGGACGCAGGGTCCCGCACACGTTCGACACGATGTGCATCACGTGCGAATAGCGCTCGATGAGCTGAAGCTGGTCCACACGCACGCTTCCGATCTCTGCGACACGGCCCACGTCATTGCGGCCGAGGTCCACCAGCATGATGTGTTCGGCCAGCTCTTTGGGATCATGGAGCAGCTCCTGCTCGCGCGCGAGATCCTGCTCCGGGGTCTCACCGCGCGGCCGCGTACCCGCGATGGGACGCAGCGTGATGTGCCGGTCCTCGAGCCGCACCAGGATCTCGGGCGACGAGCCGAGAACCAGGTGATCGCCGCAGCGCATGAAAAAGAGATACGGAGAGGGATTGACCACACGCAGCCAGCGATAGATGCGCAGCGGATCGGTACGCAGCGGCATGCTCAGACGCTGCGAGGGAACGACCTGGAAGATGTCTCCCGCGCGGATATACGCCTTGGCCCGCTCGACCATATCGTGGTAGCCCTCGCGGCTTACGCTGGAAGTCACCTCCAGCGGCTCGGCGGGTGCGGGAGGAGTCGGCTTGAGGGAAACCGCATGCGAGAGCTTGTCGAGCACGCCCTCGATCCGAGCGACCCCCGCGGCGTACGCCGCCTCCACATCCTCCCCCTCAGCGCTCTCGACCACGGTAACGATGCTGACCCGCTGGCGCTTGCGATCGTGGATCAGGAGCAGCTCCGGCAGCGTGAAAAAGCACTCGGGTAGCTCCAGAGGATCGGGATTCTGGTCCGGCAGGCGCTCCACATTACGAACCCAGTCGTAGCCGAGGTAGCCGACCGCGCCGCCGGCAAAGCGGGGCAGATCCGGGACCTCGATCGGCCTCAGGCGCTCGAGCAGACCACGCAGGTGCTCGAGTGGATCGCGGCTGCCGTCCTCGCTCAGAGCGATGCGCTCGAGCGTGTCTCCGCGCCGGATCTCGACCTGGCCCGCGCGTGAGACGAAGCTTGCGCGCGCTCCGACACCGATGAAGCTGAAGCGGCCCCAGCGCTCGCCGCCCTCGACCGACTCGAACAAGAAAGCGGTCTCCCCGTCGTCGACCTTCAGGAAGATGGCAAGAGGCGTGTCGAGATCCGCTAGGACCTCGTGGACGAGGGGTACAGCCTGGCCATGGCGCGCAAGCGCACGGAAGGTGTCGCGATCGGGACGTACCATGGTGCAGACCTCATAGCGCGGGAGTTTTCCCCAGCGCAAACGCCGCGTCAACCGCTCCGGCCGCGGCTAGAAAGTCTGGCCCAGGCCCGCCAGGTGCAGGCGTACCTCGAAGCGTGTGGTGTTGGGTCGCACCCGCTGCTCCAGCTCCGCAGTCAGCTCCCAGCAGTTGCAGAGCGAGCGGTACAGGATTCCCAAGCTGCCTTCGTTGGTGGAGGACTCGTCGAGCGAGTAGTAGCCGTCGCCGAACAGCTCCCAGCGCTGTGAGAGGATCCAGCGGGCCCGAGCGCTGAGCTGGTTGATGCGGTCGACCTCGTCGTCGCCGTTGTCGAAGACATCCGAATCGAACTCGAAAGCCTCGAAGGTCAGCGGGATGTCCCGCACATAGCGGTAGCTCAGGGCGAGCTCATGTCCGCGCTCGGCCATCCAGCTCAGCCCGGCGCCGGCCTCCTCGACGCGCGTCTCCTTCGAGTCGTACCCCAGCTCGGCGTATAGACTCAGGTGCTCCCAGATCGAGAGGCCCGCCGTCAGGAAGATCTGTGCCATGCGGCCGCGCTCGAAGTCGTAGCCGGAGCCGATCCGGAACTCCCCCACGAGACGCGGTGCGCGGCCCGGCCCCTCGGGTGCGGCGAAGAGGCGGCTTCCCAGCGAGAACTGAAGCAGGCGTTCGTCCGCGATGCGGTCGGCGGGGTTACGCGTGAGCAGCCGGCCATCGAAGTCGATCAGCCGGTCCGGACGCACCGAGCTGGGAGGAATGAAGAGCGGGTTGCGGCTCTGGGTGGGTGTCGAGACCAGCACGAAGGCCAGCTTGGGCTCCACGATGTGCCGCAGGCGTTGCGAGTGGAAGGAGTAGAAGCGCTCGAACCGCGTGCGTGCATCGAAGCGTCCGGTCCAGATCTCGCGCCGCTCGCTGCTGGCCTCACTCGGCCAGTACAGGGTCTCGCGAAAGCTCACCTCGCTCAGGGTCTCCAGCATCCCGAGCTGCAGCGGAAGGCTCGCTCTCGGGTTGAAGTCGAGCCGGTGACCATGGTCCGCGAGCAGCTCCCCCTCCTGGAACAGTTTGTCGAACTGGGTGCCGCCCGGCATGTTGGGGTCGAAGTCGTCCATGCTGTTATCCGCGCCATCCGCAATACCCGCCGAGTTCAGCTCCTGGGAGTTGTAGAGCCCGTCCTCGCCGGTGTCGAAGAACTGCTCGCTCACCGGTGGGATTCCCTCCACCACGCTCTCGTCGTCGTTCTGGTAGAAGTAGATGTAGTTCGTGGCCAGGTTTGCCCAGAGCGGGAGCCGGCCCAGACGCTGCTGCAGGCTGGCGAGCTCGACATCGGGCAGACGCTGAAGCAGGAAGTCATCGCGGTCGAGCTGATCGGGGCTCTGCAAGTCGTCCGCCAGGAAGACTGCGGCGTCGGCGTAGTACGGGCCGCGCGCGAAGCTGCTCCAGGCCGAGGTCCACAGAAAACGCTGATTCCGTGTCTCGCTCGGCAGGTCCTCGAAGTCGAGCACGTAATCGTTGTCGCTCACGCGCTCCACGTCGGCCGCCAGACGCAGCCCTTCGCCCAGCGGCTGGTCGTACCAGAGCCAGTAGGACCAGCGGTTGTCGCTGAAAGCCGTTTCGGGATCGTCGCGATCGACCTCGTTGTCGCTCGGCAGAATCGAGGCACCACCCTCAGCCAGGCCCTCCTCACCGAAGAGGTACTCGAACTCACCCTTGTACTTCATGCCACGTTTCGTCAGGTAGGAGGGGGTCAAGAGCACGTTTAGGTTGTCACGCGCGGCCCAGAAGAACGGGATCTCAAAGCTGTAACCGCTGCGACTATCGCTCGAAAAATGTGGGACCATGAATCCGGTCTGGCGCTTGGTCTTGACGGGCACCACGAACCACGGCGTGTAGAAGATCGGGATGTCCCGAACCTTGAAGGTCGTTTGCTTGGACACAGCGTAGCCGCCGACGCGGATGTCGGCCTCTGCCGACTCGATCTGCCAGGGCAGGCACTTCGTGTCGGGCGGGCAGCGACAGGTCGTGAAAGTCCCGTCCTCGATATGATACGTGTTGGTCCCGGTCTTATGGATGGGGTCGCCTGCCACCACGAAGCCGGGCGAGCCCGCATCCAGGATGGCATCGGTCGCGAGCGCCACCAGGGTATCGAGGTCCACGGCCGCGAACTCGGCCGTGATGGTGTCCTCGCCGTCCCGGATACGTACGTTGCCGCTCGCGACCCCGACTCGCGTCGTGGCATTGAAGGCGAGCCAGTCGGCGGTCAAGGTGCCACCTCCCTCCTGGTCGATGCGCACGTTTCCTACCGCCTCGTAGGTGTCCCGCTCTGGCTCGTAGGAAACTTCGTCCGCCTTCAGGACGAAGGGGGCGTCCGTGAGACGCGTGTCGGGAAAGCTCCCCTCTTGCGCCGCGCTCGCGGAATACGCCGCCGCCATCCACAGAACGGCCAGTGTGCGCAGAGTCTGCGAGCCCCGAAGCATTGCAATGTGTACCCCGACTCCGGGTCACGAGGCAAGCCGCACAACAGTCAAAGGCAGGCACGAAGTCGCCTGCCGCGCGCGCAGGGCGGCTTCGCCGCCCGATAACGCGCTAAGACTTAATCAGGGCCTCCAGCTCCTCCCGTTGGAGGAGTGTGAGTTCGTCGTCGATCAAGCGCAG
>Ga0255048_10001170_pt1 | contig 18919 bp, 22 predicted proteins | sample JV7_2_2_MG_FD_183619 | JGI IMG/M metagenome (GOLD analysis project Ga0255048, IMG submission 183619) | Seawater microbial communities from Jervis Inlet, British Columbia, Canada - JV7_2_2 | ecosystem: Environmental > Aquatic > Marine > Inlet | place: Canada: British Columbia | collected 2016-10-06
TCATTGCGGTTGCGACCTGTGGCCCGTCGCTCGCCGAGAGCCGTTTCGACCATCCGGCGGCCGGGCCGAGAGCCCGTTCGAGGGGAACCTCCTGGAAGGCGCGCGTCCCGAGCTGGGGAGTCGGTATCTGGCCTGTGATGGCGAGGAGGGGAGTGGTGGAGGTCTTTGCTTCCCACATGCCTGTGTATAGATTGGTTGCGCCCGGTCCCGCGATCGAGAAACAGACCGCGGGTCGGCCGGTCAGCTTCCCAAATGCGGACGCGGCGAACGAAGCTGCGCCCTCGTGTCGGATTCCGATGAATCGAAGTGCTCCGGAGGATTCGGCCGCCCGCAGCGCGTCGGCGAACCCGAGATTGGAGTGCCCAACCATGCCGAACACCGTGTCGACGCCGCCGGCGACGAGCCGATCGACGAGTTGTGTCATCAGAGTTTCTCCGTGTGCCGCGGGCTCGCGTACGGCCACGTAGACGCCGTCGGCACGCTCCTCGACGTCGTACGAATCGACCTTGTCGTCGAACGGCCCAGGAGTCTCACCGCTGACGGGGTCGTATTCCCATCCGTGCCATGGACAGATCAGCCAGCAGTCCTCGATGAGTCCTTCTCCGAGCGGTCCACCCTGGTGGGGGCACCGGTTCGCGATGGCGCCCCAGCCGTCCTCGGTTCGCGAGAGCGCAATGGTGAAGTGCCCGGCCTGAACGACAGTGACATCACCAACGTCGAGCATGTCTGCATCCCCGACCCGAAACCAAGTGGGCTCGTCTGTCATTGTTGCCTCCCCTTCACCTGACCATCCGTACTCATTCCATCGTCACCGACACCATTGCCCCGGTGTCCGGTAGGTCGTTGTCATCGACCGTGCCGACGAACACGACCAACGTCCCGATCGGCCCATCGTCGATCGTCGACGTGAAGAACTGCCACGCGTCCGTGGAACCGGCGATGGCGACCGATCGGTCGGCCAGAGGCTCGCCGTCGTCGAGAAGTTGGACACGCAGCGATGGAAGCCCCGGAACAACGTAGCCCTCGACGACGATCGGATATTGGCCGAGACCGGGCGTTGGGTTGATCACGACAGCGGTGTCTGTGGTTGTCACCCCCACGGGAGCCGCTTCCGTGCTTGCACGGGTGACGTCAACGACGAGCGAGGCAGGAGAGGTGGTGGTGAAAGCTCTCGCAGAGATCGGGACGCCGTCCACCGCGTGAATGTCGATCGTGATTGCGTGTTCGTCTCGGAAGACATATGCGGCCCGGACGAGACTGCCCTCGAGAAGCGTGTCAGCGACGCCGGATACGGCGATTTCAGGCGGCAGGACTATGCGAACGATGCCCGCATAGGGGATCACCGACACACCGGTTGGGCCCAATCTGGTTGCCGGCGCTCCCAACCCTGCCCCGAAGCTCACTGTCAGCCGCTCACACGTGGCCGACGGAACCCAGCGAATCTCGGCAAGGGAGGACGCATCTCCGGTGTCTTCCCCGAGAGCGGCGACGAGGCCGTCCTGAGCAAATGGCAGGTCTCCGGCCAAACATATCTCGTTGCTTGGCGCACGGGTTGTTGTTGTGGTCGCTGAGGTTGTGCTGGTCACGACGGTCTCCTGTGACCCAGGAGAGCACGCAGAGAGAAGCAGCACGATTCCCGATGTGGCGATCCACCAACGCATGAAGCGACCTTACCTGTGGTGGTGCCGTTCCACGGTAGCTTGCCGAGGCGCTTGCGTACCTCATCGCTCCGGTGCTCGGTGCCTGCGAGGACGATCCCGTTCCCGATGCTGCTCCGGCGTGATAGCTTTGCGTGATGCCGTTTCCAGCGCCAGAACCTGACTTGGCTGTCAGGTTGCTCACAGGGGAAGCTCCCGGTCAGCCCCTCCTCGGCGAGGCAGTGCGAATGCGCGACGCGGGCCACGGTCGCACCATCACCTACTCACGCAAGGTGTTCATACCCGTCACGACAATGTGCCGAGACACATGCACATACTGCACCTTCGTCAAGCCACCCGGAGATGGTGGTGAGTACTTGACGCCTGAAGATGTACTCGCCATTGCTCGGGCCGGAGACATGCTCGACTGCACCGAAGCGCTCCTGACCCTCGGCGACCGTCCAGAGGAGAAGTGGGCCCAGGCAAGGGCATTCCTTGACCGCCACGGCGTGGGCACGACAATTGAATACGTAGCGCGTATGTCCGAACTGATTCGTGCCGAGACCCGACTCCTCCCTCACGCAAACCCGGGCGTCATGGACGAAGCAGCGATCGCATTGCTCCGACCAACCAACGTGTCGATGGGTCTGATGCTCGAGAACATCTCTGACCGGCTCACTGAATCAGGCATGCCTCACCACAACTGCCCAGACAAGGTGCCTTCGGTTAGGGTCGATACGATCCGTGCCGCAGGACGGCAGAAGGTGCCGTTCACATCAGGGATCCTTGTCGGCATCGGGGAGACACCGCGAGAGATCGTCGACAGTCTCTTTGCGCTCGCAGAGATGCAAGCCGACCAAGGTCACATCCAGGAATTCATCATCCAGAACTTCAGGGCGAAGGCGAACACCCGGATGCGTAACTCCCCGGAGCCCGAGATTCCCTATTTCGTGCGCGTCGTCGCTGTTGCACGATGGATTCTGGGAGCGCAAGCGAACGTCCAGGTGCCTCCGAACCTCACGGATGACTTCTCGGTGTACCTCGATGCCGGCATCAATGACTGGGGAGGCGTGAGCCCACTCACTATTGACTGGGTGAACCCTGAGGCACCTTGGCCGCAGCTGGAACGGCTCGATGCGGTCACGTCGGCGGCCGGTTTCGAGTTGCAGCCGAGACTTCCTGTGTACCCCGAGTACCTCAACGATGACTGGATCGATCCAGGGCTGCTCCCCGCCGCCGTTGAGCGCTCCACCTCGACCGGGTACGCTGCGACCTCACGAACGGTCCCATCAGCCTCCCCATGAGCATGAACACGATCACCTTCCTGCAGCTCCGACCGGCTGAATCGGTCAACGAGATCTGGGCGTCGACGCGCCGCCGAGAAGGAACTCTCGCGGTCGAGGTATCCAGCCCGACGCCGAACGATGTCGTCGAGGCCCACAAGAGCGGGCTGCTTCTGATCAGTGGAGACGACGGCGTACCCGCGCCCGCATACGCCCTGGTACCACGGCGCCTCAAGACGCTCGGAAGTGGTGAGGTCGCAGGCTGGCGGATCACCGTCGTGAACGAAGGCAGCTCAATGGCTGTCGTGGATGCTCTTGCGTTCACGAGGGCATCGTTCCTTCGTACGCCGCGTTCGACGGTCACCGAAGCTGCTGTGCTGGCAGATCTTCCTGGATCTCATGTTGCGGTTTCCACGTTCGTCGACACCGTCGAGGACGCCGTCCAGGCAGTGTCCGAAGGCGCAACAGATCTCCTTTTGCGGGACTGGGACACCGAAAGAATCGGCGAATTGCGCGATGTGCTCGGGTGCGATCGGCTTGTCGAACGCACGGCCTTTCCTCTCGACCTCGAGTATGACGTGGTAGCGCACGAACTCGAATTCGGAGCGTTTGGTGCCTACCTCAATCAGATCGACGGTTGTGGCCGGGCGAGGCCGCGAACCGAATGGGCACCTGGAAGGGATGTCGAGATCCCGGAACCCGATACGAGGATTTCTGCCGCGTGGCATGACGAAGCGTGGAGGGAAGACGAGACGGGATCAGTGGCCGAAACCTCCCCCGAGATCACCGAGATCCTCACAGCGGCTCTCGATGGCGCTGCCCCTTCCCGTGACGAGGTGGAGATGTTGTTCGGCGCACACGGCGCGGACGTGGAAGCCATTGCAGATGTTGCCGACACGCTGCGCAGGAGAATCGTTGGCGACGACGTCACGTTCGTCGTGAACCGGAACATCAACTACACGAATCAGTGTTACTTCAAATGCGGCTTCTGCGCCTTCTCGAAGGGTCCACGTTCCATGGATCTTCGGGGTGAACCGTACCTCATGTCGATCGAAGAAATCGCTGACCGATCCAAAGAGGCCTGGAACAGGGGAGCAACGGAGGTGTGTCTCCAGGGCGGCATCCACCCCGAGTTCACAGGCCGGTTCTACCTCGACGTTGTCGAGGCCGTCAAAGCGAGTGTGCCAGAGATGCACATCCACGGGTTCACACCACTCGAGATCTGGCAGGGTGCCGAGACATCGCGTCTGTCCATCAGGGAGTTCCTCACGGATCTGAGGGATGCCGGACTTGGGACGCTGCCCGGTACCGCCGCCGAGATTCTCGACGACGATGTCCGTCTGACGCTCTGCCCTGACAAGATCAGAACCAGCCAGTGGTCAGAGGTGATGCTCACGGCCCATGACATCGGGATTCGAACCACGTCGACGATCATGTTCGGCCACGTCGACGGGCCGCGGTCGTGGGCGAACCACATCGAGGTCGTGCGTCAGATCCAGCGCAGAACCGGAGGATTCACAGAGTTCGTGCCGTTGCCCTTCGTCCATATGGGGTCTCCGATATGGCTCAAAGGCCAGTCGAGGCCGGGACCAACGTGGGATGAGGTCATCCTGATGCACGCTGTGTCCCGTATCGCATTCATGGGTCTCATCGACAACATCCAGGCATCGTGGGTGAAGCTCGGACTCGAAGGGGCGGAAGCATTGCTGTTGTCGGGGTGCAACGACGTTGGTGGCACGTTGATGGACGAATCGATTTCGAGGGCCGCAGGTGCGGCCCATGGTACAGAGGTCACCGCAGCCGCCTTCCGGAATCTGATCTCGGATCTGGACCGAAACCCGGTACGACGTTCCACCACCTATGAGCCGATCGAGGTCGGGTTGACGATCCTCTAGCGCCGTTCGCCATCGGCCATCCGCCTTCCGCTGACCGAAGGTCATCTCTTCCTCTTGCCCCTTGGCGAGCTCTCCGCTCGGCCAAGGGCTGGCTCGACCATTACGCTTCACCGCTATGGAAGCCAAAGCAGACGACGGCAATGTGCGTGATCGGCTCTTCGATGCTGCGCGGGAGCTCATCGGTACGCTGGGGTACACCGAGATGTCACACGCGGATCTCACGGCTGAGGTTGGGATCGGTCGCACGACGTTCTACGAGCACTTCTCATCGAAAGAAGACCTCCTTGTTCAGATGGTGCGCAGGGATCTCCCACCGCTGGTGTCAGAACTCGTTGACACCGTTGACGGATCATTGCCCCCTGATGAACGACTCATGGAACTCGCGCGTCTGATGGTTGAGTTCGTTGGAACCGACCACATCGGGTTGATTCTCCACACCGAGGTTCCTCACCTGTCGCCCCAGGCGCAGGATGAGATCTCACAGGCGCACAAGGTATTGGCCCTTGCGTTCTCCGCCACGTACAGGGAGGGTGTGCAGTCGGGGATCTTCAAGACGGTGCCGCCCAGCCTTGCCGGCCGCATGATGGAGAAGATGATCATGACTGGAGGACAGACCGTGATGGATTCGGCCGATCCGCCCGTAGATGTCGGCGAGATTGCCAGATGCACAGCGGAGCTCGTGGTTTCTGCCTTCCGGGTGGAACGGGAGTAGATCTGTGAGAATCAGCATCGTCACGTTGTTCGAGGAGTATTTCGATTCACCTCTGCGCGTCTCGCTTGTCGGCAAGGCAGTGGATGAGGGGCACATCACAATCGACTTCCACGACCCTCGCGATCATTCTGTGGGAGTGCACAGGCAGGTCGATGATGCGCCGTTCGGTGGGGGAGCGGGCATGGTGATGATGCCAGAGCCGCTCGCACGGACGCTCGAACCGCTTGTCTCGTCGCACAGAGTGATGTTCACACCATCGGGCACGCCGCTCACCCAGGCAACACTGGACCGATTCGTCGAGATCGACCACCTCACTCTCGTATGTGGCCGGTATGAGGGTGTGGATCAAAGAATCCTCGATCACTTCATCGACGAGGAGATCTCACTTGGCGACTATGTGCTCCTCGGTGGTGAGGTGGCCGCAGCCGCTGTTGTCGAGGGGATTGCTCGATTGCTTCCCGGCGTAATCGGGAACCCTGCATCGACCGAGTCTGAGAGCTTCAGGGATGGCCTCCTCGAAGAACCTGTCTACACCCGCCCCTCCGAGTTCCGCGGTTGGTCTGTTCCGGACGTGCTTGTGTCTGGTGACCACGGAAGGATTGCGGCGTGGCGATCCGAGCAACGACGTCTTCGTACTGCGGAACGGAGACCAGATCTTCTTGGCGACGAGTAGGGCGGTAGGTCCCTCCTGGCGGTAGAATCACTGCCTCAATCACCTCACCTTTCTTTGTTCGGAGGATCCTGTGAACACGATCGAGCAGATCGAAGCTGCGCAGCTGCGCGATGACCTCCCTGAGTTTTCTCCGGGAGACACGGTGCGTGTGCATGTGCGTGTCATCGAGGGCGGTCGCGAGCGTATCCAGGTGTACGAAGGTGTCGTCCTCGCCCGAAAGGGTGGCAGTGGCTCTCGAGCGACATTCAACGTCAGGAAGATCAGTTTCGGCGTCGGCGTCGAGCGGATCTTCCCGCTCCACTCGCCGATCATTCAAGCAATCGAGGTGCTACGCAAGGGCGACGTGCGTCGTGCCAAGCTGTACTACCTTCGTGGCCGGGTCGGCAAAGCCACCCGGATCAAGGAGAAGCGCGACTGATCCGTGATGCAATCCCAAGATCAAGATCGGCCGGTTCGTGGACGCGAGCCGGCCGATCTGTTGCGTGCATTGGATCAGATGGTCTCTGATGTCGAGTCACTTGCCGCAGGGCATCGTCCCTTCGCCGAGTTGTTCGACCGCAATGGCCTGCCGCCGTTGTGGAGAAGGGAGGCCTCGTTCGCAACACTTGTCCGGTTCGTCCTCGAGCAACAGGTCTCGCTTGCATCGGCGAATGCGGCGTTCCAACGTCTCGAGGATCGACTCAGTGGGGTTACGCCTGAGGGTGTGCTCGGGTCGACCGATGCGGAGATGAAGACAGACGGCTTCTCGCGTCAGAAGACAGAGTACGTGCGCGGTATCGCCGCACTCATCGTGTCCGGAGAGTTCGATCCTGCCGATCTTCCAAACGACCAGGGGGTGGTGAGGGAACGCCTGCTGGAGATCAGGGGAGTCGGACCGTGGACTGCATCGTGCTACCTGCTTTTCGTATGCGGCGATCGGGATACGTGGCCGACGGGCGATCGCGCGCTGCACCTGTCGATTGCGACCAATCTCCATCTCGCGGAAGTGCCGAATCGCGAAAGGGCCGATCGGATCGCGGCTGAGTGGGCGCCATGGCGATCAACCGCTGCCAGGATGTTGTGGCATGACTACCTCGGAGGACCGTCCTACGTCGCCACATCGGGAGCAGGATTCATTGGGGGCACGGGTAAGGTTCCTCTGTGATTCCACCAGACCTCAACGAGACCGATTCGGTTCCCGAGCCGATCGAGCCGGCCGACCCGGAGGAAAGTCGCAAGAAACAACTCCCGTTCTGGCTTGAATTCCCTCTGCTCATCGCTGCGGCTCTGCTGATCGCCGTCCTCATCAAGACGTTCCTTTTCCAGGCCTTCTGGATTCCCTCCTCATCGATGGAGGGCACGCTCCAGGTCTACGATCGCGTGCTCGTGAACAAGGTCTCGTACGAGTTCTCAGACATCTCCCAGCTCGACGTGATCGTGTTCGATGATCCCCGTCCGGGCTTCGAGCAGCCCGAAGAGGGCGCCCTTTCCCGGGCGATCCGCAATCTCAAGGAGTCGATCGGCCTCGCAACGCCACAGTCGGAGTTCATCAAGCGGGTCATTGGACTGCCGGGGGATGTTGTGGAGGGTATGGACGGCAACGTATTCGTGAACGGAGAACGTCTCGAAGAACCCTATCTCAAGCATCCTGATGAGCTGATCAGTCCGTTCGGGCCCGTGCAGGTTCCCGAGGGATCACTCTTTGTGATGGGGGACAACCGGAGAGCGAGCCAGGACTCGCGGTTCTTCGGACCGATCCCGATCGACGACGTCGTCGGCAAGGCGTTCATCATCATCTGGCCGCTGAGCCGTGCGGGAGGCGTCTGACAGATAGCAGGCGTCAGCGAAGAGCAATCTGTCTGATGGCGGTTGTACGTTTTGGGGATGGCTGCTCATTCGTCGCGGAAACTGGGGTTGTTGGGAGAGGACCTTGCCGTTGGATTTCTTCTACGACGCGGCATTTCAATCGTGGGGAGGAACGTGTTCGTCGATCGGGATGAGATCGACATCATCTACCGCGGGGAGAACGGGCTGGTTGCTGTTGAGGTGAAGACGGTGCGGAAGGGAGCAGACCCCTTCGAGGCGCTGACCGTTGACAAGATGCGGCGAATCCGGAGAGCGGCGGCGCATCACCCACGACCGATTGCGGCGATTGATGCGATCGGCGTCGCGCTCAGCGATGTTGGTGTGGAAGTGCGCTGGTTACGTCGAATCCGATGAACGATGATGGCCGAGGCGCCGACGCTCCTTGTACCAGCAACCACGGTGCCAGTGGCGCCGGAGATCCGGGGTGTGCTCTGGTACGACCACAAGATGCCCAACGCCGACCTCGATCAGGCTATTGCAGCCAGGGCACACGTAGTCCTTGCGCGCCTGATACGGCTGGATCGGATGTACCAAGTGGTCATCGAACTCGTTAAGGAGTCCAGCCGGATCACGTGAGAAGTTGCCTGTCGAGGATGCCATGGCCGAAAGGGTAGGCCAGAAACCTTCGAACCGTTGACCGATCGAACGTCGTGATACTGTACGCTGGCTCGCCATGGCTGATTTCATAACCATCACCGATGTTGGAGTGCGTCGGACGCTCACGATGTCCAACCCCGGTCGAAAGAACGCCGTCGCTCCAGGTGGCTGGTTGGAGCTCGCCGACGCGTTTGATGGCTTCGAGTCCTCATCTCAACGCGTGCTCGTGCTCAGGGGTGCTGATGGCGAATTCTGTGCCGGTGCAGACTTGAACAAGGACCAGATATCGACGCCGAGCGCTGCCGACAATGCCGTGCGGATGCGACGGATCAACGCAGCGGCGGTCGCGTTGCACAGACTCTCCAAACCAGCGATCGCTGCGGTCGATGGCGTTGCTGTCGGTGCAGGCATGAACCTCGCCCTCGGTTGCGACGTGGTGATCGCCACCGAGAGATCCCGGTTCTCCGAGATCTTCGTCAAACGAGGCCTGACGCTCGATTTCGGCGGCACGTGGCTGCTTCCGCGACTGGTGGGACTGGCTCGTGCCCGCGAGCTTGCACTGACCGGCCGCATCTTCGGCGCCGATGAGGCGCTTGCGATGGGCATGGTATCTTCCGTCGTTCCGACCGAGGAGCTCGATGCCGCCGTGGATGATGTTGTCGAGTTGCTTGCGGGCGGAGCGCCACTGGCCCAAGCGATGATCAAGAGAGCTCTCGACCGGTCCTCGTCGATGACCTTTGAACAAGCACTCTCGTTCGAGGAGCAGGCACAGGCGATTCTTCTCGGCTCAGAGGATCTTGCGGAGGGCGCCGCGGCCTTCACACAGAAGCGGGAACCTGAGTTCAGGGGTCGATAGCCCAGTGATGCCTGCTTCGTACTTCACAACCAAGGATGGATCCTGGTTCGTGCCGACGGATCACACTCGGGGACCATGGGCCGTCGACTCGTGCCACGCAGGGCCACCCGCCGCCCTTCTGGTTCGTGCTGTCGAAGCACTCGTGTCGCACCAGCAACTGACGCGTATCACGATCGAGTTGATGCGCCCCATCCCAATGGCAGGGTTCCGTGTGCAGGCCGAGATCAGGAGGCCTGGGCGATCGGTGTCGCACACCGAAGCAGAGATCTTCGACGGCGATCGGTTCTACGCAAGGGCCTATGCAATGCACATCAGGACCGTCGACGACCTGGATGTCACCACGGCAACGATGGAAACACCTGAGTTCCCCAACTCTGTTTCCGGTGGGTTTCCGATTGTCGAAGCGGTTCACGACGAGGTCTCGTTTGGGTCATCGGTCGAGTGCCGGTACGACCAGGGAGGCGAGATCGCCGTCGGCGGGCCAACGACCATCTGGATGCGCACGATGTATCCGATCCTGGCCGACGAGGATCCTTCACCCTTCCAGAAGATCGCGCCGTTGGCCGACTGCGGAAACGGCATCTCCTACAACGGTCCCCTCGGCCCGATGAGTTTTCTGAACGCTGATCTCACGATGTCGCTACACCGCGAGCCGAGCGGCGAGTGGTTCGCTTCGCGGTCTGTCTCGCACTGGCAGCGCTCGGGCATCGGCATGTCGGACTCTGAGCTGTTCGACGTCGAAGGTCCCGTTGGCCGCGCGACACAGAGTCTCATGTTGCGCCGAAGGACATAGCGCAACCGATCGCTCGGCTGGCGTCTGGTATCTGGTATCTGTGACTTCCTGTCTCACCTTCCCGATACGTTCGTCCCATGTACTCTTCAGTGACCTCATGTGCATTGGTTGGCGTGGATCCCAGGGCCGTGCAGATCGAGACGGTTGTATCGAGGGGATCGGGCGGGTTCGTGATCGTTGGGCTTCCGGACACCGCAATCCGCGAGTCAAGGGAACGCGTGCGATCCGCCATCAGGGAGGCAGGCCACCATTTCCCCGGCGGAAACGTGGTCGTCAATCTCTCACCAGCGGACCTGCCGAAGGTTGGTGCCACATACGATCTCCCGATTGCGTTGTCGGTGCTTGCCGCAGCGAGCGACAACAGGCTCAACTTCGACCGGTTCGTGCCTGTCGGCGAGTTGAGCCTGCATGGTCGCGTTCGTCCAGTGCGCGCCGCCCTCGGAGCGACGGTGGTTGCAGAACATCAGGGCAAGACGTGTCTCTTGTCCTCGGATTCTTCGATCGCAGCGTCTGACGATGCCGAGATTGCCGGTGTCACGTCGCTTGCGCATGCGGTTGCGGTCGCTCAAGGCAGGCGGGAGCCGGACCATGTTCGCCAGCCTGCAGATGTCGTCACCGAGTCGTTCGATCTTGCCGACGTGCGCGATCAGCCCGTTGCCAGGCGTGCCCTCGAAGTCGCGGCAGCCGGACGCCATCACCTGCTGTTCGTTGGGCCGCCCGGAGTGGGCAAGACGATGCTTGCCCGGTGTCTTCCCTCGATCCTTCCACCACTGGACGCATCCGACCAGCGTGAGGTGGCGCTCGTGTGGGCGGCGGCGGGCGCCGATCGGCCGCCATCGGCCACACCCCCGTTCAGGGCGCCGCATCATTCGAGTTCGATGGCTGCACTTGTCGGAGGGGGAGCGGGACTGCCCACTCCAGGCGAGGCGTCCCGAGCCCATCGAGGCGTCCTGTTCCTCGACGAGCTCGGTGAGTTCCCGACCCGTGTACTCGATGCCCTGCGGCAACCCATCGAGGACGGGTTCGTCTCGGTAGCTCGTCAGGCTGCATCGTTCCGTTTCCCGACCGCTGTGCAACTGATCGCGGCATCCAACCCATGCCCCTGTGGAAACCTCGGTGACCGGATCGAACCATGCACGTGCATCGAGTCGAGGAAGGCGCGCTACGTAGCCAGACTCTCGGGTCCCTTTCTCGACCGATTCGACATGCGGGTCAGCCTCGGCCGGCTCCGGCCGGCCGCTCTCGCCGGTCCCAAGGGTGAACCGTCGAGCGCGGTCAGGGCCAGGGTTGTTGCGGCACGGCAGCGTCAGTCGGATCGAGGGAAACTCAACAGCCGCTTGTCGGCGTCAGACCTGGATGATCTGGAGATGTCGTCTGAAGCCGTTGCTGCCCTCAGCGCCGCCGTGGAGGAGTCGAACCTCTCGGCGAGGGGATGGGACCGTGTCCGGCGAGTGGCACGAACCATCGTCGACCTCGAGGCAGGAGCCATCGTCGAAGGTCGGCACGTCAAGGAAGCGTTGCTTCTGAGGGGATGCATGGCATGAGCGACGAGATGATCCAGATTGCGTTCGCCGGATTGTCGCCTGCTCGAGTTGATCGACTGCTTGAGCGCTATCAGACACCGAGCAACGTGGTGACAGCCGTGTCGCGCCATCGTGTGAAGGTCACCGACCGATCCCGCAGACCGACCCAACCGGCGACCGATCGACCGGTTCCCCTCCCCAGCCTGACGCCGATCCCACACCTCAACCCGCTCTGCCTCAGTAAACAAACGCATATCAACCACCTCCGATAACGAGACAACACTCTCACCAAGATGTTGCGTTCACGCCTTGAGGCGACAGTAGAAACCTATTGCAGGCTCACCTCGGCGACGAGAAGACAACAACTCTGGTCGAAATTGATAACCACGATCCCTTGAAACAGATCCCTTGAAACCGCACCCTACTGTGTCCATTGACACGGTCCGTTGACACGTTGACGACGGTGTCGATACTGGGATGCTCCGGTTCTGAGTTCCGCAATCGCAGGTCAGGCTTTTATGACGCCGAGCGGTCTGAGGCGGGCGACTCGAGCGGCGAGACCCGCAGCTTGACACACGCGTGCGACCTCGTCGACGTCCTTGTAGGCGTAGGGCGCTTCCTCGGCCAGCAGCTTTGCAGAACCGTGCCCGATCGCTATCCCTGCCTGTTCCAGGTCCCGGCGGACCTCCGCTCCGCTCGCTCGACGTCTTGCCGCGCCACGACTCATGAGCCTCCCGGCGCCGTGTGCTGAAGAGTCGAACGCCGGGTTGCTGACGACGCCGCGCAGCACCCACGAAGCCGTTCCCATGCTGCCAGGGAGAAGGACTGGCTGACCGACAGCGCGGAGATCCGCGGGCGTGTCTGGATGGCCTGGGCCGAATGCCCGCGTCGCCCCTTTGCGATGCACGCACAGCGTCCTCTCGTCGGCGTCGACGGAGTGCGTCTCGAGCTTTGCCAGGTTGTGGGCCACATCGAAGACGAGTTCGAGTCCTGCATTGTCGGGACGAGTTCTGAGGGCCGCGGCGAAAGCCTGTCTGGCTTCGTGGGCGAGGATGTGACGGTTCGCCCACGAGAAGTTCGCGGCCGCTGCCATCGCTCCCAGGTAGGCCCTGCCTTCGTTGGAGTCGGCGGGGACGCAGGCGAGCTGGGGGTCGGGGATCTGTATGCCGTGACGCGCCATGGCGGGATCCATCATCTTGAGATAGTCCTTACATGTTTGGTGGCCGAGGCCTCTGCTGCCGCAATGGATCATCACGGTCAGGGTCCCGGCGCGCAGCCCGAACACGTCAGCGGCTGCAGGGTCGAGGATCTCATCGACGACCTGGATCTCGAGGAAGTGATTCCCAGCCCCGAGGGACCCGATCTGACCCCCGCCCCGCTGGTGGGCCTTCACAGAAACGAGGTCGGGTCGGGGGTTGGCGGATGTTCCTCGTTCCTCACACCGATCCAGGTCCGCGTTGGTGCCATAGCCGGCGTCGACGCCAGCGCTCGCACCTTGTTCGAGTATCCCATCGAGGAGGCTTGGGTCTGCAATTCCGCCCTTGCCAGTCCCACGGGGAATGCGGGCGTCGAGCCTCCCCATCACTCGGTCCCGGCATCGGGTGAAGTCGATCTCGGTGAGTTGTGACGACAGCAGGCGGACACCACAACCGATGTCGAACCCCACCCCACCGGGGGAGACGACACCGCCGCGGGCCACGTCGGTTGCAGCTACGCCACCGATCGGGAATCCGTATCCCCAATGAATGTCCGGCATGGCGTACGATGCGCCGACGATCCCTGGGAGATGCGCCACGTTCTCGACCTGGTCGAGCGCACGTTCATGTTGCACGTCGACCATCAACGTCTCGCTGGCGAACACGACGCCGGGGACCCGCATCCCGCCGGTGCGCGGAATCTCCCACCGGTACGCGTCGCGACGCTGCAGCTCCATGATTCGATTATCCCCCGCCGAGGCCTGTTCCGGTAGGGGATCGCGGTTCGCACGCCGAATGTCACCCTCGTCGTCCAGCCGTCACGGACGGCGGGCTCCTTCTGTGACAACTCGATACTCGCCGACGAGACGGCAACGACTCTGGTCGACATTGGTGCAACGATCCCTTGGAATTGCGGCACCCATGCGTGCGCCATCGTACCGATAATGGGTGGTCCTGTAGACAATGGAGGCGGATTGGCCGTTGCCTCGAGATACTCTGTTCTGGTCATGCTGCTTCTCCTACGCCGTTGTACGTGATCGCTTCCTCCCCTTGCTGGAATCCCTGACACCAATCTCCCCTTCGATGCTCCTCGGGGAGGCGATCCATGAAACGGATCCGAGACAGTCCCGATCTGACTTCCTCAGACCGATTTGCCCTGGGAAGGTCGGAGACTCCGGGAGCTTGGCAACGGGATGGAGTTGTGGACACACGAGATGAGGAAACGACGCGGCGGCATGTGCATGAGTTCAAGGAGCGCTCCGAACTGTTGCTGGTGGGTTTTGTCACAGCCCGCTCATAGGTTGGTTTCATGATTGGTTGCGTTTCTTCAGTTGTCCTTGTTGGAGTTGGGCCACGTCCGAGGCGTGTTGAGTTGTTCGTGGGTCGTGGTGGCCCGAGTATTTGCCGTTTCGGTCTTCGGGATGCTGCTGTCCGTGGGGCCAAGGAGCGCGTGCTGGCGGCTCTTCAGAGTTCGGAGTTCACCTTCCTGGGTCGTCGGATCGTGGCGAATCTCGATGAGTTGTTGTGTACGACTCGCTGACCCAACTTGCCTTCGGTGGACTCGCTCCGGCTCGGGTCGATCGATTGATCGATCGCTTCGGTTCTCCCGCTCGCGCTGTGACAGCGATCGTTCGTCGACGAGTGTCGGTATCGGACAGGATCCGCGACGCGGTGATTGTCGATGCAGAAACAAGACGCAAGCAAATGAGTGACTCAGGCGTTTCCCTTGGTTTCGCCGAGTCCGACGGCTTCCCGCGACGTCTTGGCCGGTACGAGGGGCATCCGAGGTGGCTCTTCACCCGAGGCAAGCCCTCGATGTTTCCGTCGATCGGGATCGTCGGGACACGGTCGTGTACGGCATATGGCCTCGAGCTTGCCGAGATGTACGGGAGAGTGGCAGCACGGGCGGGGTGGAGTGTCGTGAGCGGACTGGCCAGAGGCATCGATGGAGCAGCTCACCGTGGTGCAGTCAGCGTTGGCGGGCACTGTCACGCGGTCCTCGGCTCCGGCATCGACGTCATCTACCCGGCGTCGCATCGGGGGCTGTACAGCGCCATTCTCGATGCCGGCGGACTGATCAGTTCCGAATCTCCCCCCGGCACGCCACCAGAAGCTTGGAGATTCCCAACCCGGAACAGGATCATTGCGGGTTGCTCTGATGTGCTGCTTGTCGTTGAGGCAGGGTTGAAGGGCGGAGCACTGATCACGGCACGGATTGCTCTCGACTATGGCGTCCCTGTGTATGCGGTCCCCGGTGACGTAGACCGATCGACCTCGGTAGGCACGAATCTCCTCATCAGGGACGGGGCGTTCCCCGTCCTTGGCCCCGAGGACCTCGCCGAAGTGCTCGACCTACTTGCACCGATCTACAGGCCGAGCGGAGACCCTGCGAAGGCCGGTCGTTGACGAGGATCTAATAGCGGCGGCGATGCTCGCAGGAACGGCCGCGACCACACCGGTCGAGGATTGTCAGTGACCGCCAGGGGGTCGGCTTGGTCGATTGGTCGAGTCGGGGCGCGACCCTTCCAACACGACGTCCACTGGTAGCTTGAAGTCGCGGAATCCATCCCTCCCGGCCGGGTATTCGCTCGGTAGTTGCAGCTCAACCCTCGCGGATGGCAGCCCGCACATCTGATTCGAGCTCTCCGCTAGCAATGTAGGCGTAGAGGTTTCCTCCCGGGCAGGATGTGGAGGCGTGATCACGATGCCCGGCGATGGTTGTGGGCGACACATCGAAGCGTGTGGCTGCCCACGCCAACACCCTCACCAGCGAGTCCAGCTGGGCTTGCGTGGGAATGTCGTTGTCGAAGTTGCCTTCGACCACGACCAAGAAGTCGCCGTTGGGATCGTAGTTCGTACCCGTATCGCCCTCATACCGGGTGTCGCGAGCTTCGTACACCGTTCCGTCGACACCGATGATGTAGTGATAGGCAAGGTCGCCCCAGCCTCGGCTCATGTGGAACGCCTGCCACGATCGATAGCGTGACGGACCCGTGGCAGAGCTCTGGTCGCCGGCATGGTGAACAGTCAGGGCATCGATCGTATGTGTACTCATTCGGGACACATCAGCGGGTACCGCCCCCCACACCTCGCGGTCGACGAAGTTCAGGCCGATCGCCGCTGATGGCGGTGGATCATCCCTGCCAGGGAGGCCACCGAAGTCACCAGCGACGGGCAGCATGTTCCGGTTGCCGTACACAAACCGGGCGTCGGCGCTTCCCTGGGTGCTCGTGAAGCGGAGGTAGAATGTGCCATTGGACGGGCGGAAGATGCCGACCGTGTCCGGCCCGAAGTCGCCTTTCTGTATCCACTCACCGGCGATGATCTGGTCACGGGGTTTCCGAAGAAGAACTCATTGTCCGCAATACCGGTCGTGAGGCTGTTGCGGTAATAGACGAGCCCTGTGGATTCACGATGCAGACCGACTGTGTCTGTCCCGCTCTGGTCGAAATCTGCAACGAAGGGATTGTCACCGGCGTTCCCGAAGGAGAAATCGAAATCAGCAGCGCCCAGCCCGCCGTCGTTCGAGCCGAGCTCGTTGATGATGAAGACGCGGGCTTGCGACGGTCGATAGATTGACACTGTGTCGCATCCGTCGGAGTCGAAATCGCCTGCGAGCGGTATGTCACCAGGGTTGCCGAAGAAGAACTTGACATCCGCAATCCCTTGCGAGTTCGAGTTGCGAAGGTAGACATATCCGTCTGTTTGGCGATACAAACCGGGGGTGTCGATGCCGTCGCAGTCCCAGTCACCCATGATCGGGAAATCGTTCGGGTCACCGAAGTAGAAGCTGGTTGTTTCGGTGGTCCTTGCGTCCCTGAGGTACCAGAGACCTTGGGTTCGATCGACGACGCCGACCGAGTCGGCTGGTCCATCAGCGAGAGCAGGTGTTGCGGCGACGAGGGATGACACCAATGCGGTCGCGACGAGTGCAAGAACTGTCCCGGCCTTGGACATGGATTCCCCTTGCATTGATCCCGGCGCACAGACTAGCGACACGGCTGACGACCCACGGTCGAGGTTGGTCCGTGACCGGGGGTCGCGTGGTGGCCCCGTCTCACACGATGTCTGGGGCCAGAAGTGCTGTAGCGACCCCTTGAACTCGCACACCTGCGATGTGCGGGTTGTTTGTCAGGCCGGTGTCGGATGCGAGTGAGGGCTCAGCCGATTCTGCCGGTCATGAGCGTGACGGTTGACCCTCCCACCCAGATCTGGGAGTTGTCACGGGTGATTTGGATGCGTCCCGCCCTCCCCATCGCCGATCCCTGAGCGGCAACATAGGAAGCGGGGGCGCGGCCACTTCCGATCAGCCATTGGGCGAGTGAGGCGTTGAGACTCCCGGTCACGGGGTCCTCCACGAGCTGTCCTTGGCTGTTGGCAAAGAAGGCTCGGACTTCGAAGTCGACCTCACTGTCTTCAGGGTGCGGGCCGACCACACCTATGTCGACGCGCCCATCACCGCTGTACCGGCCAATGTCCGGCTTCAGAGAGAGAACGATTTCATGGTTCTTGAGCAGAACACCGACCCAGCCTGGGCCGTTGTCCACCCACTCGGTGGCGACGATTGCGTCTGGGCTGAGCCCGAGAACGGCGGTGATCTGGTCTGCATAGGCGTCGTCGACTCGTCCGCTCCGGATGAGCGGAGGTGCCGCAAATGAGAGGCGCATTTCGTTTCTCAACTCGACCAGGCCGATCCCACATTCTTGGATGACGATGTCGCTCTTCGGGGTGCCACCAGCGCCCAGCCAGGCGTGGCAGGTCCCCAGGGTTGGATGTCCGGCAAAAGGCAGTTCTCCCCTGAGAGTGAAGATCCGCACCCGATAGTCGGCCTCTTCACTGCTCGGAGCAAGAAGGAATGTCGTTTCGGACAGGTTCATCCATCGGGTGATCGCCAGCATCTCGCCTGTGGTCAACCCCTCGGCGTCGTGTACAACGGCGAGCGGATTGCCCGAGAAAGGACCTGACCCGAACACGTCGACCATCTCAAAAGCCCTGCTCATCGGATGGAGTCTACGACGCATAGCCGGGTCGTCGGTCTTGACTCGATCTCGCCCTGATGTGTCCCAGGCGTGTCCGGAATCCCCATGGTCGCGGCGTCGTCGGTCTTGTGTTGTGGCCGGAGTCGGCCGGCTGCGGCGGCGCGATCGCCAACGAATCGATGCCCGATTGTCTTGATCCGCGTGTCAACATGGGCGGGGGCCAACGAGAGGAAACGCAATGGACTCACCACAGGACCTACGGCCGGCGCTGAGGGAGAAGGCGAACGACATCCTGGCGCGGCTGTCGTCGGCCGAACGCGAAACGCTGCTCGTTAAGTGCTGGTTGTCACATGATGCGCGCTGGTTCATGGCAGTTGCGACCGAATGCGGCCTGGAGGTCACGAACCGCGTCAATCGGATTGCTGCCCATGAGGTCGGCAATGTGGAGGCACGACGGATCGCCAGCGCCCTGCAAATGCCACCGGTGACCGGCGTCGACGACTACCTCTTGGCCCAGGAGGTCCTCATTGGGCTTCTGGGACCCGACCTGCTCGACTACGGCGTGAGCAAGGACGGCGACGATGCATTCCAGGTGTGTATCCGGCGCTGCTTTGCCTATGACAATGCCACCCGGGCGGGTGTGACCGACGGGTTCGGATGTGGCATCTTCGCACGCATCACTGGCTGGCTCGATGCCCTGGATCTGACCTACGAGCTGTCTCCGTCGACGGAAGAATGCCTCCATGCCCGGGGACAGGAGTGCATCCACACGGTCACGCTCGAAACCGTGGCGCCAGAGGTGCCCCGAGAACCAGGCGACTGACCAGGAACCCGAACCACGAATACTCGTGCCGCGGCGGCCTCCAATGCACCACTGGCGTGCCGGTCTCCATATTCGTGGGCCAGGGCGAGTCACGGCATCGCGCGCCG
>Ga0255048_10001171_pt1 | contig 18916 bp, 19 predicted proteins | sample JV7_2_2_MG_FD_183619 | JGI IMG/M metagenome (GOLD analysis project Ga0255048, IMG submission 183619) | Seawater microbial communities from Jervis Inlet, British Columbia, Canada - JV7_2_2 | ecosystem: Environmental > Aquatic > Marine > Inlet | place: Canada: British Columbia | collected 2016-10-06
ACTCCTCCAACGACCGCGACGCATCGCTTTGAGGTGCTTGGGCCTTATCGAGCTCGTTCACCAACACAAGCTGACGGGACCGCAACAACGAGATCTCAGCCTCAACACCAACAAGCTCCTCCTCGAGCTCACCAACAGTTCTCGTGTTCCAATACATGAAGACAACGTACATCGAGGCTACGACACGAAACCAGGTGCCAGGTCACAAGCGACAGATGAACGACTATGCCGACCGTAATCCGTAGGCCGTGAACCGTAAACCGCAAACCGTGAGCCGATGGCCGTATGCTCTCGGGCATGCTTCTGTCTGTTGTGGTCGCTGCCGTGCTGGGCGCTTTCGTGGCAAGGTCGATCGTTGCCGAGGTTGATGCACATCGCCACGAGTTGTCGGACCGATGGTTCGGGCCGATCTGCGATGAATGCGGGACGGCGTTGGGAGTGACCCTCGTCTCATGTCGCCAGAATGGGCACCCGCAGCGGCGAATGAACGCAGTCGTCCTTGTGATGACCATCGCTCTTTCAGGGCTTCTCCCGTTTGCTGTGCCGTCGTTGTGGGTACTGCCTGCCTATCTCGTGTTCGTATGGGCGATGATCCTGCTCACAATCACCGATTTGGATACGAAGCTGATTCCGAACCGGATCCTCGGGCCGGCGACCGTCGTCGGCATTGTCCTGCTCCTTGCAGGGCACCTGGTGGATACCTCAGGAGGCGACCTGATCGAGGCTGCCATCGGGGGAGCGGCGTACTTCGTTGTGATGTTGCTTCTTGCCCTGATCGTCAAGGGTGGGATCGGTTTCGGAGACGTGAAACTTGCGTTCCTCATCGGTGTGTTCGTGGGTTTTCTTGGCCTCGAGCACGTGCTCGTCACGGGAATCGGATCGTTCCTGATAGGTGGAGTTGTCGCCGTGTTCCTTCTGCTAACTCGAAAGGCAGGTCGCAAGGATGCAATTCCGTTCGGACCTTTCATGACGGCAGCGGCAACCATCACGATCTTCTTCGGGCAGGAGATAGTTGATTGGTATCTTCGATGAGACGAGTGGCATCTCGGATGAGAGGTTCTCGTCGACACCGCACACCTCCTAGCCTTCAGTCCCATGCTTAGGTTTCTCACATCAGGCGAGTCACACGGCCCAGGGCTTGTGGCGACCGTCGAAGGGCTTCCTGCGGGAATCACCGTCACCAAGGAGGGCATTGCCGGTGAGCTCGCCCGCCGTCGCCTCGGTTTCGGTCGTGGACCACGTATGCGCCTCGAGCGCGACGAACTCGAGATCCTCGGGGGTATTCGTTTTGCCAAGACCCTCGGAGGTCCGGTTACGGTCGTCATCCGAAACACCGAATGGGACCAGTGGCAGGAGGAGATGTCTCCCGAGGCAGGTGCAACGACAAAGCGCGAGACAACACCACGTCCCGGGCACGCCGACCTTGTCGGAATGCAGAAATACGACACCCACGATGCGCGCGACATTCTCGAAAGGGCATCGGCGCGCGAGACCGCCGCCCGAACCGTTGTCGGCTACCTCGCCAAACAGCTCCTTTCTGAGACGGGAATCACGGTCTTGAGCCATGTGGTTGCGATCGGGTCGGTGTCCGCGGCACAAGACCCACTTCCGGCACCAACAGACCTGACCGCCATTGACCAATCGGAGGTCCGCGTGTTCGATTCCGCGTCGGAGCAGGCGATGATCGCGGAGATCGAGGCTGCGAAAAGGGACAGGGACACGCTTGGTGGTGTCGTTGAGGTGCTTGCCTACGGTCTGCCTCCCGGCCTGGGGAGCCACGTGCATTGGGATCGCAAGCTCGACGGTCTTGTCGCTGCTGCACTCATGTCGATCCAGGCGATCAAGGCTGTCGAGATCGGTGACGGGTTCACCCAGGCAGCGTCGAGGGGCTCAGCCGCACACGATGAGATCATCTCAGAGGACGGGTCCTATACCAGACGAACCAATCGGGCCGGAGGGCTCGAGGGCGGGATGACGACGGGCGAAGTGCTACGGGTAAGGGCCGCTATGAAACCGATAGCGACGTTGATGCGTCCCCTCGAGACCGTGGACGTGGAAACGGGTGATACCGTATCGGCCTTCCGCGAGCGAAGCGACGTGTGCGCAGTGCCGGCCGCGGGGGTCGTCGCGGAGCAGATGGTCGCCTACGTACTCGCCAACGAACTGATGAGGAAGTTCGGCGGAGACACGGTCCTCGATGTCGTCGGCTCGCTCAACACGTACAAAGCGAGGCTGGCAGAGTTCTGACATGGGGCACATTTGGCTGATTGGCATGATGGGATCAGGGAAGACCACAGTTGGTGTTTTCGCTGCACAGATCCTCGACAGGCCCTTCCTCGACACGGATGCGATTGTGATGACGAACACCGGGCGAACGATTCCGGAGCTGTTCAAGGACGGTGAAGCCGAGTTCCGGAAGGCGGAGTCGATCGTGATCGCATCCGCCGCGGCAGAAGTCGATTCGGTCATTGCCTCTGGGGGTGGGTCCGTCCTCTCCAGAGACAATGTGGCGATCATGGAGGGATCGGGAACGGTTGTTCTCCTCGATGTCGACGCAGCCACCATTGCGGAACGAGTGCAGATCGGCTCAGATCGCCCGCTCCTTCAGACTGCTGCCGCGATGGAGCACATCCTCGCCGAGCGTGCAGAGGTATACAACGATGTTGCACAGCACATCGTATCGACCGTTGGCCGGACGCCCCAAGATGTCGCAATGGAGGTGGCAGCGTGCGTCGACATGTGATCTGGAGAGCCGACGAGCCTGTCTCGACGATCGTCGTTGGTCGCGGAATGGCCGATGTACTCACCGACTACGCCACCTCCCGACCGAGACAGCGGGCAGCGATTCTCTGCCAACCGGCGACCGAGGGCCTCTCTGAGTCGTATGGCGCTGCCCTTGCCGCAAGCGGCATGACGGTCACCAACTACACGGTTCCGGATGGGGAGGAGGCAAAGAGGCTCGGTGTGGTCGAGGACATCTACCGCTTCCTCAACGAGAGTGGATTCACCCGTGACGACTTGGTCATCGGTGTCGGCGGGGGCGCCCTCACAGACGTTGCCGGGTTCGTCGGCGGCACGTATCTGAGAGGGGTTCCGGTCATGTACGTCGCCACAACGCTCGTGGCGGCTGTGGATGCTGCAATCGGTGGAAAGACCGGTGTGAATGTCGACGGCAAGAATCTCGCAGGTGTGTTCGCCCACCCCGAAGCTGTGCTCATCGACGCCGACATACTTGACCGGCTCCCGGAGGGGCTCAAGCGTGAGGGTGCGGCGGAGGCGCTGAAGACCGGATTCGTCGAGGACATGACCATTGTGGAGGCCTATGAACGCGGCGGCCTCGGTGTCGACCTTGAAGTGGTCGTCAACTGTTCAGCAGCCGCCAAGGTCGCCGTCGTGAGCGAGGACTTCCGTGAACGGGGGAGAAGGGCGATCCTGAACTACGGACACACTGTTGGCCACGCAATCGAAACGACGACAGGACGAAGCCACGCCGACAGCGTCTCCATCGGCATGGTTGCCGCAGGGGCCGCATCGAGAGCAGTGCTCGGATTCGATGGGGAGCAACGGCAACGGTCGGTGCTGGCAGACGTCGGTCTACCGATCGTTGCCCCAGATTCCGACGCCGACGCGGTCAGGTCGATGATGGAGCGTGACAAGAAACGCGATTCGGATGGACTCCGGATGGTCCTCTTGAGAGAGTTCGAATCGCCTGAGGTGGTACACGCGGACGACGCTACCGTACAGGCTGCATTCGATGCGATCGGCCTCGACTGATCGAGTCGACCAGCCGCGAAGGACCACCGACCATGATCTCGACCAATGATGTGAAGCCCGGAATGGCATTGAACCTCCCGGAGGGCCTCTTCTCCGTGGTCGACTATCAGCACGTCAAGCCGGGCAAGGGAAAGGCGTTCGTGCGCATGAAACTCAAGAACGTTCGCACAGGCGCCGTGCTCGACAAGACCTTCCGCGCAGGTGAGAATGTGCCGAGGGCGACCATAGACCGACGCGACTTCACGTTCCTGTACCGCGACGACATGGGCTTCAATTTCATGGACGGCGAGACATTCGATCAGTTCCCCATCTCTGAAGAGTTGGTCGGTGGCGCCGCCGATTTCATGCCAGACGGCATGGTTGTGCGGATCGCGATGTTCGAAGGCACGCCGGTGGATATCGAACTCCCAGCATCCGTCGAGCTGAAGGTCACCTTCGCCGAGCCGGGAGTCAAGGGCGACCGTGTGTCGGGGGCGACCAAACCCGTGACCCTTTCGACAGGAAGGGTCGTGCAGGCGCCGTTGTTCGTCGACCTGGGCGATGTGCTCAAAGTGGATACGCGCACTGGCGACTACATCACGCGGGTGACGTGAAACAGGTAGAGGCGCGCGAGCAGGCGCTCGGGGCCCTGTATGCGGCGGATTCCCGTGGACTCGATGAGATCGACTTCTCCAAGATCTCCAAACGCGCAGCGCAGCTTGCAAAAGGAACGTGGAACCGCAGGGAGGAGATCGACAAGGCGATCACCGAATCATCGGACAGATGGCGGATCGAACGCATGCCTGTGGTCGACCGGAATATCCTGAGGCTCGGTGTCTATGAGCTCCAGAGTTCAGACCTGTCGATCGCGATCGTGATATCGCAAGCGGTTGAACTCGCCAAGAAGTTCTCGACCGAAAAGAGCGCGTCCTTCGTCAACGGTGTGCTCTCCGCGATCGCAGACCCCGATTCCGAACCGCCACCGTGAACCGTAGACCGTGAACGTCCTGCGTCAACTATGAACTGAGAGCTCCCCAGAACCTGATATGGTCTCTGCCAACACAGACCTTTAATCCAGTCCCGCGAGGCTGGCAAGGATGGAAACGATGAACGACAAGATCATGCCGTGCGCTCAAGCGTGCGGCATTTCTGCGTCTGGAGGTAGCGGATGCGACAGGTGATGTCTGCTGAGGACCTCGGAAGGGTGACCAGCCGGATCGCCCACGAGATCGTCGAGCGCAATCAGGGAATCGAGAATGTGCTCATCGTGGGCATACCCACACGAGGCAAACCGTTCGCCGATCGGATCGCTGCCGCTCTCACTGAGATCGAGGGTGCCGAGGTGGCGGCAGGCAGTCTCGACATCGGAATGTATCGCGACGACCTCGACACACGGCCGAAGACGAGAATCGGTCCGACGGAGATGCCTGCGAACATCGACGGCAGGACTGTTGTCATCGCAGACGATGTGCTCTTCACCGGACGCACGATCCGTGCGGCACTCGATGCGCTCGCAGATCTCGGCAGGCCGGGTGCTGTGCAGCTGGCCGTCGTCATCGATCGAGGTCACAGACAGCTGCCGATCCGGGCCGATTTCGTCGGAAAGAACATCCCAACCGCGATCTCTGAGCGTGTCTCTGTTCGACTCGATGAGATAGACGGTCAAGACGGCGTATGGATCGACCACGGGGGAGATGAATGAATAACTTGCTGACGACAGAACATCTTGACCGGGAAGTGCTCGAGGAACTGCTCGACGAGTCGGATGGTTTTGCCGAGGTGCTGACAAGACCCATCCCCAAGGTGCCGGCGCTGCGTGGCAAGACAGTGGCAACGATGTTCTTCGAGCCGTCCACAAGGACAAGGATGTCGTTCGAGAAGGCTGCAAAGGCGCTCTCCGCGGATACCGTCACCTTCTCACCCGGCACGTCAGCCCTCTCCAAGGGAGAATCGCTCAAGGACACGGCCCTCACGATCAGAGCAATGGGAGTCGACCTCATGGTCGTCAGACACAAGGCGACAGGAGTGGCCTGGCGTCTCGCAGAATGGCTCGACATTCCGATCGTGAACGGTGGAGACGGAGCTCATCAGCATCCCACCCAGGCCTTGCTCGATTGCCTCACCATCAGACAGCATTTCGGATCGCTCGACGGTCTCAAGATCGCGATCGTCGGAGACATCAAGCACTCGAGGGTTGCGAGATCGGACATCTTCGCAATGACGACGCTCGGTGCACAGGTTGTTCTCGTCGGACCCCCGACGCTGCTTCCGATCGATCCAGAGGTATGGCCGATATCCGTGGCTCACAGCATCGACGAGGTTCTGGACGACATCGATGTCGTCTACCTCCTCAGGGTGCAGACCGAACGCGGCGGAGGTTCCGTGTTCCCATCAGAGAGCGAGTACACGAGGAGGTTCGGAATGACTTCGGATCGGTTTGCTCGGCTCAGACCCGAAGCGATTGTCATGCACCCAGGACCCATGAACCGGGGTGTCGAAATCGGTTACGACGTTGCCGATGATGACAGGGCATTGATTCTTCAGCAGGTGTCAAACGGAGTGGCCACGAGGATGGCCGTGTTGTTCCGGTTGCTCGGAGGTGACCACGATGCATGATTTCGTCCTCGAGGGCGGTTCGGTTCTCACAGATGAGGGCGTTCGCGACGCAGATGTCGCGATCGTGGACGGACGCATCGATGCCATCGGCCAGGACGTCGGAGCAGCCGCTCGGACGATCGACTGCAAGGGTGCGTGGGTTGGCCCCGGCTTCGTCGACTTGCACGCGCATCTGCGTGAGCCGGGACAGGAGTGGAAGGAGGACATTGCTTCAGGAACAGCCGCTGCAGCGGCTGGTGGTTTCACGGCTCTGGTTGCAATGCCGAACACCGACCCGCCCATCGATGCAGGTCATCTCGCTATGTACGTGGCAGATCAGGCGCGGCGATCAGGCAGAGCAGAGGTGGTGTCGGCCGGATGTCTCACCGTTGGACGCGGCGGCGAGCGAATGGCCCACATCGACGACCTGTGGGACGCCGGGGTGCGCATCTTCACCGACGACGGCGACGCCGTGGCGAACGCGAGCGTTCTGAGAATCGCCATGGAATACGTCGCACAACTCGGCGGGGTCGTGTCCCAACATGCCGTCGATGCGGATCTCAGTGCGGCGGGGCACATGCATGAAGGTGCTGTGTCCTCCAGGCTGGGCATGTACGCGATACCGCGTGAAGCAGACAACGTCATCATCGCAAGGGACATCACCCTGGCGAAGCTGACGGGGGTGCGATATCACGTCCAACATCTCTCCACTGCACAAGGCGTGGAAATGGTTGCCGCTGCAAAGAGCGATGGCGTGGACATAACGGCAGAGGTGACTCCGCATCATCTGATGTTCGACCATGAGGATGTCCGATCGACGGACTCGAACTTCAAGATGATGCCGCCGCTACGGGACTCACGCGACACGACAGCTCTGATCGAAGGACTCCGATCCGGAGTCATCGACGCAGTGGCAACCGACCACGCTCCACATGCCGCCATGGAGAAGGACATTCCCTTCGAACATGCAGTCAGTGGCGTGACAGGTCTGGAGTGGGCGGGCGCCGTGACCAACGGTGTGGTCGCTCTCGATCAATTGGCGTTCTTCGAGCGGATGTCCGTGACTCCGGCACGAATCGCCGGCTTCGCCGAGCAGGGAAGACCTCTGACTGTCGGTGCAACGGCCAACGTCGTGGTCTTCGATCCCGATGTGCTCTGGGTGCCAGCGAGCACGCTATCGAAGTCTCGGAACGCTCCGTATCTCGGAAGAGAGCTCAAGGGCAGGGTGAGGACAACGATCTACGGTGGAGCCATCACGTATGGGGAGTAGCTGGTGCCACTGGTGAAACAGGGGCTGCTCGTGACGGCTGAAGGCGCTGTGTTCCGCGGTTCGTCGGTCGGCGTGGAGGGCGTCACCACAGGAGAGGTCGTCTTCAACACAGCCATGACGGGGTACCAGGAGATCATCACGGATCCCTCCTATTGCGGCCAAGTGGTCGTCTTCACCGCACCCCACATCGGCAACTACGGGTCTGTTTGTTTCGACGACCAGTCCAAGAGGGTTCACGTACGATCGCTCGTGATGCGATCGATGAGCCGGACGGCGTCGTCGTGGCGATCGACCCAGCGGTTCGGTGACTACCTCACAGAGCGCAAGGTCATCGCTCTCAGTGGCATCGACACGCGGCGTCTCACAAGACACATTCGAGACGTCGGTGCAATGGCCGTCGCAGTCGGAGTTGATACGGACGAGGCCGAACTGGTCTCCATGGCAAGCGAAGTCCCATCCATGGAGGGGCAGGATCTTGTGTCGGGAGTCACCACGGACACGATCTATCGGAGTGATGCCAAGGGTTCTGCGATCGGCCACGTCGCTGCGTATGACTTCGGGATCAAGAAGGACATCATCCGTTCGATGAACCACCGCGGGCTCGATGTCACGGTTGTGCCCGCGTCATCCTCAGCGGCCGAAACCCTTGCGCTCGCACCAGATGCTGTGTTCCTGTCCAACGGACCGGGTGATCCCGGCCCGCTCACCGGACCTGTCGAGGCGATCGGAGCGTTGTTGGGAGAGGTACCGGTCTTTGGCATCTGTCTCGGTCATCAGCTTCTCGGTCTCGCGCTCGGCGCGGACACCTTCAAGCTTCCGTTCGGGCACCACGGTGGCAATCATCCGGTGCGCAGGATCAGTGACGGCTCTGTTGAGATCACGTCTCAGAACCACGGGTTTGCCGTCGACCTGTGGCCGTTGGCCGGTGGCGAACGCCCGCAACGCAGAGGGCTTCCCACAACGGACCTGCTGCCGACAGACATCCCGACACGTTTCGGCGAGGTATCCGTCACCCACCAGAACCTCAATGACGGAACGATCGAAGGTATGGCGTGCCATGAGATCACCGCGTCTTCTGTGCAGTACCACCCAGAGGCTGCACCTGGACCGAATGACGCCTCCCGGCTGTTCGATCGTTTTGTCGACATTGTGAGGGGCAGCGATGCCAAGACGAACTGACATCGATTCGATCCTGGTCATCGGGTCTGGTCCGATCATCATCGGACAGGCATGTGAGTTCGACTACAGCGGCACCCAGGCGATCAAGGTGCTGAGGGAAGAAGGGTATCGAGTCGTGTTGGTGAACTCGAACCCGGCAACGATCATGACGGACCCCGAGTTTGCAGATGCAACCTATGTGGAGCCCATCACCGCTGCGGTCGTCGAGCGGATCCTCCGCAAGGAGCAGCCCGACGCCGTCCTCCCGACGCTCGGAGGTCAGACTGCGCTCAACGTGACGATGGAGCTTGCCAGGACCGGCGTGTTCGAGGGGCTGGGCATCGAGCTCATCGGGGCATCTCTTGAAGCGATCGAAGCGGCAGAGGATCGGGGACAGTTCAAACGGATCATGGAAGCTGCGGGCATGGAGACGGCGAAGGCCCACTATGTCAGGTCGATGGATGCGGCTTGGCAAGCGGTGTCCGACCTCGGCTTTCCCGTGATGGTCAGGCCGAGCTTCATCCTTGGAGGTGGCGGCACAGGGCTTGTCCATTCCGAGGGGGACTTCGAGCGGCTCGTCCAGAGGGGCTTTGACGCGTCTCCGGTGGGCGAGGTGCTCATCGAAGAATCCATCTACGGATGGAAGGAGTTCGAGCTCGAGGTGATGCGAGACTGTGCGGACAACGTAGTCATCGTATGTTCGATAGAGAACCTTGATCCGATGGGCATCCACACAGGAGATTCCATCACGGTTGCCCCTGTCATGACGCTTTCGGACAGGGAGTATCAGGAGATGCGCGACGATGCGATTGCGTGCCTGCGTGTCATCGGCGTCGAGACCGGCGGCTCAAACGTGCAGTTTGCAGTTGACCCTGCCACCGGTCGCAGAATCATCATCGAGATGAATCCGAGAGTCTCTCGTTCCTCAGCCCTTGCGTCCAAGGCAACCGGATTCCCGATCGCAAAGATGGCCGCGATGCTCGCTGTCGGGTTCACGCTCGACGAGATCGCCAACGACATCACCGGTGCGACACCGGCATCATTCGAGCCCGCGCTCGACTATGTGGTCGTCAAAGCACCGCGGTTCGACTTCTCGAAGTTCCCCTCCGTGGAGCCGGTGCTCGGCACCTCCATGCAGTCGGTTGGCGAGGCGATGGCCATCGGCAGAACGTTCCCTGAAGCACTTCAGAAGGCACTCAGAAGTCTCGAGACCGGACGTCGCGGCCTGAATGCCGATCCACAGGAGGCGAAACAGCGCGAGCTTTCTGACGACGAACTCGCCCGTCGCATTCGTGTGCCGGGTCCTGATCGGCTGAACGCGGTGGCAGAGGCGATCCGGCGCGGGGTGTCGGTAGATGAGATCGCAACGTCGTCATGTATCGATCCCTGGTTTGTCGACCAGATCGCTCAGATCGTCGAGTTGCGTATGGTGCTCGAGACCGAAGACGATCGATCGGAGGGGCGCATGAGGGAGGCGAAGAGATTCGGGTTCTCCGACGAGCAGCTCGCGTACCTCTGGCAGCTTTCCGCGGTTGAGGTTCGCAGACGTCGTGAGGAGCAGGGCGTCGATGTCACGTACAAGACCGTCGACACATGTGCCGCGGAATTCGAGGCGCAGACACCGTACTACTACTCGACATTCGAGGATGAATCGGAGGCGCCGGCACCGGGCGCCAGGACGGTGATGGTTCTCGGATCGGGTCCGAACCGGATTGGGCAGGGAATCGAGTTCGACTACTGCTGCGTCCACGCGGCGTTCGCCCTCGAGGACGCCGGATACGAGACCGTGATGGTGAACTGCAACCCCGAGACGGTGTCGACGGACTACGACACCTCAACGAGGCTCTACTTCGAGCCTCTCACCTCAGAGGACGTTCTTGCGATCGTAGAGGCGGAACAGCCAGAGGCCGTCATCGTCCAGCTCGGAGGCCAAACGCCACTCGGGCTGGCGCCCGATCTGGAAGCCTCAGGCGTACGCATTGCCGGCACCACTCCCGACGCAATAGATGTGGCTGAGGACAGGGAGCGTTTCTCTGCCCTATGCGCCGAATATGGGATACGACAGCCCGCCCACGGCACAGCCATGAGTGTCGCCGACGCGATGGATGTGGTCGATGTCATCGGTTTCCCTGCTGTTGTCCGTCCCTCCTATGTCCTGGGCGGACGGGCGATGCGAATCATCTACAGCGTCGAGGATCTGAGTTCGTATCTCGTCGATCTCTACAACGCGCCCGGCAGCGGGGATGTTGACCTGTCGGCATCCCCGCTTCTGATCGACCGATTCCTGGAGTCGGCCACCGAGGTCGATGTGGACGCCGTCTACGACGGCGAGGACATCTACATCGGAGGGATCATGGAACACATCGAGGAGGCAGGTGTCCATTCAGGCGACTCCGCATGTGTTGTGCCGCCTCCCACGCTGACAGAAGCAGTGATCGAACATGTGATAGCTGACACGCTGAAGCTCGCAGAGGGCCTCAACGTCGTCGGGCTTCTCAACATCCAGTTCGCTGTTCGCGGCGATGACGTGTACGTCCTCGAGGCGAATCCACGCGCTTCGCGGACCGTTCCCTTCATCTCGAAGGCGACGGGCGTGCCGCTTGCCAAGATCGCCACCAGGGTGATGATGGGGGAGAAGCTCTCAGACCTCAAGGCCGCGGGTCTTGTGCCGGATGTGGCCGTATCGCTTCCGTACACAGCCGTGAAAGAAGCTGTGCTGCCGTGGAGCCGTTTTCCGAACGAGGACACCTTGCTCGGTCCAGAAATGCGGGCGACGGGTGAGGTAATGGGAGTGGGTCCGACACCAGCGATTGCCTACTCGAAAGCCTTGAGAGGCGCCGGTCACACCGTGCCAACGGACGGCGCAGCGTTCATCTCGCTCGCGGATCGTGACAAGGCTTCAGGCGTTACGTGTGCCCAGATGCTTGTCGACCTGGGATTCAAGCTGTTCGCCACCCACGGCACCGCAGGGCACCTCGCCCGCAACGGTATACCGACCACACACGTCGACAAGGTCGGAGAGGGCCCATACGATCCCGTGCGACTCATCGAAGAGGGACAGATTGATCTCGTCGTGAACACGCCGGCGGGCGGCAAGGCTCGCGGCGATGGTCGGATCATCAGGCTTGCAGCCACTCGTCACGGCATCGCGTGCGTGACGACGGCACAGGGTGGACTCGCTGTGGTGAGGAGTGTCGCTGCTGAACGAGACGAGGGTTTCGAGGTCGTCAGCATTCAGGATCTCCACGCCGCGGCAGGTTTCTGATGGAACTCTCGGCGACGCTCGGCGCATATCGACTGTCATCACCGCTCGTTGCTGCGTCCGGAACCGTTGGGTCCGTTGCGGACTTCCGTCGAGTGGTCGACTTCTCTCTGTATGGCGCCGCAACAGCCAAGTCCGTGTCCCCAGAACCGTGGCCCGGCCAGCGGCCACCCAGGATCGCTCCGGGAGAAGTCGGAATGCTCAACAGCATCGGGATACAGAACCCAGGCATCGATGAGTGGCTCGACGCCTTCAGAGACCAGATTCAGACGCTGCCGACGGATGTCTGGGGGAGTGTCGTTGCACATGACATCGACGGATTCACCACCGTTGCCTCCAAGATGGACACATCGGGCGTTGCCGCCATCGAAGTCAACCTCTCATGCCCGAATCTCGAAGGCGTTCCATTTGCGCTTGATCCTCATCTCTCTGGCGAAGTTGTCCGCTCGGTCCGCGCTGCGACCAGGCTCCCCATATCCGCGAAACTCACCTCGGACGCTCAACCGATCAGTGCTGTTGCGGCATCTGTCGCGGAAGCAGGGGCAGACTGGGTGGTTGTCGCCAACACCGTCATGGGTGCCCGCATCGACGCAGAGACTCGCAGACCTGCCCTCAGCGGGCTGATCGGTGGATACTCTGGTGCGCCGATAAGGCCGATCGCGATCCGCAGCGTGCTCGAGATCGCACGGGATCTGCCAGGGCTCCCGATCGTTGGCTGCGGAGGAGCATCGGAGGCGGATCACGTCGTCGAGTTTCTTCTGGCAGGGGCGTCCGCGGTAGCAATAGGATCTGCACACTTCAAGACACCCCGCGTTGCCGGAACCATCACGCGGGGTCTCAACCGCTACATGGCGAAACACGGTGTGACCGCAATCTCTCAACTGACCGGAGCGTATGAACCATGGTGACCGACAACCCGATCATCGTCGCCCTCGATCTTCCGACAGCGGAACAGGCAGTGAGAATGGCACAGGAGGTTGCCCCACATGTGGGTGGCTTCAAGGTGGGCCTCGGCCTGCTGCACGGACCCGGTCCGACAACGATCGACGCCTTGGTGCGCCTCGGCAAACCCGTCTTCGCGGATGCCAAGCTCCATGACATTCCCTCCCAGGTAGGGGCCGCTGCCGAGCGACTCGGACGCCACGGCGCCAGGTGGGTGACAACCCACGTCAGTGGCGGGATCGACATGCTCCAAGCTGCAGTTGAGGGGCTGGCAGCAGGAGCCTCGGGAGCCAGAGCGGGAATCCTCGGCGTCTCCGTGTTGACCTCGCTCGACAAGACAGACCTCGAGCGGGTCGGGATACAGCGTTCCCCCGGTCAGCTGGTGGGCAAGATGGCCAAGGTCGCATCCACAACGGGATGCGAGGGCATTGTGTGCTCACCACAGGAACTGAACGTGGTGGCCCAGGCGGCACCCGATCTGCTGCGCGTCACTCCCGGTATCAGGCCGACGAATCTCGGAGATGACCAGGCGCGAACCTCAACGCCTCGCAAGGCCATGGACATGGGAGCCACCCATATCGTTGTCGGCCGTCCGATAACACAGGCGCAAGACCCGGCGAGGGCAGCTGCCGCGATACTGGCGGATATCACCGGAAGTCGGTGATCAGGTTGATACGATGCGCACGGAAGGAGGCAGTGTGCTGCCAGAGATGTCAGACGAACAGCGAGCGGCCGCGTTGGCACGAGCCAGGGAAGCCAGAAGGACGCGTGCCGAGATCAAACAGCTTCTCCAGGCTGGCAGTCTCAGCTTCGCCGATGTCCTCGATCGAGCCGAGGAGGACGATCTGGTCGCAGGCACCAGGATCAAGGCCGTCATCGTCTCGATGCCCCACATGGGCAAGGTGACCACCAAGCGGCTCATGGAGGAGATCGGGATCGCGGACAACCGTACAATCAGGGGCCTTGGATCCAACCAACGCAAGGCCCTCCTTGAGCACTTCCAGTAGCGCAAAACTCATCGTCATCTCCGGACCCTCCGGAGTGGGCAAGTCCTCCATCATCGATGCCCTCATCGACGCTACACCCACCCGTCGGCCGCGGCGAAACGAGATCGAGGGTGAGGACTACTTCTTCATTGACCGCGCTACGTTCCGCGCCAAGCTGCGCAGTGGTGAGATGCTCGAATGGGCCGAATACGGTGAGAATCTCTACGGGACGCTCCGAAGCGCTGTCGAGCCGATACTTGCGTCAGGCAAGAACGTGATCCTCGACATCGAGAACGAGGGTGCGAAGCAGATCAGAGTTGCGAATAGCGATGCCCTGCTGTTGTTCATCTCACCACCAGACCTCGAGACGCTGGCGAATCGGCTCGCCGGCCGGGGAGATACCGCACGAAGGGATATCGAGATGCGGCTCGCGGCAGCTGCCGAACAGATGGCTGAAGCTGCGGATGTGTATGACCATGTCATCGTGAACGACGATCTCGAGCGTGCCATCGGCACGGTTCTCGATATACTCGAAACCACAGGCACCGATGTGTCGCGATAACAACGCCTTCACCCATCAAACGTATTACCTGAGGAGCCCTCTGCCATGCTGCTTGAACCACCAATCGGGGACGTAGTCGCCAAGACGGATTCACGTTTCGGTCTCGTCGTGTTGGCAGCGCGCCGCGCACGGCAGATCAACGCATACTTCAACGAACTCGGAGCAGGACTCGGTGGTTACGTGCCGCCCCAGGTGCACTCGCTATCGCGCAAGCCTCTCTCCATCGCTCTCGAAGAGATCGTTGAAGACAAGGTTGTCGTCGCTCCGACAGAGGAGTAGATCATGGCCGATGGGCGACGAGTCGTCCTCGGCGTGACCGGGGGAGTCGCCGCCTACAAGGCCGCCTACCTCGCCCGAAGACTCATCGAACGCGGCTATGCCGTTCGCGTTGTGATGACCGAATCCGCACAGAAGTTCGTAGGAGCAGCCACGTTCGCTGCGATCACTGGTGTGGACCCTGTGACATCGCTCTTCACTGGATCGGATGTCTCGCCACACACGACGCTTGGTCGGTGGGCTGACGCGATCGTCGTCGCTCCCGCAACTGCGTCCACGATCTCCAAACTCGCAGCGGGCCAGTCATCTGACGCCCTCGTGGCAACGGTGCTTGCGTCGACGGCACCTGTGGTGATCGCACCCGCGATGCACACGGAAATGTGGGAACACCCTGCAACTGAAGCCAACATCGAGCGATTGCTCGGTTTCGGGTACCTGATGGTCGATCCCGAGGTGGGATCCCTTGCGGGCGGCGACACGGGCACCGGCAGGCTCGCCGATCCAGAGCTCGTCGCTGATGCGGTGGATAGTCTGTTCCCTGCGCCTGATATGGAAGGGATGCGTGTTCTCGTGACAGCAGGGGGCACGAGAGAGCCGATCGATCCCGTTCGGTACATCGGAAACCACTCTTCGGGCAAGATGGGAAATGCGATTGCTGAAGTGGCTGCCGAACGCGGCGCCGAAGTGATCCTCGTCACCGCAGCATTGCCGCCCGAGTCGACCGGAATCGAGATCATACGGGTTGACACGGCCGATGAGATGGCCGATGCGGTGTGGGCGAGGACGGCGGAAGCCGATATCGCAGTCATGGCAGCAGCCGTCGCCGACTTCAAACCCCGCGATGCAGGTTCATACAAGATCAGACGTGCCGACGGTGTGCCGGACATCGACCTCGTGCCAACACCAGACGTGCTCAAAGGAGTACACGAGTCGACTCCGCGCCCGTTCCTCGTCGGGTTCGCGGCCGAGACCGGTTCGGTGGACGCCGCTGTCGACAAGGCACGGAAGAAGGCCGTCGATCTCCTCGTGGCGAATGATGTCTCAAGCGCAGGCTCCGGGTTCGGAACTGACACCAACGAGGTGAGGTTCGTGTTCAAGGACGGGACCACCAGGGATCTCGAACTGATGTCAAAACGACGAGTTGCGACCGAGATCTGGGATACGGTGCTGAGAATCAGGGCAGAGTCCTGACCTCCACACGTGTTTGTCAGGTCGTCCCGGACATCACGACGTTCGCAGTCGACGACGGCTTCTCATATCTGGTACCCGATGGCGTCGATGTTGGTATCGGTGCAAGGGTCAGAGTCAGGGTCTCCGGTCGGAGGTTGAGAGGATTCGTAACCGCAGTATTCGTTGCCGAACCTGATCGCAAGCTGCTCCCCATCGAAGGCCTTTCGGGCGAAGTCCCTTCATTCGATACAGCCATGTTGTCGGCTCTTCGATGGGCGGCGACGCACTACGTTTCACCTTTCTCGGTTCTTCTGAGAAGGACGATTCCTCCGAATGTACCGAAAGTGTTCGGAGAGCAGGAAACGGCGCCTCACAACGGTCGTTCCGTTTCCTCCCATTCGACGAACCCGGTGTATCGCATCGGCTCGCCTCCCTATGGTCCTGCGATTGCGGACACCATCGCTGATGTCACCTCGTCCGGAAGAAACGTCGTCATCATCGCGCCCACTGTCTCAGAGATCGGCGGGATCGCGGACCATCTCATCCAGTTGCACGGAGACCGGGTGGTGCGGGCGACATCGTCGATGTCGGGTGCGGCTGTGACCGAGAGTTGGAGTCGGATCGCCACCGGCATCGGGGGAATCCTGATCGGAACACGAGAGACCATGTTCTGGCCGTTCGGGGACGTCGGGCTCGTCGTCGTCGTCGAGGACGGGCGAAGGGTGATGCGATCGCCCGGTACGCCGACCCTGAGCGTGCGAGATGTCATACTCCACCGGTCGAGCTCCGAGGGCTTTTCCGTTGTCTTTCACGGGCCCGTGCCGACGCTCGAGGCCATTGCGATGGGCGCGACGGTCGAAGCACCCTCCCGCAGGCACTGGCCGATGGTCGAAGTCGTCGACAGGGGAGACGAACCACCCGGCGGAGCGATGCTCACCGAGCGCGTCAGGGGCGCCGTCAGGGGCGCCGTCAAGGCGGCACACTCCGTCTTCGTTCTCGTCGGCTCGCGCGCGTATGCCCCGGCATTTCGTTGCGCGAGCTGTGGTGAGGTGCGTCGATGTGGAACCTGTTCGAGCTCTGCGACAAGGGACGAAACATGCAGGCGGTGTGGTGCGGTACCTGGAGCGTGCGTGTCCTGCGGCGCCAGAAGGTTCCAGGCCCTTGGCGCCGGCATAGGGAGGATCATCGATGATGTCTCCGGGCTCGTGGGCCCCGATGCGGTTGGTCGTGCAGGAGAAGAGAGGCTTGTGACGGTTGGCACTGAACGCGACCTCATCGGCGTGCACGACGTTGGTCTCGCAGTTGCCGTCGACGTCGACGGACTCACGATGGCACCGCACTACCGTGCGGCTGAGGATGCCCTTCGACTTCTGGTCCGTCTCGCCCAAACGGTGCGGCGGGGCGCAGGCAACCGGTGTGTCATCCAAACCGCAGAGGTCGACCAGCCCGTGATTGCTGCGCTGGTGCGTGGCAGATCCGGCGAGTTTCTCGAGGCCGAACTCGACTCAAGAACGACATTCGGTTTCCCACCGAGCGGTTCGCTGATCGCGATCGAAACCGACGGAGCTCACGACGCGGAGAAGTTACTCAGAGAACAAGTGTCGCACCACGCCACGATCATGGGGCCCGCCCCTGCCGGTGACCGGTTGAGGTGGCTGCTGGCTGGCAGGGACCTCGACCAGGCCAGGCTTGCGCTCCGACCGGTGCTTGCCACGTTGCGCGGCAAGGGTGCCAAAGTGAGGGTTGACGTGGATCCGATTGATCTTTGACGGTCTTCAGCCATCAAATTCCAGCCATCGGCGCACGGTCATCGGCAGGTTGCCCGACAGCCGACACCGCTGGCATGTAATCTCGGGGAATGGCCGTCTTTCCGATTCGCACGTTTCCGGATCCCGTTCTATCGATGAACGCATCGACCGTGTTGACCTTCGATGACGATCTGGCCCGGCTTGTCGACGACATGTTCGAGACCATGTACGAGGCCCCTGGTGTCGGACTCGCCGCTCCCCAGATCGGTATTTCCAAGAGGATCTTCGTTGCTGACGTCGGCGAAGGGCCTTTCGTGATGATCAATCCTGAGATCGTCACGACAACGGGGAAGTGGAAGTTCGATGAGGGTTGTCTCTCTGTGCCGGACAGGTATTGGCTCATCAAACGGGCAGGCTACGCCAGGGCGGAAGGTGCAGGGATCGACGGTGCTTCGGTGTCCTTCGAGGGTGATGAACTGATGGGTCGTGTGCTCCAGCATGAAATCGACCATCTGAGCGGAACCCTGCTTCTTGCCCACTTGGGCCCGAGATTGCGCAGGCAGGTGCTCAAGGAGCTTCGTGAGGAATCACTCGGCGTCGACAGGGCGTTCTGATGGGTGCCGTGTTCCTTGGATCTCCGGCTGCCGCCATACCAAGCCTGACTGCGCTGGCAGACGTTGATGATGTCGAGCTGGTCATCACTCAGCCAGATCGAAGGGCAGGACGAGGCAAAGTTGTGACGTCCCCTCCCGTGAAGGTGGCCGCTCAACAGTTCGGGTTCAAGGTCTCCCAACCAGAGACTCGTTCCGATCTCGAAAGCGCCCTTGTGAGAGGGGACTTCCAGCTTGGTGTTGTCGTTGCGTATGGACGCATCCTCACGCCGATGATGCTCCAGGCGGTTCCCTTGGGTTTCCTCAACGTCCATTTCTCACTCCTTCCGCGATGGCGGGGTGCTGCTCCGGTCGAGCGGGCGATCGAGGCAGGAGACGACAAGACAGGCGTGTCACTGATGAAGATCGACGAAGGACTCGATACCGGTCCGATACTCGGGGAGATCGTGACGCCGATCGGGCCCAACGAGACCGGTGGGAGCCTCACGAGTCGCCTCGCCTTTCTCGGAGCCACTCTGATCGATGACACCGTGCCGGAGTATCTGAACAACCGACGCCGGCCGGTACCACAGATAGCGTCGGG
>Ga0255048_10001172_pt1 | contig 18909 bp, 18 predicted proteins | sample JV7_2_2_MG_FD_183619 | JGI IMG/M metagenome (GOLD analysis project Ga0255048, IMG submission 183619) | Seawater microbial communities from Jervis Inlet, British Columbia, Canada - JV7_2_2 | ecosystem: Environmental > Aquatic > Marine > Inlet | place: Canada: British Columbia | collected 2016-10-06
CGAAACGTCCCGACAAGGCGGATGCGAACCATTGCACCGTGCTCGACCAGTTCACCAAGGAAAGCTTTGAGCGCGAATATCCAGGCGAGGTTCCATCGTCGGCGTTTGACCCGGAGACGCGCCGGTTTTCAAGCACCACGTTCCGCACGGCGGAGATTATCTACATCGCCACCCGGTATGATGTACGGATAATCCCGGAAGATGTGTGGGTTTATAACAATCTCCAAAGCGGGGCTGTGGAATCCTACAGGGAGGATGATCACGATCTTGTCAAGGATGAATTGGCCAAGGATGAGTTCCGCGAGTTCGTGCGCAAGCGCCGGGTGAAGACGCGAACCATCGACAAGACTGTGTTCAGCGGCGATACGATTCTTGAGCCGACGCGGCGCATTGTCGGCAAGTGGATACCTGTCGTGCCGTTCTATGGCTTCCGCTCCTACGTCGGCAATCAGGAGTTCTACCGCGGGCTGGTGCGCAAGATGAAGGATGCGCAGCGGCTTTTCAATATGCAGGTATCGCAGCTTGCCGAGAATGCGGCATCGAGCGGCCAGGAGGTTCCGATCTTCGACCCGCAGCAGATGGAAAACCCCGATATCCAGTCAATCTGGGCCGACAAGAACAACAAGGCATATCTGCTGGCCGACTCTCTCAGGGACGACGAAGGCAAAATTGTGCATGCCGGTCCGCTTGCATACTCCAAGCCGGGCGCGCTGGACCAGAGCACTCAGTCGCTGATGCAGATCGTCCCGAACTTCATCGAGACCGTGACCGGAGGTCCGCCGCAAGAATCGTTCCGCAAGGATCTCTCCGGGAAGGCGATCAAGGCGCTGATCCAGCGTGAGAACCGCAAGACCCAGGTGGTAAACGACAATATCCAGACTTCTATTGCCCACTCCGGCGCGGTCTACCAGTCCATGGCGGCGGAGGTTTATACCACGCGGCGCATTGTCACGACCCTGGCCAAGGACGGATCCGAAAGCACCGAGAAACTTTTGAACACCGTGATTGACGAGAAAACCGGCCAGATGGTCGAAGCCAACGATTTGCGCGGGAAGAAGTTCCAGTCCTATTCCGATGTCGGCCCGCAGTATGAGACCATGCGCGAGCAGACCGTGGAGGATGCCAAGGGAATGCTGGAGACGATTTCCGAGATCCCGGAGGGCAAGCAATATATCCCGGCGCTGCTGGCCATCATTATAGAGAACATGGTCGGTGTTGGGCTCGATCCGATCAAGGAAATCAATCGCAATGTTATGCTTTCACAAGGCATGGTGAAGCCGCAGACGCCCGAGGAAGAGGCATTCGTGCAGGGGCTGGAGCAGCAGTCGGAGAAGGAAGACCCGCAGCAGAAGCTGATCGAGGCTGCCGCAGCGCAGCAGGAGGCCGAGGCACGGAGTCTCGATGCGTCCAGCGTGCAAAAGACTGCCGATGCTCAGAAGAAACTAGCAGAGACAGAAAAGATTACCTCCGAAATCGGCACCAAGCGTGACCAGGTATCGCTTGATCGACAAAAGGCTGTGGTTGAGACGATCACCCGCCGGCTGCAGTAGTGACGGAATCCTGCAACTTGTGATTGCGCGGCGCCAATTTCCATGCTAATTGTGTAAATCACCAAGGAACGGGCCTTTCCCGGTACATCACTCCGCACCATTGGAGGTTAAACAGTGGCCACGAAAGAAGCGTTAGATTCCTCTGAGGAACAACAGACCGAAGGCAAGGGCCAGACTGGCGATCAGCAGACCGACGAAGATGATGTCTCCGAAGGTGACGAGGAAAGCCGGGAAACGGAAGGTCAAGAGGTCGATGTCGTTCTCTCCGATGATGATGGTTCGCAACCTAAACCGCAGAACTTCGGCATCAGGAAAAGGATCAACAAGCTGAATTCGCGCGTTGCTGCCGCAGACGGCAGGGCAACCGACGCCGAGGCACAACTTGAGGTCGAGAAGGCACAGAACAAGCTGTTGAAACTCGCTTTGGATCAGCAGCATGCAAAGCCGGAAGAGGCGCTGCCGCCTGACCCGACAGACTTCGACGATGGGGCTAAAGACCCCGGATACGTCTCGGCGCTGCAAGCCTACAATCAACGGTTCTTCGATGAGCAGTTTGCAAAGCGCGCGAAGGAGACTGCGGCACCTCCGAGTGTCAGCCCAAACAGTGAGCGCCGACAGGTCGCGCACTATGAGGCGGCGGAAAAACTCGGGGTGAAAGACTATGACGAAGTTGAAGATGCGGCAATCGGCGTTCTCGGCCAAGACACCGTTAAACGCCTGATCGACGCTTCAGACGCTTCGCCCCGTATTCTCTACTACCTTGGGAAGAACAAGGAGGTAGCGGCGGAAATCGCCGAGCTTGTTAAGACCGATCCTGTTGCCGGAGTTCTAAAACTTGGAGCTTTGGGGGCCTCGCTTAAGGTCCAGCCAAGGCGCCAATCACAAGTGGCCCCGGATCCGGACGACGAATTGTCCGGAACAGTCAGCAGGAAATCCGCCAAGCGCGGACCAGCGGGAGCCACCTACACTTAGGTGACGAACCATGGCTAACAGCTTTACAAGCAACTTCACGCGGCAGCTTGCCCGCGTATTCCTGGAGAAATTCGAATCCTTCAGGGTTCTTTCCAAAAACGTCAACACACAGCTACTCGCCGGGCGCTTCAATCCGGCATCGGGCGATAACGTCGATTTCAAGCGCCCGACCGACTACACCTCGCGCCGGACCTCCGCAGGCGATGTCTCCGCCCTTGTTGTGGATGACATCATCACCGGCAAGGCGACCGGTACGGTGCAGGACTACTTCACCGTTTTCGTGGACTACGACGAGGCGGACGAAGCCATCAAGATGGACCAGCTCGACCAGTTGCTGGCGCCGATGGCGACCCGGATCGTCACCGATCTGGAACTGGACTTCGCCGAGTTCATGATGAAGAACGCCGGGCTTCTGGCGGGTACGGTCGGCACTGCGGTCACTACCTGGGATCATGTCGCCGAGGCTAGTTCGGTCATGATGGCATCGGGCATTCCGGCGGATGACCGGTGGTACTATGCGGTCAATCCGTTCACCCAGACGACCCTTGCCAGCAACCAGCGCTCGCTCGGATCGGGCGGCGCATCCGGCGAGCTTATCGACTCGGCGCACAAGAAGGCAATGATCTCGGAGAACTTCGCCGGGCTCAGTGTTCTTGCCGCGACAACGCTTGCCAGCTTCACCACTCCGGCCACCGGCGATCTTGTCGGTGCGGTCAACGGTGCTCCCACGGCAACCTACCTTGCCGCCAAGGACACCATGACCCAATCCATCGCCGTTGACGGGTTTGGTGCCTTCGCCGGCGTTGTTAAGGCGGGCACTATCGTGGAGATCACCGGGCGCAACCGGCTGAACCTCTCGACGCGCAAGCCGATCATCAACGGTTCCGGCGCCAACGTGCTGTACTCCGGCGTGGTTACCGTCGATTCCGCCGCCTTCGTGGCGGGTGCGGGTACGCTGGTCGTGGCCGGGCCGGGCATCTTCGAAGCTGCTGGTGCCTTCAACACGATCGACACGGCGATCGCCGACAACGACGTGATCACCATGCTGAATGCCGACTCCACGCTGTTCCAGCCGAATCTGTTCTGGCACAAGCAGGCGTTCGGTATCGGGTCGGTGCCGATCAAGAAGCTGCACTCGACCGACACGCTGGCAACCACCGAGGATGGATTGCAGTTCCGCGTGTCCAAGGGCGTCGGCTTCCTTGAGAACAACCAGAAAGTCCGGGTTGACTTCCGCCCGGCCTATTCGGTTCTCAACCCGTTCTTCGCAGGGCAGGGCTGGGGCTGAACCTTGTCCTGACTATACGGAGGGGTTGACGACTCTAGCCACTAACGAAAAGGCTTTGGCCCCTACGGGGGCCGGCCAGACCAGCCACCGAAGGAATTAGAACATGCCCACATGGATCAAGCCGAACGGCAACGAGATCGAGACCAACGACGAGACGGCGACAATCGAGTATTGCGAATCCCTCGGCTGGGAGCGCAAGAAGGGTCGTCCGTCCGGATCCAAGACGAAAACCAAGCCGAAGCCCGCCGCTGAATGAGCGACGGCACCAGCATAATCCAGAAGGCGCTTCAGAAGATCGGGGCGCATTCTGTCATTTCCCCGGCGTCTGCCGAGGCGATTCTTGTCGGCAAGGACGCCCTCAATTCCATGATCGAGATGTGGCTGTCCAAGGGAATCGACTTCGGTTTTGCCCCGCTCAACGCGCCCGGCGACGATCTGAACGAGCCAGCGGACACCCGAAACGGCATCATCTTCAATCTGGCCCTGATCCTGGCGCCCGACTTCGACAACGGGAAGACTGTCGTTTCCAGGGATCTGAAAGACATCGCCAGATCGGAGTTCAACACGATCAAGCGGCTGTACCGAAAAGTCGCTGTACCCGATAAGGTTGTATCCTCCACGCTTCCGAAGGGCGCGGGCACGGATAGCTGGTTCCTCGATTCGAGATTCTTCAACAGAGGTGATCGGGTCAAAAACTGAGGGCGCCATGCCAGCCATCGAATTCCCCAAGGGCCTCACGGAAGTTGAAGACCTGCCGAAGACCAGGCAGACGCTGGTCAACTGCTTCAACGACACCGAAGGCCACGTTATATCCCGCCCCGGGATTTCATCCATACTTGCCGATACGGGCCGTGTAGCACGCGGGCAGTTTGTCTGGAATGGCAGCCTATACCAGGTCCAGAGCACCGAGCTTCACAAAATAACCAACCTCACCACCGGTGCCAGCACCAACGTCGGCACTATTGCCGGGATTGAAGGTATTAGTGTCGCTATCGGCTTCAACGATGCCGTGATCGTGGTCAAGGGCGGGGCGATCTACACCTTGAGCAAGGCGGACGCGCTTACGGATATCTCCGGCAATGCCAATTTCGTGCCATGCAACGCGGTGGCGCATATCAATGGGCGGTTCGTCTACATTCCTTCGGACGGAGATCCGGCGTTTTTCTCGGACATCGGCGCGGCTGGTACGGTTCAGGTTCTCAGCTTCTTCGACGCCGAGGAGTTGCCCGACGCCAATAACACCGTGTTCAACTTCAAGAATACGCTCTATATCATGGGCACCGACAGTATCGAGCTATTCCGGGATACCGGCGCGTCTCCCAACCCATTCGGGCGCATAAGCGGAGCGCGTATCACCAACGGTTTCATTGGCGGCCTGATCGAATACAATGAGACGTTTCTGTTCATTGGCCGGGAAAAGGATCAGGGGCCAAGCATCTATGCGCTGGGCAGTGGGCTCTCGCCGAAAATTTCCAATTCAGCAGTGGATATCATCCTCGCGAACCACACCGAAGCGCAAATGGCCGCCGCAATCACGGGCCGGTTCAAGTGGCGCGGCTACGATATTGCCTATTTCACCATTCTGAACACCACCATCGCTTTCTATGCCGGAAACTGGTTTGAGCTAACCACCCTGGTGGATAACATCCCCACCGTATGGCAGGGAGGGTTCGTAAACCAGTTGAACGGAACCTACTATACCGCCCATCAGGGTAAAATCGGCAAGCTTGCCAAGGTGAACACCGATTACGGCGGGGATCTTGAGCGGGTTCTCGATCTAAGCTTTCAGCACCCAAACAACGACTTCTTTACCGTCCAGAGCGTCGAGATGGCCGTGTCTCAGGGGCTCAATTCCGCGGCGGCGACGGTCGGCCTTGCGGTCAGCAAGAACAATATCGAATTCTCGACGCCGGTTTTCCGCAATCTTGGCGGCGCGGGCAAATACACCAGCCATTTGGAGTGGAATTACCCCGGCGGCATCGGCACCTTCAACGGCTTCCTCGGAGTGCGGCTGCAAACACGGCAGGATGTGCAGTTCGCCACTGATCAGCTTTTCGCGAACGTCCGATGACAAAAATATTATCAAAACCAGGCCATGGTGTGGCTCTGATACAGGACGGCAAGGCAACACTCGCGTTTCAGAACTATCTCGATGAAATCACCCAGCAGATGAACGATAATCTTCTCGGGCTGAGAATACAGGCAACCAGCTACACTGTTGCAACACTACCCACGGCGGCAACGGCGGCGGGGCTGATTTATGTGTCCGACGAGGCCGGGGGCGCTGTGCTGGCATTCAGCGATAATGTGAACTGGCGCCGAGTTACTGACCGGGCGGTGGTCTCATGATAGAGCGGTGTTTTGACTATCGACGGGTGAAGCGCCTTGCCAAGTGGCCGCTGTGCGTCTCCGATGAGGTTTACTACCTTATCGATGTGGAAGACGGCGAGGACATTGGGGTCTGGTTTTTCCACCCCAACAATGATGCGTTTCAGGTTCACGCAAGTATGAAGGAAGGGAACCGAGGGCGCAGAGCCGCGCAGAGTGTGCGGGAGTGTTTCAGATGGATGTTCGCACACACAAAGACAAAGAAAATCATAGCAGCGATTCCCAAAGATTACCGGGAGGTCCATGTTATGGCGCGTCATGTCGGCATGACTTTTGACGGAATTGATGTGCGTGACTTCCGGTGCTATAGTCTTGACAAGATGGCCTTTGAACAAGGGAACAGAATATGAGTTTCATCGGTCTGCCGGACCCCGCCAACGACCTTGTTAATAAAGGAGAGGATGCGGGAAAAGACGCTGCCCAGTCTGCTAACAAGCTGTCACGGCGGGCAATCGAGCAGTTAGAGCCTTTCAGAGATGTGGGGCTTGAACAGCTTGACGCTCTCAGCCAGGGCACCACAGCCGGGGGGCTGGATGCGCGCTTGGCTGAAATCTTCGACACTGACATATTCAAATCCTTGGTGGGCGAACGAACCCGTGGCGTTCAATCGCAGCTAGCTGCCGGCGGACTCACGCGCTCCGGCGCAGCCTTGGAGAAAATCTCAAGCATCGGCCCTGAATTGGGATTGCAGCTTGAAGGCTTGCTCACAGGGCGCTCGCAAAATCTGGCCGGAATAGGGCAGGCATCGGCAGCAGGCGTCGGTGCCAACCTGGTACAACAGGGGCAGAACACAGCATCCGGCATCCTGGCGGGTGCTCAGGCGGAAGCGCAGAACACACAAAACCTGATAGGACTCGCGGGAATCGCAGCCGCGTTCTTCTCCGATCGGCGCTTGAAGGCCAACGCGGAGCAAATATCCGATATCATGGGTATGCCGGTCTGGCAGTGGGACTGGATTCCACAGGCAGAAGGCACGATTATCGAAGAATGCCCGACAATCGGCTTTATGGCCGATGAAGTTCAGAATCGGTATCCTCACTTTGTCGGGGAATACGGCGGGTGGCTTTTCGTTGAATATAGGGGTGTGTTGGACGCCCTGCGGCAAGAAATCGCGGACGATTCCCGGCGCCGCGACGCCATGGCCAGAGCTAGTGAGGATTACCCATGCCTACACTAGCCAATGTTCAAGGCGGCTCCCTTGCCCCCAACCTTTCTGGACCCCTCCAGATATTCACGTTGCTGGCCAACCAAAGCCGCCAGAAACGGGCCGAGGAAGAGGCCGAAGCGGAGGCGCTTCAAGCCTTGCGGACGGCTGGCGGGCTGACGGCATCCGCCGAAAGTCAGGGTGGGCTTGGCGGATTGCTTGGACCTTCACCCGCACAGCCCGGCCTCACTCCTGATGGAGACCGGGCTGGGTTGGACGGCGCCGTGCGCGAGGCTCTTGGGCAGCGCGCGCCTCCGCCAGCGAATACAAAGAGCACCAATGTTCTAGGCCAGGTAAACCCAGCGGTTGCGCGGCAGGCGGCTGAAGTGGCAGCCCGAGGCAGCGAGGTTGAGTCCGCTCAGTTTCGTAACGAAGCAACCAAGGGCATGGCTCTGGCGAAGGAGATGCAGAAGCTCCCCAACTTCAGTGCCCAGCGGCGGCGGCTTGGGGAAATGGCAGCGGATGCCATCAAAGAGGGCACACCCGAAGCGCAACAGCGCATACTCCAGTTGATGAATATGGATGAAGGCCAACTTGCGCTGGAGTTGACGAAAATGCAGGTCACCGGCAGCGGCATTCTTGCCGCCGTGCCAGAGATCAAGCCGACCGGACCGTTCCGGCTGTTCGATACACCCGAGCAGCGCGATGGTCTCGCCCGGCTGATGGTCATTAACCCACAGGCGGCGCAGGTTTTGGTCGCAAACCGGCGCGACAATATCGCCCAGGACAGGGCCGACGCCGAGGCGGCAAGAATAGCCGCCGGGCCACAATCTGAATTTGCCCAGTTTGCCGCGGATATCAGGACCGATGTGGAAAGAGGCATTATCCAGCCTGATGTGGGCGAACGGATGATTGAGAACGCCCGGCTCAAGGGAACCAAAGAACTTCGCGCTGCCAGTGCGGCGGCGGCCAAGGCGAGGGCAGCCGCAGCGAGGCCCGCTACTGATCTTGGACAATCTCTCGCCGAAATCCAGAGAGACGAGGAGCGTGGCGCGATCACGCCTGATCAGGCCCAGACATTGAGGGCTAGCGCCATTTCAGAGGCTGGCGGCGGAACGCCGGAGTTCTCTGGCGAGGTTCCGAAGGGATTCATGCTGGCCGACCCGAGAAACCCGCGTTTAGGCGTAATCCCGATTCCGGGCGTCCCGGCGGCGGGCGGAGACCTGACCACAGCGTCGCAGACCGCAGAGCAGAAGATTCAGCGCGTCATACAATCGCAGGGCGTTGACAGAACGACAGCGCAAGGCATCGTCGATGGCGTTCTGAGGGTGACTAGAGACCCCGACACAGGCGACGCGTTGATAACCAATCTTGCGACGGGAGAGTCTTTCCAGCCGAATATCTCAAATCTCGACCAGGCCGCTGCCCCAACAGCACAGCCTCCCGCCGTTCCGGCCCCAGCCCCGGCAACCCCGGAAAGCGTCATCAGCAGCGACCCGTCGCAGATCGGCGATATCACTGCCTCCCTTGGCGGACAGGGGCTTGTGGTCAACGCCCTGAACACCGTGGCGGATGCTTTTTCACTGCCTCTCCCCGGCCCGGAGACCGACAAGGCCGTGGTTACGCTCACCAGCCTCAACACGCGGTCGATGCTGGGCATGGCCGCTGAGTTCCCAGGCAGGCCGTCGAACCTGACGCGCGAGAGAATCGAAAGGCTTCTTGTTGACCCGGCATCGTTCGCGCAGGGGCCGGGGAGGGCGCTTTCCAAATTCAGAAGCATGCGCGGAGTGATTCAAGACTCAGTTGAGAAAGCCACCAGAGTCGTCACCAACACGGGCGGCAGAGGCGGTCAGAGGTTCTCCAAAGATCAGGTTGTCCAAGCGAGTGAGGCTTTACTGATGCTCCAGCCTCTGCTTGAGGAATACACCACCATCATCGACCAGATGGAAGGCGGTGGCGCAGGGCAGGCGGCGGGTGAAACATCCTCCGGCGTCCAGTGGAGCATCAAGCCATGACGACTCTTAACATTCAGGGAAGGGAGGTAGAAGTCTCGGATGATTTTCTGAGTCTGTCACCCGATGAGCAAAACGCGACGGTTGACGAAATCGCCGCGCAGATGAACATCCAGCCCCAAGGCCAGAAGAGAGCCGATATCAGATTCCTTGGACAGGCAAATGCTGCAATCGCCGAGGGCGTCGGTGGTCTGGTCGATTTCGTGAACCCGTTTTCCGAGCCTACGCAACTTCTCGGCGTTCCTATACCGTCCACAGGGTCGGCTGTAGAGGGCCTCAGAGCAGGCATGGAGGCTATCGGCGCGGAAGTAGCTACCGAGCCCCCCCAAACCGTCCTGGAGGGACTGGGGCGCGGCACGGGCGCTGCCGCAGCGGCCATTCTCCCCGTTGTGAAGGGTTTGCAGGGCCTCCGGGGCGTGGGCGGGGCCGTTGGGGCGTTCGCTGACGATGCGGTAAGAGCGCTCACGACAACGCCGGGGCTTCTGACCGAGGCGGCGGCAGGTGCGGTAGGCGGGGGAACCAGAGAGATAGCACGTGAGGCTGGCGCACCGGAAGTGGTGCAGAATCTTGCGGAAATCGCGGCTCCGGCGCTGGCCCTACCGGGGGCTATCGCGTCGATTAGAGCGGCTAGGCGGATCCCAGGCGTTGCCCCGGTCTCGCAATTGACCGCACGGGGCGTTCAGGCGACACGGGCGGCCCTTACCCCGATGACCAAGGAAGGGGCGGAGCTCGTAGCTGGAAGGCGCGTCAGGGAGCTTGTAGGTGACCGTGAGCGCGCCGAGGCGCTGAGCCAGACGATTGACCCCAACGATCCTCTGAGCCTTACCCCGGCGCAGCAGACGGGCGACCCGAACCTGTTGGGTCTTGAACGGCAGGCGGCAACGGAAAATCCGCTCCTTCGCGAGCGGCTGTCAGAGAGGGCAGCGGCATCCAAGGCGGCGGCGGAGAAGGCAGTTACTGAGATTGGCGGCGATGTGAGCGATGCGCGCAGCTTCTTCTCCCAAAGGCTACAGACTTTTTCCGATAATATGGGCAATGCCGTCGCCCGCGTTCTGAATAAGGGCGACGCGGATGTCTCTGGTATCGGCCCGGTTAATACTGAGACCCGGAATTCTACGAAGGCGGTAAGGAAGATCAAGGAATCGCTTGATACGAATCTGGCGGAAGAATCCCGGCTGTGGAATGAGGTTCCGAAGGGCGCGCTGGTTTCCTCGGAAATCTCGCGCGAGGCAGTGGAGGACTTTATCGCCTCCGTTCCAAGGGCGCAGCAGGATGATATTCCGGCTGTTGCCCGGAGGCTGTTGGGCCGCACGAGCGGTAAGGACGTGTCTCCCGCAGAGATACAGGATGTTGACAGCGTTGCGGAGATGCACGGCCTATACTCAGAATTGCGCCGGGTGGCCCGCACGGCAATGGCGGGTACAGACCAGAACAAGAACAAGGCCCGGATCGCAAATGAGATCGCGGACGCCATCTTGAGAGACCTGGGGGCAACAAACCCGGACACGCCCGTTGGTGTGGCGATCAACAACGCCAGGGCGTTCTCCCGTGCGCTTCACGAGACATTCGACCAGGGTGCCGTTGGGAGAATTCTTCGCCGAACAGTAAAGACCGACGAAGCCATACCGGCAGAGGCCGCGCTCAAGAAGACTGTGGGCAGAGGCGGGCCGGAGGCCAAGGTTGACGCCCGGCAAATTCGCGCTGCGGCCCAGGATACGCAACTGGATATTGATGATTTCGTTCGGGGCAAGTTCGCCGATGCAGTGCTTTCGCCGGACGGGACTTTCACCCCAAAAACCGCCGCCACCTTCATGCGCAACAACCGCGAGATGCTGGCCGACTTCCCTGATCTCAGGAAAGAGCTCACCAAGGCGCTTGGGAGCAGAAACGCCGCCGCCATGTTCGAGACGCGCGGCGCGGCCAGGACAAAGCTCGCCGAAAACAAATCGGCATTAGCGAGGTTCCAGCTTGGACAGGAAGAAAAGGCAGTTCTCTCGATCATCGGCGCTGACGACCCGGCGAAAACCGCGAAAAACCTCGTCTCCGCCGCCCGAAAAGACAAAACCGGGCTGGCTCTTAGAGGCGTTAAAGCTGCTTTTACAGACTACCTGATCGGCGGCGCGACAAAGGGCGAGGAACTTTCCGGGCGGCAACTGACCGCGCTGCTGGGCGACAGAAACACGATTGCGGCCATGCGACAAGTCTTCTCAGGCGGCGAAATGAGCAGAATATCAAGAGTGGCGCAGGAGCTTGCAAAAACCGATCCTACCAAAGTTGCCGATGTGGGGGCGGTTCTCGATACCCCGGCGAACAAGATTCTCGGCACGATTGTCAGAATCGCGGCGGCCCGCCAGGGCGGGGCTATTGGCGGCGGGTCGTTCGGCGGCTCTTTGCAGACAGCTAATATTGCGGTAGAACGGTCGCGGGCGATCTTGCGGGGGCTCACGAACAATCGCGCCCGGCAAATGCTCATGGACGCGATTGAAGACCCTGAGCTTTTCAAGACGCTGTTGGAGACTACAGAGTCTATTAGTGTATCGCCCGCAACCCGTAGCAGGCTTGCCCCGTATCTGACCGCCGCAGTTGGCGGCCTTGCCGATGAAGACGAAGAGGGACCAAGATGACCGCCGTTCTCGACGAACATGCCCAATTCGTAGATACCGCAGGCTCCCCTGTCGTTGGCGGCAATGTTTATTTCGGCACAGCCGGGGCCGATCCGAAGCTCAATCCGATATCGATCTTTTCCGACCGTGCGCTTACGGTAGCGCTGGCCAACCCGCAGATCACGGATGCCTTGGGCCGTGTTACAAACAAGGTCTGGCTGGACGGCAAATATTCCATGCGCGTTACCGATAGTGCCGATGTGCTGATCTATCAGGAACTGGACAACGGCACCGACGCTTCAAGCATAGCAGTGATCCAGCTAACATCCGTTGCTGGTGCCAACACTATCACCGCAACCTCGGGGCTTTCGCTCACGTCCTACAGCGACGGGCAGATTTTCGTCTTTAAGACCGTCTCGGCCATCACAGGCGCAGTAACCCTAAATGTAGATGGGGTCGGCCCAAAGGCTGCGGTCAAGAACAATGACGAGCCGCTAGAAAACGCCGATTGGGATGCCGACATGCAAGTGGCGGTTATCTATAACTCGACCAATGATAATTTTGAATGGGCGAACCAGAAAACCGGCGTTGATCGCGATACCACTCCGCAACTGGCGGGAACGCTCGATACCAACAGCCATATGGTGCAATGGTCGAAGGGCGCGGATGTCGCAAGCGCTACCAATCTGGCATTGTTGAACGATGGCAACTACTTCGATGTAACCGGCGCCACAACGATTGCCACCATGAACACTTTCAGGATCGGCACGGTGGTCAGGCTGCAATTCGACGGGGTGCTGACTCTGACGCATAGTTCCGCCAATCTGGTCCTGCCTGGCGCCATTGACCGCACGACAGCCGCAGGGGATCACGCGACGTTCGTCCAGACCGGCGCTTCGCAATGGACGATGATTGGCTTCCAGCGCGCGGATGGCACCCCTGGCGATGTCTTCACCAGCACGGGTAATGCGATTGTTTCGGCTGGCCAGATTGTGCTTGCCCACGGGCTTGGAACAGCACCAAGGAGGATTTTCTTCAATCTGCTGAACGGAATTGCCGAGCATGGATACTCGATCGGCGATTTGTATGGCCCGAACGATTTCGGATCAAGCCCAAGCGGGAGCAGAGGGCTTTCAGTTGTCGTTGATTCGATAAATATTACAATTCGCTTCGGGTCCGGAGTGGGCTCCCTGCTGGTCATTAATAAAACCACTGGTGGCGACAGTGTCATCACAAATGCAAACTGGACTCTCGAAGTGAGGGCCTATCCATGACGACCAAGCACTATCGCAGGGGGCAGAAATATCTCGGGGCCTTTGGTGGCGTCGGCCTCGGCGCAAAGCCGCCCAGTGGCGCGGTCGAGAGCCCGATCCCCAATCGTGGCGATGATGTATGGGATGAGGCTTCCGGCGTATGGAAAAGCGCCAAGACTTCCGATCAGCGCACCGAGGCCGAGGTTGACGCGGATATTGCGTCTCCGCTGATTGCGGCCATTGTCAAGCAACTACCGGACCCGGTGCTATTCAGGGCCGATCTTCTGCAACTGAAAAAGGATGAGCGTGATGGCAACCGTTAAGCCGGTCAAGGTAGACTTCCTCGCTGGAAAATGGGACTTGTATAAATGGGAGGCGCTGGCTACAGGCGATACCGTCAATTCGCTACAGATCGACGATCTGGCGGTGGAATTGGTATTCCACGCATTTGGCACGTTCGGCGGTGGCACGCTCACAATCAACGGATCGAATGACCAGGGCACTACGTTCTCCGGCCTGACGAATGGTGCCGGCAATGTGGCCGCGCTCACCGCCGCCGGGTTTGTTTCCGTTCGCGAGCAGGCGCTGAAATTCAAGCCCGAGATGACCGCTGGTACTGCGGATGACGTAGATGTCTGGCTGCTGATCAGGTATCCGGGCAACTAGAATGCGGCCTCAGTACGCAAGATTAATCGGATTAAAGCGCCTTGTCTGCGGCTTTGGCTTTGACCCTCTAAGCCTGGGCGCTGAGTCCGATGTATTCACCTCCAGCACTCCAGGGCGTCAGTTTGAATCTGCCTTGATAACGCCGCAGGCAAGCAGCGGCAATCTGATTATGGCGTTGATTACCGTAACCAAAGATCTAGCTGCAAGCTCAAGGCTGGCCTATACTTCTGTTACATTCGGCGATCAGTTTCGCGCATTTGGAATCGGCATGTCGATGCTCGACGGTATTGTGATTACCGACGACGGGCTGAACCTTGTCGGCTCAACGATTGCTTTTCTTGCAGACGTATCAGCGCCAGGCACGGTTCAGATTGATGTGTCCAGCGGAACCGCTGGACTTCGGGCTGTTGTCATCAAATTGATCGAACTGAAGAGTGTGCGCCAGGCGTCTCCGGTCATCGCCACCGGCTCAAAAATCAGCATGCTCACCACGGGCGACACTGTTGGTCTGACCACTACGGAAGCCAATGCATTTCTGGTGGCGGTCTGCGGTTGCCAAGGCACCGCAACCGGCCCACCCGCCGCTGTGGACGGCACCGAGCTTTTTTCCGACAGCACCGGGCCGCTCCAGTTCAGCGACACGAAAGGCGTCGGCAGTTATCGTGAAATTACTACGCCCGGCCCGGTCACCGCAGAGTTTTCCTGGGGGGTAAGTAATCGCAACGCCATGAGTTGCGTTGAGGTCAGGGCGGCGACCAGCGGCGATCTCTTAACCATCTACAGCGTCTCGACGCCCGCCGAGCTTACAGCCGCGCTTGCAATCGCTGTCGGCGGCGACCGGATCGAAATGGCCGCCGGTTCCTACGGCGTTGTCACGATAGGCAACTCCTACACCTCTGATGTAAGGATCACATCGGCGGACCCCCTCAACCAAGCGATCTTTAACGAACTTCACGTCACTGCCGGTGCATCGCATCTCGACTTCGATCGCCTCACTTTCTTTTATATCAACGATCCAGGCGACCCGGAATCTTATGAACCCTTCACGGTGACGAGCGCGACATTTATCATGTTCAGAAACTCAATTTTCAAAGCCAATCTGGTTGGTGGTTTCGGCTTTGGAAAGGCGATGAAGGCCATCGGCAACACTAATTTTACCCTTACGCGCAACGAGACATTCAATTATGAGAGGGCCGCCTCCATAGGGAACAGCACGAATGTGACGGTTAGTGCCAACAACATGCACTCGCTCCGCTCGGAAGGGCTCAACCTCTTTGATCTCCACACAGTGCTTATTGAGGGTAATTGGATACACGACCACAAGACCAATGACGCGCTGCCGGAGCACCCGGACATGATCCAGTTCTGGAACACGGTCGAGGGCCAGTTTTCCGAGAACGTCACAATTCGCGGCAACTTTCTCGATTCCGGCGACGGCGACTGGACGCAGTGCATTTTTGTGACCAACACCGCGCCCACTATGTCTCCGGCGGAGTACCATCGGAATTTCCTGATCGAGGACAACGTATGTTATAACGCGCATCTGCACGGCATTACCGTGTATCAGAATATCGACGGGCTGACGATCCGCAACAACACGCTCTTGTACGATCTCGATGCAGACGAAGGTCTCCCAGGAAATGACCCGCCATGGGTGACGCTCGGCGGGACGGCGACAATGCTCAACACTTTGGTCGATAAAAACGTCTGTCACCTCGCTGTGAAAGAGTGGCAACCAGTGACACCCGAAACCAATACAATCAACCCGAACTATATTGTGAGCCGCGCGACTTATCCCGTTGAGTTCGTCAACGCGCTGGCGGCAAGCCCAACGATTGAAGACTTGGTTGCGCTGCCGGGGACCACTATAATGACGGACGGCCTCGGCGCGCGGATGACGCGCGGCCTCGATCTGCCTCTGGTTGTGGGGCCTCTTCCATGATGCGCTGCTTGCCCCGATATCGCCCTGCCGCTGATGACATGGACATCAGGCTGGTTATCTCTCGCTCAAAGGTGATCTGATGCGTTCTCAGTATGCAGGATCGATTGGGTTAAGGCGCCTCGTGGGAGGCGGCGGCGCGCCCTGGTGGGACACCGCATTCAAGACCCTCTCCGGTGTCTCGCCCGTCCTCGCGTTGAAATACGATACCGACCAGTACATGGCAGACGCGGCAGCGAGCGCGTTTGATGCGTTGCATACGTTCACGCGGGCGAGTTTGGCTACGCAGCGGGATAACGCGGGGACGTTGGTGCTTGCGCCGCATAACCTGCTTACCAAATCGGAAGAATTTGATCATATTAATTGGGCTAAAAACGATGGCGCAACCGTAAGCCCAGACACAGACACAGCGCCAGACGGAGCCAGTACGGCTGACAAACTGACCATCACGGCTACAAGCATTAGTAATATTCGCCAAACACCAAGCAGTCTTGTTGATGGCACAAGATTTCTGGCGGTTTGGGTGAAAGCGCCTGCGTCTGGCGCGGCTACTCACATGCGGATTACGACAAATGATAACGTCGCATGGAATACGGGCGGGTCAACCAAATTGGCATTAACAACCAGTTGGCAGCTATTGTCGCTGACAGTCGCAATGATTGGCAGTTCCATGCACGTTCACATAGGAGCGCCGGATGAAACAGGAACGGCCGATCCTGACTGCATAGGTGATGTGCTGATTTGGGGTGCCCAGTTCAACCGTACCCCAATGGCTCCCGCTCTCGGCACCTTCGCCACCACCTACGTCCCCACAACCACAGCCGCCGTCTACCAGCACCGCCTCGACCACGACAAGGACGGCGTTGCGCTGGGACTGCTGGTGGAGGAAGCACGGACGAACCTCTGCTTGTGGTCGGACGATCAGACAAATGCGGCATGGGTTAAAACCACCATGACCGCTGCGAAGGACCAGGCTGGCGCGGATGGGATTGCCAATTCAGCAAGCTCCTTGCTCGCCACAGCCGGGAATTCAACGTCGCTGCAAACCATTACCAGCGCGAGCGCTACGCGAGTTTTCTCAGTTCTGATCAAACGCATCACAGGCACTGGTGTCATCGAGATCACGACTGACAATGGCGTGACGTGGGTTGATGTTACGTCCGCTATTGACGCCACGAATTATATCCAAGTCGCAACTGGCGCCCAACTTGTCACAAACCCTGTCCTGGGTTTCCGCGTCGTCACCAGCGGTGACAAGATCGCGGTGCAGTTTGCACAAAGTGAAGTTGGCGGGTTTGAAACTTCGCCCATTCCCACCACCACTGTAGCGGTGACGCGGGCGGCTGATACGGCAACTGTTGATGTTTCCGCGATGTCGTTTTACCAGACTGGCGATGTGTCCATCTTCATCAAGGCGTATGGCATGGCGGCTGATCCTGAGGATGCTCCCGGTTATAATCTGTATGGTGACTCTTCTGTTTCCACCCTGTCGCGCATTGAAGCGGACTTCAGAACAACTGAGCGATTATTTGCATATTATAGAAACCCAATTACTTTTGAACAGTCTCAAATTTCTCTACTAGCGCCCACCATGCACGATCAGTTTTTCAAGATAGCCCACGGCTGCGCGGCCAATGACTTCGCCGCATCCTACAACGGTGCGACTGTTGGGACAAATTCATCGGTTGTGCCTGTTGATGGTTTTGGTGAGGCCGGAGACGATAAGTTGGTTGTTGGTGCAGGGCAAGGCACAACAGGGTTCTTCAACGGGTACATATCTCAACTTGTTGTGTATGACTCCCGACTGCCAAACGCAGACCTGGAGGCAATAGCAACATTATGAGCCTTGACCTATTCTTCCGCGCCGAGAATCTGGCCACCATGAAGACCGCGGTCCGTTCACTCCCGTTCCGCAACATCATCGGCGACGTGCGCGACCCTGACAGCAACGGCTTTATTCAAATTCCCGGCTCGGTCGATTGGGAAGTTTTCCTGTCTAATACCGTCGTGATAACCCCCGGCGATCCGCCTGTTACTGATTCATGGGTATGGCTGCACCTACGCCTTACCGGCACGGCAGAGGCGGCTGACTTCGAGGTCGACCCTGGGGGCACGGAGCCTGATCGTTGGCGTAAGTCGCTCCTGAAACGCTGGGTCAAGGAAAATGGCATTCTACGCACTATCCGGGGCGTCCGGGTTTGGCAACACACCCTCGGCAACGGCAAGCATCTCCAGATATGGCGCGGGTCTCAGATGGAAGACCTCGGCATCAAATTTCACGAATTCATGGGAGGTAATAGTTACTGATATGCGAATCCTGCTCATAGCGCTTCTACTCACAGGCTGCGCCGCCTTCGACGATAGCGACATGGTGCGCCTAGAGCAGCCCGCCGAGGCCAATCGTTGCGTGGCATGGCTGATGGACGAAGACGTGAGGCCCGTGCCGAGCATTGTTTACGCCGAGGAAATGCCTTGGCTGCCCGAGCATGGCTTCGTCAACGGCTACTATGATCCGGACAGTGATACAGTCGTCGTGCACCGCCGCTTCAATCAAGCGCCGATCCTGTTGCACGAAATCTCCCATGCTTACGGGGCGACTGAACGCGCGGCCGATAGCGTTGAGCGGCGGGGCCGCGACTGCGTGAGTTTCGGATAAAACAGGTTCGTGTAATGACCGATGTCGCTAAAGCAGTGATCGGCGCGGCGTTCGCAACATGGTTTGCGCTTGGAGCGGGGATGCTCGCGGGGCAGATCAAGCTGAATGACGCCATCGGAGATCTGCGCGCTGAAATCGCCGTTCTAGACGTAACGCTGAAGGCCATAAATGAGCGCACTGGCCACTATGCCGCCTTGGCAGCGCGTGTGGACCGCCTGCATGGCCGTGAGAGCACGGAGGGTCGTAGGTGACCCGCTACGCCCTAGCCCTGTTCATCGCGCTCACGGCGTCTCCTGTGGCCGCTCAGATGGTATGCGGTGCGCGTGAATCTGTTGTCGAAAATCTAGCCCAGAAATACGGCGAGGTCCGCCGCGGTGGCGGTCTGACCGGCTCGACAGCGATCTACGAGATCTTTGCCTCGGAGAAGACCGGAAGCTG
>Ga0255048_10001176_pt1 | contig 18880 bp, 23 predicted proteins | sample JV7_2_2_MG_FD_183619 | JGI IMG/M metagenome (GOLD analysis project Ga0255048, IMG submission 183619) | Seawater microbial communities from Jervis Inlet, British Columbia, Canada - JV7_2_2 | ecosystem: Environmental > Aquatic > Marine > Inlet | place: Canada: British Columbia | collected 2016-10-06
AAATTTGTTAATTTTACTCTCTTTTATGTTAAGTATTTTTTTATTTTTAAGATCTCTAAGAATTTCGACAACGTTGTTTTCTGTCACAACTCTTGGTTCTTCCTCCGAGCTTTCGAAGGGGATTATAACTTTTGTAGACGTTAACATTTTATAAAGATCTTTTAATGCTTTTTCTCTGGTTGATATATTATTGTTTTTGTTCATCGCTTTTCGAAGTTGAAGTCTTATTCTATTCTCAGCTTCATGCGGGACTATGGTGTCTGGAGTTGATACGGGTGGTTCTGAATCTTTTTTCTTTTGAGCTTCCGCACCTTTAGCAAATCTTGCAACAGGATTGTCGGCTATGTCTACAGGCATCCCGAGTTTTGCTAAGTTATCAAACGGGATTTGCTCTTTCCCAATTGATTCGCCGGTTGAAGGATCAACTTCAATCCATTTAAATTGTGCTTTGGAGCCTCCTGTGTCAACACTTGTAATTTTAATAAAAGTTTTCTCACCAGGTTGAACAGTTCCAGTAGACGCTTCAACTTCTTCTAGTTTATCTTCAGAAATTGGTGCATTCTTGGAGGCTTTCTGACTTAAATATTGAAAAACTTTTCTTTTTGGATTTTTAGTGAAGTTATAAATTCCACCAACAGCGATTGGAACCCCATCAAGTGTTGTAAATCTTGTATCTCCGGGGATCTTGGCTCCAGACCCAATTGATCTTTTTATTTGTCCTGGCATAAGTGATAGTGGCTCTGTTCCCGCATCAAGAGCTTTTCTTAATTCTCCGGGTGAAATAGCTTTTGTCGCAGTTCCAGTTTCAAGTGCTTTTCTTAGTTCACCAGCTCCAAGTTGTGCTGTTTTTTCACCAGCTCCAAGTTGTGCTGTTTTTTCACCAGCTCCAAGTTGTGCTGTTTTTTCACCAGCTCCAAGTTGTGCTGTTTTTGCGCCTGGACCTAGTTGTTGAATAACTCCGATGTCTTCAAGGCCAGATTGAAGTTCTTGTTCCTGTGCAGTTTTTGGCTCCACGTCTTTGAAAACGTCGAGCATATCTTTAAAAACTTGCGCTCTTGAAGACTTTAAACCCTTCATTCGCAATAGTTTTACTGCTGCGGCTGAAGCTAACAATCCTGCGCCAAATACCCCTGCGGCTGTTGCGCCTGCGGCTGCACCGCTAGTGGATGCAACTGCGCCGCCAATAACTTTTGGAAGTTTTCCAAGAGCAACTTGTGCGCCTTTTTGAATCCAAAAAGCTTTATTAGAAGACGGAAACACATCAGACATTGAAGCATCTGGATTGTTCTGTATTTGGTCCGAGATTGTGGCCCATTCTTGTCTAAATGCTGTCGGATCATCAGCCATTTGTTGTAGCGGGCCTGGATCATCAGGTGTTATGCCAAGCGATTTTACATTCTCAAAAAAGTTTCTAGCTCCAAAATTTTCACCATAGGTGTTTGGATTGTTGTGTAGAAACCTTCCAAGTGTTTGCGAAAATCCATCTCCATCTTTAACGGTGGCAAATACTCTTTTTGTGCCGTCTATTATCGTATCGGGTGATGCTCCGGGTGCATTTAACAATTCTCGGAACCATGCTGCTCCTCCCAAAAGAGTGCCGACACCACCCATGCCCAAAACTTTTGGCAAAATGTTGCTTTGAAGCCCTTTTATGACTTCTGATTCGTCTCCGTATTTGCTGCCAATCGGACCACCTTGATCATCCTGACGCATTTTTTCAGCAGCTTTATCGACTTTTGCTTGATTGGTGAACGGAAGTGCTTCATCAATTTTTTCTTGATTCTCTTTGAAATGCTTATAAACGTCTTTCAGGTCATAATTAAGGAATTTTCTTACAACTACTCTCAAGTCTCCAATTAAAGCATTTGCAATTGGAGCTTCTAGTTTTCCATCATTATATTCCTCTACAATTCCATCATAAAGCATGGCAAATTCTTCCATGCCTTGCAGAAAATCTTCGTGTGTTTTAACATTCGGGAATCCGGGCAGTCTTGCTTCCAACGCTTTCATCATTTCTTTAAAGCGTTGATTGGATTCTTTATCTATAATTTTTCCAACTTGCTTAATTGCGGCATCTACTTTTGGGCCTTTTCTCCTTTCAAGATTAGGAAGTTTTGAGATTCCAAACTTTATAGTATCCAGCCACGATCCCTCTTCTAAAATTGCTTTTTTAAGTTCTTCATCAATAATCTTTTGTAATTGTTTGGAGTCCATTTTTATTTCCTCAAAATGTCATTAAGCAGTCTATTAATACGATCTGCTTTAGAATTAACTTGTTTTTGTTTTACTTCGTTCATCATCATAAATGCGCCTTGAGTAGAAGGCTCTGAAACGATATCGAAGCAAATTAATTGTAAATCATCTTCAACGATGGTTTGACCTTGGTGTTCTTTTACAGAACCTAGAGATCGAGAGGAAATCCCACATTTTACTTGATCGTGTATAAGAGATTCTAAAATCTTTCCTGCTGGAGTTGAGAGAACTTTAATTTTTCCCTTTAAATCATTTCCGTCCCACCAAAGGTCTGTGACCATGTGAGAAGCATTTTTAAGGTTTACGACAGAATCTTCAGGATGATCTAATTCACCGCAAGCTCGATTTTCTTGAACGGCTTTCATGTAATTTTCGACTTCCCTCATTAAGATTTTTTTAGGATAAATTCTTTTATTTCCATTTTCTTCATCAACACGCTGCATAACGCCAGATAGAAAAACTGTGCCATTCTTTACCTGTCGTTTTTCGTCTTCAGTTAAAAGATCTTCGCAAATACCATCAGCACACAGTTCATAGTATTCTCTTAAGAGAAATTTATTACTCATTTGATTTTCCTTCCTTTACCCATTTAACACCACCGGAAACGGTTCCTTCTGGTGGAGCACTGGTATGTCGAGGCATTACTCCCAACTCGACTTCTTTTGATTTTGGGCGGGATGAATTTTCAATGTCTTTCTCTTTTCCCATGACACATCTGCGAAGCACATCCATCGCATTATTAATTTCTTCCTGTGTGCAGTTGCTATTACTTTCAAAAAGATTGGGAAGGGCGTCTTTTGTTTCTCCACCTGTCAATAGTTGATCTACCAATTTCCAAGTTTTTGCAAGAGAATCAAATAGTTGTAAAAATTCATCTGATGCGGCTTCTTCTTCATTCTCACCCAAATGTTCATGCACTTTTTCTAATGCTTCGCCCAATAAAATATAAACATATCGGGCGATTCTTTTTTCTTCACTTGCAGAAATTTCATCCACTTCTGTTAGTTTTTCAAGCTCTTCTTCGATTAATTGTTTAATCTGTTTTTTAGTAATTTTCATTATTAGACCTTAAGTTTTTAAAATGCGGGCGCAACCCGCACGATTTGGCAACCAGACTTACAACGTCGCACGGGACGTAATGCCCGCTTTTTTGATGTCCAAAGATTGTCAACCATCGTTATCACCCCTAGTGTTTAAATTTATTCCATTATCTCCAACAATCATGTTTAGCAAATACGAAGTTCCAGAACTAAGACATGCCAGCATGAATCCTGTTATTATAGAATAATCAAATGTAATTAGTTCGGTATATGGGTTAATAGCCCACAAAAAAAGTCCAACCCACCAGCCAACACACATTGGGCAATGAAAAAAATGATAAGAAGGTCGAATCTTATTAAAAATCGCACCGTATACTAAGATTTGAGTCATTCCAAATGCAATTAGAATAAAATAAATTAATGACATTAATAGTAGCCATAGCCACTAAGATACTTACGAATCCTAGAAGGGGTAATGGTTCCCTTTTGGGGTTCTTCTGGGACTCTTCCAAGAGGTGTCGTTTCATCTTCAGCAGGATCTACTAAATTATCTTCGATACTATTTTCGATAAAATCAGCTGCCTCCATAAATGGCTTTTGTTCATCTAAAAATTTCTTAGTAGAAAGCAAAACAACTTGAGTTGAATTTATGTTTTCATCAGCTGATTCAGGATAGGACGCTTGGAGACTGCCAAACACATTTCCACCTTGAATCGTTTCAGGTAAGACTACTCCTTCTTTAACTAAAAATCCTAAGTATTGATTTTGAAAACCATATACTTCATCGGTTAATACTTCTTTCGGAAAAACAGTTATTTGCTTCGCTCCAGTATCCAAGATGATATCAATGTGCAAATGATCAAGGATCATTATTTTTCCATCTAATGTTTTGCGAACTTCTAAATTAATTTTAGTAGTTGAGGGCGGATTTACTTGCTGATCTTGTTGCCCAATTTTAATCTTAATCGCCATCGGATAAAAGCTCCCGAGTTAAGGTTTGGATTTTGGCAACTTCCAAAATCATTTTTTCATCAGGCTTTTGATTTTTATAAGATTCTAGGAGATTGAAGACTTCTTTTGTTTTTCGAGCCATTTCAACGTCTTCCTTTATTTCACTTATCATTAAAGAACTCTGGAGTTGTGTTTTAAGTCTGCCGATTTCTTCATTTAAATAAGAATTTAGTTCAATACCATTATTTGTAAACGATAGAATAAATCTGGAAAATAGCTCTTTTTGTTCATCCAGCAATTCTTTATGGTACTTGTCATTAAATCGTTTTGTAAAAGATTTAAACACTAAATTATCGATAGGTTTCATTGTCTTTTCTAATCTCTTAGAAGACATTCTGTTTACGATTTCATTTTCTAATAAAATTTTAGATTTGATAGAATCTCCATTATTAAAGATTTGATAGATTGATGCTAAATTTTTATAATTGGGAATGAAATTGGAAAACACATCAGAAGAAATGCTTTTTCTAATTTTACGAACAAGAGTGTTTTGTTCCGAAATTAATTTTTTCTGGTCGATGGATGAGTGTTGGCGTTTGGCTTCATTAATAATTTTTTCTGCTGTTAATGTATCTACGTCTTTGGTTTCAAAGATAGAGCGATATAGTTTTAATTCTTGATATAGAGAAGATTCTTTGCCAAAAGACTCCTTAATGATCGCAATTATCTTTCTTTTCTTAACTTTGTTTTTGGAAAAGATACTTCTAGTTAATTCTTGTATCAACGCTTCATAAAGAAAAGCACTATTTCTTTTTTTATTGTGTCTAAACTTTGCCATTTTTACCTTCTCTCTTCTTTTTTAATTCTAAATTTTTAATTATTTGTTGTATCTCTACATCATTTTCTAGAATTGTAAGTTCTTCTTTTAAATACCTGTCTTCATAATTAGTCTCTAAATTCTCATAAATTCCTCTTGCAAGCTGGTTCAGCTCAGAAGAGCCCTTAAAAATGTTTCTTTTTGTATTTTTGCCTGTTTCTTCAGAGTATTTGCTCTTGTAGCTTCTCTTACGCGCTCCCATTCCTCGCCTATCTGATTTAACAGGTGTATACGCTTTTCCTTTAGCACCTGGTGTAGTGTATGGTTTCTGATCTGGCCTTCTCCATTCCAAATCATTTCGCTTGCCTGGTTGAGCCAATAATGTTTCTTCTTCTGCTGGAGCTTCTTCTGTTGGAGCTTCTTCTGCTCCACCGATTTCTCCACCACCTCCGGCACCTCCGGCACCGAGATCTGAAAGATCTGCACCTTCGTCGCCACCAGCAGGCGCTCCCAAATCAGCACCAGCACCGGCACCTCCGACGCCACCCATCACTTCTTCTTCTGTTCCGATTTTATCCAGATCTGAAGTTATTCGTCTGTCGAAGAACATCTCTCTTTGATTGCGAATAAGTTCTTCGTCTGATAGATCGAAGATGTTTTTTGCAACCCATCGTTTACTGAAGAATCCTTCTGTTGCACTTCCAGCAATTTCAAATTTGGTTCTCCAATGTTCAAGTTCTTGTAACTCTGCAATTTTAGAAGGAGCATTCAAGTGAAGTTTAAAAGAAATTAAATCTTTACCTTTATATCCTAGAGTATACAAATGAACTACTGCAATTTTTTCTAATTCTGAAACAATGTTTCTTTGAAGTCTTGTGATCGTTCGGGCAAAACGAATGTCTTTTTGTGCAAGAGTTGTTTTATCTTCACCTCCTTCTTCTCCTTGCGTCAGATAGGATGCGGGAACCTTTAAAGCTGAAAATAGTTTATCCCTTAAATATTTAACATCGTCAATGTCTCCGGTATAAGTACCACCTGGTAACGACTCAATTCTTGTGCCAGCTGCTTGTCCGCGAACAGGAATAAAATAATCTTCGTCAACAGACATTGGGTTGTAACGTAAATCAACACGACCAGTATCTTCAGAAATAACCTGATTCCTTTTCATTTGAGTTACAATTCTTTGCATGTGCTGTTCAACTTCGTTCTCTGGAATTCCTCCCACATCGACATAAAAAACTCTTCTTTCGGGAGAACGGACGATTCGATAGGCCATCATCGCGTCTTCAAGAAGTTGTAATTGTCTCCAAATTCGACGGGATGCTTCCAAAACAGAAGTTCCATAGGGAGCATATTTATCGTTTCCAAGATTTCTAAAATGACAAATTTGCCAATTTTCGAATGTTAAACCACCACTATTCCATTGAAACTGAACATAATTTGGGTTAGTTTTATCTTCTCCCTCAAGTCTTTCAATTTCCACAGATGGAAGACCAATCGCTGATTTAATTCCTAATTTATCATCGATGTCTAGATACAAGAAATAATCTCCGTATTTACACACACTCCGACACCATCCAAATAAATTAAATTCAATGTTCATAACACCATAAAATAATGTATTTAAAATTTCTTTGATTTCTTCATTGTGACAATTAACGGTTAATAGTTTTTGTAATGGCGAAGATACAGTCATTTCATCACCATAAATGTCAAGTGCTGAAGCGATCTCTGGCATGTATTCCATTTGATCAAAATCAATGTATCTTTCTGCTCTGGCTTCTCCTGCCAATGATTTACCAAAAACATTGTCAAAAGGATTCGTAGAAGATTTCTTAAAACTTAATCCACCAGCTGATTGAAACTTATATTTATCTAATTGCCATCTTTTGAGTTGGCGTGGATTTTGACGTTGGTATTGCGTCAGTGGCCCAGACAACAATCTGGTAAGTGCCTTAAATAAAAATGAGTCGGGATTCCTTGTATTAGGTTTTTTATTATTCTGTGCCATTTTTTATCCTTTTAAAATCCATCCAAAATCATTATACATTTTTTTTGCATTATTCATTTTATCAAATGTTTCGTTCCTTTTGTAACCTTGTTGACCTGGAATAGTCGTATTTAATTTAGTAGAAGTTAAGATCATAGAATTTAAAAATGCCCTTTTATATTGTAAATCGCGGGTATTTTCCTCAAGAACTGTATCTCTAATCCAACAAGCGATTGCCAATGAAATAACCAAATCATCGTTGTATCCTCTTTGTGACTCTGGTCTTCCATTTTTCCAAACAAAAGTTTTCAACTCTTGCTGAGTACGAGCAGAGTGTATTGTGATTAAATCATTTCGAATGAATTCTTCTAATTTAGAAACTATCAGCGGTCTAGTTTTTTGAGATGTTGTAAAGCCAGGGATAGAATTTGAAATGTTCTGCGCTTCGTATTGATCAACAAATTCGTGAGTTCCTTTAGTAGAGTAATATAAATTTGGATAACCGGCGTCAATGAGTTTTTCCAAAACTGAGAAGCCGATGTTATTATTTTCGACCACGACCATCGCATCTCCGTATTCTTTTCCTGCGTCGAATAAAATCCTTGAGAATAAATCTGTTGTTGGTTTGCCACGGTATTCTGCTACTTGCTCCATTGTGTTTATTTTAAAAATGTGAAAAACTGAATAGTCGTTGCCGTCGCCACGAGAAACATCTCCCACTAATAAATATTTGCTTTCGGGTTTAAATTCTTCCCAAATCCAAAAATTTCTATCGAACCCTGTCTGATACTTTGGTTCGCCACAAGATTCCATAATTTTTTTTAAATCTTCTGAATTGATAACAGTTTCGCCGGAAGCATTAAAATTACACTCGTACTCTTGAGCTATTTTTCTTTTTGATAAATTTTTAGTAACGTCATTAAACCATTCTTGATCTCGTTCTGGATGTAGCGTCCAATGTAGTATTGTTGGATAAAAACTATTTTCGCCATTGTTTGCCGCTACATAAGTTTTGTGAAACCAATTTCCAACACCGTTAGGAGATGAAAGGGCGATGCATCGTCCACCCGCAGCCATCGTTGGTTGAAGTGCGGTCCACAAATCATCAAAACCGTCAATGTGTGCGGCTTCGTCAATCACCAATAGAGAAAGTGCTTCGGAACGCCCAGCGTCTGCTGAAGTTGAAGATGCTTTAATTTCAGAACCATTATTTAAAACAAAAGAAGATCGATTATCAATTTCAATAGTTGCTATTTGATCAAACCAAGGAGGAAGAACTTTGATCATAGCTTTGACTTTCTTAACAAGATTGGCGGCTGTGCTGAATTTGGTTGCAATAACAAGAATGTTTTTATCGCGATGAAACAACATCATCCATGAAACATAGGCAGCAGTAATTGTTGAAATACCCATTTGACGGGATTTTAGAATTACATTGTTTCGGTAATCATTAAACTTTTGTAATAATTCTTTTTGAAAATCCCAAGTTTTAAAGGCTATTTGCCCTTGAGTTGGATGTGAAATTCTGCAATAGTTGTCAATAAAATAAACTGGATCCTTGCCACACTTGACAATTTCCCTAACCAGTTCTTTTTTTGATAAATATTGGGACATACATTTTAATTATGAAGTTGCCATTTTTTGGCGTTTTGATAATTCTTGTTTTAAGACTCTTATAGCTACTTCTGGTGGAACCTTTTCCATAAGATCAACCATCGCACCTATAAACGCTGTGGCCTCGGCTGGAGTATTAATGTTATCTTTCACCAATTCATCAAATTTGGTGGCAAAACCAACCTTTAAGTCTCTCTCAACATCGGGAGGCATTTGGCCTTGTTCTGCTTCTGCCTCTGGTTCCTTTTGCGCCGTTGGAGCGACTTGACCTCCAGACGGAGCTTGAACCACCGATGGAATTTCAGCTTCTTCTATCTTCTTCATTTCCTCAAGAATTAATTCTTTTAATTGTTTTCTATTCAGTTTCACCTTCAATACTCCTCATCGCCGCTTTGCGGCCCAATGTTCTTTGTTTTATTTGTATACCGAGTGGATCGGTATTTGTTAATGCTGAAGCCACATAATCCATACTTACATCTAAATCTTCAAGTTTTTCAACAGTTTCTTTCTGTGCTCCCAGAATATCCATTAAGGCTTGAAGAATTCGTGAATCATCATTCATAGATTCATCAATAAATTGAAGTAATTTTGGCTTTGTTAACTTCATGTTCGTGGTTCTTCGTCCCGTTTGCCTGTAATGTTTTTTACTTTTTTAGCACCCGAGAATCCGTCTTTTCCCATTCCAAGCCACTTCTTGATTGATTTATCTAACCTTTCATCTGTGGTTTGTCCTAATTCGGGTTCTTCAGGTATTCCGCCAATTTTATAAGAACAGGTGGCATTAACCATAGAACGTCTGCGACTTAATGATTGAACAAAAATGTCAGGTTCTTTGCCTATCTTCGTTAATGAAAGAGAATTGCTAGTAATTTTTTTATATTGCTTTTTTAAATAGGAAGCAATATCTTCAAGCTTTTGTGCTATTTCCTGTTCAAACTTTCCCCCATGAACATCTCTAAGTTGAATGTCTCCGTGATATTTAATCGTAATTGTATTGCCGCTTAAAGAAACCCCAAAACCATCCATGATTCTCTTATCAAGTATCACATCGCCTTCTTCTCGTGATAGCCCGATTTTTATAGGCTCTCCCTTATCGTCAAGGGCACCGTCATAGGCAGTCGCTACTGCACTTGAAATTCCCCTTACAATATCTAAGACGTTATTTTTTTCAGCCATTTTTCTTCTCTTCCCTCAACGTATTGAACGTAGCACTTAAAGCAACACTTAAATTTTGTCATGTAAAGATCGTCCCTTAATTCAAAAGAATAAACTTTACATTGTGGACAAGTGCGCTCTGATTTCTTTATAAATAGTTTCTTGGGCATTAAAACCCCTTCAACTTCAATCTTCTCTTTTGATTTTTCAGACTTAGAAATTTTTTTTATTTGCTGGAGATATTCTTTCTCCTTTTCTTGATCCCAATTCGCTTTTGGATTCTGAATTGTAACGTCGCCATATTGTTCCTCAATGGCTTTCTCAATTTTTATTAACTTATCAGGATCTTTCATTTAACAATTTTTGTGGCTGCGAAAAAGATTGCAATCGATGTAATCGCGCCTGTGGCAAATCCAATGACAGCCCATAAAGTATTATCGCCGCCTTTTGCCAATTTGCGTAAAGATTCTATTTCTTCTTGTTGGGCATCCATGATCAATTTATTTTTCTTTTTTTCTATTTGTATTTCTAAGTTTAATAAATCTGTAGTTCTTTTACAATTTGCTTTCAAAACAGAGCTTTGGAATTTAATTTTAAGATCGCACTTTTCTTTTTCTAATTTTTTATCTGCTACGATTTTGGCAGTCGCTACTGGATCAAATAAAGTTCCCGTGAATGGAGCATCATCACCTTTGTTTAAGAAAGTAAATTTTCCTGTTGTGCTCGTTGTAGTTTGTGCAAAAGTTGTGGAAGAAACAAAAACTAAACTAATCAGGATTACTTGTACTATTCTCAACATGTGTTAAACCAAAAACTTTAGAAATTTCTTCCGACAATTCTTTAGGACTATTATAATACTTTTTGACGAGTTTTTTAACAAGTTTTTTCTCTTTCTCTTTAATCGTCCTATTTTCTTCTTCAGCCGCTTTCTCGATTGAAATTAAAACACGCTGATGTTCTTTTTCAATTTCGGCTTTTCTTTTCTCTTTTTCTATTGCAGCATTTTCAATGGCTTCTTTTTGTTTCTCAAATGAATCTTTCTGAATGTCTACAATTTCCATTAGCCTTTCTTTTTGGCTTTTTAATAAAATAGCAGCTATGACAATAAGTGGGATGTACCAATGAGTTTTTAGAAATGCCCAGATTTTTTTTAAGATTATCACTTCTTGTTATAACCTTTTGTTCTTGACTTTTCTTTTCTCCCACGATTCTTCGGTGCAGGTTCCACAACGGTTTTTGCATCATCAGAATATCCTTCTGGATGATGAACATCGTTTCCATCACCTTTTTTGGCAATACCGGCTTTTTCTGCTTTTCTTCGCGAGCGATTACGTGCTGCGTGTTTTTCGCGAGCTTTTGGATCTGTTTGTCTAAGGCGTTCAGCTTCTTTCTTATAATCTCTTTCTTCAAGAAATTCTTCTAAAACTTCTTCAATGATTTTCATTAAAGATTCTTTTTCTAAATTCTCGCCTTTATATCCGCTAGCGTAAGCAGCACCTTGAACACTTAATGCTTTTTTTTTGGTTTTAAATGGACCTTTAGATCCCCAATACCATCCTTTTTCTGTGTGTCGTATTGGCACTCCTAACCCCTTATTTATCTCTCATCTTCCTCTAAATAAGGTTCATTAATCTTTACATAATCTGCTTCCTCACGAGCATCCATCACCACTTTCACCAATTCTTGTGGGCTGGCATCAGGATTTGTTTTTAAAAATGTGGCGACATTGTAAACCGTCAACAGATCTTTGCGATTTTTTGGTATGATTTTTAATAGTTCAGCGGCTGAAATAACATCATCCCTATCGGGAACTCCTGAACCCAATTCAACGCCCATTTTTTCGCCACTGCGACCAGCGCGTGTTGGTTCATTTTGAGGGCCTAGACCAGCTTTTCCCATGAGTGCTTGGGCCAAACCTGGATTTTCTTTAAGAAGTTTATTGAGTTCTTCTTTTATTATTTGCTGAATTTTCTTCTGTGTGAATTTCATTTCTTCTTCTTCTTTGCTCCAGTTTTTGGATTAACATCTTTTGGAATTTTACGAGCAAAATCTTTTCCACGCATACTACCAGGATCTTTTGCGGCGGCGGTGGCCAAAGCATACTTGTTTGTTTCTTTACGTTTTCCAGTTTTTTTATCAACATAGGTTTTGTCAATTTTGCCAGATTTCATTTTTTTATCAATTCTCTGAGCGTATTTTTCAATCTCTTTGCGTTGCTTTGTCACACATCCACGACCTTTGCATGGAGTTTCTTCGCGACCAGTTGGACTTGTGACAGTTTTTTCTTCTTTTTCTTTTAACTTCTTATCTTTAGAAACTGCTTTTTCCAGTTCAGTTCGATCATCTTCGTCTTCGTCAGGCACCGGCATTCTAGGTGCATATTGCGATTTTTCTTTTTTAAGACTGAATACTGGTGCTCCATATTCTTTAACAACTTTCTCAAATTCTTCTTTAATAATCTCTTGCAGTTTTGTTTTTGTTAATTTCATTGAATTCCACCATGTTTCCATCGAGTTGCGATGTCAGCCACGCCTTCAATTCCTATATAGCCGAGAGAAATGGCAGTCCATTGATCGCCATTTAAATGATTTAGAAAAAGAAAAACGGTGGCTAACGCGAAAACTGTGAACTTTCGCGAAACCACCTTAGCTAAAGTTTTGTCAACTAGTGCTCTCAATCTTTACCTCGAAAAAGGCTCAAAAGAACAACAAGTGAAAGTAAACCAACAAAACCACTTGAACCAATGGAATTGATAAGAGCAACGACGTTGCCGACGACGCCCATTCCGAAAATACCTGCTCCGTAAATTACTTCTACGAGAATTCCTAAAGCGAGTAAATTCATAACCAAAGTGGTAAGACCACCAATGCCATCATTAATTTTTGCTAAAATATCATTCATAACTACACACCTCCCGTGCAGCTATAAGTAGTCACTTAGGCAACAACATTCGCATATCCGGCTTTCTTTTCAATGCTGATAATAGAATCTGCTGAATCTTTAAGGTTGTCAAGATGGGAAATAAGGATAACAGTTTTAAACACAGATGCAGTAATATCTAAGATTCTCACAAAGCCTTCCATGCGTTCTTCGTCTAAAGCTGTTCCAGGCTCGTCAAGAACAAAGATTTGAGATTTTGGAAGTGAAGAGATATTTGTGAAAGCTAAACGGATTGCCATCGCCGCTACTGTTTTTTCTGCGCCACTTGCCATTTCTAATGGACTTGCATCACGATCAGGCTGTTGCAAATAAATGTCAAGACGACTATCTTCTGTTTCAAAATAGACTTGGAAGTCAACAATGTTTGCCAAAATCTTAGAAATTTCGTTATTAATTGTTGGTAGACTTCTTTTAATAATATCGTAGGCGATCCCATTTGGATGCATACACTTGTCAAATAAATCATAGGCTTCATAATCGTTTTGATGTTCTTGAAGAATAGATTGTTTTTGTTCTAGATTTTCAATTCTCTGTTCAAGATATCCATGAGATTTATAAAGTTCTAATAAAGCATTTTCACACCCTTCAAGATCATTATTATAACTTATCAGTTGAGACTGGCATTTCTTTTTGTCCTTTATAATTCCTTCTAAATCTTCAATAACCTCTTTATTCTTTTCATAAATCTTTTCTTTTCTTTGCAAATTTATTAATTCTAATTCAACAATTGATTTTTTTGATTTATAATTTTCAACAAGAAGTTCATTTGAAGGAGTTTTGTTTTCTAATTCTTTTTTTAGTTGCAAAAGATGATTAAACTTTTCAAGCTCGCTTTCCACCTTTTCCGAATCTAAATCTGAAATTTTATCATTTAACAAATCCAAAATTTTATTATTGTTATCTATTGAAAGATGAAATGCTGGAATTGATTCTTTTGCTTCATAGGCATGGCGAATAAATTTACAATGAGAAAATTCAGAACCACATGGGACTACATCCAAGAGTTTCGTTTCAGATTCTTTTCGCTGAAGTTCTAGGTTATCGAATTTTATTTCTTCTAATAAATTTTCTAACTCTTTTTCCATATCTGAAATTTGCGCTTTCTTTTGAGTCAAAGCTTCAAGTTCAAAAGTCTTTAAAAATTCATTTGCTTTTTCAATTTTATTTTTATTTTTTTCGTTATCTTCTTCTTGCTCTACAATTTCTTTCTCATAAGTTAATAATTTTTGTTCGTTTTCACTGATTCCTTTGCGAACATTAACAATACTTATAATCTCGGTTGGAGCTGAATTTATTTTATTTTCCAACTCGATCAGTTCTTTTTGGTTTTTGCCAATTTCGTCTTTCAATGATTGACACTTATTTTTTCTTTTAAGAGTTGTTATCTCGTTATCAAAGAGCAAATCTCTATGTTTTTTTAATTCTGAGTCGTAATCAACATTCTCCAAAATTTTAATCTTGGCTTTTAATTCAGCGGAATCATCTTTTGCATTTTTAAATTTCTTATCAAAAAGCTCAAGATCAAGAAACTTTGCAAGAATTTCTTTCCTCTTTGTCGAACCTTCATTAATAAAAGCCAAAGATCCAAGTTGAGAAGACATTGATGTTAAAAGGAAGTCATCAATTGTTCCGAAATACTTAATAATGTTTCGATCTGTTTCTGCTCTTGTCACACCATTTAACGAAGTATTTTTTTCGCTTACAAGATCATAACATTCAAAATCAACAATTGTTCGGGCTTCGACAGTCTCATTACCTTTTAATTTTTTTAACCACTTTTCCATACGCCTTGTAATTGTATAAATCTTGGTTCCACGCTTGATTCTTACTCGACCCATTCCTGTGGTCTTGTCATTGTTGATAATGTTGATGTTTTTGCGAGAATTCTTTGAAATTGAGTTATAAATCGTGAACAAAAGTGAATCAATGATACTTGACTTGCCAGAAAAGTTCTTTCCAAAAATCCCCGTAATTCCAGTGAAATTCGTGAAGTTAATGCGATTGCCTTTTCCGTAATTAAACAGGTTATCCCATTTGAGTTCAAGAATTTCAAAGTCTGTATTGCGATATGTTTCATCAGTTTCTTCAACAATCTGCTTATACTTTTTGTTGAGTTCCATGATCCGCTTTTCTAAGTCTTTATTAATCTTATAATCTTCCAAGTATTCACGAATTAATTTTTCTTGGACTGCAAGATCTCTTAAGTTTTCTTTTTTAAAACCTTCTTCAAATTCCACATTGTTTATAAAGGTCGCTTTATTGATTATAGAAATAGACTCTGGTTTAAATGTCTTTTTTGCGACATCGACAGCTTTTTTAAGAGCTATTACAGACAAACTATTTTCAACCATCAATCGCACACGAGCACCTTCCGGGATTTCAAGTTCAGGTATTTTCCCATCATCTGTTAATGAAACTGAGATAAATGGTTTTGGGCTTGTGTATAGAATTGGCTTACAAGTAAAATCTTCTTTATCTTTAATGTCCCAAAGCAAAAAACCTTTACAAGTCGATTCTCCAAAGTTTTGTTGAATGGTTGAACCTGCGTATCGGATGCGGCCTTCTTTGTCGAGTATTTGATTTTCTAAATGTATATCTCCAAGCATCGCATAATCGAAATCTTTAAAAATTGAAATTTCATTTTCGCCATGTTCCATTTTCCAACCAATGTCGGTTAAACACCCACTTACAGAACCGTGATAGAGAGCGATGTTTGTTTTGCTTTTGTCGGTTGGCTTTTTCCAATTTGTATCGTCGAATACAGAAAGAACATTTAATGTAAAATTATCATTTAATTTTGTTTCACCAGAATTCTTTAGAAGGTGTAAATTTTTATGATTTAATGCATCAATGATCGGAGTGATTGAATCTTGGCGATTTTCATTTCTGAGATTTCCATCGTGATTTCCTAAAATAATATAAGTCGGAGCTATGTCAGCCAAACTTGATAGAAAATTTGAGGTCATTTCCACATACTCTGGCGAGATTTGTGTCTTTGTATGGCAAATGTCTCCACAGTGAACAATACAATCTACTTTCTCTTTTTTGAGATCGTCGTAGATTTTATTAAAAATTGTTTGGTATTCTTTATGGTATTTAAGATTGCGAATGTGTGTATCCGCAATGTGAGCAAACTTCATATAATCATATTATACTAGGGTTTTAAAAGAAAGTCAAGGAAAAAATTAGGTTCCTAAACTTCCTTCCTGGTCTGGTTTTTTAATAGATGCCCCAGTAGGCAAATGAGTAATTATCACACTAGTGCGCCCATAACGAACATCACGATCATCAGTGCCCGATGTTTCTTCAAAATCACTTAATAATTCCTCGTAACGATCTTTCATACTTATTAATTCTTCAAGACTCGGAACAGAATGTGGACGTGTTATAAATTTGAAAACTTTTTCCCTCACAAACGAAGTGACTCCAGCCTGATTGAAAAGATCTTCTGCAATTTTGCGAATCCTAAGAGATTCTTGATACCGCATACTTTGAGGGTCGCCTTGCTCGTCGGGCGTCATTTCATCTTTGCCGGTTTTATTAAGTATTTCATCGTGTTTTCTTTTAAGTTCGGCTAACTTAGCATAACCGTCTTCACCAAGCTCTTTCAATATACTAAAAAAAGAACCTCGGGCTTTTAATTCTTGAAATTCTTTATATTCATCAAAGGGAAAATCGTTGTCTTCATACTCTAAAATTTTATCCAATTCTTCTTTAATAATTTTTTGAAGTTTTGCTTTTGTGAGTTTCATTGGTTTATTTACCGCCAAGTCTTCCCCATGCAGCTTCCGCCTGGGCCATATTTTTACCTGCTGCTTCTTGTTTTGAATACGCCTCACCACCAATTTCTTTAGCCTTTTCCCAAATTGTTTTAGCATTTCCCGGCAAATTTGCCATTTCAGCATTTACATCCTTGAGAGAGTTCTTCCGAGCCCTTGCTGCGGCTGCTAATCTGCTTTTTACGATTCGGGCGCTTTGCATATTTCCGCCCACCTGCGTCATCGCGTTGTTTATCTGTTGATTAATATATGCAAGTTGGGCACTATCATTAGCACTAACAGTTTGTTCAATGCCTTGACCGCCGCCAACAGGAGAAGCTTCAGCATCACTGGGACCAAGACCTCCGCCCGCAAGCGCACCGGCCACTCCAAGTGCAGCAATTCCTTTTTTAGCTTTGGAGCCCATATCAGACATCCACCCTTCATCAATTAAATGTTGAAGTTCCTCTGGACTTAAAGATTCGAGATATCTGCCAAACTCCTCATTGATAATTTTTTTAAGCTGGGTTTCTGTTAGTTTCATCATTTTCTCCTAAAACGAAAGTTTCTCCACTAAATAGTTATCTAAAGAAAGAAAAGAGGCAGTTTTCTTGCGAGTTTGGAACGTTTCCTTATCCATCTCTCCAATGTCTCCAAACCCCGAAGTATCAATCCTGTAAACATCCACGCCATATGACATAAATAGTTTGCCTATTTTTAATTCTTTTTCTGTGGCGTCTGCATCGAGGGCGATGTAAATCTCTTGACAGTTGTCTAAGATTTTTTGAAAAACATAGCTATTTTCACGTAATGTAGAGCCCAATAAAGGAATAGCATTACCGGCGACCATCGCATCGAAAACTCCTTCAACAATTGTCACATCGCTATTCCAATCAAGATACAATTCATTAAAGATAAAATCTTTTTCTGAAGGTGGATTCTTATACTTTTGCCAAGAGCCAGAAGTATATGAACGAGCAATAAAATAATCTACACTTCCACTTAGATCGAATGAGGGAATAATAATTCTTTTCTTAAATTCTCCATCTGGACAATAGCCAATTTTCCACCAAACAAGATCGCTTCTTATTAAATTTCTTTCCTTCAAGTATTTTCTAGCAGGAATTGATAAAGGCTTTACCTTCTTTCCAGTTAATGTAATAAATTCTTCTGGTAATTTTACTGTTAGTTTTTCTTCTTTCTCGTCCAATTCTGAAAAATCGACAACACCAGCGATTACTTTCCATTGTCTTTTGTTCTCTGGTGTGCCATAGGAATAAACTAATCTTCCAATGTCTTTTCCAATATAATCGCAGATCCAACATTTAAAAACATTTTTGTCAAAATTTAAAGAAAGTTTTCTTTTGTGGTGTTTGCATTTCGGACAATAAAAAAGATACTCATCTTTGGATTTATAATGAGATCCAAGAAAATCTTTTATTATTTTAATTTGCTCTTGAGACATTCAATTCCTGCCCGCGCTATTATTAATGAATCCGCTTCATCATAACAATATGGTTTTGGGTTTCCATTCTTTGTTAATTCTACATGAAAGTTGGGTTCATTGTCAAGTAAAAAAGCCATTACTTGTTCTTTAGCCTTTGTGCCCCGTTTTATTGAAATGCCGCATTTTTTGCGGGCGGAAATAGCAGGAATAAATTCAGGTTCAATCCCAAATTGTTCATAGCACATCCAAGAGATAATGCCATTAAATTTAATTAAAGTTGAAATAGTGTGAGCAGAAGAACGACCCATCATAAACATGTTGAGGGCTGGTTCAATAAAAACATGATTAATTTTATAATCCAAATCAGAAAGACTATTCTTAATAAATTTAGCTTTGGAAAATAAATCTGGGAAATACTTTTTATTCCTCAAATCCCAATGACCAATTTTAACAATCTCTCCTTCTGGATTTAAGATTGTATAGCCGGTGATGGATGTCGATATATCTAAACCTAGAATCAATCTTGTTCGACCTTTTTGAAACCTCTATCTCTTTGTATTGTCACACCGCTGATCTTATTTAATGATGGTTTAAGAGATTTGTAATAAAATAAAGATGCATCTTGGCCAGGGCGCAGAACAAAGCGAACTCTATAAGATGCAATATAATAACGCTTTGATGAAGAAATTTCACCTTCATTCTTAACTGTTGTAACATTTGGAATGGCACGAATAAATCCCATAACTTCAGTTCTATCAATTTTTTCCGATTTAATTATTTGTAAAATAAAATTAGCTTCATATGAATCTTGCAAAGAAATTTTAGTTTCATTCAAAAACTCTTTCCATTTTTTTATTTGCTCTTTCATTACAGTAATTAGAATTTAATTATACTAAAAATCTAACTTTAATTTAA
>Ga0255048_10001179_pt1 | contig 18866 bp, 21 predicted proteins | sample JV7_2_2_MG_FD_183619 | JGI IMG/M metagenome (GOLD analysis project Ga0255048, IMG submission 183619) | Seawater microbial communities from Jervis Inlet, British Columbia, Canada - JV7_2_2 | ecosystem: Environmental > Aquatic > Marine > Inlet | place: Canada: British Columbia | collected 2016-10-06
GTAGCCCCTCGATCAGACCGGTGTTGACCTGCGTGACTCGACCAACAAACCCGAGACGTTCATCCTCGGGCTCGGCAACGAACAGGTTCGCATCGAGACCAGACACCCCGGTGGCCACTGCGCCATGGTTGTTCACCAGTCGCACGATGTCCGGGTTGATCTCACCGACAAGCGTGGCTTGGACGACACGCATCGTGTGCTCGTCCGTGACCCGAAGACCTTCGATCCACTGTGGCTCGATGCCCTGCTGCCCCATTGCCGCAGATATGTGGGGACCGCCACCATGGACGATGATCGGGTTGATTCCCACATAGTGGAGCATTGCGACATCGTCGGCGAAGGTGCCACGCAGCATGTCGTCGACCATTGCTGAACCGCCGTACTTGACGACGACCGTGCTGCCCCTGAATCGGCTGATGAATGGCAGTGCCTCCGAGAAGATGCCGGCTTTGCCCATGGTCGACGCTATTCGTGGTTTTGCGGGGTGAGGTGTTGTGTGACCGGTCACGAGCGCTCCCCGTTGAACACGACGTATTCGGGTGTGAGGTCTGTGGTGATGATGTGCGCGGCACCTGAGCCGATGTTGAGGTCGATCGTGATGGCGAAGTCGCCCGTCTCGATCGACTCCAGCAGAGCGGTCTCTTCGTAGCTCGCCCGCATGCCCCCGTTGAACACGACGACACCCTGATAGCCAATGACGACTGACTCGGGATCGATCGTGACGCTCGAAGTTCCGAGCGCACCGAGGATCCGACCCCAGTTCACGTCACCGCCGTAAAAGGACGACCGTACAAGAGCCGAGTCGGCGACAGTTCGGCCGACGGCTCGAGCTTGTGCGTCGTCCGGCGCGCCCGTGACGTCGATGGTCACGACACGTGACGCACCTTCGGCGTCCCTCGCCATCCGTGATGTGAGATCACGACATACCTCCTCGACGGCTCTTGCGAACCTGATCGGGTCGGGTGCGACACCCGAAGCGCCCGATGCCATTACGACAACCGTGTCATTCGTCGATTCACAGCCGTCGATGTTCAGGGAGTTGAATGAGGCATCAACCGCAGCCCTCACGACGTCTTGGAGGAAGCCCTGTTCAACGATGGCGTCCGTGGTGATGAATGCGAGCATGGTGGCCATGTTCGGGCGCACCATTCCCGCACCCTTCGACATGCCACCGACAACCCAACCGCCGCTCTCGAGGACTGCTTGTTTGGGTTCGGAATCCGTTGTCAGGATCGCCGTAGCGGCACGCGCTGCCGACTCGACTGATGCACCGAGTTGGGACGCTGCGGATTCGATTCCGGGCACAACAAGCTCCATGGGAAGCTGTGGGCCTATGGCGCCTGTTGAGCACACAAGCACATCTCCGGGTTCACACCCGATTTCGTTGGCCAGTGTCTCGGTCATCGTCCGACCGTTGGCCAGACCCCGGGTACCCGTCCCTGCGTTTGCGCACCCTGAGTTGATCACAATGCCGCGCTTTGAGGCGCTCCGAAGGACGCTTTCGCGACTGAGAATGACAGGGGCTGCCGCTGCCTGGTTCTGTGTGAACACGGCTGTCGTCGTAACTGGCTGGTCGGCAACCAATACCGCAATGTCGAGGGCGCCCGGCTTGATCCCTGCTGCGACGCCTGCCGCACGGAACCCCTTCGCTGCGGTAACGCTCACGGCATCCATCCCTCGACCGGCAGACCCGTCGACTCGTCGAATCCGAACATTAGGTTGGCGTTCTGAAGGGCCTGGCCGGCAGCCCCCTTCACGAGGTTGTCGATGGCCGACACGATCACAACCGTTGCGGTGCGCTCATCGAGGTGCATCGAGGCGAGGAGGTTGTTCGACCCAACGACCCAGCGTGTCTCGGGCGAGTGGTCGATTCGGTTCACGAACGGAGCACCCCCATACAGTTCGTCGAACGCCGAGAGCATGTCATCCAATGTCGTGTCCTGTCTCGCCGTTGCGTAGATCGTGGAGAGAAGTCCTCTCTGCATGGGGACCAGGTGCGGTGTGAAGAGCACCGAGGTGCCGTTTGCTGTGAACGTGTCGAGCACTCTCTCCATCTCGGGACGATGCCTGTGAGAGAGCACTTTGTATGCCTTGACGGACTCGTCGACCGCCCCGAACTGCAGGGCTTCGGATGCGCCACGGCCGGCGCCTGACACACCGGACATCGAGTCGACGACGATCCCTGTTGGTTCGATGAGGCCGGAGGCCACGAGTGGCGCAAGCGGAATGATCGCTGACGTCGGGTAGCACCCAGGCGATGCGACCCGGTCGGAGGATGTTATGGCCGTTGCGAAGAGCTCGGGAATCCCATACGCCCATTCCCCGAGCTGGCCGGGGTAGGGATGATCATGCCCGTAGGCCTCGACGTACCGCTGTGGCGTATCGAGCCTGAAATCGCTGCCGAGATCGATGATCTTCGCGCTGCTCTTCGAAAGAAGCATCGCCGGTTCGCACGACATCCCATGCGGGAGAGCCATGAACACGAGATCGGTCTCGACAACCTTGTCGACGTTGAAGGTTTCGAGCACGCGCTCTCCACCGGAGAGCTGTGGATGTACGGTTCTCAGTGTCTGGCCCGCGCGACGGTTCGCACCGAGGAACGACACCTCGAAATGGGGATGATTGTCGATGAATCTGATCAGTTCGCCCCCGGCATAACCGGAGGCGCCAAGGATTGCGACCGTGTGCATCACAGAAGTATACGCATATACGCATCATAACGCATACTCACTACCACATGGGGGACCTCATCGTTCCGGTACGCGTCGTCTACCGCCTCGGTGACTGGTATCAGCCCGCCCGCTGACCACGATCACCGCGGCCGCTGCCAGATAGAGTGTCGCAAGCAGGGAGAACGACGTTTGGTATCCACCCGTGGTGTCCCGCAGCACGCCAACGATGACGGGGCCGGCAGCTGCGACGGGAACCACGCCGGCCCATTGGCTTCCCATGATCCTTCCGTAGGTGGGTCCGGAGAACCACTGTCCCATGACCATTGCCCGCAGCGGCAGGAGCGCTCCAAATGCCAAGCCGAACAAGAAGAAGTGTCCGATCATCCGCCAGGACGGACTGTCGTCCACCATCAACAAGACACTGAGAGCAACGATCACCGCAATCGCCGCCTGGACCCTGGTCGGCCCGAAGCGCTCGGCAAGCCTCGGTGCAATCCAACGGCCGGGCAGGCTCATCGCCGATGCAACAGCGGCCCAGAGCGCAACGGTTGCCAAGGAGTACCCAACCTCTTCGAAGCGGGCCACACGGTGCGCGATGACGCCCTGGGTGGCCAGGAGTATCAGCATCAACGCCCCCGTGTACAGAAGGAACCGGCGGTCCCGCATGAACGTCGAGGCCGGGTTCCTCACCTCGGACGCGTCTGTGGTCCCGACCTGGGACATGCGCGATGTCGGCAAGGCAAACAGGGCTGAGGTTCCACCCACGACGAGCATGACAAGCCCCAACACGAAAACGGCTGGTCGCCAACCGAAGAGAGAGACCAACTGCGCCGCAAGAGGGATGAAAACGATGCCGGCCAGTCCACCGATCAGCGTGATCGTCGCGAGTGTGCGCGCACGATCCTTGGGCGAAGACCATTGCTCGATGGCGACGTAGGCCGGTTCGTAATAGATCATGGCTTGAGCAGGACCGAGGAACAGCCACCAAGCGGCGACCACCTGCCACGCCTCATCGGATATCGAGAACGCCACTAGACCCAGGCACCCGAGCAATGCCCCCGCGCCGACGATGAACCGGACCCCGTGTCTGTCTGCAAAGTGCCCGACTGGGAGGGCGAGCAACCCCCCGACGAAGACCGAACCCCCGTAGGCGAGGGAGAGAGCGGTTGTGGAGAACTCGGCTCCCGCTGCTTGATCGGTTGCATAGACAGAGAATCCGTAGAGGATCACACCAAACCCGACCATCACTGTGGCGGCTAACGGTGCGATCCATGCCCGGCTGGGATACCGCACATCCAGATGGTTGCTCATGGGCCACCGTAACACTTCCCGCTACCCGCAGATCAGCCGCTGCGACCGAGCACGAGAATCAACAACACCTGTACACGCGGATGCCTTCACGGCAGCCCCAGCCAGCCAACGTGGCGGTGGATGTGCCGGCCTCGGCCGGCGATTCCGCACCCCGACTGCTACGCATCGAGCATTGAGAATGTGATCTGGTCGCCGTCCATGAGGCCGAGGGTTTGGCGAAGGTGCGTCTCGCAGATCAGCTCGACGTAGTCCTCTGGGTAGCCCGGCTCATCAGCTTGCATCGCCATGCCGCGATATCGGCCAGCGACGATCACCGGGGTGACAAAGAACCCGGTACGTCCTTCCTGACCGGGTTCCGCTTGGAAACCCGGGTTGATGTCCTTCGCGGCGACAAAAAACGAAGTCCGGGGTCGATCGAACGGTCCCGGCAGGCGAACGTTGAGCGTGCCGGGGACGACGGGGAAGCCAGCGAGTTCTCGAAGTTGGTCGAGGATCGTGGAATCCGCCATTCGGTCAGCTCCGAGCCCGCGGCCGGATTCCACGACACCTTTGAGGTCAGGGTGCGACGACACGACACCAGGCCAAGACAGAATGCTGCGACGCATCAACCATGAGATGGAGGCTACCAGCCGCTTGACGCGGGGATGGGCGCTGACCGCCGACGCCGAATCTCACACCTGCCCCATGAGGTATTCACCGCAGCCAGGGGCGGGTGGCCTAAGGGGCGGTTGGTGGTGGTCGATACACGTCTTCTGGATGCTCAGGGAGAGAGCCGCAGCCCAGCGCATAGTCGACAACATCTTTCAGATCGCTGGGAATCCAGGGAGTGTCGGCGAAGACCCCCCGGTCGGCAGAAGCATCGAGCTTGGCCTGGAAGTCGACGCACACTCGGTTGTCTGCAGCGAGTGCGTTCCGATATGCGATCATCTCCGCACTCTCGGAAAGTTCCTCCCAATCCGCAGCGGTTCCCGCTCGCGCGGCCAGCTCCGCGATTGGGAGTTCTCTGAAGAAGAGCACGTGGAACTCGGCGACCTGTTCGGGGGGGTCGATGGCTGCGGCGGCTTCCAGTGCCTCGGCCTGTATCGCCGCGACTTGTTCGAGAGCCACGTGCAGGTCTTGCGGCGTGAAATCGGTGAGCCTCGCCCGCGGATCGGCAAGCCCGAGATGTGATCCCTGACCTACTATGAGTACCAACCCTTCCGGGCTTGAGGCGAGCGCCTCGTATTGTTGAATGCCTCGATCGAAGATGGCATCGATGCGTTCGACGTACTCGGTCAGCGACATCTCACCACCGCCGCAGGCCGCAGCCAACAGAATCAAACAAACACCAGCCCAAACTCGACGCAAGAGCATCCCTTCAGTACTTCATGAACAGCTTCCCACCAAAACGACCCAGCGTCCACAGGTCAGCCCCAATCCGGCAGTATCGAGCATGCATGGGTGGCGAACTCCCACCGGCCCCACCCGATGACGAAAGTGGGTCGCCTGATCCAGCGAGGTTCATCGTTGATGGCGAGCCGACCATTGCCGCCGTCGTGGGCGGTTCAACGCCTCGCGCAGCCTGCGGTGCGGCTGCTGTGTTACGTTCCCGAACCGGAGGCGTTCGATCAACCCACCGCTGGGACCAGACCACTACAGAGGCACGGTTCTTCTCGCTGACATCTCGGGCTACACAACATTTCTGGACAGCGTCCAACTGGCTCACGAGGAAGATGAATCTGCGGATGGCCAGATTCCGATGCGTATGCACTGATGTCGAGCTTGCTCGATGGGATTGCATCCCACATTGCTCCCGGTGGAGCACTCGTGGCCGAGCCGCAGACGTTCAGTCATGTGAAGCGCTCGCGTCTCGCCGGTCCGTCTCGGAGCAGTCAGCCATCAGGTCGGTTCTCCGAGCGTGCCCATTTGTTGCTCACCGAGAGTTTCTGGGATGAAGAGGCCCGGACCACCACTCAGCGGTTCTATGTCATCGAAACAGCGAGCGGAGACGTCACGGCACACTCGCTCACAGTGGTCGTCGGACATGCGTAGAACAGCCGTGCCAGCCCAGAACAGTTGGCGCATGGCCGGCACCGTGCGGCTGGTCGGTGACCAATGCTCGCTTCGAAGAATGGTGATCAGGAACTGTTTGTGTCCCATGCATCCAGCAGGGCATAGGCTTCCTCCTCTCCGTACGGGCCCTCCTCCAAGCGGTATTCGAGCAGCATGTCCATGATCTCGCCGACCTGACGTGACGGCTTCAGACCGAGGTACTTCATGACATCGTTGCCATCGATCGGAGGACGGAGCTTGTCGAGCTCCTCCTTTTCGGCGAGCTCTGCAATACGTACTTCGAGGTCGTCGATGCGGTTCGAAATCGCCCTGGCTCGGCGCTCATTCCGTGTCGTGACATCGCACCGAACGAGTTCGTTGAGGTCCTCGAGCAGCGGCCCGGCGTCGCGCACGTAGCGGCGGACAGCTGAATCGGTCCATCCCATCTTGTAGGTGTGGGGCCGCATGTGCAGAAACACGAGCTGAGACGTTTCCTTGATCATGTCTTTCGGATACCGCAGATCGTTCATGCGGCTGCGCGTCATTCGAGCACCCACAACCTCGTGATGGTGAAAAGACACGCCGCCCTTGTTGAACTCCCTCGTGGCGGGCTTCCCTATGTCATGAAACAATGCCGCAAGACGCAGCCGCAACCGCGGATTTACGTTGTCCACAACCGCGATCGTGTGCGCAAGCACATCCTTGTGCTTGTGGATCGGATCCTGCTCAACGGCAAGTGCGGGAAGCTCGGGAATGAACTCGTTTGCGAGGCCACTGTCGACGAGAGCACCAAGGGCAACAACGACATCCTCCCCGACCATGAGTTTGTCGAACTCGTTGCGGATTCTCTCGACAGACACGATCTGGAGCCGTTCCTTGAGACGCACGACAGCTCTCAACGCCTCCTCACTCGCTGTGAAGCCAAGCGTGGACACGAATCGAAAGAGGCGAAGCATTCGCAGCGGATCGTCTCCGAATGAAACAGTTGGATCCATGGGTGTCCGCAGTTCCCTCGAGCCGAGGTCCTTGAGCCCACCGTGAGGATCGATCATCTCCGGCTGATCTTCCCGGGATGCAGGCACCTTGATAGCCATGGCATTGACCGTGAAGTCCCGTCGCGAGAGATCCTCCACGATATCCTCGCTGAAGGTCACGACGGGCTTGCGAGAGTCGTCGCGGTACACCTCGGAACGAAACGTCGTGATCTCGAACATGTGATGCCTTCTGACGAAACCGATCGTGCCGAAAGCCCTGCCTGCGAGATAGGTCGAGTGTGCCCACCGGGTACCGATACGTTCGATGTCGTCCGGCCTTGCATCGGTGGTGAAATCAAGATCGTCACCGTCGCGCCCGAGGAGCGCATCGCGCACGGATCCGCCAACGAGGTACAGGTCGTGGCCCTCGGCAGAGAACAACTCGGCGAGCTCCAGAACCTCGTCTGACATGATGGCTGCGATGCGGTCGGGGATCATCTCTGGCCCTCAAGCCTTCCTCTGTTCGCCAGCTCGTCCGCGTACTCGTTCCACCTGAAACCCACATGGGCCTTGATCCACCTGAGCTCGAGCTCGGAACGTTCCTTGTATGCCGCGTACGCCCTCTTCACGAGATCGAGATTCTCAACCGGACCGCTCTTGCGTCTCCACCCTCTCTTCTCCCATCCGGCTGCCCATTCGGTGATGGTCCGTACGGCGAGATTGGAATCCGTGTACACGGTCGCGCCAATACCTTCGGGAACGAGATCCGCTGCGTTGATCAGCGCAAGGAGTTCCATGCGGTTGTTCGTCGTGTGTCCCGCGTGACCGTATGCCTCGCTGATGATCTCATTGTCCCTCACGTAGACGGCGCCCCATCCTCCCGGCCCCGGATTCGGAGACGAGCTCCCGTCGGTGAAGACACCAGATGTCGGATCGCTTTCGAGGGTGTTGTTCATCTGCAGGTCTCCCGAGCCGTCGTTCGTGGGCCCATCGCGACATCCACGGCACTGCTGAGGTGTCCACCCCGGGTATCGATCAAGAACCGACTGGGGCAGAGAAAATGAGGCGCCGCAATCACGACATTCGAATTCAGCCATGGCGACAGAATAGGAAGACGGAAGGCGAAGGGCGCTATGAAGCTGCCATCTGGCCGACACCGGCGGCAATCTTGAACTCCCGAGGCGCCGATACGTACATGAGGGCGTCCGCGAACGAGACGTCGCCGCTCTCGTACTTCTTGGTGATCGCCTGGTCGATGGTCTGCATGCCGAAGAATGCGCCTTCCGCCATGACATCGAACACTTCCGCCGTCAGCTCCGGATCGATCAGCTTCTCCTGAATCGCCTCGGTGTTGACGAGTAGTTCGGCAACGACAGTTCGACCATGACCCTCAGCGTTAGGAATGAGCCTCTGGGACACGATCGAACGGAGAGAGGTCGCCACCATCTGGCGTGTTCGACGCTCGAGATAGGGAGGGAACGAGTCGAGTATCCGGCGAACGGTTTCCATTGCGTCGAGCGTGTACATCGTCGTGATGACGAGGTGCCCAGTTTCAGCCGCTATCAGGGCAGCCTCAATGGTCTCTCTGTCCCTGAGCTCGCCAACGTAGATCACGTCGGGATCCTGGCGGAGAGCCGAGGACATGCCCTCTCTGAACGAGGCGGTGTCCACGCCGACCTCACGTTGGCTGATGATCGACTTCTTGTCCCTGTGGAGCACTTCGATCGGATCCTCGATGGTGATGATCGTGCTCCTCCGCGAACTGTTGATGTGCTCGACCATTGCAGAGCATGTGGTGGTCTTGCCTGATCCCGTCGGGCCGGTCACGATGATCAGGCCTCCGGCCTCGTCGCAGGCGTCTGCCACAGCAGTCGGCAGGCCGAGCTCGGCAAGTGATCTCGAGGTTGGTGCCACCGAGCGAACCACGACGTTCATCGAGCCACGCTGGCGGTAGCCGTTGACCCGGAATCTCCCGAGTCCAGCTTTGCCGTATGCGAAATCGATGTCGGTCACGTCATCGATATCATCCTTCAGCCGATCGGGCAGAAGGCTGAGAAGGAGATTGCGGGTGTCGGCAGCTGTGAGCGCTCCCAGCTCTGCAGGGTGCAGCACGCCATCGATGCGATAGGCAGGAGGCGACCCAACCTTGAGGTGCAGATCCGACCCGCCTACAGATATGAGCTTCTCGAGCAGCTCGTCGGGGCTGGGATTCTGATCCGTCACGTTCGACTCCTGGTTGGCATGTCCTCAACCGATATCGGATATTGTGACCTTCGCCTTAACGAAGTTCCCAGTATTCCGAGAGCGACCCGACGGCGAGATCCACCACTCGAGCCGCCGAGCCGACCATTTCGACCGGCCATTGGACATCACCTTCCAGACCCGCAAGTCCGTCAACCGTGGCCGTCGAGGCGGTTCTGAGGGCCTCGAGGTCATATCCACCCTCGAGAAAGGCAATCACTCTTGACGCGGACACCTGACTCGCAACCCAGCTCGAGAGCCATCCGTAGTGCTCCGACTCGAGCCTCATACCACCCAGAGGGTCAAGCCGATGTGCGTCGTAACCGTTGCTCACAAGAATCCAATCCGGACGAAACTGCTCAACAACAGGTACGACGACTCTCCCGAATGCGGCCAAGTAGCTCTCTGCGCTCGCGCCACCCGGAAGCGGCACATTGACGGTGGCTCCCGCACCTGGTCCGGTTCCGATCTCGTCGATCCATCCCGTGCCTGGGTAGAAGGGGAACTCGTGAACGGACACGTAGAGCACTTCGGGGTCCCGATAGAACGTGTTCTGGGTTCCGTTCCCGTGGTGTACGTCCCAATCGACGATCGCCACACGCTCTCCGCGGCTCCGCAGATGGGCCGCGGTGACCGCAATATTGTTGAAGAGACAGAAGCCCATCGCACTGCTTCGTTCTGCGTGGTGACCCGGAGGGCGCACGACGACAAAGGCAGCTTCCGCTTCACCGGCATCGAGGGCATCCACGGCCGAAGGCCCCGCACCGGCCGCGTGCAAGGCAGCTGTGAACGACGCGGGAACCGCGAACGTGTCCGGATCGAGCGCACCACCCCCGCGCGCACAGAACTCTTCGATCCTCTCGATGTACTCCCGGGAGTGGACCTCCCCGAGGAGATCTCGGTCCACAGATGGTGCTTCCAGTTCCACCACCGAAGTCGACGCACCGCGGGCCCCCTCGACGACGGCGTCAAGTCGGTGCCCCTGTTCCGGGTGCCCCGCTGGAGCCACGTGCTCCCTGCTTGATTCATGCGTGACGAGCAGTACAGACATCGTTCGGATTGTCCCACGACTTGACCCCCAAGAATCGCGGTTACCCTGTTGCTGCGTGGTGCGACCCCTTGGAGAGGTCTTGGCACTTGTAGACACACCGCATCGAGTATTCCAACGAGGTACCTGGCCGGGTTCCGTGTCTCTTCGACGCGGTTGGGCAAGAGCAGAGGCCCGCCCATGGAATTCCGGTGTCGATGACGCGTTGCTGCGGGTCATCCGCGGTGGTAGCACATTCATTGCTGCCTGCGTCGAGAAGCTGCACATGGCAGGGGCCCCTGCAGTTCTTTCGACACCCCTTTCGCGATCTGCGAGGAAGCCGTGGGAGGCAGCAGGGTTCGCCGACCACATCGATCTGGCGCTGATGCGTCTTGGGCTCGACGAACCGATCCGCGCGCCGCAGCACCTCGTTGCCCGACAAGATCAGCCGGATCTCGACGCGATGCTTGCCATCGATAGGGTCGCCTTCCCTGCCTTTTGGCAGTTCGATTGTCTCGCCCTCGTCGAGTCAACCCAGGCAACTCCCAGGTCAAGTGTGTTCGTGATCAAGGACGGCGATCTCGGCATCGCTGGTTTTGCCGTCGTTGGCTACGGACACGCCATCTCCTATCTCCAGCGTGTTGCGGTCCACCCCGATTGGCAGGGCAAGGGCATGGGTCGAAGCCTCGTGCGAGCCGCGGGCCGGAGCGCACGACGACACGGATCCAGAGCGATCCTGTTGAATACGCAGTTCGACAACACCTCAGCGATCGGTTTGTACGAAGACGAGGGGTACATCCAGCTTCCCGAATCGCTCGCTGTACTCAAGTCCGGATAGGCTTCGTGCCTCCTCGGCTCCCCGACCGATACCGGCTCAACATCCGGCTCGGAAGCGACGGAGACATCGAGGAGTGGTTCGCACAGGACGAAACGCTCGACCGTCCAGTTCTGATCAGATACCTGGCACCGGAATCCTCCGCCGACAGACATCTCTCCTTCCTGGAGAAGGTTCGATCGGCAGCCGCCCTCAGCGACGTCCACCTCCAGAAGGTGTTCGCCGCCGCTGAGACGACCGCTTCGGCGTATTCGGTATCCGAGTGGGATGGCGGTGTGACCATCGCAGACAGGCTGCGGGCAGACGAGGCCATTCCTGTCAACGAGTTCCTGCCGAACGCCTCAGGTCTCTGCCTCGCCCTTTCACGGTTCCATGCGCTCGGAGGCACACATGGCGCAATCGACACATCCTCTGTGCACTTCTCTGCAGCTCATCCCGTCAAACTCGGTGCATTCGGCAGGAGCCAACGCTGGTCGGATCCTGCTGAGGACACGATGGCGTTGGCCGAAGTGCTTCGAGCTGCCATCACAGGAGCCCAGGACGCGAGCATCTTCCCTTCAGACGTCATCGACGGTGTCCATCCCTCCGTGGACGATGCTCTCAGGGGCGGCATTGAAGGAACCCTCGACGCAGCGGCAATGGCACGTTCCCTCAGAGCAGCGCCGCACACTGCTCAGCAGGACAACAGTCCTGTCCGACCGTGGCGAGCCCTGGCATTGTTCGGTGCGATCGTCGCTCTCATCGCGGCGGTCGCAGCTGTTGGCCTTGCCGCTGATTTCGATCCCAATTCGCCTGTGCTGTATCCCTTGACGGCAAAGCCGACAACTTCAACTTCGACAGTCCCGCCTCAGGTCGTTGACCCGGTGGAGGAACCGGGTCGCTTGCGGGCAACCGTTGCGGTATACGACCCGCTCGGTGATGGCACAGAGAGTGACGACACCGTTCCCAATGCAACGGACGGCAACCGTTCAACGGCATGGACGACGGAGGCGTACTCAAGGCCGCTCCGCGATGTGAAGGAAGGCGTCGGGCTGGCATTCGACCTCGAGGGCACACCCGAGATCGTGTATGTGAACGGCTCGCCGGGGACCGCTCTCGCGATTGCCTGGGCGCCCGTCATGCCAGAGGATCCGATCGAATGGGAGCACATTGCGCGTGGAACATTGCAGCGTGCCGAGTCGCGGATCCAGCTCCCTGTGCGTGGTGGAGGCCTGTGGCTCCTGTGGCTCACGGACCTACCCGAACGCGCAGACGGTTCCTATCAGGCACGGCTGGTCGACGTCCGGTTTACACCGTAGGGAGCTCGCAGATGACTACCGTCATCTGCGAGATGACTGACCGAGCCGACCGCGACATCGAGCTCATCGACCGGTACCTCACGGGGGACATCGATGCGTTCACCGAACTGGTGACAGCGCACGAGGACAGGGTATTCGCCATCTGTCTTCGCATGCTTTCCAGCCGCGAAGCAGCACTCGACGCCACCCAGGACACGTTCCTGACCGTGTTCCGGAAGGCGGACCGCTACAAGGCTCAAGCCGCCTTCTCCACTTGGCTCTATCGGGTGACAGTGAACACGTGTTATGACCTTCTCCGTCGCGAGAAACGCAGGGGAGCAGATCGAATCCCCGAGTCATATGATCCAATCGATCCTCAGGCGACGGACCCCTTCGATGCAGTTGATGTACGGCCGGATATTGAGAGCGCTCTGGCACAACTGAGTCCCGAGTTCAGAGCAGCAGTCGTGCTTGTCGACCTTCAGGGCATGTCGCTAGAGCAGGCCGGAGATACCCTCGAAGTACCTACAGGAACGGTCAAGAGCAGACTCTTCCGAGCGCGAAAGCAGCTCGCTCAAAGTCTCGGGAACCTCAGACCGCCCTCTGAGCATCCAACCGGAGACAACGGAGAATGATGAACGACAAGGACCGCGACCTCATTGCTGCGCTTGCAGAAGGCCGCCTCAGCGGAACAATCGCTGAGGACGCCCTCGCGCGAATCGAGACGGATCCCGAGCTTGCGGCCGAGTACGCCGATCAGGTCGCGGCCCTCGCCTTCCTGCAATCGGGCCAGCCACCGCAAATGACGGCAACGGAGAGGTCGACGCTCCGAATGAATCTCACAGAACAGCTCGGTCTCGTCCCCGAGACGACATCGATGCTCACCTCTGCGAAACGTGGGGCCCGGTGGTGGCAACCCGTATTCGGACTCGCCGCTGCTGCGGTCGTGGTGACCGCCATCGTGATTCTGCCGGGGACACTCACCGGAGATTCCGCCGACACCGCACCGGTCGAGGTGGCCGTTTCCGAATTCGACGCCGCTGGAGAAGAAGACCTTCAAACGGAGACGACGCAGTCAGCCGCAGGGATGGCCGACGCGGCAGAATCGCCGGCTGCTGAAAGCCAGAACCTCGATGAGGACATGGACATCGCCGTCTACGAGACCGAATCCGTCGAGCTCGGGGATCTACTCGAACGGGCTAGGGGTGCCGACGGTCGTGATGCACTCGAGGGTCAACTCAAGGGTTTCGCCTTCAGGTCAATCATCGCTCTGGACCGCGCTGAGGTGGATCGTTGCCTCAATGCTCTGGCCGACGACATTCCCGAGGGAGTCGTCGAGACCTTCGTCATCGGCGCTGAGGTCCTGGACGAGGGGACGGCTGAGGTCCTGGATCAAGTAACGATCGTCCATGTCGGTTTCGACTTCGGTGACGGCATCGACGACGCTCTCAGTTTCGAAATAGGGAGCTGTTCACTCGTAGAGCACGCCCCCCAAGGCTGACCCCCCATTTCGGCGGGCTACTAAGGTTCTGGTCAGAATGTCAGAGCAGAAACCCTCGCTTCCGACCCGAGTGGCAGACGGCCTCGAGCAGGTCGCCACAAGGATCAGGGAATTGTCCGTCGACCGCGCCGCTGTAGCCATCACCTGGGCAGCTGTCGGCGTCATCCTGCTCGTAGCGGGAATCACCGCGATCTTCTGGCTCCTGGTGGGAATATTCCGTGCCCTGGGAACGCTGATTGGGACGGAAACAGCATACGCCGTGGTGGGCCTGGTTCTTATCCTGGTTGGTGCCTTCGTCTGGTCACGGCGGTATCCCCAGGACAGACCGCCGCAGCAGGAGTAGCACAATGGCCGAGAAGGTCCTCATCATCGGCTCGGGCCCAGCCGGCCTGACCGCAGCCATCTACGCAGCCCGCGCTGACCTCGAACCACTCATGATCGAGGGCATGGAGCGCGGCGGACAACTCATGATCACCACAGACGTAGAGAACTTCCCCGGTTTCGCCGATGGGGTCATGGGCCCTGAACTCATGGAACAGATGCGCAAACAGGCCGAGCGTTTCGGAACTCGCATCGTCAGCTCAGATGTCACGGATGTTGATTTCTCCCAGCGACCGTTCACCGTTTCGGTGGGTCAGGACACATACTCGGCCGACAGCATCATCATCTCAACGGGAGCCTCCGCACGCTGGCTCGGCGTCGAGGGCGAGGAGAGGCTTCGCGGCTTCGGAGTGTCTGCATGCGCCACATGTGACGGCTTCTTCTTCAAAGACAAGGAGCTCCTTGTCATCGGTGGAGGGGACACTGCACTCGAAGAAGCTCTGTTCCTCACCAAGTTTGCGTCGAGGGTGACGGTCGTCCACAGAAGGGACGAGTTCAGAGCATCGCCGATCATGGTCGACCGAGTTCTTGACCATGCGAAGATCGACATTCTTTGGGACTCAGTCGTTGATGAGATCGTGGGAGAGAGCCTGGTTACTGGAGCAAGGATTCGCAACGTCAGGACGGACGAGCTCACCGAGTTCTCCGCAGATGGTGTCTTCGTTGCCATCGGCCACAGCCCGAACACCAAAGTATTCAACGGAGAGCTCGAACTCGACGACGACGGATACATCCTGACCGAACCGGGCGCCACGATGACCTCGGTTGCGGGAGTATTCGCCGCCGGAGACGTCACGGACAAGATCTATCGGCAGGCTGTGACAGCGGCGGGGACGGGGTGCCAGGCGGCACTCGATGCTCAACGCTGGCTGCATGAGCAGGCCTAGCTCGCCCAACACAATCGACAGGAGACAGTAATGGGTCAGAACACAACCACCGTCACGGACGCAGATTTCTCCTCGGCGATCGCTTCGGAGACACCAACACTTGTCGATTTCTGGGCGGAATGGTGTGGTCCATGCAAGATAATGGATGGCCCTCTCGACGAGCTTGCCGGCGAGAACGCGGGCAAGCTGACCGTCGCGAAGCTGAATGTTGATGAGAACCCCGCAACGATGAGCTCTTACGGCGTGATGAGCATTCCGACGCTGATCGTGTTCCAGGGGGGCGAAGAGCAAAGGCGATTCGTTGGCGCTCGAAGCAAGGGACAGCTTACCTCTGAGCTTTCGGATTTCCTCAACTAGCGACAATCTGGCACGATCGGGCTCGTGAGGCTCTATCACCAAGGCGACCGAGGGGAGCCGGTCCGTGATGTTCAGGACCGACTCTCATCTCTCGACCATCCGGTTCTCCCCGATGAACCCGGTGTATTCGGTGAGGGCACTGTCATCGCTGTCTCCCGATTCCAGCAAGAGAGAGGGCTACCTGTAGACGGGATCGTCGGCCCGGAGACCTGGCGTGCACTCGTCGACGCCGGCTACGAACTCGGCGATCGTCTCTTGTACCGCCGCGTTCCGATGATGCGCGGCGATGATGTGTCCAGCCTGCAGGCCCGACTCAACTCGCTTGGGTTCGACACGGGCAAGGTGGATGGTGTGTTCGGCCCGGACACACTTCTGGGTCTGTTGGACTTCCAGCACAATCGGGGACTGGCAGAAGATGGAATATCTGGCCGAATCGTCAGAGACGAGCTTCGCTTGATCGCACGTGCGACCACCAAGCACGGCCGCGAATCGGTACGAGAACGCGAGTGGCTGGCGAGTCTCCCATCCAGCATCGCCGGCCAACGCATCTATCTCGATCCCGAATGTAGGAATCTCACCGAGCAGGAGCAGTCCTGGGCGGCAGCTACAGCAGCATTCTCTGCACTGCAGCTCCTCGGTGCTTCGCCGATCATCAGTCGGAGCATCGACACGGATCCGCCGGCAAGACTTCGGGCGCAGAAGGCGAACAAGCTCAACGCAGACGTCGTCGTCGGGTTCCTCCGGGTGCTGGAGGAGACCGAAGGCGTCTACTTCTTCGAGTCCTCACACTCCCGATCAGAGGGTGGCCGCGAGATAGCCCTGCTTCTTTCTGAACGCCTCGGTATCGAGAGCCGAGGCAAGACCCTCCCGATACTCAAGGAAACTCGCTCACCGGCAGTGATCGTCGCTCTGCGATCCATCAACCGCAGAACCGGACGCGTGGTGGCCAACACCCTCGCATCCCTCTACGAGAGTTAGCCCTCTGGTTCGAAGAGATGGCGGTAGATGCGTTCGAGATCCTCCGGAGACGAGTATTTGATGGTGATCTTTCCTCCCTTTGCGCCGTAGTCGATAGTCACCTTGGTCTCGAGGCGCTCTCTCAGCCGATCCTCGAGCTCGATGATCGCTGCCGGTCTGATCTTCGTGGAACGTGTGCTCGAAGTCTGCCCCTGGGTGGCTCGAAGCCTGATCGCTTCCTCCACCCTTCGGACCGTCCAACCCTCTGCAACCGCACGTTGGGCGATGTGCACCGCATAGGCCTCGTCGTCTGAACCCAACAAGGCCCGTGCGTGGCCGGCGGAAAGATCCCCTTTGACGAGCATCGCCTGGATCGATGACGGGAGTTGCAACAGGCGCATGGTATTCGTGACGGCCGATCGACTCTTCCCGACGTGTTTGGCGACCTCATCGTGAGTCATGCCATATTCTTCCAGTAGCTGCTCGTAGGCGGCGGCTTCCTCGAGAACGTTGAGATCCTCGCGTTGCAGGTTCTCTATCAACGCCTCAGTCAGGTTCGCCTCGTCGTCGTTCTCGTCCCTGATCACCGCAGCGATCGTTGTCAGGCCAACCTCCTTGACCGCGCGGAGTCTCCTCTCCCCTGCGACGAGAACGTAACCGTCGCCGTCCTTCCTCACCACGATGGGCTGTAGCAACCCGATCGTCTCGATCGATGCAGCGAGCGTGCTGATCGTTTCGGCATCGAACCCTTCCCTCGGCTGTTTCGGATTCGGTGCGACGGCATCCACCGGCACCTCTGCGTACCCCGAAACCGGTCTATCCTGGGGAATCAGGGCATCGAGGCCTCTCCCCAGCCCACTCTTACGTGCGGCCATGTCGCCTCCTGAACTCCCGAGCCAGCTCCCGATATGCGATCGCTCCGCGGGACATGTCATCGTATGCTTCTATCGGTTCCCCGTACGACGGCGCCTCAGACAAACGAACCGTTCTCGGGATCACCGTCTTGTAGGTCGTGTCTCCAAAGTGCTTCCTCACTTGCTCGACAACGTCGGATGCAAGCGTTGTTCGCCCGTCGAACATCGTGAGAACGACACCCTCCACCTCGAGTTGAGGGTTGAGGCTTGCGGTGATCAGTTCTATGTTCCTCGTCAGTTGGCTGACACCCTCAAGTGCGTAGTACTCGCATTGGATCGGTATCAGCACCTCGTCGGCTGCCGCAAGTCCGTTGATCGTGAGCAGTCCCAGCGATGGTGGGCAGTCGATCAGGACAAAGTCATACTCCCCACGTATCTCCCCGAGCGACTGCCTGAGTCGCTGCTCCCGAGAGAACATCGACACAAGCTCTATCTCGGCGCCAGCCAGCTCTATCGTCGCGGGGACAAGGTGGAGGTCCTTCACGGATGTGGGTTCGAGTACGTCGGAGATCCCTGTGCCATCCACAAGAACGTCGTAGGTTGACATCTCGATCGACGACCTATCGAGGCCAAGCCCCGAACTCGTATTCCCCTGGGGGTCAAGATCAACGATCAGGACGTGCTCCCCCTGGAAGGCAAGGCCTGCGCCAAGGTTGATGGCGGTGGTCGACTTGCCCACGCCGCCCTTCTGGTTGGCAATGGCAACTACCGTTGCTGCGGACATCGAGTGTTAACTCCCACTGTGCTCACTTCTCTGAATCCTAAGGAACCATGCGGGCGAGTCAAGCACGCCGGCTCCCTTGGACACAAGAGTGAAGATAGTATTGGGTGGAGGATCTGGCGGTGATTTCGGTTGCTGCAACCTGCTCCAGGCGAAGATCCCCATGCCCTGATCAACCGTCAACCGCTCAAACGCCCCCGTTGCTGCGGCAATCGGAAGGGAGCCCCGGAACGTCGAGACGGCAAACACTTCCCTCACTTGTGTGACGTCCTTCGTGAGGGTGCGCACATTCTCCAACAGAAGGATGCGGAGCGCGCGCCGCGCAAGCTGGGTTCGACGTTCCGACCTGTCGAGCATGGTCACGAGCAACTCCGGACGGGCTATTGCAATCGGAATCGCCGGAAGTCCGACGCCGGAACCCACATCTACCAACGTCGGTGTACTCGCGTCGACAAGTGACAGAAAGGCAAGAGAATCTGCAATGTGTCGGTCGAAGATTCGGGGAGCCTCATCCGGACCAATTCCGCCGGCAGCGATGGCCTCTTCGAGTAACCACTGCTGGAATCTTCCCAGTTGTGTGCGCTGGTCTTCAGACCAATCCGCTCCAAGCCAGCGCGCTATGCGGTCGAGGTCGTTCTCGCTGCTCGTCATATGTTTCACGTGGAACCTGCCGAGTGTCTCACGTCAGATTACATGCTTGGCGTTTCACGTGAAACGGAGAAGGAAGTCTGCGGTTTACGGTCTGCGGTAGGAATCTTGCTGACTGCAACCGCGCGCTGC
>Ga0255048_10001180_pt1 | contig 18859 bp, 16 predicted proteins | sample JV7_2_2_MG_FD_183619 | JGI IMG/M metagenome (GOLD analysis project Ga0255048, IMG submission 183619) | Seawater microbial communities from Jervis Inlet, British Columbia, Canada - JV7_2_2 | ecosystem: Environmental > Aquatic > Marine > Inlet | place: Canada: British Columbia | collected 2016-10-06
TCCAGCGGCATCAGTAAAAGTTTCTGCTCCCCTTTCTCTAGGGCCTAAGTCTAATAAATTTACCAACGCCTCTTTAATACCGTCTATTGAATAGCCTGACCTGTCTTGGGTGCCTTCTCTTGCTGCAATTGTTTGTTTTGCAGACTCAGCAGCCCTTCTAGCTTGAGCAGCTATACCTGTTTCATCTTCAGGCACAGACAAAGCGGCTGATTTAGCATCTGTTTGTCCTAATAAGCGCCTTAGTGCTCCACCAATACCACCGGTATCTTCTGTTTCTCTTGCTGCAATCGTTCGTCGTGCAGACTCAGCAGCCCTTCTAGCTTGATCAGCTATATCTCTTCCATCACCAGTTTGCGTAGCGGCATTAAGCAAATTAATTTCTGCTTCTGCATCAGTTTGTTGCGCTTCATTTGCAGCATCTTCCCGTTCTAAAAGATCGTCATAGGTTCCCCTAGCATCTGTTAGGCTTTGTTGGAACTCAGAAGGGCCCCGTGCTCTATCTGTTTGCGCCAGTATATTTTCATCAAAGTCATAACCACTTTCTATTTTTCCCATAGCCCCTAACAAAACGTTGCGTGTTTGAGGGTCACCTAGATCTATAGGTTGGTCTGGGGTAAATCCAGTTCTATCGGATACAAACGCAATGTACTCTTCGGTAACATTTTCATTAGGTGGAGCAAAACGGGCAACAACTTCCCGCACGGTGCTGATGTCATGCAAAGATTGGTAATTTTCTAGTAACTTATCTGCTGCTCTTACTCCTGCCGCTTCATTTTCAAAGTCTACAAAGCCCTTGGTAGCACCAGTTTGTCCATCCCAGCCTTGGTTGTAGTCACGAATATTGTAAGGGTTATTTCTCCCAACAAAACTACCCTGTGGGCCAGCAAAACTAACAGTCCCCCCACCAGCCATTTCTTCTCTTGTCGGCCCCATACCTTCCATACGTTCTCTAAATCTCTTCGCATCCTCACTTTGCATCTGCGGTGTTGGTATGCCGCCTGAACTTATGTATTGTCGCTCTCTCCATTCATCCGACCCCGGTCGAGGACGGTTCTCAAATGCTTCTTTCTCTACATCACTCTTGGGTGGAAACAAGGTGTCTAAAAATCTTTCTAGCCAAGAAATAGGAACTAATGGTTCTTCTACTTCACCCCCTTCAGCAAAACTAACAGTCCCCCCACCAGCCATTGATACTTCTTCTTCCATGCCGATGGAGCCCTTTCGCGTTTCATACAACTCTTGAATAAATTCTATGGGGTAATGCGAGTAAAAGTTATCTCTCTTTTGTTTATACGCATCGGCATACTCAGGTGCTACGTATTTGGCTTCTTCTCGTAGTTGTTTTTCCCCTTCCAAAAAGCCCGTCACCATTTCACTACCATACTTATCCATTAAGTTAGGGATAGGTTGGTTGTTACCTATGGGGATGCCACCTTCCGCAAAAGAGACAATGCCGCCACCCGCCATCATCATGTTAGGCGCTGGTACACCCGATATACCCTGTTCCATCATAGGCTGGGGTTGTGGTTGCTGCTGGACCATCTGGTTTACCCCTGGCATTAAACGTTCTGCCAAACCCTGTTCCAATTGACCTATTACCTGCGGGGGTTGGGGTTGTTCCATTGCCATCTCACGCTCACGCGCAGCAGCGTTAACAAGGTTAGTCGCTTCCTGCAAAGCCAACGCATACTTTAACTGAGGATTAATAGACTGCCTTCGTGTAAGTTCATCTACACCAAGTTCTGTAAGATCCTCAATCTCTTGCCCGATACCGTATGCCATCTTACTGCCCTCTGTTCTTAATAGTTATACGCAAAAGCCAAATGCATTTCGTGTTCTCGGAGTACCGGCTGGGTTCTGTGCAGTAACGTTGGTAGGCGCACACGGCCAAGCCGCCATGAACGCACTCCAGCTTTCCCCCGCTTCACCTACCGCACCTATTTGACCCAATATTTCTGAAAGACCACTTTGTTCTACGTAATCTCTGGTTTGCGCTTGGACCGGTAGTCCTTGGAGCAATGACTGTTGGTACTGCAATTTCTTATACGGATCATCTCGTTCCGATTCAAACTGCGCTATGTCAGCCGCAATACCTTGGGCCTCTATGTCTCGCTCTGCATCCCCAAAGGTACGCATTTGATCTAATGCTCTAAGCCCATAAACATTAGCATCCTGTTGTGCGGCTCTACGCCTGTCTTCTTCGGTATTAAACTGCGTTTGGGCCTTATCATAAGCACTGCTGTAGCCTGTAGATGTAATGTCTGCCAAGTTACGTAAAAGGTTACGTTGTGACTCCGAATCCATAATGGCCTGACGCGATCCACCATACGCGCCAGCTCGGTTTAACCGTGAAGCGTTTGCAACTTGTTGTATTTGTGCCTGACGTTGTGCTTCCGCTATTTGAGGCTCTAATGAAGCTTGCAAATACGGGTTCATATACTGTTGAGCGGTGGTGCCAGAAGTAAATGACGTAGGGTTGTAAGCCCCCATCTGCGCGGTAGGCACAGTAAGCCCTGCAATACCTTGGAAAGCTTGGGTTTGTAACCCTGATTGCCCCGCCGTAAGAGGGCCCGTATACGCGGTATAGGGTTGATCAGCTAACGCTTTACCCTTAGCCAACATGTCTGTTACATACGGAGCGGCCCAAGTTGAAAGGGATTCTTCAGTACCCGCTATTTGCCCTGCTGGGTCAGATGTAGTACCACCGTTATTAAAATACCGCATACCTACCTCACGCTAAAAAATTATTAGGGTTTATTTGACGGCCTTGTTGGGTTGTCCCCGTGCGAGCTTTACGCACTTTGTCCATCATCCCGTAAAGTTGTTTTGCCCCCGCATCTGAGTTGCCGTTACCTAAATGACTAACTACATCAGCCGGTACTACAAACTCTCCATCACTTAATCGAGCGGGTTCATTATTATCTATAGAAGCAGGGACTTTATCTGCCATACCATCAGTGGAACCCCCCAAGTACATCCCTCGTGCTCCTATCGAAGCCAACCCTCCACGATTAAACCCTTGGCGGTTACCTTGTTCTCTGTAGTACTGGCGAACTTCTTCTACAGGTACATTAAAGTAAGTAGCTATTTGATCGACAGTAATGTTGCCACTATTGAGCAGATCAGTAACCGATCCTATTTCTTCTGTAGAGTACACACCGTCCACGGGTATGTGGCGCAAAAAGTTTTGATAGGGGCGTGTCTGTAAATCCGTACCCGCAGTGGCTAAGGCGGCTTTTATTCCCGCATGAGGGCTGGCAGCGGCCTGTGCTGTTTGTTCTGCCTCGGTACGATAATAAGGGTTCATCGTATCGTATACATTCGATAATGGCGTACCAGTAACTTGAGAAAGGCGGTAAGGGGAAACAGCTTGTTCGTTCATATACCCTATGGCCTGATCTATTTTCTGTCTGTCCGTAACGTCACTGGCCTGTATGTCTCCTATATCTGTAGCCAACACTGAATCTGTTACCCGTTGCAAACTCGACAACCCACCTTGTGCGGGGTTAGCTTTGTTGGCCGCAGCCAGTGCTGTCTGTTGGTTTGCTGCCCTAGTATTGGCACCACTAACTAACGCATCCATAGCAGTGTTGTATCGAGTTTCATAGGCGGCTTGCCCCGCAGCATCATAGGGTTCAGCACCTTCTACCAACCTATCAAGTTGAGGACCGCGCACATATTCAACATCCGTAAAATAACGTTGTCCCCCACTCCCTGGCCTACGCTGAGGGTCATAGGTACCCGGAACGACTGCACGGATACCTCTATAGTCAGGTATTGTTATCATTTTTTCCTCTCAAATAGAGTATTAAATCGTCTATATCGCCATCAGCTACTATACCACCACTGTTGCCATAGGCCATATCGCTAAAAGTTGAATAAACAGTTTCCAAAGAATCGTCATCTTCTTCCATAGTCGGTGCAAAAATGCTTTTTCCTCCAATGTCGTAAAGATAATCAATGTCTACAAGTTCCCCTGGCTCACCTTCTATTACGTTCGGGCTTGATCCCCATGAAGTAGGAAAACGACTTTCTCCACTACCCGCTCCTTCACACTTCCCACTAGTTGCATTCCAATTAGGGGTGTTGCCGGTACAAACACAATTGCCACTAGCATTTTTACTTCTTCCACCAGTACATTCCCCACTACCAGTCCCCTCACATTTTTGAGTAGTTGCATTCCAGTTAGGAGTATTGCCAGTACAAACACAATTGCCACTAGCATTTCTACTTCTTCCACCAGTGCACGTGCCCTTAGTAGTTGTAGTACCCGTTCCAGTGGGAGTAGTTGTTCCTGTACCAGTGGGACCAGTTCCCCCACCAGCTTCACACTTTCCAGTAGTTGCATTCCAATTGGGTGTAGTAGCTGGGCACACACAATTGCCACTAGCATCTTTAACTCTTCCACCAGTGCAAGTGCCCTTAGTAGTTGTAGTACCCGTTCCAGTGGGAGTAGTTGTTCCTGTACCAGTGGGACCAGTTCCCCCACCAGCTTCACACTTTCCAGTAGTTGCATTCCAATTGGGTTTAGTAGCTGGGCACACACAATTGCCACTAGCATCCTTAACTTTTCCACCAGTGCAAGTGCCATTAGTAGTTACAGTTGTAGTAGGGCCAGTAGGACCAGTAGGACCAGTAGTCACAGTTGTAGTAGGGCCAGTAGGACCAGTGGTCACAGTTGTAGTAGGGCCAGTCGGGCCAGTAGTTGTAGTAGGTGTAGGTGTAAGTGTAGGTGTAGGGATAGTAATGACTGTTTTCTTTACACACACTCCATTCTTTCGTTCTTCATCCTCAGCACATTTATCTACGCAGACCCCAAATAAATTTTCTTTATTAGGGGGGCAATCAGCACAAACTTTATTGTCGTAATCCCACGTACCACCACTATCTTTGCATTTACTTTGGGCTGTAGCCACAGTAACAGTAGGACCAGTAGGACCAGTAGTCACGGTGGTAGTAGGACCAGTAGGACCAGTAGTCACAGTTGTAGTAGGGCCAGTAGGACCAGTAGTCACAGTTGTAGTAGGGCCAGTAGTTGTAGTAGGGCCTTGCGTTACAGTAGGCCCAGTAATTACCAACCCAGTGGACCCAGTAGTTACAGTGGTAGTAGGTGTAGGTGTAGGTGTAGGTGTAGTTACCGTAGAGCCCGTAACTGTAATAGGCAATGGACTACCCGATACCGTAACATTCGTGGGACTGCCGCCAATAACTTTTTCAACGGGAACATAAGTCCCTCCATATGCAGCTTCTAATGCACCCGCCGATGCTTCTGTCAAATCTACGAGATCGTCATAAGTAACAGTCCCCTCCCCCGAAAGTACGGGGTTGTTACTTTCAGCAGTAGCTGCCGCTGCGGTTTCTAGAGCCGTTAATTCTTCTTCCAATGCAGTAGTGTCTGCACCTTTGTATTTAGCCAATTCAATTTCTAATTTTTTCTGCAATATAGGGTCAGTTTCGGCATCAATTGCTTCTTCTAGTTGGGCGATAACTGTAGCGTCGTCACTACCCTCAAAAGCCACGGACCCTGTTTCGGTAGGTAAATCAAAAATAGTGTTTATAAAATCGTCCCAAGTAGCCGCCTCGCTACCTTCCCCACCGGCAAGCACATTACTAGACGCCGCATCAGCGGCAGCGGCGGCAGTGGGATCAGCATCAGCAGCAGCGGCAGCGGCAGCGGCAGCGGCAGCGGCGGCAGAAGAAGCGGCAGAAGAAGCGGCAGAAGAAGCGGCAGAAGAAGACTCCTCTTCAGTGATAACTTGCACCCTATCTGCTAACGAACCTCCCGCATCAGCCCCCGTAGAAATATCTAGCGTATCCACATCGTGAAAAATATTGGCATCGGCTAAAATTTGAGATGCTTCCTCCTTAGTAGAGGCGGCTAATACTTTAACAGTGAGTTGATTTAACTCTGCTTGCGTCATGGACACGGGCTCAGATTCAGCTATATTTACTAAATCATAAAAAGTATCCTGTGCCCCTGTCCCACCCCCCATAGTATCTACCAATTGTTCTTGGATGGTTTTACTTACTGAATCTCCCCCCTCTGGGCTGTTAAGGAACTTAGTAAGATCGTCAAGCTCTGCTACTCCGGCTTCAATTATTAAATTTTTAAAGAACATATCTGCAGCGGAGCCAGCACTTCCCAACTGGGGGGTCATTGCCCAAGCAGGTGTATCTGCTGCAAACCCTCCTTCGTTTGACATCCCCGCGTAATATGCCGCCAAAGCTTTGGCCGCTGCATCGGCTAAAGCTTTGTTGTAAGGTTTGTCATAGTTTGGAGTTTGATCCGTTATAACACCACCCGGAGCAAACCCTTGCACAGGACTCCCCATGTCTAATTCTGCAAGCACGTTTATAACTTCATCGCCCCTTTCAAATTTCTCAGGAGTTGTGTGAGAAGTAATAAATTCTAGTAAGTCAAAATCTTTAGACATATTAACTAGCTATCAACACGCCTTGAAACGAGGCGCTTACTTGGTTATTAGTGGTAGAGGCCACGGCACGGCACTCTATGTCTGTTTTAGCAGGGATAGCTAAAGGGTAATTAAAAGGTGAGACATTATTATCGCTCTGCATCACCTGTATAAACTGTGTTCTAAACGTATTAGTAGCAACTTCTCGCGTCTTAAACTTTGCTGTAACCGAATGATCTGCTGCCGAAAGAGCTGCGGTAAAAGTAATGTCATCAACGTACAACTTCTTACTGGCAGGGACAGTGTACACAGCCATCTGCGTCTGATTAGCACTTCCAAAGCTTGCATATATTACAGCAGGTACACCCGCAGTAGCGCCTGTTGTGCCTACGTAAACAGTACCAGCAGTTCCTCCGTTAGACCCTGCTGTAAGTACATAAGCTCTAAAGATCCTTAGATATTCTTTTGTAGTAACTACTTGAGTTTGCCCATTAAGAGCAATGTCTTCTTCTATCTCAAGGTAGCTTGCATCCAGCCCCTGTATCTTTATAGTGCGTGCCCCCGTCCCACCAGGGCTAACATCATTAGTGTCATCACTAGAGATATACACCTCACCTGCCGCACCGGGATAGACTAAATCGCCACCCCCGCTCCATACCGTTTCTTCAGTCGTGTCTACGTCAGCATTAAAACCAAACTTAAACAGGGAAGTAGCCCCTGTAACTTGACCTTCTGCAACTCGTAAACTGTAGGGTACGGAAGTAGCCACGGCGTTCCTTAGTGCGTTATCTAACTGGTTAAAATATAGACGTAGTATGTTATTAAAACGGTCTATATAACTTTTACTGTAAGTAACTGGCCCGGTAGGTAAAGCGGGAGCAACTACTCTACTACTCTCATCTGTTACAGTAGGCATTAGCGTCTACCATCAGGACGCATATCCAAACGTGGAGAACCTAACTGCCACGCTACGCCCTCTGCTGTAGACTCCATTTTAAAAGCCACCTGTCTTCCCCGCACGCGCAAGTACACTTGCCCTGTAAATTGTTCAATAGGAACAGTAGCTGAACGAGTTACGGTATTAGCCGAATTACCTCCTTCGGATAAAGGACTGTTATAACCTGATCCCGAATTAGCCATAGGAGAAATAGTCATAATAGCTGCGGGGTTAGTAGCACTTGAGCCATCAAACGTTACGTCTGGTAGCATTCGATTGATAAGTACAAAAGAATGCCCATCATCCAGATCAAACTCAGAAGAAGTTATAGAGGCTGCTATAGCCGTAGTAACAGCCGTTTCTTTGTTGTCGTTACCTTTTTCGTGGTCTACCAAGTTGTTGTTGTACGTAGCTGCTATTGGCCTATCTCTAAGACCGGAATCTAACCAGGCACTGCGTGCTAGATTACCGTAGTACCATATATCTTCTAGGTAATTGTAAATTACATACCGGTCAACAGCAGTTTCACCATCTGAGCAATAAAACCACCACACTTCGTTAAACCCTTCGTTAGTACCCGATACTACTTGATTAAATTGTGCGGTGTTAACGTCATTAAATACGTAGCGTTTAACATTACAAGGCAGCGTCATTACTGTGCCATCATATTTATAAAACTTATCTTTGCCCATCCAGTAAGCGGTACTACCCGCATAAGCTGTAGCGTTCTGGCTTGCAATGGAAATGTTATCGCCCAACAACTGGACGTTCCACACAATATCCCCACCCAAATACTGCATGGAGTAAAGTGCCGAATCTGTCCAGATCAAAACTTCCTGACGGGCTTGCACTACAGCAATAATTTCGGTGCCGTGTGAAACTCGCAAACTACCTGCTTGATTAGTAGCTGAAGGGGTCCAGTTAAATACATCTTCCTGGTCAGACCAACGCACCAACATAGGGTCTTGAGTAGCACTTCCCAGAGGATTAGCGCCAAAGGCAAATACAAAACGATTTATGTCTGAAACACTAACTATATTAACGACCGTGGGAACATCTGAAGAAGCAGGGTAGTTGGTAATATCAATTACTTCTCCCCGCACCGTAGCTCCAGTGCTTGCATCCCAATAACAAATAGGCCCAGCACGATAAGCAAAGACCAAATCTTCTCCAAAGTTAGACTGACTCCACAGACGAATAGCAGAGGAAGAAGTTTGAGAGTAACCCCAAGTACCTAACCCCCACGGCCCTGCACCCCAACCACTAAACGGTACAGCAGTAGCGGCCCCCGTATTTAACTGATAAGCGCCTATTACAGCAACACCACCGTTCCCTGTGTCTAAGGCATTGGCGGTAACTGTAACATCTGAAGTATCTTTAGCGGCTACGGTGTAAGTATCATCCGTTAGTACAGTAGAGATTTCATATTCTTGGTTTAGGACAGCAGCGGTTATGTTCCCACCCAGAGACACCGCACCTGAGAACGTTACAAAATCTCCAGCATTAGCGCCGTGGGAAACATTAGTAATGGTAAGCGTAGAAGACCCGTTTACAGCGGAAAAAGTTATAGCCCCTGCTAAAGTAGTTGTACGTATTGGTGTTATATCGTAGTACTGCCCACCACGCTCTATGTAGTATTTAAGGTTAGTGCCTACGCTAACAAGGTTTTGCCCACCTAACGTAATCCAGTTCCACAATGAACGACACACACCCAAAAACGTATTGGCAGAAATACGTTCCCAACCGCCAATCTTTTCAGGCATACCCTGACGGAACCGGACTTTATCGGACTCGTACCAACCACCTTCAGTGGTATAGCGGGTGTTTTCTCGGTTAACTCCTGGTTTTAACTGGAGTTTTTTTAATGGCATTGTTTAACCTCATTCTACGTAGTCTCCAAACTTAATCATGTCAGTAAGCTCTAACGCTCTACCACCAACCTGATATTTAGCCCACTTTGAATCCAAAAATTCAGTAGCAGCCGTGTCGTAGTCAGCCGCTTCCATAGCAGCTATCGCTCTCTTAAAACCACGTAACTTCGTGGCCCCGAGGTTAAATGCAATGTCAATCATAGCATCTTTTCTACCGTCATCAAGATCACTAAACCAAGGGTATTCTCTACTTAACTCCTTGGTAACCCTGACAATATCATTTTCTAACAAGTAATTTACTTCGTCTTCGGAAAGCCCTATGCCCCCGTTGACATCTACATTACGTCCAATACCCAAAGTCCAGTACCCTGCTGGGCACTTGTACAACAAGTGACGGCCATTGGTTTTAACCTCACCTTCGTGCCGTTTGAGCATTGCAATTAGTTGTTTCATCTAGTTAACAAATACAGCTTGATTAGAGCTTCAAGATTCCTCGACACTTTTGGAGGTTGCTTCAGCGTCCTCCTCGACGATCTCGTCTATAGTGTCGCATACATCGGGAATACTAACGCCTGTGGTTACTTCAGTAGCCACACGACCCACCGCTCTAATACCTTTGTATATTTCAGAACAGTACAACTCTTTGTTTTTTATAGCTTCTTCGGAAACAGCACACCCTGTAAACAGGAATACACTGCATAAACACAATACCCTAAGCATTTTCCACCTCATCAGCCATCTTGTGTAATTCTTTTAACTCGTCATCATTTGGTATCTTATCTTGTTCTTCTAAAAACTTACCTAATCTTTCTTTATACCCACCCATAAAATGATCTGAAATGTAGTCTTTAATGCGTTTGTCATCTTCTTTAAGGTCTTTATGGGGGTTTATATAGTCGTTCCCATCGTTACTGAAATAGAGCATGGTCTGGCTCTTAGAAGGCCCATAACAAAACCTGGGTATTCTAGCTACCATATCACTACCTTGCACACAGGATATTTGGTTATCCAGCGTCATAGACCGTTTAAACCCTTTAAAGAACGTATTAGGTTTACCAAAAGCCACAAGGTTCAAGTTAGGGTGCTCTTTCCACAACTTAGCCGCACTTAGCTCTGCTAACGCACCACCAAGGCTATGCCCACAAACAAGTGTGCGTTTCTTCATGTCTATATGTTTTTTTACTTTACCCCAGATAGAAGCATGAGCAGCAACAAAACCCCCGTGGCACAACCTCCCTGCATAGGGAACCGGTATAGCACTGGCGTTAAATATCCAGTCACAGCCCTCCTGGGTGCCTCTAAACGCTATAATATCTATTGTTTTACGCTTTACGACAAAAGCTGTAGTAGAAGTAAACTTGTTTTCTATCTTCAAAGCGTTAGTGTTTTTATCTTCGTAGGCTTTAATGCTCCACCCACACGCCATGTTTAACAAAAGAGGATCAAGTTTATTGGACATCCCTCATTGCCTATCCCAAAAGTTAAAATAAGCACCTGCCATCAGTGCCGCAAGAAACAACGTAGTTAACCCCTGAATAATGGTCTTACCAACGGTACGTTTTGCAGAGCGGAAGGAGTCTAGCAAGTTTCTGAGTTCTCTTACGTCAGAATTTGCATCTTCATCGGAAAGACCTACTTCACGGAGGGCCGTTCTAGCCCCCGCAGCAGCAGCTTTCTCAATCATCGCTTCCATCTCGGCTTCGGTCATTACTCAGCATTCAGCGCGTCTATTTGAGCCTGTAGCCTAGCTATCTCAGCCACTTTTGGGTCAACCCAGCCATCTACTTCTGTCCAGTCTGTACCGTCAAAAGTATAACGATTGCCCTGCCAATCGGCTGGCCCAGTAACGCCTTCATGCAAGGTTGCATTACCAGAGTTCATGTCACCTATGTAAAAATCAGGATTAGCTTCATCGCCTACCGTGATCTTGTCAGCACCCATTGTGACGTTCTTGGAATCGCCAAACAGGTAAGGTGATCGTCCTGTGTCATTAAAAGTTAGTGTCTTGCTCATCTTACGAGTCTCCGTTTAAAAGAAGTGCTGTTGTTGATATTGCTAGTCCTGCGTTGACGGAACTTGACGCGCCGCCTCCCGGTGTATATTGGTAAATATCATCCGGCCCACTGTCGGGTATGTAAAATTTATTACCGGAATTACCCCAAACTATGTCTCTGGGGACAGTTCCCTCTGAATAGGTATAACTAACCGAATCGTAGGAACCAGTCGAAATATCATAAGCTGAACTGAGGGTATACTGATTAATTTTGGGTGTAGTTTCCCCTATGACAAATATTTTAGTGCCATCAGAATTAAAGGCTAATCCAGTAGGACTGGTCTGTTCACTGTTTACACTCATGCTTTTGGACGCATAAGAAGCAGTTGATACATCAAACGGTGTTGACAGTGTGTATTGGTAAACCGTGTCATTTTGCGAACCTACGACATACATAGAAGCGCCATCATTATTAAAAATCACGCCGCAAGGGTATAGTTCTTGTGTCGACACACTGACTGTTTTGGAAGCATACGAACCAGTAGACAGATCATAAGGTGTTGTAAGTGTGTACTGGTGGACGGATGCGGCGCTAGTTCCCACTATATATAAAGCTGATCCATCATTATTAAAAACAACACTTCTAGGCGCACCTTGTTGGCTTGCAACACTTAAAGAAACAGAATCATAACTTGCGGTAGATAAATCATATGCAGAAGACAAACTGTATTGGTAAATAGTATCTGTAGCTTCACCACATACATACATCTTAGTGCCGTCACCGTTAAAACACATCCCCGTTATAGTGCTATCTTGAGTGACATCAAAGCTAACACTGTCGTATGTAGCCCCGTTAATAGAGTAAGCTTCCGTTGCGTTGGGAGAGGTTAGAGTGCCATCGTTCTGCACATAGTATTTGCCCCCAGTTGTTAGGCTGCTCATCCCTGTTACCGTACCGCCCTGCACAACAATCGTACCTGTGGCTGAAGTGGATATTCCTGCGTCTGCTATACCTACGAAATTGGTTGCGGTGAGGTTGCTTGAGGTATATCCAGCTTGGCTGTATACGGCCTTACTTGCGTTATCAATTGCCGTTTCATTCCACGCAGTAACGAAGCCTCCCGTGTCCGCAGGATTCATAGAGGCCGTTAAGTAATTGTTAGCGCCTTGTGCATCAGTAGAAATTTGGGTATTCGTACCTCCTGTTACTACGCTAGAGCTGACAGTGAAGGCTACGGAGTAAGGGCTGTCACCTGACCCATCGTTCCTATAGACTGCCTGAAAAGTACCAGCCACGCCTGTAGGAGCCATTAGATTGAAGGTATCCGAACCAGATGAAACGACAACAGCCTTAGTTCCAAACGTAAACACAGTCCCACTTAGCGTGGCCGCAATAGCTGTGGCATAGCTAGAGGATGCGACATCGCTAAAGATAATAGATAGAGTATCGGCTGTGGTAGCATCATAAGCCACATCTGGATGACCAGCCTGTGTAGCTATAAAAGACTGCACAGTTCCTGCTGTTATCGTAGTTCCTGAGATAGTGCAACAGATAGCCCATCCAGCGAAGGGAGATGCAGCCTCACGAGCAACTGCCGTAAACTTCCCAGATGTATTAGGGTCAAAAGAAACACCTCTTAATCCAGTATCATCAATAACGCTGGCAGAGATTTGTGTCTGCGCTCCTAGCGTTACGGTTGTTCCAGAATAGGTGCAGGCATTAGCGTACCAACTGTTAGCAGGGGTTCCTCCCGACCAGTTGTACACTGCAACAAAGGTGCTAGAGGTTGCATCAAACTCAACAACAATATTCTGGTTAGATGCCACAACCTGTACAGCAGTGCCAAAAGTGAGCGTTGTTCCTGAAAGAGTGCCTATCCGAACATAGCTGATTGCAGTAGCAAAGTTATTGTAGCCAAAAACAAATGTACCGCTATTGGACGGGTCTGCGGCTACCGAAGGATAAACCGTAGTGGCAGAATTAAGAGTAGTTACAGTCCCGTAGGTAATTGTTGAGCCTGACACCGTACCTACCACATAGTTAAGGTAGTCACTGTTTTTGGCGTTCCTAAAGACCACTACAAACTTATTAGACGATACATCAAAGGCACTATCAAGATAGGTCGCTGTACTCCAAGGAGGCCCAGTAGGGGCTGCAATAAAGGTAGCTACGGCTCCTTCAGGTATTACCGCTGTTTCGCCAGAAGAGACAACCTCAGTAACCGTCCCTGCGCTATTAAGAATAACCGGAGCTTTGCTCGCAATGGTTGCCGTGGCTACCGCTTCAATGGTCTTGCCAGAAGCACCCGCTGGAAGTAAGTCGGAAAGATTGCTCACGATTGGTACTCCAGGTTAATTGATGTTGCTGACATGGCTTTGCCTATCTTTTTCCCCGCAGTTGCCGTGGTAATTGTCCCATCGTCCTGCGCGTAATAGTCGCTGCCCGGAGTCAATGAAGTAAGACCCGTAGCCGCTATACCACCCTTGATCGTTACATTACCACTGGCTGTGTCGAGGATAGCTGCATCGGAAATGCCAATAAAGTTAGTTGCGGTGAGGTTGGTTTCCTGTGTTTCAAATTTTCCCTGATCCACTTCACAATCAGTAGCAGTGTCATTTTTATACGCAACCGCAAAAACTCCGCTGGATATATCACACGCTGCACCATAGTATGCACCCCATACTGGAAAATCATAATTAGCTCCCATCGTTATGGTGGTTCCGCTGTATGTACCCAAGCTCGCTTGAAGGATTGCAGATGGGTTCTCCGCTCTATGAACCATTACAAACTCGCCAGTCGTTACAGGATTAAAAACTGTAACCGCTGCCGCCCAACCAGTATCACCATTGTCAATTTCTTGGGCCGTCCCAAATGTTATTGTGCGATTCCCCGTACCGCTTAATGTACCCACACTAGCGCTATAATTTGTAGCAGATTGATTCCACGAAATAATAAATTTCGTTGGCGCATTGGGGTCTATTGCTACGTTACCGGGCGCGTAGTAGTTAGAGGCAGCTTGAGTGATCGTGCCTCTCGTAATTGTTGTACCACTTACCGTTCCCGCATAACAAAAAACATAAGCAGTAGAGTCTCCCCTGCCCCCTATAACAAAAGTTCCCGTAGAATTAAAAGCTATTGAAGTATAGGCTTCGGCACTAAACCCAGCATCAACTTCCGTTTGCGTTCCTAGAGTAATAGCAGCAGAACCCCCTGTCCCAGATACCGTGAAGGCTCGATCATAAAACTTCCCAAACCCGTCCGTTCCCACATAAACCAGAACACCTGTACGGGTACTTGTATTATTAGAATCAAAAGCAACCATCCCATTTGTCATCTGAATGGTATGAGTAGCCATGAACTGACTCTTAACCCCTTGCGTTGGGACAGTTCCACTTAATGTTCCGGGCTGAATACGATAGTCGTTTCCTGTCTCTTTAAAAACCACTACAAATTCATTTTCATTATTTGGGTCAAATGCAACAACAGGGGAAGTTCCAATGTAGTCACTAAGCCAAACATAAGTAGTTCCCCATGTAACAGTTGATCCAGAGTAATTGCCTACTCTAATATTTTGATACCCACTACCGTCAATAAAACCAGCCATCACTTTGCCACTGTTAAAAGGATCAAATTGAATACCCAGTGGTTGGCCGCTACCATTCATGGAAGTGCTTAAATCTGTAGCAGAACCATAAGGAATATCAGCAGAAACAGTGCTTTCACCCACTGGAGTAACCGTTCCTGCGCTGTTTAAAATGACAGGTTTACCCGCAGCGCTAATTGCGCCATCAGCAACAAAGCTAACTTGTTTACCCGCTCCAGCAGGAAATAAATCGGAGAGATTTGTCATCCGGTGTAATCCTTTATATTAATTTGGGTTGCGCTAATGGCTGTGCCAATAAGCTGTGCAGGAGAAGTGCTGGTTGTGGTTATCGTGCCATCACTTTGAACGTAGTAGTCGCTGCCTATAGTGAGGCCAGTTTGCACTTCGTTACGAGAACCCCATGTGTTGATTGTTCCGGTAGCTGTATTAGATATTGCTCCAGCCGCTACGCCTAGAAGATTGGTTGAGGTTAGATTTGTTGCATCATAAGGGATTGTATAAACTTGTGACACTAGATACTGAGTTGTGCCTTTATCTCGGTAACAAAGCACAGCTTGGTCGGTATCAGGGTCATACAAAGGAAACATATTACCATCAGGAACCTCATTATCATTATATTCCGTCTGGTTATCTGACCATGTATTTGTTGTCCCACTAATAGAAACTGTTGTTACAAATCCATCTTCCTCGGTAGTGTTTAAGTACATGAAAACAAAATTGGAAGAATGGGAAGAGTAAGTCAAAGCCCTTAAAAAACCATACGCATATTGGGAAGGAGAGCCACCTACTACCCCTATAAAGTCAGCCTGTGTTCCTAGCGTTATAACACTTCCTGTGGTGCTTATTACACGACTATAGCTGATTGTCGCATTACCAGATGTAGCCCCCGCTCCATATACCATTAAGGCTTTGTTATTGTCTGTGTCGTAAGCTAGTGCATTTGCGTACTGACCCATAGCCGCACTTATTGCAGCTACAGCCGTACCGAAGGTCATAGTCGTACCACTAATAGCCGCAGCAACCGCTTCAACATTAGTGCTTCCTTTTCCATAAGTTATGATGACCTGATCGCCTACTCCTTGGTCATAGCACATATCCATGTATATAGGCCGATTACTAATGCCAGCAGTCGTAAAAGTAGCCGCTGTACCCCATGTGCTTGTTGCTGAAGCCCCGCTGCCTGAAAGAGTTGCGGTGCAGGCATACCCTTGGTAATTAAGATTACCTTCAACGCCGCACCAAACTACTTTAGACGTTCCCGGCCACTCTACAAGATTGTTGTTAGCCCAAGTAGGAGTATAACCAGCAGGGTTAGTGATGGTTACAACAGAACCCCATGTAATAGTAGAGCCATCTGATGTCCCTACAATAGCTTTAGGTAAAGAGTTGTCCTGACAGGCCATTGCGATCCTGTCTTCCGTGGCGTTGTAGCAACACCCCAGAGAGTTTATACCACGGGAAAAAATAATCGTGGGGGTAGTCCATGATACTGCATTGGTAGTTACTGTTCCTATAGTGTAAGTGGGATAACTGGAGTAAGCAGCGTTGACAAAAATAAAAACCAATTTGTCATTAACGGGGTCGTAACACCAATCCCCATAATACTGAGTTCCAGACGCTATTGTTTCCAAATCATAAAGAGCCGCAGCAACCGCGCTCTCCGCTATTGGCGCAGCCTTACCCGCCGCTGTCAGGATGACAGGCTTACCAGAAACTATTGTTCCATCAGCCACAAAATCCGTATTGTTCTGACCCCCTCCTGCGGGTATCAGATCGGAGAGATTACTCATTACACACTCCAGCCAATAGTGCCATCAATGTAGGTTAGCGTTATCTCTGCAAAGTTTTTGTCAAAAGTGAGGTCTGTTGCAGAGCTTGCGATGTTAGAGCCATTGCGCCCTACGGTAAAACTGGTAGTTGCGGCTGCTCCGGTTCCATCCTTGATGATAACGCTATCGCCTACCGCAGGAGAGGCTGGCAACGTAAAAGTAATACTTCCAGCCCCTGCAACACAATACTGCCCATCCACCAACGTAGCTGGGGTTGAGGTATGTACATCCTCCAGAGCCGGTAAAACAAGAGCTTGTCGGGCCGTTGCTTGAGTGGTCGCATTATAAACACTTGGATTCGTCGCTGTACCACCGTTAGCCAAAGGCAATAAACCTGTAACCTGAGAGGTCAGATCAACTCCAGATAAAGTTCCACCTAAAGTCAGAGTACCTGTAGTAGTAATAGTACCCCCCGTTAGGGTAATACCGTTGACCGTTCCAGTGGTAGCTACAGAAGTTACCGTTCCTGTACCTGTTTCCGTAGGGTTAGCAAGAGCAACTGCTGCACCTGCTCCAGCACCGTCAGTGTATAACCAAGTCTTTTCACCTGTGGCTATAGTAACTTCAGCGCCTGAACCTTGTTTGATAATGATTGATTGCCCACCCGTTGTAGCGTTCTCAACCATCCACATCTTGGAAACAGTATTTGGTGCAAGTGTCAGGGTACGGGTTGCAGTTAACGAACCAGCCGAAGTGAACTTTAAATACAGTGCTCTGGTTCCGTCTGCTGTAGCATCAGGCATTGTAAATGTCTCATTTGAATCCGCCGCTACCTGTTTGGTTCCATACCCCAAAGCATCAGTTATAAGTTCTAAGTTGGTATTGGTTGAAGTGCCCCACGTACCGTCTTCATCGCCGGTAGTGATCTCTTTAAGTCTTAAATTATTTACATAAGTTGCCATAATTGTTTCCTATGCTGCTACGTCTATGTCTACCCAATTGGGGTCTTGTGAAACGTCTATGCTTGTCCAACCACCCCGTATGATGGTTCCTATTGCGCCTGTTCCTACTACCCCTGTGGGGAAAATATTCGCGCTTCTTGTGTTTGTTACCGTACCTACTGCACCTGTTCCTGCTACTCCAGCTACCGCAAATATAACCGTAGGGGTTACCGCTTGTACAGCTCCAGTTCCCGCCACTCCTGTGGGGTAAACAATCCAGTCGTAGGCTGGCGTTACTGTCCCTATTGCTCCTGTTCCTACTACTCCGGTAACACTAACTACTGTACCAATACTAAAAGTAACTGTGCCTACTGCGCCTGTTCCTACTACTCCATTTGGTACAATTGAATCGCTGGTGTTAGTACTAACACCGTTTATTTGTCCTACGCCTTGTACACCAGTAATAGCAAAAGTGGGTACTATTGATAGAGTTCCTATTGCCCCTGTACTTTCTACCCCCGTTGGGTAAGCTATACTGCTGTAACTTGTTACAACAGTACCTACTGCACCTGTTCCTGCTACTCCCGTTGGGTAAGCTATACTGCTGTGACTTACAACAACTGACCCAATAGCGCCGGTACCAACTGTTGAGATGCCGTTAGCACCCCATGCTTCTTCCCCCCACCCGCGAGCACCCCAGACAGCACCGAGATACACTGTAGTGGCAGGTGCACCACCCCATCGGTTAAAACCCCAAGGCCGTTGACCCCATCCGCTCACCGCAAACTCCTACTAGGCTATACGAATAATCGCCGTAGCTGCTGCCGCAGCGGGGAACTGAATAGTAAAATCACCAGTGCTTACGGTCTGATCCCCTCCAAAGCTCAACACAGCACAAGCTGAATCAGAGTCCGAAGTATCGTAGATCAAAGCACCGCAAGTGGTAAAACTAGACGACGTCCACGTTTCGTCGCTGAAATCTAGGATAGCTGTAGTTCCATCAGCGGTGGGTGTAACAGACGTGAGAAACTGGCCCGGTCTGGTGTATCCCGTAGCAGTAGCAACCTCATCTGCACCCATCTGCGAATAGTTAGTGGTAGCAGCCCCATAGGTTCCACTGCCTGAAGCTGTAGCTGTAAAAAGAGCCATCTTGAATGTAACGCTGCCTGCCGTAAAATCATGCAAACCTTTAAGAAGCTCTACCTTGAACGATGTAGGCATTGCCGTTGCGATTGTAATAGCCATGTTATACCTCTAGTAATTTAACTAATTCTGGATGTCCTGCATCCGTGAAACGATTGGTTAATGTAGTGTTATGTGAAGCCACAGC
>Ga0255048_10001182_pt1 | contig 18856 bp, 17 predicted proteins | sample JV7_2_2_MG_FD_183619 | JGI IMG/M metagenome (GOLD analysis project Ga0255048, IMG submission 183619) | Seawater microbial communities from Jervis Inlet, British Columbia, Canada - JV7_2_2 | ecosystem: Environmental > Aquatic > Marine > Inlet | place: Canada: British Columbia | collected 2016-10-06
GCCATGTCATACCTCCTGGGCGGGTTGTCGTTGCTGCGGCCGGGCCGCATCGAGGAAGAGGTGGGAGTTGTCCCGGATGCTGGGAACGAACTCGGCGAATCGGCGCAGTGGGAGCGTGGCGTGGCTCTTGCGCCCGTTGCTGCCGGTGACATTGACCAGGGTCGCCGGATGATTCGGTGGATAGGCGGCGGCCAGGACGCCCCAGAGGGGGGCGTAGCGGGCGGGTTGGTCGGCGGCGTCGGTCTGGGTATCGACGATCCCGACCCCGGCGAGTTCCAACACCGCCAGCGGGATGGTCGGATCGAGCCTGGTTGGGGTTGTGGCCAGTCGGTGGCCGGTAAAGACCTGGAGTCCGAACCCGGCCACATCGACTCCGACGTACGAGATGAGGGCGTCGAGTGGCGAGACTCCGGGGATCGTGCGGATCTGCATTCCGGAGCGGCGCCCCTGGAGCACCAGGAGTCGGCCTATCGAGTTGAGAAAGAGCGGGCTGCCCGGGGTGAGTACGACGACGGGGCGTTCGCTGGCTACTCGTGCGAGCAGAAAGTTGGTCACGTCCAAGTAGGCGTCTCGCAGCGGTCGCGGATCCGCAAATCGATCACTCAGATCGACCGTTTTGACCCGTAGCGACCGCAGATGGCGCCGCAACGGGGTGGGAAGGTGGAGTGCATAGGCTCTTCCCACCTTGTCGAGAATCCGTTGTGCCTCGATCGTGAGTTGGAGACCGCCGCCCACTCCGGTGCCGATCAGGTAGAGGTCGGGACTTGGTTCGCCGTTCTTCATGACGAAGTTGTCTCATGGAGCGATTGCAGCCCGGTTGCAGGTGGATTGCACCCGAATCGGACTAATCCCTTTCGACTCCGCATCGTGGAAAGTAGGTACGCCCCAACCACACGCCAACCCCACAGCAAGGCGGGAATCTGCGGGATGATCCGGGAAGTGTCGGGAGGGTGGAATCCCTTGATCAACAACGGAAGTCGTTGATTCACAAGGCTTCTCGGCGAGAGCTGGATCGGTTTCCTAAACCGGGTGTCGGAAGTTCGATTCCTCCCGAGGGTGCTTGGTGAAGCCGTTGTGGAGCAGCGGTTGTCGTTCGAGAGCGTCGGTTGGAGGTGGCTGGAGATCGGCCTCAACCCGACGCGGCGGGTGGGTCTTGAGCGAACTCAGCCTTCACGGAGACCCTGACTCGGGTGTGATCACGCTGGCCGATGCCCCAGAATGAGTGATCCGGAGGCATTTCTGATGTTGGAACTCGTTGATGTGAGCAAACGATTCGGTGATGTCGTCGCGCTCGATGGCGCCGGATTCGTCGTCGAGCGCGGGCGCATCCTTGGCTTTCTCGGCCCAAATGGGGCAGGGAAGACCACAGCCATGAGGGCCGTATTCGGCCTCATTCGGCCCGACACCGGTTCCGTGTCCTGGAACGGCGCCCCCGTTGGTGCCGGTGAACGGCTGCATTTCGGTTACATGCCGGAAGAGCGTGGCCTGTATCCGAAGATGAAGGTGCATGACCAACTCGTCCACTTCTCCCGCCTCTCCGGTCTCTCCAGGACAGAAGCGAATGCCGCGGTGGACCGGTGGCTCGGCGAATTTGGTCTGGGCGAGAGGGGTGATGCGAAACTGGACGAGTTGTCGCATGGCAACCAGCAACGGGTCCAACTCGCAGCCGCTCTAGCACCAGATCCTGAGCTGCTGATTCTCGATGAACCGTTTGCAGGTCTCGACCCCATTGGTGTCGATGCACTCACTGCGACACTGAGGGAGTTGGCAGCGGGGGGTGTGGCGGTTCTTTTCTCAAGCCACCAACTCGACCTCGTCGAGGACGTGTGTCAGGACGTCGCCATTATCAATGAAGGTCGAATCGTGCTGTCGGGGCGGCTGGACGACATCAAGAATCGCTCGACGAAACGGCGGCTGACTATCGATGTCGATGGTCGCCCTTGGGTCCCAGATGTTCCGGGGGTGGAGGCTGTCGATGGGCCGGGGCCATCCCATTTCGTCGTCGACGATGATGCTCCGGTTGCCGATCTCCTCGCGGCTGCGACAGCCGCGGGCGTGGTCAACCGGTTCCTCTTCGAACCCCCCAGTCTCACAGATCTGTTCCGAGAGGCGGTCGGATCATGAGTCTGTGGATCCAGGTTGCGTTGCTGGCGCGACGAGAGTTCGTTCAGCGTGTGACCAGCAAGGCATTCAGGGTCACGATGCCACTGCTGGCAGTTGCGATCCTTGCGGTCGGGCCGATCGTGAGTCTGGTTGCGGGAGGCCCCGCCGAGGCGACGATGATCGGCCTGTTGGGGGAGGAGACCCCCGGGATCGAGCAGGAGATGCACTCTCAGGCAGCATTGTTCGACCTCGAGATCGAGGTCATCCGATTTGAGACCCGGACGGAGGCGGAGTCAGCGCTCGCCGGTGGATCGGTAGCCGTGGTCGTCGCGGATGAAGACGAAGTGGTCTTCCAAACGGAGGCATCATCCCGGCTGATTGCACTCGTTCACGGCGCAGTCGATGCGACGGTGAAGACGGTTGCCCTCTCTGAACTGGGTCTGTCGGAGAGCGAGATAGCGTCGGTCGTCGCACCGACTCCGATGACGATCACGACGATCGAAGAGAGAGACCTCCAGGACGATGCGAGGAGCGCTGCTGCGTTCGTCGGGGCGATCCTCCTCTACGTCTCCATTGTGTTGTTCGGCCAGTTCGTCGCTATGGGCACCGTCGAAGAGAAGCAGAACCGGGTGGTCGAGGTGATTCTGTCCAGGGTTCGTCCGTGGCAGGTACTGGTCGGAAAGGTGGGGGGGATTGGGCTCCTGGGGTTGCTGCAGCTCGTGGTCCTGGCAGGGGCTGCGTATGTCTCGGCTGAACTCGCCGATTTCTCCGGCATTGACGTCGCCGCGATCGGTGTGCCGATCATCATTTCTTTGATCTTCTGGTTCGTTTTGGGATACGCCTTTTACGCCTTCCTGTACGCGGCTGTGGGATCGACCGTGTCGCGGCAGGAGGACCTGCAGGGCGCGCTCATCCTTCCGATCGGTTTGATCTTGCCCGGGTACTTCGCGGCGATCATGGCGGCGGAAAACCCTGACGGGTTCTTCCCCACGATTGCGTCCTGGCTGCCTCCGTGGGCGCCATTCGTGATGCCGGTACGAATTGCCACAGCAGATCCCCAGATATGGGAGATCCTGGTGGCGGTCGCTGGAACGGCGCTCGGCGCCGTCGCGCTCGTGTGGATCGGTTCCCGCGTCTACTCGGGAGCGCTTCTCCGCACCGGAGGGAAGATCAAACTCAGAGAAGCATGGAAGGCAGCGGCCGAGTAGTGGCCGCCCCCGTGTTGAACTATGAGCTATCGGCTTGAGGTTGAGCGTCTGAGATACAGATCGGTCGACTCACCCACCGTCTAGACAACCATCATGGTCAGCGGCTTCATCGACCTGCACCCGTAGGGGGACTGTCACGTTTGCTTTCGCGTCTGTCGCGAGGGGACCGTATTTGGCTCGCTCGTCGCCGCGAGTCCTTGTGACCTAGAGTCGGCAAAGGCAAGCCACGAGGAGATGTCGGGATGCGTTTTTCTGCAGTAATGCTGTGCGTTGTGTTGCTCGCTGCTGCATGTGGTGACGATGCCGCCTCACCTTTTGCCACCTCGACAACGACCCAGGCACCCTCGACGAGCGCCGCGGCCACAACTTCGACTTCCACCTCCAGCACGATCGCGCCCACCACGACCGAGCCGGCCTCGGTAGCGGTGGCGTTCCTGTGTGTGGTCGGCAGGGGTCCAGGAGAGGTGGCCAGCGTTCGTACCGGTCCCGACGGCTCTCTCGGCCTGGTGACGCAACTGTCGCACGACGCCACCGGCATTGGCGCCACCGGGGAAACCGCTGTCGACGGCGAAGGTGGCTCCTGGACCGAGATCCTCTTGGGCGGAGAGAGCGCGTGGATGCAGTCTCGCTTCCTCACCCCCGGCGAATGTGATCCCAGCGCGGGAGCGGCGACCTACGCCGTCGTCGATATCAGTTGTGGGAACTGGTTGAACGTGCGCGACGGCCTGGGTGAAGACCACGACATCCTGGGCCAGCTAGAGCCCGAGGCCTTCGACATCGCCGGAACCGGCGTCACTGCGATGGATGCCGAGGGTCGCACCTGGGTGCAGATCGTGTTCGAGGGCCGAAGCGCCTGGGCGGCGGGCTGGTTCTTGACAACGGACGCCGGCCCAACTCTGGAGTGCGGTCCGGGACCCCTTCCCTGGCTTCTCACGGCCGATGCCTTGGGTCCGATCGATCTGGGAACACAGTCGTCGAGCCTGGGTGCGGTTACCGGTTGGACTTGGGATCTCAGCGACGCCAACAACGACTGCACGTGGTACACGTCCCACGACGTAGGAGTGCAAGCCATAAGTGGCGTCATCGTGGAGATCTGGGCGATGAGCGGAGCCGTCGCGGTGACTCCGGAAGGCTTCACAGTCGGTCAGAGCAAGGCTCAAGCGTTGGTCACCTTCGGAGGCCGGACGGTCGTGGTTCCCGGGCCTTTCGCCGGGGAGGTCATCATCATCGATGCCCCCAACTGGCAGGCGAACTTCACCTACCTGCTGATCGAGGACCCATTCGACACCAGCGCGGTAGGGACGATCCGGATCAATGACGACGGCGGCTACATCGAGGGCGGCTGCAGCTGAGTCGACGTCAGCGCCCGGCCGCGCTGCTGTTGCCTCTCCTTCGGAGATACCAGGCAAGCACCACAAAGGTGCCCGCGATCAATCCTGCGATCACGGGGACGTAGTACTCCGGATCGTCGCTGATCTCAGTCTGTATCAGGGTGGCGATCGTTGCGAGTGCGAATAACCAAGCAATGCCGGTAAAGAGTCGTGCCATCAGCGAAACCCTAAGCAGCGATCAAGAATATGACCCGCGGTCTTGCGACGACCTGAGCCGCCTTAGAGCTCGGCGTCTAGTTCTTCGACCGCCATGACGCCCTCGAATCGCGCTTCCACCAGTCCGTCCTCGCCGACGACGAACACCCACGGCTCCGAAGGAAGGTTCCACCATTCGGCGAGAACCGATGGCGCCAGGTTCTGTGGGATCGGAGCGAAATCGGGATCGGTGAGGTTGGTGTACACCTCGATGTGTACGAAGTCGACGTCGGGGTAGTTGGGCGCGGCGCCCTTGACGATGTCGAGCAGCGGCCCGCAGGTCGCCGTCTGGCAAAAGGCGGGAGTACTAAAGATGACAACCGTCTTGCGGCCGTTGGCTAGGGCCTCATCGAGGCTTAGTTCGTAGAACCGGGGGTCGGGGTCGTTGTCGGTGGTGATCTCTTCGAACGGGAAGGTGGCGCTGGTTGGTGTCTGCGGTGCCGGAGCGGGTTCACCGATCGCCGGCGCTGCGGTATCGGCGAGGACATTGAAGCCGGTGGATGGCAACGAGTCGCCAACCGCCGGGGTGAGGATGGCTTGCCACAATCCGGGTGCATCCAGGTCGAACTCTGCCCGATAGAGACCGAACGCGTCCTCGATGATCCAGGTAAAGACCGCCTCCGTCGTCTGGATTGCGTCTGGACGATCGGTGTGAGCCACAGAAACCGTCACGCCGTCTTGCGGCGAGCCGAGCCGACGGCCGCCGCCTTCGAGGACCCCGAAGAGGACTCGAGAGTGACCGATCCCGATATCGGCGTTGGCCACGATGGCAAAGGTATCGGCAGGAAAAGTTGGTTCACCGCTCGATGCTGAGGTATCCGAGCCGGTTGTTGAAGCACAGGCACTCAGCACCAGGCCCATTGCGGCGAACGTCGAAGCGAGAGTTCTAGTGGTCACTGTGGGTGTCTCCTGAGGCGTCGCCGATTGCGTGCACTGTCGGCAGCCCCTCCGACGCGTCAACGTACGTGACGGTGACCGGGTTCCCGCTGACCAGATGGTCCCGCACATGGCTGAGGGGAGCGACGCCGTCAAACAAGAGACCCTCGGTTGGGGAAAGCTCTAGATCGCTTCCGTCGGGGAGTCGGATCACAAACGAATCGATCCCGGCCAGATTTCCTTCAACGGCGATCACTACCCCCGTCACAGTCTCCTCGACCGGGACCGCTGTCGTCGTCGTGGCAGGGGGTTGCGTCGTGCTAGTGGCGATGGTGGTCTGGGGGACGGTCGTCGGCGGAGTGGTCGTAGTCGCAGCCAGAGTTGTCCCAACAGTGGAGCTTGTGGTCGGGGGCGTGGTGCCCTCTGCGGCGTTGTCGCCGCAGCTTGCTGCAATCAGCGCCAAGAAGGTGATGCCGGATGCGATTGACGTCCGCAGCTTCATGTCTCGCCCCGGGATCTGCTTTCCGTCGATGTCCACTTCCCCTCGCTGTCTTGATAACAGGCGCTCAACTGTAGGTGTTCCCCTGATTCGCGCCTACCGCGTGGAGAAGGCGCTGTGTTGGCTCCAGTAGGGACCTTTGACTCTTTCTGGAGGCCGATGGTCCCGGCATCATTCAGCCCATGGAGGGGCGAGGGGTATCAAGGCGCACATTTCTCAAGCTCGGTAGCGCTGCCCTAGTCGCCGGATCGGTCGAATTCCCGTTTCGGATGCTGACCGGCATCGATTCGGTCGACAACCCCTTGCAGCTGTATGTCGAACGGGGTTGGGAGAAGGTCTACCGCGACCAGTACTCCTACACCGACACCTTTACGTTTGTCTGCGCCCCCAACGACACCCACCAATGCCGGCTGAGGGCCTTCGTGCGCAACGGCGTCGTCATTCGCATAGAACAGAACTATGACGGTGATCGGTACGGCGACCCACAGAACAACCGATCGACGGTCGCTTGGAACCCCAGAGGGTGCCCCAAGGGGTACACCATGCATCGCCGCCTGTATGGCCCGTACCGACTCAAGGGCCCGATGGTTCGTGCCGGGTGGAAGGCATGGGCCGACGATGGGTTCCCCTCGTTGTCGGATGATCCGTCACTCCGCGACCTCTACAAGTTCAACACACGCGGCGAGGACCAATTCGTTCCCGTCTCCTGGGACGACGCCAATCGCTACACCGCCGCCGGACTCCACGCGATTGCCGAGACCTATGGCGGGGATGAAGGTCGACGCCGTCTGATCGAACAGGACGAGTATCCCGAAGAGATGCTCGAGCACTGGGAAGGTGCGGGCGTCCGCACCATCAAGCTCGGCTCTTCGCTGCCGCTGCATGGGATCGCCGGCAAGTTTGCCCTGTTCCGGTTTGCCAACGGTTTGTCACTCCTGGATGCCGCTGTTCGCGGCGTCGGACCGGATGAAGCGGTCGGGTCGCGGGACTGGTCGGAGTACACCTGGCGCGGTGATCAAGCTCCGGGATTCCCATTCGTCCACGGTCTCCAGGGCGCCGAAGTCGACATGAACGATCTACGCAACTCCAAGTTGCTGGTCCAGGTCGGCAAGAACCTCGTCGAGAACAAGATGCCGGAGAGTCATTTCTTCCAGGAGATCATCGAGCGCGGCGGCAAGGTCGTGTCGATCGTTCCCGAGTACGGGCCGCAAGCATCAAAATCGGACTACTGGATTCCCGTGCGGGCCGGGCTCTCCGACACGGCATTGTTCCTCGGGATCGCCAAAGAGTTGATCGAGCGCGATCTATACGACGTCTCGTTCCTCAAGCGCTTTAGCGACATGCCTTTGCTGGTGCGTCTCGACACGTTGCAGCGATTGCGCGCCGATGACGTGTTTGCCGGATACACGCCGAGCCTGCCAACCGACGGCCCCAGCTATTCGATTCACGGCCTCACCGCCGAGCAGTATGAGTCGATCGGGGACCGGGTCGTGTTCGACGCCGCGACCCAGGAGTTGCGGGCCGTAAACCGCGAGGACATTGGGGATGTGCTCGAAGCCAAGGGGATCGACCCCGATCTGGAGTACTCGGGCACGGTGACACTTGCCGATGGATCCAGCGTCGAGGTCACTACTGCCATGCAGATGTATCGGACTCATCTCGCCGACTACGACCTCGACACCGTCACCGAGATAACGGGGGCTCCGCGAGACCTGATCGAGCGCTTCATCACCGACATCGCCACGATCAAGCCCGTCTCGTTCCAAGTCGGCGAGGGGATCAACCACTACTTCCACGCCACCTTGCACAACCGGGCGGTGTACCTGGTGGCGATGCTGATCGGCAGCGTCGGCATTCCCGGCGGCGGAGTCAGTACCTGGGCGGGGAACTACAAGGGAGGCGTCTTCCAGGGCGCACCCTGGTTTGGCCCGGGTGTCGGCGGATACGTCAACGAGGATCCGTTCAATCCGATGCTCGACCCCGCCGCCACCTACGACTTCAGCGATCTGCGGCACACGATCCACGGTGAGGAGACGAGCTACTGGGGAATGGGCGATCGTCCGCTGATCGTCGACACTCCCGAGGAGGGCCGCAAGGCCTTTACCGGTCTAACCCACATGCCGAGCCCCACCAAGGCGGTTTGGTACAACAACGCCAATCTCATCAATCAGGCCAAGTGGGCCTACGAGCTGATTCACCACACCAACACCAAGATCGACATGATCATCGATCAGCAGATCGAGTGGACCGGATCGGCCGAATACGCCGACGTGATCCTCCCCGCCAACAGCTGGCTGGAGATGGAGACCCTCGAGATGACGGCGTCGGCCACCAACCCGTTCCTCCAGCTGTGGAAGGGCGGAATCGAGCCTCTGTACGACTCCAAGGACGACATAGCCATCTTTGCCGGGGTGGCCGAGGCGATGAGCGAGCTGATCGGCGACGACCGGTTTGCCGATCTCTTCCGATTTGCCCTCGACGGCACGCCCGAGGTGTACCTCGATCGCGTTCTGGCGGCGACTTTCACCACAGAGGGTTACACGGTCGCCGACATCATGGCCGGTCGTTACGGGGAGCCCGGTGGGGCTCTTATGCAGTACCGGACCTACCCGCGGATTCCGTTCTATGAGCAGGTCAACGACTCGGTGCCCTTCTATACCGATACCGGTCGGATACATGCATACGTCGATATCCCGGAGGCGGTTGACTACGGCGAGAACCTCATTTCTCATCGCGAGGCCGTTGAGGCCACTCCCTACATGCCCAATGTCATCGTGTCGACCAGCCCGTACCTGCGGCCGCGGTCGTATGGAATCGACCCGCTTTCGGCCGATCCGGACGAGCGGGCGGTGCGCAACATCATGATGTCGTGGGACGAAGTCAAGGGGACGACCAACCCGCTGGTGGAGCAGGGCTTTAGCTTCTACTGCCTCACTCCGAAGTCGCGCCACTCCGTCCACTCGTCGTGGGCGGTGACCGATTGGCACTGGATCTGGAACTCCAACTTTTCCGATCCCTATCGCAAGGACACCCGTCTTCCCGGGGTCGGCGATGCCCAGATACACATGCATCCGGACGATGCGGAGAGGATCGGGGTCGGCAACGGCGACTACGTGTGGGTCGATGCCAATCCCGCCGACCGTCCTTATCGCGACTTCAACGAGGCCGACGACTTTGCCGCCGTCGCCCGACTCATGGCCCGGGTCACCTTCAACGCCGCCTATCCCAAGGGCGTGACGATGATCAAGCACGCCTTCTACATGGCGACTCCACGCACGGTCTTGGCCCAGCAGACCCGTCCTGATGGCCGCGCCCTTTCCGAGACCGGCTACCAGGCGAGCTTCCGGCACGGCAGCCAGCAGAGCATCACCCGGGGTTGGGCGCCTCCGATGCACCAGACCGATTCGCTGTTCCACAAGAAGGCCGGTGCCATGGGATTCACCTTTGGCTTCGACGTCGACAACCACGCCATTAACACCTGCCCGAAAGAGACGATGGTGCGGATCACTCTCGCCGAGGCAGGTGGCCTCGGGGGAGAGGGGCCCTGGAAGGGTGCGACCGGAGGGATAAGCCCCGGCGCTGAGAGCGACCTGATGCAGCAGTACCTGTCTGGGGGACTGACGACGGTGAGGGGTAGCAGTGGCTGACAAGGGCTTCGAGCACGACGATCCGATGGAGTTGGTTGGTCACACCTATCCGGTGGAGTCCCAGGTGGAGCACGACCGTGCTGCCGCACTGACGTTCATCGAGGAGTACGCCCTCATGGGATGGCCCGCCGGCCGGATCAAAGGTCTGTTCGAATCTGACGAATACACGGCTTGCTTCGACATCCACAATCGCCGCGGTAGCGCCTTCATCGACGACTTGATCGCCAGCGTATTTGGGGTGAGCACCGATGTCTGAGGTCTACAACTGGCATCTGGGACGGCCCATGAACTACCGGTTCGAGAGCGGTGCGACGCAGAGGCAGTTTGCCGCCGTATTCAACATCAACCGCTGCATCGCCTGCCAGACGTGCACGATGGCCTGCAAGTCGACGTGGACCCACTCTCCCGGCCAAGAACTCATGTGGTGGAACAATGTCGAAACCAAGCCTTATGGCTCCTACCCCAACGGTTGGGACGTCAAAGCCTTGGGTCTGCTGGAAGATGCCAATCCCGGTGGCCAGGTGTGGGATGGCGCTCCCGGAGATGCCCGAGCCCCATACGGCCGGTTCGACGGGGTCACCGTATTCGAGGCGACCGACGGCTTCACCGATCATGTCGCCGGATACCTTCCGGCAGATGAGGAGTGGAAGGCACCGAACCGATTCGAGGACCACGCGACCCGATTCCCGGCGGGTGGCGCGGCGCTTCCCGAGCACCTCGGGTGGTTCTTTTACCTCGCTCGCATCTGCAATCACTGCTCATACCCGGCTTGTTTGGCATCGTGCCCCCGCAATGCCATCTACAAACGACCCGAAGACGGAATCGTCCTCGTCGACCAGGCAAGATGCCGCGGCTACCGCAAATGCGTCGAGGCATGCCCATACAAGAAGGCGATGTATCGGCCGACAACACGCACCACCGAGAAATGCGTCGGCTGCTACCCCCGGGTGGAAGGGCGCGATCCGCTCACCGATGGATCGCCGATGGAGCCACGCTGCATGTCGGCCTGTGTGGGCAAGATTCGACTAAACGGCCTGGTCGAAGTCGAGGAGGACGGAACCTGGGCCGACCACCCCGACCATCCTCTCAACTTCCTGGTTCAGAAAGAGCAGGTCGCCCTTCCGTTGTACCCGCAGTTCGGTACCCAGCCGAACGTGTACTACATCCCGCCGCGTTGGGTACCTCGTGATTACCTGCGCCAGATGTTTGGACCCGGAGTCGACCATGCCATCGAGCGGTACGAGCGTCCATCGCGTGAGCTGCTGGCGGTGCTGCAGCTGTTCCGGGTGACGCAGGAGATGATCTTCAGGTTCGACATCGAAGAGGGACCAAAGGTCTCAGAGATCACGGTCGGAGGCCGATCGCTCGAGGTGTTCAACGACACGGTCGTGGGCTTTGATGAGTCGGGTAGGGAAGTGGCCAGAGTGCAGGTCGAAGAGCCCACGTTCGAACGCACCGACAAGTTGAACTCGATATGACGAACACCACCGTTGTCGATCGCAGCGTCTCCGCCTCCGAGAGGAGCCGGATCTACAGCCTGCTGGCCACCGCCCTCGCCTATCCGACCGATCTCGGATTAGAGGCGATGGGAACCGCCATTTCCGCAGCTGCTCCCGGATTCCCCGATGCAGCGAAACCGCTGCTGGAGGAACTTGCCGCCACGATTCCCGGCGACCTCGCCCCCCTGGAACGCTCTCATCTGCTGCTGTTCCCTCAGATCGAATCGCAGGAAACCCCCGGTTACGAAACCGCTTACCGCGGCAACGAGATCTTCAACCACACCGCGATCATGGCCGACATCGCCGGCTTCTATCGCGCCTTTGGACTGGAAGTTGGCGGGGCGATCAGGGAGCGCCCCGATCATGTGACCGTCGAGTTGGAGTTCCTCGCTTTTGTCAGCTTCAAGGAGGCGATTTCGGCCGACAATGGTGAGGACGAGCAGGCCGATATCTGCGCCGATGCCGAGCGCTCCTTTCTCACCGACCACCTCGGCGACTGGGGTCCGGAACTGGGTCGACGGATCGGGCGACATTCCGATAGCGAGTTTTTCGGTGTCGTCGGCAGGCTGCTCGACTGGTGGATCAACTACCGCCTCGACGATCTCGGCGTTGAGCCGGACGGAAATGCCGGGGCGCTGATCCCTTCGGTAGGTGACGGTGGCGCCGAGCCGTTTGCCTGCGAGCCGTCGGCCTGGCAGCCGGTTCGCTTCAAGGGTGAGCAATGACCGACACAACGACGACCATGTCGCGCCGCATGCTGGTTGTGGCCGGATTGGCGTTGGCCGTCGGCCTCATGACCCAGATCTTCGGACTGGATCTTGCCTACTCCCAGACGCTGTCGGTGACCGTGTGGTCTTCAGAGGAGGACCCAGGCGTTGACCCCGACTGGGCCGGGTGGGCAGCCGTGCCCGGTGCCCCGGTCCCGCTGACCGCCCAGCAAATTGCGACTCCGTTGGGCGGAGGCAGTACGCCTTCAATGACCGTGCAGACGGTTCACGCCGATGGAGATCTCGTCCTGCGCATTAGCTGGAGAGATTCCACGCTGGACACCTCGACTGCGAGCACCGAGTTGTTCACCGATGGCGTGGCGGTCCAATTCCCTGCAGATCCCAGGAGTTCTGTCCCGGCCATTTGCATGGGGCAAGCCGACGGAGCAGTCAACATCTGGCATTGGCGTGCCGACTCCCAGGTTGGAGTACACAGCGTGCCTGACATCGGCGACGGCTATGTCGACCGCTATGCCGATATTTCGGACACGTATTACCCGGCCGCCGCTTCAGGTAACCCGTTTGCCAACGGTGAGGCGGTGCAGAGCCTTCTCGCCGGCAGCTTTGGAACCCTGACGCCGATGGACGAACAGACCGTCATCGGTGAGGGGCGCTACATCGACAACGAGTGGGCCGTCGTATTGCGTCGATCATTTGCCGCCCCGACAACCGAGCATCCGCAGTTCGAGGTTGGGCAAGACATCGACGTCGCGTTCGCCATTTGGAACGGGAGCGCAGACGAGCGGAACGGCATCAAGTCTGTGTCCCAATTCGTCCGGTTCTCCATCAGCGAGGCTGTGGTGGCTGCACCGTCGACGCCGACCACGGCTGCTTCTTCTTCCCCGCCGAGCTCGACGATTGGCTACGTAGTTGTCGGTCTGTTTGCCGGGGTTGTCCTGGCGCTGCTTCTCGTGGCCCTTATCTGGTTCGGAGTCGTCATCAAGGCGTTCGTTGACCGCGATTGACAGCCGGATTCCGGCCCGGCCTGTCGGCGGCGTCGCTCGCCTGACTGGTGTATGGCTGGAGCCGGTGGTCCGGGTCACGGTGTTGGTTGTCCTTGCCGAGGCGCTGCTGCTGAGAGGGGCGACCCGGGTCTTTATTCACATTCCCGGCGTCGATGTCACCAGCGGGATTCTGGGAGTGGTCACCGATCTGGCGCGACTGGCCTTTCGAATGGCGGTCCCACTCGCTTTCGTCCTTCTTCTGATGCTGGTCGCCTCGCTATGGGAGTCCGGTTCCCGGCAGGTGGCGATACTCGTCGGCGCTTTCTTGGGGTTGGCGGCGGCCGGCCGGTTCGACGTGATGCGCGAGTTCGTCGACCCGATTCTGCTGGGGCTGGTGGCGCTGGTGGCCGTAGTCGTGGTGACCGGGCTCGAGTCTCGTTGGCGGATTCCGGTGGCGACCTGGAGCGCAGCCTTTTTGATGGCCGGTCTGGTCCGACTCCTGGATCAGTGGGCGGCAGATGGCGCCAGTTCTGTGTCCTTGCCGTGGCTTCCCGGCATGGCGGAGACAGTCGCTTTGATTGCCTTTATCACCACCCCATTGGTCCTCCGCAATCGCCCCCGACCCTTGGACCTGCTGATCGGTGTCGGCGTTGCTGTTCTGATCGCTTCGACACTCAGTGGTGCCGAGGCTCAATCGGCGGCAAAGATTTTGGGCCTGTGGAACCTCGGATGGGCGGGCGGGTACCCCGTCCTCGTGTACGCCGTTGCGGTCGGCATCCTTGTAGCGACAGTCACAACGCTGGCTCGGGGCCGCCGGATGATGACCGCGGCCTCATTCGTTTTCATGGGTGCCGCCGGCTTTGGTTTGTTCAGCTCGTATCAGACCGCGCTGCTGGTGTTGGGGCTCGTCTTGATGGCCGTACCTTCGGAGGCCCTCGAGACCGCGACTGATGACGTCGGGCGATCCGAGCGGCTCGGCCTCACGCCTTCCCCCGAATAGTCGCGGACGGTTCACGGTCGACTGCAGTGTCGCCTATTCCGCTCGCCTTGCCTCCACGCTGTCGGTGAGCACGTAGAAGCGGAAACTCGTTCTGCCCGCCGGCCCACGTTCAGGGGGAATCGGATTGTCTTTGAACCATTGCAGGTAAGCGCCATAGGCCTCGTGGTCTTCGAATTGCAGCTCTGCGATCCGGTAGAAGGTCTGTGGCTCTTCGGCGGTTGCCGAGCCCGAACTGGTTGCTGTGATCGGACGAAGCACAGTGTTGAACACCAGGCTCTCCAGGAACGGATTAGCCAAAAGGTCGGGGACATGCACATCCCACAGCCATTGGTCATACTCGTCTACGGATACGCCATCGATGATGTCGTACCCGAGGATCGCCTTTACGCCGACGTTGCTCATTTCTCACTCCTTCGTGATGGTCGGTACGAGAGGGTCAGTCGAGCAAGGCGCGCCACGGCCTCGTCGATCAGCGATCCGTCTTCGGAGACCGTGATCGCGTCGCCTGCTCTCTGTGCCGCCTCGAAGCGGTCCACGATGTTTAGAGCGGTTGCCAGTTCTTGTTCGGTCGGCGAGAACGCCTCGTTGATGATCGGAATCTGATCCGGATGGATGGCTGCACGTCCCCCATATCCCATCTGACGCAGCTGCCTCGATGTCGCGCCCAATGAATCGAGATCGCGGAAATTGGTATCGACCGGACCGATCGGTGGATTGATTTTGGCGGCAGCCGATGCGACGACGACCGCGATGCGGATCGGATCCAGCTCGCGCCCATCTGGTGAGGGGCGCATTCGTAGTTCGGCGGCCAGATCGGCCTCGCCAATCGCCAAGTGCGACACCCGGGGTGAGCTGGCAATGCCGGACGCCGCGAGAACCGCGGCGGCGGTTTCAAGCAAAGGAGCGATTCGCACCGCGCCGACTTCGACACCGTTGCCGGCTTCGAGATCGTCCAGCCGATCTGCAACGAACTCGATGTCGGTGGTGGCACTCACCTTCGGGATGTATACGCCGGTGAGTCCTGATCGCACAATGGCATCCAAGTCGCGATGGGCGATCTCCGGGTGCGAGTTGATGCGCACCCAAAGGGCCGTGGAACTCTGTTCTTGTTCCGCCAACCAAGAAGCAACGATGTTGCGGGCTTTGTCCTTCGAGGCGGCACCTACGCTGTCTTCGAGGTCGATGATGACGCCATCTGCCCCGCTGTTCGTTGACTTGGAGAGCATGTCGGGTCGATCTCCGGGCACATAGAGGAAGCTCCGGATCGCCGCGAAGTCAGACGTTGCCACTTGCAGGTTCCTTCGTTTTCGCTGGTAGTGACGAGCGTAGCCCTGATATATTCAGAACGAAACGCTATTCCAGTGAGCGGAACAGATATGGCCCAGAACTCTCAAGCACTACAGGGATTGCGGGTTCTCGACGTCTCGACCCTGTTTGCTGGACCACTCGCTGCCACAATCCTGGCCGACTTCGGTGCCGAAGTAATCAAGGTTGAGCACCCCCGCGGCGACCCGGTGCGGGGTCACGGGCACAGCAAGGATGGTGTGCCGCTGTGGTGGAAGATGCTGGGCCGTAACAAGCATGCCATCACCCTCAACTTGTCGCTCCCCGAAGGCCAGGCCCTCATGGAACGGCTTGTGGAATCCGCCGACGTGTTGATCGAGAACTTCCGACCCGGCACGCTAGAGCGCTGGAATCTGGCTCCGGATCGGCTCCACGAGATCAATTCCAAACTCGTCATCGCCCGGGTAACCGGCTTCGGACAATTCGGCCCCTACGCCAACCGTCCCGGGTTCGGGACATTGGCGGAGTCGATGAGCGGTTTTGCACATATCACCGGAGAGGCGGACGGCCCTCCGACGTTGCCACCATTCGGACTGGCCGACGGTATCGCCGCCCAAGCCACGGCCAACGCCGTTTTGATGGCTCTTTACCATCGTGATGTACACGAGGGTCCGGGCCAGGTCATAGATCTCGCGATCATCGAGCCGATCTTGACCATTCTCGGGCCTCAGCCAATCGTGTATGACCAACTGGGGGTCGTGCAGATGCGTGCCGGGAATGGGTCCGTGAACAATGCACCCCGTAACACCTACCGCACCGCCGACGACAAGTGGGTGGCCATCTCGACCAGCGCTCAATCGATCGCAGAACGAGTGATGCGCCTCGTGGGGCATCCAGAAGTGATCGGCCAGCCGTGGTTTGCGTCTGGCGCCGAGCGTGCCCAACACGCTGAGGAACTCGATCGGTACGTCGGTGATTGGATCGTTGAACGCGAGTTGAGCGAAGTCATCCAGATCTTTGAGGACGCCGAAGCTGCGGTGGCTCCCATATACGACATTTCCGAGATCATGCAGGATCCCCAGTATCAGGCGCTAGGCGCTATCGCGACGGTTGAGGACGATGAACTGGGAAAAGTCAAGATGCAGAACGTGATGTTTCGAATGTCCGAGACGCCGGGCGACATCCGGTGGGCAGGACGCCGGCTCGGGGAGGACAATTCGGCCGTCTATCGCGACGAATTGGGACTAACCGATCACGAGTTGGCTGAGCTGACCGATAAGGGAGTGATGTGACCGCACCATGGGGACTGACGTGGGAGGCTATTGGCGGTGCCCGGGTGATCGATCTTGCCCACCCTTGGGAACGCGGGATGCCGGTCTCGCCCAATCACCCCGCATTTCAATTGGCGATGATGCGTCGCCACGGCGACATGGTCCGGTCCGATGGCGGATCGGCAGCAAACGAGATATTCGTCTTGGGGGGTCATGTCGGCACCCACATCGACGCACTCGGCCACGTCTCACAGGACGGAACCATGTTTGGCGGAATCGCAGCCGCCGATTCACAATCGAATCAGGGTCTAACCGCTCTCGGTGTTGAGACGATCGATCCCATCGTGTGCCACGGCGTCCTCCTGGATGTGGCGGCGTTGCACGATGTCGACGTCCTTGACGCCGGATACGAGGTGACGGTCGATGACCTGGAGTTCGCTCAAGAAGAGACCGGAGTGACCGTCGGCACGGGTGATGCAGTTCTGATCCGGACCGGCTGGTCGCTGCACTGGGATGACCCCGGCGTGTTTGGCGGTCAAGTTGGTGGAGCTCCTGGACCAGGCGAATCGGCTGGCCAGTGGTTGGCAGATCGCGAGGTGCGGGTTGCAGGCGGAGAGACAATCGCCTTTGAGGTCATCCGCCCCGGTACCGGGCATGCCACTTTGCCGGTACATCGGATCCTCTTGGTGGAATCGGGCATTCACATCATGGAGATCATGAACCTCGTTGACCTCGCCGCCGCCGGAGTGCACGAGTTCTTGTTCATAGTTGCCCCTCTCAAACTCGTCGGTGGAACCGGCTCGCCGACCCGGCCGCTGGCAATCATCAATGGCTGAGGGGCTAGTCCACGCGTTGGGCGACTTCGCAGCCGGTAGCCGATCCGCGGGATTGGAGGCCCATCTGATCCAGGACGCCAAGGAGCGCGTTCTTGACCTTGTCGGTAACTCATTGGCCGCAACGAGTGAAGAGCCGGCCGCGATCGCTCTCGCCGTTGCTCGTGACGCCGGAGGAGAGCCACAGGCCACCGCGATGGGCGAAGCTGAGCGGTTGCCAGCGGCGAGCGCTGCACTAGTCAACGGCACTCTGGCGCACGCCCTCGACTTCGACGACACGCACCTCCCATCGGTGCTGCATCCTTCTGCATCCATCATTCCTGCGGCTCTGGCCGTAGGCGAGGCTGAGGGGGCCTCGGGTGGAGAGGTGCTGCTGGCAGTGGCTGTTGGCGATGAGATCTGTGTGCGGTTGGGTATGGCGGCGTATGACTCGGAGCTACGCAACTCGATTTTCTTCGAGAGGGGCCTGCATGCCACGTCGATCGTCGGCACTCTCGGAGCTGCGGCCGCGGCGGCGACGCTGCTTGGGCTGGATGCCGAACAGATCGCCCACGCCATCGGCATCGCCTCCAGCATGGGTGCCGGCCTGCTCGAGGCCAATCGCACCGGTGGTTCGGTCAAGCGAGTTCATTGCGGATGGGCGGCTCATGCTGGGGTCAACGCTGCTCTGCTGGCTCGCCACGGAATGACTGGGCCTCCCACAGTTCTAGAAGGTCGCTTCGGGTTCTTTCAGGCCTACACAGGGGGGTGGTTCGATCGAGCGGCGATTCTTGACGGACTGGGCGAGACGTGGGAGCTTCCGCGCATCTTCTATAAGCCCTACCCGACCAACCACTTCACCCATGCTGGAATCGATGCCGCTTTGGCTCTCCGGTCCCGAGGCGTGGACACCGCCAATATCGAGGCCATCAAACTCGGTGTGCCGGCACCGGTGTTGCGAACCATCGCAGAACCTCCCGACCAGAAGGCTCGACCGCTGACTCCCTACCACGCCAAGTTCAGCGGTCCCTTCACTGTGGCCACCGCTCTTGTGGGTGGAGGCGGCCTGGGAGTGTATTCGGACGACTTCACCGAGGAAACGTTGCGAGATCCACAGCTTCTCCGATTGGCCAGCATGGTCACTTGCGTGGCCGACGACGAGGCCACGGCGGTATTCCCCCACCAGTTTCCGGCCGTGCTCACGCTACGCCTCAAAGATGGATCCGAGGTCTCCGAGAGAATCACCCACAACCGCGGCGGTCCGGATCGGCCCCTTTCATCCGAAGAACTGGCTGCCAAGTTTCGCCTTAATGCCGGTCAGCGCTTCTCGGCCGAGCAGGTAGATGCCATAGAGTCTGCG
>Ga0255048_10001183_pt1 | contig 18821 bp, 14 predicted proteins | sample JV7_2_2_MG_FD_183619 | JGI IMG/M metagenome (GOLD analysis project Ga0255048, IMG submission 183619) | Seawater microbial communities from Jervis Inlet, British Columbia, Canada - JV7_2_2 | ecosystem: Environmental > Aquatic > Marine > Inlet | place: Canada: British Columbia | collected 2016-10-06
CATCTCCCTGCTCCAGGTTCTTGCAGGCAACCCACAGGCGGTGACTAACCGGGTGCAGTGAAAATAAATCTTTGGGACAGGCATCGACACAGTCACCACAAGCGTTACATGCGTCGTCAATGACGATCGGCATTTCATGTTCATTCATGATGATTGCGTCGGGCTCACAGACGACTTCGCAGTCTCCCAGGCCCAGGCATCCCCAGAAACAACTTTTACCACCACCGGCGACGAGCTCCGCGGCCCGGCATGAACGCAGACCCTGATAAAGTGCGCGGTTACGGGCGACGTTGGTGCCACCGGCGCAGGCAAGTCTGGCGACCACTTTTTCCTCAGCGCCCACGTCTATGCCTAGGAATTCGGCAATGAACTCCCTTTCATACTCGCTGATTACCGTGCACTTGCCGGGAAGGGCGCTGCCTTCGACCATCGCTTCGGCAAAACCCAGGCAACCCGGGTATCCACATGCACCGCAATTTGTCTCGGGCAGCAACTGATGCGCCGCGTCGATCCGCGGATCCTCGTCAACGTGCAACTTCTTGTGCGCCAGCACGAGCAGGGAGGCAAACAGGAAACTCAGCGCTGCCAGCGTTGATATGGCTATTACCATGCGCTCATCCCTCACCTCCCATTCACTTCCCTCATTCTAGAGGTGGTTCGGCGAAGCCATATTGTGGAAAGTCCGTACAGCAATGCGTGCCTATACGGAATAGCGTGAGACCAAGGGACAATACCTGGAAATGGCATCAGCACCAAAGCGAGCGGTGCCATGGCCGTCGAGGCGGAGTTACATTGACGAAATCAGTTGCGAACGCCAGGCGACAACCGATGGATCTGCCTCTGGCTCAGATTCCTCGGGGCCGCGTACATGTCATCTCGGAGCGCTGCAAGCAGTGCGATTTCTGCATCACCTACTGTCCCACCGAGGTTCTGGCCTATTCGGACGACATCAACGCCAAGGGATATCACTACCCCCTCGTAGCCGAAGGCAGGGAGTCGGCCTGTGTGTATTGCCGCTTCTGTGACCTGATCTGCCCGGAGCTTGCGATCTATACGACGGAAGTTACCGACGAGCAAGTCTCAACAGGCCAGTCAAATGCCGAATAGCACAGCCGCAGCCAGCGTGCAGGTCGATATTGAAGCACCGGTCCTGTCAGGCACCCACTTCATGCTCGGTGATCATGCCTGCGCCGAAGGAGCATTGGCGGCCGGCCTCGATTTTTTCGCTGGATATCCGATAACGCCGTCAACCGAGATCGCAGAGCACCTTGCCCGGAGATTGCCGGCGGTGGGCGGTCGCTTTGTGCAAATGGAGGACGAACTTGCCAGCATGGCCGCAATCATCGGTGCATCCGCAGCAGGCGCACACAGCCTTACTGCGACCTCCGGCCCCGGCTTCAGTCTGATGATGGAAAACATCGGTCTCGCGGCGATGATGGAGCTTCCCTGCGTTGTCGCAGACGTCCAACGAGCCTCTCCCTCGACCGGCCTGCCGACGATGGTGGGCCAGTCTGACATCTTGCAGGCTAGATGGGGGTCTCACGGCGACTACGGAATCATCGCCTACTGCCCCTCATCTCCCCAGGAGTGTTTCGACCTGACTCTTCGTGCCTTCCATGAGGCAGACCGTTACAGGGTGCCGGCGTTCATATTGATGGATGAAGTCGTCGGACATATGACAGAGCGCGTGTTAATCCCGTCAGCCGATGATCTGCCGGTACCTTGCCGCAAGGGACCGCGAGAGCCTCCGGGTGGTGAGCCTTTCCTGAGCTACGCCCCGGACGAAGACCTGGTTCCACCGATAGCACACGCCGGCGAAGGCTACAAAGTACATATGACCGGATTGACTCACGACGAACGCGGTTATCCGGCCATGTTTGCGGAGACTCACGACAAACTCATTAACCGCCTGGTCGACAAGATAAGGCTAAATGCCGCGGACATCGTAATGTATGAGGCAGTTGACGTGGACGATGCCGACACGATCGTAGTCTCATTCGGCTGCACGGCCCGTTCCGCCCGGCATGCGGTTAGTCAGGCCCGCAGGGAAGGCCTGAAATGCGGCCTGCTCCGATTGATCACCGTCTGGCCATTCCCGGAAACACCGATTCGGGAAATCATCAAGCGAGGCAACGTGAAGCGTTTTATCGTTCCCGAAATCAATCTGGGTCAGTTGCGGCGCGAAGTCGAGCGCCTGACGCACCTGCCCGTCATACGTTTGAACCATGCCGGTGGCGCCATGCCCACCCCGAATGCGATCCTGGAGCTGATCAGATCATGACTGTGAAAGAGCAGACTATTCAACCGCATGCCGAGCTGTACCCGGTAGACAAGCTGCTGCGGGCCGATCGCCTGCCACACATCCTGTGCCCGGGTTGCGGAATTGGCACCGTCATTCACGGATATGTTCACGCAATCGCAGCATCCGGCGTAGATGAGGACAACCACGTCTGCGTTTCCGGTATCGGCTGCAGCGGCAGAGCGTCAGGTTACGTTAACGTCGACTCCTACCACGCGACGCATGGGCGTGCGCTGCCGTTTGCGTTGGGCATTGCTGTCCACAACCCGGAATTGAACGTAACTGTCATCAGTGGCGACGGTGACCTCACAGCAATCGGTGGCAATCATCTGATTCACGCCGCGCGCCGCAACGTCAATCTGAACGTCATCTGCATCAACAATTTCAATTACGGCATGACAGGCGGCCAGGTCGGGCCAACGACGCCGATTGGCGCGAAGGGAACGACTGCGCCAAACGGCGCCGTCGAATATCCGTTCAATTTGCCCTATCTGGCGAAGGCGACCGGAGCAATATTCGTGGCTCGCTGGACCATCTTGCATGTCCGCGAGTTTCAGGATGCGGTTTTACGCTCGATGAACAAACAAGGTTTTTGTTTCATCGAAGTGCTGGCGCCCTGCCCGACAAGCTTCGGCAAGGCCAACAAGATCGGCGACGGTCTCCATGAAGTCGAGATATATCGCGAGCGATGTCGCGTCGAGAACGGCGCCCCGGACGTCGAAGCTCTCGATATCGACCTGATTGACGAGAGCAAGGCAATAACGGTCGGCAACTTCGTCGATATCGAACGCAAGCCATTTATGGTCTAACTCGCGGCGCGGCAACCATGGAAGACACCAGCAAAAAATTCGCAAACTCGATCATCCAGATCCGCTTCGGCGGCGTCGGCGGCCAGGGCATGGTGCTTGCTGGACGCCTGCTCGGGAAGGCTGCCGCTCTGTTCGATGGCAAGGAAGCTGTTTGCACCCAGACCTACGGACCGGAAGCACGTGGTGGTGCGTCGAGAGCCGATGTGGTCATCTCGGACAGCCCAATAGACTACCCTTTCGTTGTGGAAGCAGACGTACTGGCAGTTTTTTTTCAGGAGGCTTATACGAAGTTTCGCTCGAGGCTGAAGCCTGGGGGTACATTAATCGTCGACACCGGGCTGGTTCAGCCCTTCGATGATGATCAAGAGGTCTATGGCATTCCGGCTACAAAGATTGCGGACGATCTCGGCAATCGACTCATCACGAACGTCGTCATGTTGGGCTACCTGGTTGGGAAGACCGGCGTAGTCAGCCGCGAATCAGTCGAACAGTCGATCCGCGCAACGGTCAAGAAGCACGTGATCGACCTCGATTTAAAGGCCTTCGATGTCGGCCTGAGCCTTGCGCAAAAGGACGCAGCATCATGACGGACTCGATACTGATCGTTGGTGGCGGCGTAACCGGACTGCATGCTGCCCTGGAATGCGCGAACGCCGGGGCGCGAGCCATCGTAGTCGAACAGGGCCCCGTCGTCGGCGGCAAGTTGGCGGCGACAATGACTCAGGCAGATGCCATCGGTGATCGAGCAGAGGGAGTCGCTACGCCGCTGTTCGAGGCACTGGCAGAGAATGAAAACGTCGAGATCATCACGCTCGCCAATCTCGAGAAACTCGAAGGCCGGTCCGGCAATTTCACGGTCTCGATTCGCGAACGAGCTCGCTTCGTTACGGATGCATGCACCTGCTGCAAGTTGTGTCGCGCAGTCTGTCCTGTCGTGTTGGCGAACGAATTCGATGCAGGCTTGACGTACAGAAAGGCGATTTATGCCCCACTGGCAGAGACGCTGCCCGCCGAATGGGTCATTGACATAGAGAACTGTCTCAACACACCGCCGAACTACCTGCCATGTCAGCGATGTGTGGAAGTTTGCGACGACGACGCGATCTTCTTCAATCTGCCGCTGGATACCGTCCATGAGCGACACGTGGCTGCCGTGATTCTGGCACCGGGTTTCCAGGCTCAAGATAACGCAAGTTTTGCTGAATTCGGATACGGCGCACACCCGGACGTCGTGATGTCGGCTGAACTTCAGCGGCTGCTGGAGTCACCCGGGCCGACGGGCGGCTATGCGTCAAAACCCTCCAACGAAGACTACCCTGACAGCGTTTTGCTGGTACTCGACGACCCTTCGCACTTCGCGCTGTACATCGTCGCGAGCCAGGTGCATCAACTCCTCGAGCAAGATGTGGAAACGGTCGCGGTTCTGATCCTGTCGCAACTGACGCAACAAAGCGAGCAAACGGAAGTTCAGGAGCTCGCCGACAAGTCAGGAATCAAGGTCCGTTGCGGAGCTACACTAAAGGTGGAGCCGACAGAAGACGACACACTAAGCGTGTCCTATGAGGATTTATCGGCCAGTCAATTTGTGCAGGAGACCTACGACATGGTGGTGCTCTGCTCTGACGTAGAGGCTCCGGACGGCCTTGAGGAACTGGCGGAGACAGCCGGCGTCGCACTTGCGGATAGCGGCTACCTGGCAGTAGAGGGTGCGAATGGCGTCGGCGTTTCCACGTCTCAACCCGGGATCTTCGTAGCGGGTTGTGCGAGCGGTGCAAAAAACATCAAAGACAGCATTGCGGAAGCACAGGCTGCAGCGAGCTGTGCGCTCGCTGCACTGGACCCGAGATCGCTGGAATCAGATATCACGACAGGGCAGCAAGCGCAGGAATTCGTAACTGTCCCTAAACTCTCTCCTGACGACATGCGCAGCCAGATTGAGCAATTACTCCACGCTCTTATTAATCGATGAAACGGTTGCTGAGCGCTTGTCAGCACGCTCATTCGTAGCGAACATCCAGACGAAGCGCCTGGAAAATTCCCGTGACAACTTTCGGGCATCCCTGCTCCAGCTACAGGACTCGCAGGTGCAGGCAATTGAATCATGCTGCAATTGTTCATTTCGCGCCTCAATCAGGCTAATGCTGTACAGCAAAGAGGCGTGAATCGTATGGATAGGTTTATGCGCAAGATCATCGAAATTATTGAGGCAACTCATCCAGTGACATTCCTGTCCCAGATCACAATTGCGACAGCGATCACAGGAGGCATCGAAACCTTCGCTCTGCGGGCAACGCTCAAGAGACATATTTTCCAACACAATCAGTCGGGGATACGTTAGTGCCTCAATGAGTCTTCGCCGCATGACTATCTCCTGTCAACTTGGCCCGGCTAGTCAATTCAATTCGTTCAGGACAACTTAATACCAATTCGCGGCACTGTCTATGCGGTTTTCCGGTTCGGTGTCTTCGGATTACACGTATATTCAACTGTACAACCATCGGGTTCTCATGAGCCGACGTTGCACGCATTATTGGTGCCCCGGCCGATACTCGGTCCCACACGTCCTTTACTTATCAAAGCCAGGTCACGCTTGGATACCGGATATTCAATCTGGCCATCTCAGGCAGTTATTCCGCTTTGGGCTCACAGCTTGTTGGCGCATATTCCGTATTCACAAACAAGGATTGGAGGCGAAAGGAATAAGACCAGTCCTATCCATCGGAAGGAGCCAGTATGAAACGGAAACGAACCTTGATGTTGTGTGTCTCCCTTTTTCTCTCCACCCCAGTGACAGCGGGCTCGATGTACAAGGAATGGCTCGACTGCGACCCTACCTTCAAGCTCTGGGCAGTCAGCTGGAAGGGTCCGTGGAATACGATTCAGTCCATAGATTTGCGCAAGAGCAAATCTAACCGGGGGCCATGGGATCTTGTAGACAAAAATGTACGTAATGCCGATTGCATTTTTCCGGCACAGAATCGCCGATGGTATGCAATTCGAAAATTTCATGGCAGCCCGACAAATATCCTGGCCATGATATGGGTACCGCGGCATACCTGCCCGGGGTATCTACCCTAGACCAATCAGTACTCACTTTGGCATATGTATATTGACAGGAGTTTGATATGCGACACCTTCCGAACACCCTGAGTGCGGTGACCGCCGTGATGATTTGCCAGTTCGCGTTCGCTGAGCCACCGCTGCGATCCGGGGTCGCTGATTGTGACCGCAGCTTTCACGGACAGGCCTGTATGCTGGGCTGGAATTTTTCAGGGGACCCGCGGCCGCACTATCGAGTCCAGCGCCTGAATACAAAGCCGCAAGAATGGATAAACACTGCGATTCTAAACGACGAACCATACGCTAACGGTGTTCCGGTAGACGCAGGCCGCCTGTACAGAGTAGCTGCGTGTGACGATAAGGCCGCAACCAAAAATTGTGTCTACTCTACGGTTCAATGGGCAATCGCAAGGCCAACCCGAGAGGAAATGCCGGACTATTTGTTAGATGGAAATGGAGTCAAGATGGTGATCTCCAAAACAGACGATTTGTTGTCGCAGACAGATCAATACAATGTCTATCGCTTGACCCAATTGTTAGATGACGTTGCCGATGCCCGGTCATTACCGCCGATGACAAAACCCAAAGTATCGGACCTGGATACGCCGACACTCGATGACTCAGTTACAGACGATGATATGATTTTTGCCAGCATCTATCACAACTACGAAATACGCCGCAAATCAGGACACGGCAGCAAAAAGCGACAAAGTCGCCGGAATTAGATACTTGCCGCTGCAGTACCGCGCGACTTGGCAGTTCTGTCAGTGAGTCCTCAATAAAAATGGAAAGCCACAATCGGAGCGGCCATGTCCCTGAAATTGTGACGAACTTCATGATTGAGTACCGCCCCACCCCTTAAGATGGACATTATCGTCATCCTTAGGGGCCACCCGTGGGTAAAATTCAGTGTTAGCCAAGCTGTGGGACGGGATCAAGAGCCTGGTAGCGTTAGCAATACTTGCCTGGATCGCCTGGTACGGGTATTCGCTTTGGGACCCCTCATCATCAGGTGCGAGCAACACGCAACAAGCGGCCGCATTCAACTGCAGAAAGGCCCTCGCTGACCTTGCAACAGGCTACTCTTGCATGAATTCCGATTCTTGTTCGCTGACGAGCGATGAGCGGACTGATTTGAAGAATCGTGAGACGGATATTGAACAATATTGTAATTAGTCCAGTACGCCACCGGACTGGTGCGGGACAAGAGCAGAAGATAAGCCGCTACTAATTCCTTTCGTTGAACAGTCTGACCTGTTCGGCCAGGTCGTCTCTGATCTCGGCGACCAGGTCCTCGTACTCCTGATTATTCCGTAAGGAATCATGCGTAGGGTTCAGTTCCGTACTCCAGCGCCACACCATGCGCCAATTATCGTCCACTAGCTTACGAAACTCGACGAGCGCGTCGTCTTTGCGATCGAGCAGAATCAGTGCATCCATCTTCGCTATGCCCAGTGGAAAATTCGCAGCGCCGAGCTTATAAAGCTCGTCGTAACGCCCGATAACAGCGGCAAGTATCTTTTCGGCTTGGGCGTCCCGGCCTGCTGCTATTAGCAGGTGCGACACATCCGCCGCTTTGGCGATGTTGTTCGAATCGATCCGTGGTTCATTTTCGAATACCTCTGGGATCAACTGCTGGTACCACGCCAGCGCTTCGTCGTATTCGCCCGTGTCGAGCGCGGCGTCTCGCACCACGCGCAGCAATCTGCCATGCGCGCCCCAACGGTCGTCGACCTTATTGGCCAGCGCCGCACGCGCGACACTCAACGCCGGCTGGCGCTCTCCTTTCAACGTCAGCAAGTAGGCTTTTGCTGACAGTGGGTACGGTTCGTCGGGCCCGAGCGCCAACGCCTCATCCAGGCGTTGTTGCGCCATTTTCATGTTGCCGATAGACCCGTAAACAAGTACCGAAGACGAATAATTCTCAAAATCCGCGGGATCCATTCTCATCGACTCATCAGACCAGTGCGCCCCTTCGGCAAGCTGGCCGCCAAGAATAGTGGCCATTGCGCCGCCGTGTGGGGCGTAGGGACTTTTGGGGTCGATTTGTGCGATCCGCGCGAACGCCTCATGCGCTTCGGGAAACCGCCCCAAGCGGATAAACGCCCGGCCTAGATCATGAAAAAGCGTAACCGACAACGGGTCTATCTCGAGTGCGCGCCGAGTCATTGCGAGCGATTCTTCGCTGCGACTCTGCATACGGAGGACGCTTGCATAAATATCCATGACATCCACGTTATTCGGGCTCGAGTCCAGCGCCCGTTTAAATGTCTCCTCGTTGTCGTCCTCACCCAAGGCGAGTTGGTACCTGGCCAATACGGCCTGTGTGTAGCCGCTGGTCGGGTCGAGTTCAACTGCACGATCGATGTACACCTGTCCATCGGCAAGCATTTCCTCAACGGTCGTTAGCCCGGTATCGGCAAGTCGTGCGTAGGTAAATGCCAATGCCGTGTGCGCCAGCGCGTACTCGGGGTCAATCTCAATCGCGCGATGAAACAGTTGTTCTGCATCCCGAAGCGCTTCAAAAGTACCGCGCGTCAATCGATGTTTGCCTTCGATATAGGCGTTGAACGCCTCGAGATCATCTGTTGGTTGCCGTTTGATACGGCGTTTCTCTTCCGGTGAGATAGTCGCTGCCAGCTGGGAAGCGATGGTCTCAGTGATCTCGCTCTGAATCGCAAAGAGATTGTCGATTGTGAGTATTCGGTCATAGATGTCGGCCCACAGATGATCATCCGTCGCCGCATTGATGAGCTGCACATTGATACGAACATTTTCCCCGACCCGCTGAACCCGGCCCTCGAGGATATTGGCCGCGCCTAGCTCTGCGGCTATCTCCCGCACATTCTTGGTCGTGTCGCGGTACCGCAGAACAGAAGTACGCGAAATCACCTTGAGTGAGCTGATATTTGCCAGCGTCGTCAACAGATCGTCGTGGATTCCGTCAGCGAAGAAAGTCGTATCTTCTGTACTGCTATGAATCGCGAACGGCAACACCGCAATTGCATTTGGATCGATGTGGACTACTTTCGCCGAGTCGCTCACTGGTGTCTCTGATATCTCGACAACCAGACCATAAGATGCGATCGCAACGACACCGAGCAATACCGCGAAAATAACGAAGTCTGCGGCTCTCAGAGACAGATCCGTCTGTCCCGTATTATCTGGCGTTCGAACGATCCCCTGCATTGTTATGTCGTAGCGCCAGCCAAGCACCAGCACCACCGGAAACAACACAAGTGCCCCACTCCACACATAACGCAATGCTTCAGCCGGCAGGCCCCAGGACTGAAATGCGAGATCGGCAACCTGGAGAACGACCCACGCGCCTACGATGTAGATACCCAAAAGACGAAAAACGCGTCGGCGACGGAGCTCGGTAACCAGATTTCGTGCGCTGCTCATAGAACAGTTCCCCTGGGCAAGCACCAATATAAGCGGTGCCGACCCATTATCTCCGCTTTTGCCCTCCACGGGCAGTGGGGGAGCAAATCGTGCGTAACGTGATACTTGAATAACCCCGCTTGTCACGCGCGAGCAATTTGCAGGGTGCCTTTCCTCCGAATTTTCTTGGGAATAAAAGGAGCGAATTGGTGGAGCCGAGGAGGATCGAACTCCTGACCTTCGCATTGCGAACGCGACGCTCTCCCATCTGAGCTACGGCCCCACGCTGGTTAGATAGGCTACATTGTAGTGGCAACCCACACTAAATTATTGAGCCAATGGATCTAACGACGGCAGATCTCGATTCCTCAATTCGCACCACCTGCAGCTTCTTCCGCCAGTACCATCAGCGGCGCCAGTAATACATCGATGTCATGTTCGGCAAGCATTTTGCGGATACGATTTGCCTGTAGCTCGAGGTCTGCTTCGATTCGTTCGCACAAGGCGACGATACGGGGATCGTTTCCGAGGCGTGCGGACGGTGAGCTGTCGAGCAAATTTCGCATAACGTCTTCCGTAAAAAACAGTGTAGTGTCCGAAGGTTCCTCAATGTCGCAAGAGGCCCAACGCCAATGATAGTCCACGGCCTTTCGTAACATTTCGATCGCCGCTTCGTCACGATTCTGGCGTGCATAAGCTTCAGCGAGCAACGTCAATGTATCCGGGTGGCGGATGCCGGAATCGAATTCCGCTTCCAGGTTTACCACGACCGTCTCAAGCAGCGGCAGCGCTTCGTCGCCTCGTCCTACATGTTGATACAGTGCAGCCAGAACCAGAGGCGCCCGAGCCTTTCTCTCCGCAAAGAGCGCCGGCGCGTGACGGAGCGATTCCATTAAGCGAATAGCGCGCTCGTAATCCCCTGCTTCAGCCAGAACCATCGCGAAAGCTATGCCACCCTCATGAAAAGCATCCAGCACCTCCGTGTCGCTCATGTCGACAACCTCAATCTGGTATTCGTTGACTACTTCATCAAATCGTCCCGTAGCCATCAGGTATTTATCTAAGCCAGACCTCCGCATCCAGTCCAACATAGGCATCTTCTCGAGGCGGACCTTCCACGCCTCAGCTTCTTCGTACAGACCGAGTTCGGCCAGGTGGCCTACAAACCACCAGGCCTGCCAACGAATACCCATAGCCTCGAAAGCATCGGGGTCGTGCAGCAACATCTCAATCAATGTTTCGCACTTCTCATCCAGGTACTGCTGCAGAGACATCAGTTCCAGTTGCCACCACCAGGCGCCGATCGGAATCTCCGGTAAATCGCTAAAGCGTTGCAGTAGTTCGATAGCCTGTCGGTACCGACCGCGGGCCGCCCAGCGTTTGGCAATTGCCCCGCTGAGATTCGGGTTAAATGGGTCGCTGATCAGCGCCTGCTCATATATCTCCAGCCCGTCATTGGCACGACCTTGACCCTCGACCACGTCAGCTAGCCTCCAGTACGTCTCTGTCACGGCCGGGTTGAGTCTTATAGATGTGCGGAAATGGCGCTCAGATTCCGCGTAACGAGCCTGTGTTTCCGCTTTTCGAACAGCGAGTTCCCGTTCGTCGAGGTCACCCGATTGCCGCCAGAGCAGTTCCTCCTCCCAGTGGGCCAGGGCCGCGATGATGCGCCCTGCCACGAAATGTGTAAGCGCAGTTTCAGCATTGCTTTCCAGACGGCGATTGACCAGAACCAGGGCGTCCTCCGCGATGCGTTTGGCATTTGCGATACCGGTTCCCTCATTCCGACTGATAGTTGGGTTCAGTTGCAGCAGGGCAACCTCATACAGGGCCTCCGCATAATCAGGCTGATGCGTAAGTGCACGCTCGAAAGCAGCACGCGCTTGCTTTCCGTCGCCACGAGCCCTGTGTTCGCGGCCGATCACCAGTTGTTCGTAAGCAAGATTATTGACGGCCGTGCCGGGTGCAGTCGCCAGTACGTCGCCGAGCGCGCTTGCGACTCCGTTTTCCACCAGGGAAGCCAGCTTCTCAGTTATCTGGCCCATTGAATCGACAGACTGTTCGTAGCGATCGTTCCAAACGATAAACCCGTCCTCATCGAACATTTCGGCAGACAAGGTCCTACTGTCGCCTGCACGACAAAGCATTCCCGTGAGTACGTATCGGACTCCTAACGGTTCCGCAATCTGCGACGCCGGCAGGTTCAATCCGGCGAAATTAAAGGACGAGGCCCTGGCAAGAACCTTGAACTTTCGTCGCTCCGCAAGCAGGTTGATGACTTCCATTGCCAGGCCTGCAGCCAGCACCGTTTCTTCCTCCTGGTCATCACAAACGGTGAACGGTATTACCGCGATTGAATTGTCGACAGATCCCCGAGACTCGGGACGAATATCGGTTGGCAGCGGTACTTGAAGTACGATAACGATGGCAATGACTGCCAGCGCGGCCAGAAGCAAAAAATCGGCACGTTTCAGGGACAGATCGACAGCCTGATCAACTTCAGCAGCCGCTGGCGTGCGTTTGACACCCTGCGGTGTGATGTCGTACTTCCAGCCGAAAATCAAAGCGACAGGAAATCCGACGATCGTTGCTATGAGCACGAAACGCAGCGCCGAGTCGGGGAACCGCAATACGTCGAATACAAGTTCGCAAACCTGCAGCAATACCCAGGCACCGACCAAATAAAAAGCTGCCGTGCGAAAGACTTTGCGGCGCCTGAGCTCGCGGAAAATGAATGTCGGGCCTGGCTGAGTCACTGACCTATTCCCAAGAAATAGAACTGCATGTCGGCGTACTTAGAAATCTGCTGACAGCGAGAAATAGTAACTGCGGCCGAATTTCTAGAGAACGTCTCCATTTCTTGACTGTACGGGCGAAATTAAAAAAAAGATATGTATAACCAATAAGTTAAAATACAAACTTAAAGCAAATTATGACTATTGGTGCCCGGGGCGAGACTCGAACTCGCACTTCCTTACGGAAAACGGATTTTAAGTCCGTAGCGTCTACCAATTCCGCCACCCGGGCCGGGCTTCTCACGTGCCATCTGGAGTGTCTTTATAGACTAATCTCTCTGATACGTCACACGGATATAGCCAACCGTGCCGGGCAGGTCATGCAAGACTTGACTGGGGCCAATCTCGCAAGGGAGGTTGACCGGACTTTCGTCGAACAGATTGTTGAAACCGACCGCCAAGGTTAGTGCATCGCCAGCAAAACTTGGGTCATAGCGAATCTGAAGATCGGTAAACATCACCGATTCCAAGATCGCCGATCCCCCCATGGGGGTGAAACCCTCACAGCCATTGGGCAGTGTCAATTTGTCGGCCCAGCGGAATGCCAGGTTGGCCGACCATCGATCCTTGTTCCAACCCACGTTGGTCACCGCACGCCAGTCCGGAAACGCTCTTGCGAAGGTCTCAAAGGTTTCTGTCCCCGTTCTATCCGCTGAAAAAAACGAGCCGTCGGTTTTGAGTGTCCGTTCGATGTACTCGTTCAGGTGTGTTGCATTGACGTCAAGACTGAACTGACCCAAACGCGTTTCGGGAGCAACATAACTGATGGCGATGTCGAATCCTGACGTCTCGACAGAACCTATGTTTTGCAACTGGTTGTCGATAAATTCGATCCCCCCGGAAGGCGATCGTGGTACAAGATCACAGAAAAACGGGTCCAGCGTTTCAACGCAGGCTATTAGAACCTCAACCGGGTCGCGGCCTTGTATCGCATCGTCGATTTGCAGGTCGAAGTAATCTATCGATATCGTTATGCCGTCCGACCAGCCGGCATTTCTTGCAAAAGTCGGGCTCCAGACAAAACCGGCAGACCAGCTGTCCGACGTTTCGGGTATCAATGCTGTATTACCCTGAGAAAAAGCGGGACCACTTGAAAAATTCAATCCGGGAGGTACTCCAAGGGTCGCGCAGTTCGCCTGAATATGTGCAGGCTGCGGCGTATCCCGGCCGCCATTTGCCGAGCCAACAATCGCCGTGTAGTCGAGACAAGGATCCTGAAATCCTACGTCCTCGCGAGCTGCGCCGCCGAACAATTCGCCGATCCCCGGCGCCCGAAAGCCGGTGGAGAACGATCCACGCACGGAGAGACTTCCAACAGGTTGCCAAAGCACGCCGGCCTTATACGTCGATTCCGAACCCGACGTGCTGTAATCGGAGGAACGCGCGGCAAGGCTTATCTCCAGGTTTTCCGCAAGCGCAGCGCCGGAAATCAACGGTATGATTAACTCGCCGTAAAATTCGGTCACATCGAAAGAGCCAACTGTAGATCCGGCACGAATGCCGGCTGTCTCGCCGCTCGCGGCGATCGGGTCCGGCCGGTACGAACCGTCGTGCTCGCGATATTCAATGCCGGCAGCAAATGCTAATTCGCCGCCCGGCAATGACGCGAGATCACCCGTGATATTGACAGAGATATCCTTAAGCGTCTGTTCGCTGAAATCACGCTGGACATAGCCCACGTAGTCAAGCATGTCCTGGGTTATCGATCCTTCACCATCTGGTCCCTGCCCGCCGAAGTAATTGAACGGCACGCAGTTGGGTGTTGCTGCACAAACCGCCGGATCACCCATGGCGACTTGCAATTTGGCGGCATTGAAGGCGCCAAATTTCTCCTGGAGTCCACGGTTATCGCCGTAACTCGCGGCCAGATCCCAAAAAAACGATCGACTTCCTGCTTCAAACTCACCTTCGAAGCCAACGCTGATAAACAAGGTGTTGACGTCCTGGATGAAGCGACGCGGGCCGGCTTCCAGAGGCCTTCGACCGAAGAATGCCAGGTTGCCGTTGGCAGAGGAGAGATCCACGCCAAACGGGTTGTAGATATTGGCGGCGGAGACAACAAATTCATCGTTGATGCGGTTTCCGCAGCCATCACCGAAACAAAGCGGCTCCGGCGCGCCCTTGGTTGCCGAGCTGCGATTCGTGTAGGCCGCCGTCATGACCAGGCTTAAAGTGTCTGACAAGGAATGATTGACGCTGCCATAGATATTTACGCGTTCATTCGGTGTACGCAGGAAATTAAGACCCGGGCCGTTGTAATTGAATCGGTCCGCGTTGGTAAATGCATGCCAGTCACTACCGGTGCAGTCGCCGGGAATAGAAGGATCGCAGGTCGGAACATTCGCCATGCCGTCATTCAACACGCCGTCGTTCAGCGTAATGTCCAGAAAACCGAAATTCGGCCCGAGAACGAAGCGGCCCTGCGCTGTATGCGACGAACAGAATGAAAATGGCTGAACGTCACAACTCGTTGCGAATAGATTCGGATAGGCAAACATCGCCCGATCGGCGGTTTCGATGCCCCTCTCCTCTGTATAACTTGCACTCAGGACAAAATGCGTCGTGCCGTTACCGCCGCCCCACAGGCCGGCGATCTCGGCGGATGCGCCGTCGCCGGCAGAGAGATATTCGCCTGTCTGGGCATCGAGCCTGAAGCCCTCGAAATCTGAGTTTGTTATGACGTTGACGACACCACCGATGGCGTCCGACCCATATATAGCTGATGCGCCATCCTGCAAGATCTCGATACGCTTGATTACGTTTGCAGGCAGCGTGTTCAGATCCACCGTGCTTGGCACACCGGACGCCGATGCCCCTGCTACCCAGCGTTTGCCGTCAACCAGGATGAGCGTGCGTTTATCGCCGATATTCCGCAATGACAGCTTCACGGCGCCAGCGCCGATCCCGGCCCCATCCTGAGGAAATCCAATGTTTCCCGGAACATTGAACTTCGAATTCGGCGCCGATCCTGCGATCGGCAGATTCTGCAATATGTCGCCGAGATTCGTGATGCCTGTTTCATCGAGTTTCGCGGCGCTGATGTCCATGATCGGCGCTGCCTCGGTGAGCGGATTTCTGCGAATTCGAGATCCGGTGACGACCACCTCCTCCATGATCCTGTCGACCTCGATGTCCTGAGCGTTTGCGGCCTGCAATTGGACCGTCAATGCTGGGGCGACCAGCGCTACAGCCAGACACCAGGCAGCTGACGAAACGTGTTTCATCATCATCTCCCCCGCCCCCGAGATCGCGTGCTGTAATTGTAGTCGCTAAAACAGCTAAATATTACAATCGATCAGTTATTTGTAGCCCCCGCCTCTACCGACATGCGCTCAACCGGTGGCGGGCAATTCCTGGTCGAAAGTGGTAATTAATGCGCAAATAGTACTAATCTGTAAACAGGGCTGATCGCAAGCGGACGAAGCCAATGGCAGTTTTTCTCAGCAAAGAAGCATATGGCCCCGGCCCATCCGAAGACGAACTCGATGCCATGCTCGCTGGACGGACGAGTGTCGAGGAATCTGAATTTAACGACCCAAATGCTGAAATCGACAACCGCGATGCGGTTCGAATGTTTCTGAGACTTCGGGGAGTTACTGAGGAGACCTTTGCCGCTCTTGTCGAGCCTTACGACCTCGGTTTCTACAAGAAGTCGGATGGCAAATCGACTCCGATTCCCTTCATGCGGATACCACGATTTCTAAAGGTGTTGGGCCTGAAAAGAGACATCGTGGCAGTTCGCCACGATCTGGACTACTACCGCGGCACACCGGACAAGGCGCCGGCAGACAGACATTATCTTGACCGCCAAAAGGAAGTGGGCGAACGCAAATGGGTCGCAGCCATGGAGTGGTTTGCTCTCAGGCTGGTCGGGAGATTTTCCTGGAACCGCCACAAGAACAAACGACTGACAATCGACGGCTACGGCACTGACGAATACATTTCGCAATTGCCGGTAGTCGAATTGTGAGCGCAGGCTACGACCAATTGATTGGAGGCTAGGGACGGAATCGAACCGACGTACACGGCTTTGCAGGCCGCTGCATAACCACTCTGCCACCTAGCCGGAGGCGGGCCAAATTCGATTATTGGCGGGCAATAATTGAGCTCAATACTCAGCAGGCGTCGCAGTATAACCCCACTCCTCCCAGAATCAATTAGGCCCTGGGGATCGGCCTGTTTGTGTCAATCGATATGCGCTGCATAATGCGGGGATGAACGATTTCTCGAAGCGGCCGATGGGGGTCGGATTGATCTTTCTGGTCGTGCTGACGGCATACACAGTCGGGGAATCCAGCGAACCTGAAACTCCAAACATAGTGGTGCTCTCAGTGCCTGCAGGTCCTGGCAGTAGCAGCCCCAATCTGGCAGTCGGACCCGATGGTTCCGTTGTACTCAGTTGGCTCGAGACAGACGGTCCAGGGCATGCCCTGAAGTACTCAACACTCGATGGCAACGGCTGGGCAAACGCGGAAACCATTGCAAAGGGCGATAACTGGTTCGTCAACTGGGCCGACTTCCCGTCAGTCATTCCAATATCCGAAACGCTGTGGGCGGCGCATTGGCTGGTGAGCCAACCGGCAGGCGGCTACGCCTACGATGTTTTCGTCGCACTGTCGACGGATTCCGGGCAATCCTGGTCAGAACCCCTGATCCCCCATCGCGACGGCACGGCTACCGAGCACGGATTTGTTACCCTGTATCCCAATGACACGGGTGTGGGTCTCGTCTGGCTGGACGGCCGCAACATGGCGAACGAGCAAAGCGATGATGTTGGCGTTTCTGGAATGACTCTACGAGCAGCGAGTCTGTCTCCCGACCTGGTACTTTCCAGTGAAGCCAAGATCGATGGGCTGATCTGTGACTGCTGCCAGACAGATGTCGCAAGAACAAGTGACGGGCCGGTCGCTATCTATCGAGATCGCACAAGCGATGAGATACGCGATAACTACGTTTCAAGATATGTCGATAATCACTGGCAGGAAGGGAAACCGTTGGGCAACGACAACTGGAATATTCCAGGTTGTCCGGTAAATGGGCCTGTCATCGAAGCCAACGAGAATTCTGTGGTGGCAGCGTGGTTCACAGCGGCGAATGACATCCCTCGCATACAAGCCGGATTCTCGGAGGATTCGGCAGAGTCTTTCTCGGCACCGATCAATGTCGTCAGCGAAGAAACGCTCGGCAGGGTCGGACTTGCGCTTCTGCCGGACGGTGACGTTGCCGTGAGCTGGTTACGAAAGGCGTCGGCCGATTCGGCTGAGGTCTGCGTCAGGCGAGTATCAGCAGATGGTGCCTTGGGTCCCGTAGTTGTTATCTCCAAAGGCGATGACGTTCCCAGATTCAGCGTGCCGAGAATGGTTCGGGCCGGTGGCGAGCTGATTTTCGCCTGGACCAGACGGATCGATGATGCCAGTCACGTAATAACAGCCAGCGTTCCGGTCAATACCCTGTAAGTGCAGCAAGCATGCGGCACTTAGCAGACATAGTGCGACTGCGTGCAGGACCCAATCTTGCCGCCTAACAAAAAAGGCCCCGCTGGACGGGGCCTTTTTGATGTTTGGAGCGGGTGATGAGGATTGAACTCACGACCCTCACGTTGGCAACGTGATGCTCTACCGCTGAGCTACACCCGCTTTGACTGTTTGGTTTCGGTTTTGGCGTCGGGCCGAGATTTTAGCCGGTGTTGGCTAGCTGTCAAGGATATGTGTGAAATCGGCCCTTCAGGAGGAGATTTTAGCTGCTTTTCTCGATTGCGGGCCATGCCGCGCGCAGATAGTCGATCATTGACCACAGTGTCATGCCTGCGGATATGAGCAGCAGGAAATAGCCGAAGTCGTAGATCTCGATGCCGAAAAGATCGTGCTCGTAAACCATGAATGCGATGCCGAACATCTGAAAAACGGTCTTGACCTTGCCTGACAACCTCACCGCGACATCGGCTCTTGCACCGATGCTTGCCATCCATTCACGCAATGCTGAGACGGTTATCTCACGGCCGATTATGATAACGGCGATCAGGGTAACGGAGATTCTCGGGTCGGACCCCACCAGCAGCACGAGCAGGACGGCCACCATCAGCTTGTCGGCAACCGGGTCGAGAAACTCGCCGAACTTCGATGTCTGGCCCAATTTTCTTGCGGCATAGCCGTCCAGCATGTCGGTGATGGCGGCAAGGCCGAAGACGATGCCCGCAATAGGCCTGGCGAAATCCATCGAACTGTAGAAACAAATGACGACGATGGGTATTGCCGCTATGCGAATCAGGGTCAGCGTATTGGCGAGATTAAATTTCACGGATCGGCCCGAATTGCTCGCTAACTGCCACCGTCGAGATGCAGGTCGTCGTAGATTCTCTGGGCAAGTGCCCGGCTGATACCGTGTACCTTGACGAGGTCGTCGATTCCGGCACCGTGAACACCCTGCAAGCCCCCAAATTGTCTCAGCAGTTCCCGGCGGCGTTTTGGTCCCAGT